>Ga0105047_10012167_pt1 | contig 13870 bp, 3 predicted proteins | sample MAT04_FD_78384 | JGI IMG/M metagenome (GOLD analysis project Ga0105047, IMG submission 78384) | Freshwater microbial communities from Lake Fryxell liftoff mats and glacier meltwater in Antarctica - MAT-04 (megahit assembly) | ecosystem: Environmental > Aquatic > Freshwater > Ice > Liftoff...
CCATGACAACCCGGCCGCATGGGACCAAAGCGATTGTATTGGTAAATGACACCGGCGCTCTCGACGTAGCAGTCGTGCTCGTGAAAACCGTTGCTGTTGGTATTTGGGGTGGCGGGCAGTCCATTGTCGTGGAAATAGTTGCCCTCCAGCAGGATACGTGCGCTTGCCCTGGCGTAACCATCATTGCTATTGGCAAAGAAACCATTGTCGCAGTGATGCAATTCGCATCCTCGCACTGCGAAGTCCTTTGCCCACTCCACATAGATGGCGCAGGCGAAGCTGTTGTAGCCATGGACGGCACCGAATTGGTCCGTGAAGGTGATGCTGCCGTCCGCCCGATACAGCGCATTGCGGACATCGAGATTCTCAATGTCGATGAAGGAGATGTCTGCATTTCCATAGACATAGCCCGTCGCACGAGGTGTGACCATGATGATGCCGAAGGTGTTGCTGATGCCGTTGCGGTATTCCACATTCGGATCTTCGATGGCATCCTGACCGTCGATGATGGGCAGAGCGCCGTTCGCATCCGGTATGCCGCGAATCAGGATATGCTGGGCGGCGGTGCCGGTTTGCGAGATCTGGATCTTTTCGTGGTAGCCGCCGGGTTTGCAGTGGATGTTGACGACGTCGCCCGGCTTCAGGGTACTCCATGAGACATCACGGAGATTGGTTTTGGCGAATGTGGGGCCTACGTCATAGACAGTGGCGGATGCGATGCCCTGAAACAACAGACCTGCTGAAATGATCGTGATAATGATTTTCATAACTTGGTTTGGTGAGGGCGAGTTGCTCTCATTTCAGGCTGAAACCGACACGCCAAAATCTGGCGGAGGCACCTGTCGGGGGAACGTTGGACTCGAATTTCCCTGGCTGCGCCTCGTGAAACGCGTCAACGGTGTCGCCGAAATTCCCGAGGTTGGTAGAGGTCTGCATCTGGAAGTCGAATTTCCCGGCGTATTTCGTTGGGAAATTAAATGCGATCTTGTCGCCAAGGTTGCCCGGCATCGCCTGGATCTCAATCGGGGGTAATCCCGTCAGCAGCGGTGTGAGCGCTGCGAGCGAAGCCTGATCCGTTGGATCGATTCCTTCCAGATACAGTTGCAGGTACGGGATGGAGCCGCCTGGTGGCTTGGAAAACGGATCGAGGCCTTCCTTTCCGAAGAAGAACAACTGCCAGTCATCGGGTAACAGGTTCGAGCTGGCGGACGGTTTGGAGGCGGGAACGGAGGTGACTTGTGCTGCATAATTTCCGGAAATATCGAGCACTTCGATCACGGCTCCACACGGACCGGGCGCAAAATCGGTGTAGGCGCTGACATGGATACGGGTGCCGGTGGCGACCTGGAACCCATATGGAAACTGGAACGGATTCCCATCGAAGCCAAGCAGACTGACCGCGCTGCCATCCGTGCTATCGTCCAGTAGAGTGCAGCCGGCGCTCAACGAATCGGCCCGGACCGTGAGATCGAATTCGCCAAGAGGCCGCGCCTGGATCTGCTGGAGCAGTTTGTTCAGACCGATGATGGCGCTGGCATACCGGGCATCCGGCAGCGCGGAATAGGGTGCGCCTGGCAGCGGAGGTGTGGGAGGAATCGTAATATTCGGGACCAGCGCTTTGTTGCCGTAAATGGGAGGGACAGCTCCGGTCGCGAGGAAGCGTCTCAGGGTTTCCACCGGCGGATCGAATCCTCCGCGGATCTCATTGGCGTATCTGGAACTGATGCGATAGACATCCCGGGTGACCGCCCTGAGGCTCTCGATATCCGCATCCGGCGAGTCACGGATCGCCGTGCGGATGGCGCTGATGACATCGGTGAGGCGATAGGCGTCCAGGGGCGGAGCGGCGACCTGGAGGGCGCGGAGCTGCTTTGCGGTCGGATACACCGGACCGCTCGGTGCGGCGGTGATTTCGTGAACCACCTCGCCGGGGCGGAACGAGGTCAGTGAAAGGAAGTTTGGATTCGGAGCGGGAGGATTGAGAACATCCGGCGTGGGAGGGTTGTAAGTCGGGGGCAGGAATCCCCGCTGAATGCAGGTTCGCAGCAGCCAGCGTTCGAAAACCAGTGCTTCCAAGGTGTCGAGGAAATCGATGCTGAGTTCCTGCCTCGGGATTCCGTTGGCGTTGTGGAAAGCGATGGCTCCGGAGACCCAGGCGGCGGCCTCGGAAGCATCGCTGCCCCCCGAGTAAACCCGGAGATAGTCGTCCGGCGCGAGTGCGGGAAGCGGAACCAGCGCCACCATTTCCCTGCCGATCACCGAGGAATAGGCCGGTGCGGGAGCTGGCCCCGCGATGGCGAAATTCGGAGCGGTGGCAAGGATTGCGAAGCCGCCATTGCCTTCTCCGGAAAGGCCGGAAAGCCTTGCGCTCGGCTCGGCGAACGTCCCGCCCCAGAGCCGCAGACCCGGATTGATAGGAGCTGGTGGTGTGGTTTCATCGCTTCCGGCAAGGAAAACGCCAGTGCCATTAAAGGCGGAAATCCGGTTTCCGACAGCCTCGGTATTGTCGGCGAGCACCGTCTTCGCAAGCAGACTTGGCACGCTGCTATTGGAGAAACCGTTGAGCGACATCGGACGCACGAAGAGATCCAGAGAGGTATCACTGAGGCTGCGTGGATCGGCCACGCCTCCGGCACCGCCAAGCAGTCTGCCGGGGAAGCCGCCCTGCTCGCCGGGTATGAGATTCGGCGGAGGGAGAAACGGATTGTAGTGGCGGCCAAGTTTCACGTAGTCCGGCACGCCGTCATTGAGCGCACTGAGCTGGTCCGGTGACAGCGTGAAATGGAAGGACGCCGTCCGGATCGCGGAGCGCTTTGTCCCGATTTCGCCGTAGTATTGGACGGTGCTGTCTTTGAAAATGATCAGCGACCGGAACTTCGTCCACCACGCTTCGTAAATCGGATCTCCCGGACCTGTCGGTGGTTGTACTCCGGGCGGAGTGTAAGTGATCCATGCCCCGGTATCGGCGCGGAATTTCACCGTCATCCCTGCGGGTGCCGAGAACGAGATCCGGACCGTGCGGGAGACATTTCCGCCATCGGGATTGAGACTTGGCTCGCCGATCGAGCTGCCTTCCGCATGGCTTAGGGAGAAAAAGGAGAGGAAGGGTCGGAACTGGTTGAGCAGGACATGCGTCGCTCCCGCAGGAGGAGATCCGAGGCCCGCCTGCTGGGGGGAGTGAAGCCCGGAGGCGTTTCCGTCGAAAATCTCGCCAGTGACATTCAACGCGGCGGGAGGCAAGGGAGCCACGCCGCTGCTCCAGTCCCGCGTATTCAGCCGGGCGATGATCTTCGCATTCGGAGAAACGAATGGCTCACCGGAAAAGACCAGCACGTTGCCCGCACCCGAGCGCTTGCCCGCCGCTCCGAAGGTGGTGCCTCCCACATCAGCGAACTTCGCCGAGGTCGGATCCCATTTCATGTAGCGCGATCCGGTGGTGCGCCCGTCGCCTGCGGAACCGCTCAAGAGGTGGAACCCGTCATAACCAGGTATCGCCACAGCTCCGGTGAAACGCTCGCCGGGAGCCGCGGTCAGGATTTCCGTCTGATCCGAAAGAACCGTTCCATCGAAGTCGAAGCCGACCGCGAACAAACCGTCCACCGAGATCGCGAGCAGCCTGGAAGTGGTCGCTCCGGTGGGCACTTGGAGCAGTTGACCGATGGGGAAATACACGGGAAAAACTGTGGTTCCGCTCACCGTGAAACTGCCGGCGACAGGTTCGGAAACACGGCGCGATTTGAAATTCTCCTGGCCTTCTTTCCATGTCAGCACGTTGGCGAGGGAGGAGTTTCCGAAGGGCGCGATGAGATAGGACGAGCCTGCGGAAAGACCCGCGAGGGTGATCTTCACCGGCGCTCCGGCCTGGGCAGGCGAGATCACGCGCAGGGTATCCGATGCGGACATACGCTCCATGTATGCGAAGGTGCCGCCGAGTCCGGATTTCAATGTCACGACATTCGCGCTCGTGAACAGTCCCGTGGAAAGATGGCGGTTGGAGTTCAGGGAAAAGGTTCCCGCCGGGTTGTTGACGAACTGGTCGAAACTGCCGGTCTGGGGCGCCGCGTTAAATGCCGAGCCGACCCAAAGATCATCCGCCGCGATGGTGCCAGAGAGATTTGAGGCGACGATAACGTTCGGACCGACGTTTGGCACGAATACCGTTTTCGGGACGGGCACACTGCCGAAAGCCGGGGCGAGAATGTTGATGCGATTGGCCTCCGGACTGGTGACGGCCAGCGCGTCCGAGGCGGTGCCAAGGAGGCGGCCAGCGGTGACGCCAGTGACTCCGCCGATGCCGGATGCCTTCGTTTCATCCCAGGAAAAAACGCCTGCTGCGGTCTGGTAGCTGATGCGGACGGTCCCGGACGCCTTGTCCACGATGACCACGTCGGGCAGGCCGTTGCCATCGACATCGGCGCGGCCTGAGAACTCGGCGGGAGTTTCACCGAACGAGATCGCAGGAAGCTGCGCTGTCGCAACTTGGGCGAACATCGCCATGGCGAGAATCGCCGTGATGTGGGATAGTGAGGATTTCATAAATAGAGTGCGGATTAAGGTATATCAATGATTGGGAGCGGCAGCACGTGGGCGATCTCGTGGGTATCCGGATCCATGGTCACGAGCAGGTATTGGTATCTCGCCCCCGATATGACGGGCGTGGTATCTTTCAGGTAGAGGAATCCGTAGTCGGTATCGTTGAACGTCGCCCCGACGACATGGATGAAAGTGTCGTAGATCGTGTTTCCAGTCCCTCCGCCAGGCCGCGGCTCGGTTGTGTAGGCGATGGATTCCATCATCGGGGAAACCTGGACGACATCACCGGGGACCACCGGATAGTTCGCCAGGGGTTTTGACGGAGGATTCGCCACATCGGGGATCTGGGTCCGGTAAAGCACACACGGAAAGGGGTTGCGGACGGTATCGGGGTTGTTGAATTTCGCGGTGAAAAGGAATGACTCGGGCGTCCCCGTCGTAGGTATCTGCTTTAACGCCCGGCCTTGGTAGGTGATCGGGGAGACGGTGCCCTGGAAGCCTCCGATGGAAATGCCAACAAAGCCTTCCGCCGGGAAATACGTCGGAACCAAAGAAGTGGAGAAAGGGCCGACACCACCGATTTCCGGCAAAGGACGGGCGGGCCATGGCACGTCCGGTCCGGAAAAAGCGGGCGGGCTGGCCCATTCGTAGGTCTCCACATTGCTGAAGGGGCCGGCCTCTCCCAGTTCGGTGACGGCGCGCACCTTGATCCGGAGTTTCTGCCCGCCAAGCGCCCCGGCAAGCACCGTGAATGACGAGCCATTGCCGAACAGGGGACCGACGAGTTCGGTATCGTAGATCTGATATGTGAAATTCGCGGAGACATTGCCATCCACCTGTTCGACCGAAATGCCTATCGGGTTTGTAGCATCGAGATTCAGGCCAGCCGCGAGCGAGGGCGGGAGCGAATTCGAACCGGCTCCGATCCATACCTCGAAGCGATCGACACCGGGAGGCGGGCAGAACCAGCTCAACACGGCCAACGGAGCTGCCTGGGTGCCATCGCTGACGATGGGGGCGAGCATTGGCTTGGCCAGCGGGCTGGTTCCTTTCACCGTGAAGCAGCCGAGAGGAGTCATCGGGCTGGGATTTCCATCCTGATCGAAGACTTGCAGGAACAGGCAGACTTCCGAGGTCGTGGCCGGCAGCAGCTCCAGGGCGACCTTTTCAACGGTGGTGGAGTCGAAGTTTTTCGATGACTCCTTGGCAAGCGTCAACGGCGAGTCATCGATCCGGTAATAGAGCTTGTATTGTTTGGTCCCGACTGGCGGCGTGAATTTGATGCTGATGTTGTTGCCATCCGGCGGCGTGACGCTGATGCCCGGCGAAGGTGGCGTGTGCTGGCGGCAGCGGGGCGAGAGCGGCATACGCGAGTAGGCGATGGAAGCTTTCCAAGTGACCGTCACCAGAATCTGAGCGGATGGTTCGGAAAAAGTGATGGGCGCGAAGCCTGAGGTATCGCCGATGCCGTTGACCGAACGGGCGCGGACGGTGATCGGGGTGCCGAAACTGCCGGGGCCGAAGTCCAGGTAGTGGGTGAGCGAAGCGCTGCCCGGATCGAAATGCACGCGACCGAGAGCGATCCAAGTGTTTCCCGTCTGCCGCTCGAAGTCCACTGCTTCGATGTTCTCCTCGCCCGGCGGGCGGGTCGCGACGAGTCGCACGAAGCGCTTGGCGGGATCGAGCGAGTTGTCCGTGGAGCTGATGGTTTCATTGATCGCGATACCGGGCACGGCACAGAGGATCTCCACGCTGCCGCCTGGTGCCGTGGGGCCGACCCGGTCGCGGAGCGTTCCGTATGCCCCGGGGCTGTTGGGCGAGAGATTTCCGCCGTAGGGTGACGAGAGTTTCACGACTCCGCCGGGCGGGCGGCTCACATCGCTATCGTCCACCGCTCGCACGGTGTACCAGAAGGTCTGGTTGAGATCTGCCGGCACCGAGGGCGAGCCAGGGCCGCTATCAAGGTAGCTGAACGTCTTTTTCCCGGGAACGTGCAGGATCGGTCCAGCGATCAGATGCGCGGTCGGATCGAGGCTGACTGGCATTGGGGGATTTCCCGCAGGCTTCACCGGTCCGTCAGACGTGGCCCAGCGATAGACCAGATAGGCGCGGGTCTTCTTCGGGCCTGAGTTGTCATTTGCGTTCCAGGTGATACGCAGGAGCTGCTTCGGGGTGCCACCGTTGTAAGTGTAGTCATTGGTAACCTTCACTCCGGAAGGAACATCGGGCATGAGACGGTCGCAGAAAGTGACTAACAATCCCGGCGAGGCCTTGCCTACGTTTTCGCGGCCGAGCAGGTCGCTGGTGGTGACGAAGTAATAATACTGGTCGCCGTTCTTCGGGCGGGATTCCACAGCCGGGTAGCCGGGCATCCGCAACGCATCGTCCACGGCGAACTGATCTCCCGTCTTCGCGAGAATCGTCTCGGCGGCGGTGAGCAGTTTCAGCGGAAGTTTGGGAGAGGAATTTACCCGTCCCACCCCGGAAGCGGGGATCAGGAATTGCGCCGCGAGCACGGCGGAGTCCGGCGGGTTGGTGTTCCAGCCATTGGCCTCGGCGGTGCTGCGTTTCACCCGGTAGATGTTCTGTCCCCTTGTGAGAGGCAACAGACGCCGCAGTTCGTCCGGCGTATCCCAGACAAGCTTCACGTTCAGATGGTTGAATCCCTGCTGATCGAGATCGGGGATCTGATAGACTACGCTTGGCACGGGGAGGGCGACGGGTGCCGCGTTGTCCAGAGTCACCCGTCCGAGCACCGCGTCATCGGTCTTGCTCGCCGCGACATATTCGCGGATCTCGAAGGTGACAGGGCCGGACGAAGGGATTTTCGCGGAAAACGCCTGCCCTGCGGCCATCGCGATGGATGGCTGGTAACGCGCAGCGAGAACCAGCGATCGGACTTTCAGCGGATCATTTGCCACTCCACGCAAGACTGCGGAAACTTTCGTGGCAAGACGTTGCGGAGCTGGCACGTTGGTCAAGGTCGGCATCAGGTTTTGGAAAAGTCCGGAAATGGTTTCGTCCAGCATCATCGGATTCTCGCCGAGGACGATCCGGGACCGCTCAATGATGGCACCGATTGCGACCGGATCCGACTGGAGCCTGACGACTCCGATCCGGGTGTATTCACCGACCGCGTTCGCGGTTCCCGGCTTTTGCCAGATGGAATAGGAGCGTGTTTTAACGAGATCCGGCGCGTCGGTTTGCCAGAACAGATAGGCCCATGCCTGGGACTGTCCGGCGGGTTTGGTCGTGAGACCGCCGACCGTGAAGGTCTCGGTGCCGGGCAATGGCGCCTGCGCTGATAAAAGGGCGGACCCGAGCAAGCTTGAAATAAGGATGGCTAGTGGAATTGATATGAATTTCATAACTGATGGATGATGGGATTTATTTCGCTTCTCCGGTGCCCTTCATGCTGCCGTCCAGAGTGATGGATGTTTCGATGCTGATGTCCTTGCAGACATCCACGAAAAGCACGGTGGCGCAGACCTCGCCGGTGCCGCTGAGTTTTGTCTGTCCCCCGATCTTCCCGCCGAGGAGATCGACCCGGCCTGAGATGCCAAGGAGGCAGAGCACTTCTCCGTCGATGCCGAGGCCCATTCGCGCACCGAAGGAAGGCCCCTCAGCAAAGATGAAGAAGCCCACACCGGCATCGGCGGTTAGAGAGAAGAAGCATGAGTCGGGAATACCGAGGATCACTTCTGCGACTGGAATATGGACTTCCCCATAGACATAGACTCCGCTGAAACTCGGATCGGGTTCACCCAGTACCTTCGCGGCAAAGGGATCCCAAAGTCTGATCGGATCGAGCGTGCATGTCTTGCCAAAGAAGACGCCCCCGGTTCCTCCCCAGCTCTGCATTTTCATGGCCATAGCCGCGCTGAAGTAACTCGCATCACTGCTGAAGGCCACTCCGACGGCGAGCTTGGTGATCTTGAATGCCTCGAAATCAATCACCGAGCCTTCCGCCATCACGATGCCACCGCCCAGCCCGACAAGGTGGAGCGGATCCCCTGGCTGTGATTTGAAACTAAACTTTGCATCAAGATTCAGTTTCACGCCCGGCGAGATAAAGTCCGTCGGAACATTGAGCGCCCCGATCGTCACTTCGGTGAGTGATTCGGTACCCACAGGTTGAGTGCAGCCCGGAGCGGTGTCCTTGGAGGTGTATTGATTGATCTCAAGGAAGGCTTCGATATGTACGTCATCCGGCACCTTGAAATCGAATTTCCCATCCATCCGCAGCCTGCGTAGGGCGTCGCCATTGAAGGTCGCGGAGCCAATGACCGAACCAGATCCGAGATATTTTCCGATCTCGCCCAAGGTATCATTGATCGTGTCATCGACTTCCGAGAAAAGCTCCGAAAGAGCCTTCTTGATAACCTTGTTGATCTCGCCGAAGACCGAGTCGATGGCGGAGTGGATCGCGACTTCCGCATCCTGGAGCTGCTGCTTGATCGCGGTCTGGATCTTGGCAAGAAGAGCCGTGCCGAAAAAGCGGTCGTAGATCGCGTTCTCGATTTTCTGGCGGATCTCACTTTCCGATCTTGCCAGGAAATTCTTGCCGCCGGGTATGGGACTGAAGGTTCCGAGATACTGCGTTAGCTCGGTGTTCACACCGTCGGTCAGCCCGTTGATTTCGGAATCAGCCGCGTCGATAATATCGGAAATTTCCTGAACCAAGGCACCGCCTTGCTTCACCGCGACATGCACTTGGGCGATGATATCGTTCAGATCGACAAGCACCAGACGGATGTCCCGCAGCGTGGGCTGGGCGTCCTTGATCAGCGGATCGACGAGGGCGCTGATCCTGTCCTCAAGGACTCCACCCAACGCATTGGTGGATCCTCCGAGTTCCTTGCTCAACAGGTTGATCAAGGCCCTGGAAAGATTCCGCACCAGCTCGATATCACCGCTCTGGTTGAGCGCGAGAAATCCATCCGGATCCTTCGTGACCAGATCGAGTCCGTCCTGGGTCTTCTGGAGCAAGTCCTCGATTTCCTGGAATTGGTTCACCGCCGCCTGCGTGTCTTTCAACGCGGATTTCAGTTTGTTCCGGAAAATCGCCATCCTCGGATTCACCACGGAAGCGGGCGTCCAGTTGTTCACCTGCCAGTTCGCCTTGAGAGTCTGGTAAATGTCATCGCTAAGCGGCTTGACGATGGGATCGAGCGCGGCGGTGAACAGATCCCGGGTCTGGTCGTTGAGCGTCTTGGCAAGGGAGTCGAGCCCGTCGTCCAGCCCTGTGAAGATCGGAGCACAGAGCGCATCGGTGGCGGCCTTGAAGATACCCGTTCCGTCATCGATCTCGTTGAGCACGAAGTTGGTCACGCTGATTTTCGGGATGCCCGCGTAGGAGGCTCCGAAGGTCATCTCCGCCCGCTCCGCGCTAAGGTATGGCAGACGGTGGTCGATTTTCAGGATGACCATTTGCTGGGCCAACTCCTTGAGCGCGGCGGTATCCTGACTCTCGCTTGCTTCGAGCGAGGTGAACGATCTGGTCGAGGTATTCCAGAGCAGCTTGTATTGGAAATGGATCGCGCCGCCCAGCCATGAGTGCTGGGTCATGCACAGATATTTCGGATCGGAGACGTAGAAACCCCGGGTTTCCGCACTACCGAGAAACGCGGCAGGATACGGGAATCCGCGGTTCCACACATCGTGATACACGGAGGCGTTGAAAAAGCTGGTGTCGCCGCCCGGTCCGGTTCTCCACGTCCCGTTCGCCACTTTGATCACGGAATTCTGCCACGGTCCGGATTCGGTTAGATCGGCTGGCGGTCGGTTCGCGGTTGTCTGGAAATGAATTTTCGGCGACTCGAAAAATGAGACCTTCAGGCGGCCCGATATGTTCCAGAAGCCGTCGGGAACCTCCGTGGTCGTATGAGTCCATGATGGCGGCGAGCCGGTCACGTTGAGATAGGCGTCCGCCACCGGTGTGAGGAAATAGTCTTCGTAACCGCCCTGGGAAGTATGCCGCCGGGGTCCCTGGATCTTGACCTGCTTGGGCATCTTGAAACGGGAGTCGAGACCAGCCAGTCCGGGCAGTTTCGTGTCTGAGAACGACTTGTTGATGAGATTGCCGTTCTGAAGGAATCCGACGGTGCCGGAAAGCGTGGCCGCGATATGCGAGGAAAAACTGTCCACTCCGAGAGTGAGGAAACCTTCCGTGACATCGCAGCCATCTTTCTGGACAAACTGGATGGCGTGAATGTCGATGGGCGCATGCCAGTAGGCGAGGGTCTGCGGCGGGGTCGAGGCGGCGACCTTCGCTTTGTCCAACGCACCGTTGCAAAAGAATTTCATTTCAGAGAAATTAACGAAAATATCCGAAGGGGCCGGCACTGACAGGCGACCGTTGACGCGGGAATCGCGCACCCCGTTGTCCAGGAACGAAAGCCCGAAGTTCGTCAACGAGACCTGATACCCGAAGAGGGGAAGCGTTTGCGGAGCCGAGGCGACCTTGTCATGGATGCCGGAAACACCAGCGGAGCGGACGTAATATTTGCTGCGGTGTTTCAGCGGGTATGGACCGTATTGCTGCCCTGTGAGTGTGCTGGCTCCGTTGATTCCCGATGCGCTGGCATCGTCCGCGCCCAGGTTGACATTGTAGCCGGCATAGTTGGCGCGGCCCGCCAAGTAGGCGCTCGATTGCGGCCGCTCCGTCGCCGCTCCGCTGATGGAATCGACCCCGGTAAGGAGCATGATGCCCGGACCATCCGCGGCTTTCCCCGTCGTATTCACCGCTCCGTTGAGGAAAATTCCTCCCATGGCGAAGCTTCCCGTGGAGAACGATGTCACCACGCGGTGGGCATATGCCGAGATCGATGGGATGTAACCCCAGCGCAGGTTGAGTCCTGCGGAAAAAGATCCGGTTCCAACCAGTCCCCCGTCCGCTGTGATGGTTAGACGACGGGCCGCCGGAGTGAAGGTCTGAAGCGTCGTTTGCAAGGCGGCGGGGGCACCGCAGCCAGAGTCCTTGCAGCCGTTGAGCCATCTCATGGTAATGTCCGGACTGCCCGTCGGCAGAGTCAGCGAACTCGATGAGGGCACCATCATATCGGCAGCGACAGTCATCTGCCCGGCACTGATCGACATGACCGCACGATAGGGAAAATGAGTGCAGAAGAGTTGTCCCGACGGATTGGAAAACGAGTATCCGCCCGTGAACTCGGCTCCACCCTTCACACCTGCCTGGATGGACTGCGCGAGGGCGGTATCGTTCTGCGCGTATCTCCAGTATTGCTCGTTCGAGCATTTGATCTTCTGTGGCGATGCGATCTGGGATGCTTCCAGTTGATTGAGTTCCGCCCCCCGCACATAGGCGGCGCTGCCGGCTGTCGCGGAGATTGAGAATTTCCCGGTGGCCAGAGTCCAGCCCACCGTGCTGGCGCTGATGAGCATGGGCTTCGACTCCTCCATGATCCAGCCGGTTCCGGAACCGCCGGGTGGCGACCAGTTGAGGACAGTCGGCACCGGGTTCAGGTCTTGTTTCAAAGCGACCGAGGAAAAGGTGAAACGCCCGTTCAGGGTCTTGCCAGTCGCTGCCGTAGTCCACCCCATTCCAGCGGGCAGAATCGTTGTGAGCGAAGCGGCCTTCGCTCCGTTTGCATCCAGCACGATGCCGGTCCTATCGAAGCGGACTCCACCGATACTGCCGCGATCGGGCACGGATGGCGGAGTCAGGGTGACGTTCGAGGCACCACGGATGATCGCGTTTCCATTGGACAGCAACGACACATTCAGAGCGCCGGCCGCATAACTGTGGGTCGTTCCCGTCACCACAGCGGAGGCAATCCCGAGCGAGGTGTCCACCGTCGTGGGAGTGAGCAATGCCCCGAGCGCGGGATTGTTAGTGACGCTCGTAAAGGTTGTCTCGATGGGATTCGCAGTGCCATTTCCGAAGATGAGTTTGCCGTTGAAATGCAGCAGCCTGGTGGCGCCAATGGTGATGTCATTGTCTTGCGCCGCAAACAGATCGGTGGCTTCCTCAAAATGGGTGAGAGCGACTTTCGCGAAATAGGTTTTCCCCCGGCTATCGAGCTGGACGCCTGGCGCGGGTTTGAATTTCAGCAACGCGAATCCGCTGGCCTTAGACGGAATGATGAAGCCCTGAATCGCATGATTCGGAACAGCGATCAACAGATCGGTGTTCGCATTCGCGAGGGCGATCGGCACGGCAGGCGCCGCGCTGTCGAACAGTTGCACGGTGAAACGTGCGCTCACATTCGATGTCTGTGTCAGCAGGGTCGGGTCATCATACCGGTAAAGCGAATACGGAACACTCAGGGAGAAATCGGCATTCGCCGGATCCGTCTGCACGGCAAACGTATGGGCATAGCCCGATCCCGGCTCAAGATAGCCCACCGCATTCACGGGAGCGTCCGCAGAATTCGGCCCGGTGAAGTGGATGAATCGAAAATTCAGCCCCGAGGCACCGGAGGCAAGCGGTCCGCCACGCCCCGATCCGACGGCCACAGCCTCCATTTTATACATCTGTCCCGGATCAATTTTCACCGTGGAAATTGGAACTAGATAGGCTGATCGCGTCGTGCTGTAGTTCCCGGCCGAGAGGCCGGAAAACGCGGCCGAGGGACTCGCCACGTAACCGGGCGAATCCGCGCCGACGCAGGGCACGACCGCTCCCGTGGAATCCACGAGCCGGAAAAGCACTTGCAAGGAAACGGAAAACGAGGAGGTCGTGGTGGCTGTCACATTGGTTTGCGCGGTGACGAACCAGCGGTTGTAAGGAGCGGTGCCGGGGGGGGCCACGCCCGCTCCATGATCCGCATTGATGATGAACATCGGACCGCTTGCCGGATAGTTGGAAATCGAAGTACTATTGATCCCGTAGGTCGTCACGGCGGACAGGTGCGAAGCTGAAACGAGGACGGCTAGGAACGCGAGCATCCGGAGCACCATCGGTCCCGGGTAAAATGATTTGATTGATTTGTGGAAGTTCATCGGATTTCGTAAAAAGGGTTCCGTGTGCGGGCTGGCATCTGTCGAGATTAGCACTGGCCGCCGGCCTGCCAATGGACCGAAAGAGGTATTGGGGGGAAGACCGTCCTGTGATTGAATCGGGGGAGTGAGAATGTTTCCTGCGGGAAAATGCGGTCATCTGCTGATTGCTTTGCTGGTTTTCCTCGTGGTGATGCTCCCACTGGGATGGCTCTTCACGCACATCCGTCACGATGCCGCCGTGCGTGACCGCGAAAGGCTGAATGAGCTGTCAGCCATGGCGCGCAAGGCGCTCATGAACGATGGAGTGAAGCACCAGCAGCTACTTCGGACATGGGGGAAGCGCACCGAGGCTGTGAACGGGCCACTGGATAGC
>Ga0105047_10012168_pt1 | contig 13868 bp, 18 predicted proteins | sample MAT04_FD_78384 | JGI IMG/M metagenome (GOLD analysis project Ga0105047, IMG submission 78384) | Freshwater microbial communities from Lake Fryxell liftoff mats and glacier meltwater in Antarctica - MAT-04 (megahit assembly) | ecosystem: Environmental > Aquatic > Freshwater > Ice > Liftoff...
CGATGCCGCCGCAATACACTTGGACTGAATAACTTTTACCGTGTACTTGCCTATTTGTCGTACTACTTTGTAGTCATCGCTCATATTTATTCCTTGCCTTATCTCTACTTCGAGCTTCTATGATACCACGACAAATTGGACAGTAATCTGGCATCGGTAGTCCGCGCTGAGCGTAGAGTTCTCGTTCTTCCCTACTCCACACAAAGGCATTAGCGCATTGTTTACAGATGATGGTTGTATAGCTCATGTAAATTTCTCACGATGTATAGACGTTAGTTTCATACCAAGGCTGGGCAAAAGTGTACATACCTCTTCTACCATACTAGGGTTGCCACATACATAACCCTCCCAGTCGCTCAGAATTGAGGTCGCAAAATCTCGCTGCAAACAGTCCTGCACGTGACCACTACAAAGATCCCAATCTTTGCCTGGCTTAGACAATACGATATCATATACAAAATTAGGATATTCTTCTGCCAATCTTTCCAAATTATCTACAAAAAATAAATCTTTCTCACTTTTCATCCCCCAATGCAATCGTATCGATCGAGCCTCATGTCTGTTGATCAATAAGTCATTAATCATGCTCCAAATCGGCACTATTCCAGACCCCGTTGCAACAAATAGCAATTTATTTGTTAGGATTAAATTTGAAGTAGTGAATTTTCCTAGTGGTCCAAGCACTTCGATCACTTCTCCAATTTTGACATTTTGCAAAAACTCGCTCCCCTTTCCATTCTCGATAATTTCTGCCAGTAAATGAAATCCATGGCTGTCATCAGGAGTATTTACTATCGAATAGCTACGTCTTTCACCCTGTTCATTGATCTTCAGAGATACATACTGTCCTGCTTCAAAACTGATTCTATCGGGTAAAACCAGCTCAAATTTGACATACAAAAATCTCTCATTATCACTCACATAATATTTATCACTTACTCTTGTAGTATATTTTTGTGGCTTCTCAAATTTCATGGATTCATTGTACCAGATCAAATTTACTGTTAGACTTTAATCTATGATAAACAAATCTCTCCTAGCACTCATCTGTACAGGCGGCACCATATACCTTACCGCTGCCATGACCGGGCCCTTTTATGCCGTCTACGTTGGTCAAGTCGGAGGAGACTTCGAGGTAGCGGGAGTTGCAGTCGCTATCTTATTTTTCGTCCGCGGTCTAGCTAGTATTTTCATCTCTAGATTTGAAAACAAATTTAAAGAGACAGAATATTTTTTGACTATCGGTGGAATATTGAGGACTTTTGGATTCCTCGGATACATTTTTGCTAAGACCCCCATACATCTCGGGTTGATTTCTTTTATCCTTGGACTTGCCGATGCCATTATTTACCCCGCTGCCGACGCATTGTTTTCCAGACACGTCAAAAAAGGCCAGGATGTCGCGCAATGGGGCTGGTGGGAAGTCATGGAAAGCTGGGGGACAGCAACGGGAGCGCTTGCGGGTGGATTTATCGCTACTGCTTTCGGATTCAATGGAGTCTTTATTACCATGGCTCTAGTATCCGCTATAAACTCCGGAGTTATTATCTTTCTACCGCGAAAACTGCTCTAAACGTTCTGATAAAATATATATGCAAATATGTTCAACAAGTGATTCAACCGCTCTTCAAATCGCCTGCGAGGCATTAACTCGTGGTGAGCTTGTTATTTACCCTACTGAGACCTGTTACGGTATTGCCGCCGATTGTAGCTCACCACAAGCTGTAAACCGTCTCTTAGCATACAAAGGAGACCGTCATCGCCAGGTAGCAATTGCAGTCGTTGACAAACAAATGGCCAAAAAATATGTTTCACTCAATGATATAGCTACCAATCTCTACGCTCATTTTCTCCCTGGTCCCATTACCGTAATCTCAAATAGTCTAGGCAAACTCGACGAACGTCTCGAATCAGCCCAAGGCACTCTCGGTGTTCGTATGCCCAAATATGACTTTGCTCTAGATCTGATCAAGCATTATGGCAAGCCAATCACGGCGACCAGTGCCAACACTAGTGGCAAAAAAGAACCCTACTCACTCGTTGACTGGCAGACTTACACGACGAAAGACAAACAGGAGATGGTCTCGCTTTTTCTAGATGGTGGCAAACTAGCTGATCGTCCAACGAGCACGGTAGTCGATACTACTTTAAATGACCCCCAAGTTCTTCGTCAAGGCGAACTGATTATTAAAGAACTATCGCCCTCATATACATCAAACTCAATTGAAGAAACCCTGAATGTTGCCCAGAAAATAATTACACAACACCTACCCCTCACGCTCCGTTTCCCCTTGATCATCGCTCTCCAAGGCGAGCTTGGAGTAGGCAAAACACAATTCGTAAAAGGCTTATCTAGCTTGTTAAATATCGAGGAAAATGTATCCTCTCCCACCTATACACTCATGAAAGAATATCCCTACTCGCACGGTAAATACTCAGGAACTCTTTATCACATCGATACCTGGAGATTATCAGATCAAACCGAACTAGAGTCTACTCTTCATCTAAAAGATCTTTTAAAAGCCGGTAATATCATTGCCATTGAATGGGCTTCCAAGGCCAAAAGCATTCTCGAAGTTTATGAAAATATTGTGCCAATTTTAGTGATCAATATTAAAGAATTAGACGTTAATACCCGAGAAATTAGTTACGCGTTCTCAACTCCAGAATGGTCATGAAAGCATAGTGAATTTAGATCGGATATTCTCTAATTCTTCGGTTGCCATTTGCTCTCCATTTAAGTTATTTTTTGTCCCTGGTCTAATTTGAATATGTGCATGTGGGACTTGCATACCATAGACCATTTGTCTTACGGGCTCGCCCCCATTCATCTCTCGCACATGTCGCACCACTTTCCCCACTACCTCGTAATAACTGCCCAGATTCGGAACATCCCACACCCATCTCTCATGAATTTTTGGAATTACCAGCATTTGTGCGGTAGTTTTTGGAAAAACATCAAGAAATGCCAAAAAATTCTCATCTTCATAAATCTTGTACGATGGGCTTTCTCCCGCTACAATTTTGCAAAAAATACATTTCATACAGGTATAATACCAGGGTATGACCAAAGATCCAATCATCCTCTCCATCGAAACAAGCCTTGACGACACCTGCGCCGCTGTGACCATTGGCCAAAGAGTCATTTCCAATGTAGTCTCTAGCCAGACCAGCTACCACGCCAGTTGGGGTGGGACAGTCCCCGATATTGCCAAGCGACTCCACCAGGAGTGGCTCCCTAAAGTAGTAGATTTGGCACTTCGTAAGGCAGGCTCTCCAAAACTAGACGCCATTGCTGTCACACTCGGTCCAGGACTAGCCCCATCACTCGAGCAGGGTATTACTTACGCACGAGAACTAGCGAATAAATGGGGTCTCAAAGTCATCGCCGTCAATCACATGGAGGGCCACCTCCTTTCCTCTTTCGCCACCAACAAAAATGGTCGTGGCCCAATATCAAATACCAGGTATTTGATATTCCCCGCCCTCGGATTCCTCATTTCCGGTGGCCATACTGAACTTGTTTTAATGAAAGCTATAGGTGAATATGAGCTCCTCGGTGAGACGCTCGACGACGCCGCTGGTGAGGCCTACGACAAAGTGGCTCGTATGCTCATGCTGGGCTACCCTGGTGGCCCCATCTTGGCTGAGATGGCCAAAGCTGGTAAACCAATTTATCCCCTCCCAGAACCCATGACTATGCGTAAAGATTTGAGCTTTAGTTTCTCAGGTTTAAAAACCGCCGCTCGTCAGTATCTAGAAAAAAATAAGCCTGAACTTACCAAAGAATTTGTACAAGATTTCTCTGCATCTTTCCAGCAAGCTGTCTTTAAACACTTAATGACTCGCTTCCGTCGCGCCATCGACCTCTACAACCCCAAGATGATCCTCCTGGGCGGTGGAGTAGTTAGCAATATTGATCTTCGTAACCTTACCAGATCAGTCGCCAAAGAGTATGGTTTATCAACTTATATTCCCTACAATAAAAAATTAATTACTGACAATGCCGCTATGATTGGAGTCGTCGCCTCTTTCAAATTTGTCCGTGACGAATTCACCGATCTCTCCAAGCTTGATCGCCTCCCCAATCTCAATTTTCCAAAAGTTTCTTGACTACTCGTACTGGCAACATCAAACACTTCATTCGCCCTGGATTCACTTCAATTCCAATTCCAGCTTTAAGTAACTCCTCATCACTCATTTTCTTTATATCTTCCAGGGTTTGACCCTGTAGATACTCCGACAGCTTACTCGCTGCCGCAGTCGTGATCGCGCATCCGATCCCCTTCCACTTCACGTCTGCTATTCTCAGTTCCGAACCTTGTCGTAGACGAGTGGTTGGAACTTTTGTAATTTTCAATTGGAATTGAATCATGTCTCCACAACTCGCGTTACTATCACGGCCATCAAAGTCTGGGCACTCTAGCTCACCCTGATTCCTTGGGTGTTCATAGTGATCCATGACTTCTTCTTTATACAAATCCATATTTATTTCCCAAATACATTTTTTACTTTTGCCAACGCTGCAATCAAAGCATCAATATCTTCCTTAGTCGTATACACGTTAAAGCTAGCCCGCACAGAAGCAGATATTCCCATGGCACTATGAAGTGGCATCGTACAGTGGTGGCCCGATCGTACCGCCACCCCTTCCGAGTCCAGAATGGTCGCCACGTCGTGCGCATGCACTCCGTTGTATTCAAAACTCACGCTCCCACTTCTAACCTCTACATCATGTGTCCCCAAAATTACAAGATATGGAACCTTGCAAAGTTGCTCCAACGCGTATTCTACTATCTGTTTATCATGTTTCCTCACATTTTCCATCTCCATTTTCTCTAGATAATCCATCGCACTCATCAGCCCTACTGCCCCCGCCACGTTCGGTGTCCCCGCCTCAAATTTCTCTGGTACTTCTGCCCAGCTAGCATGGGTAGGGTAAACCTCACTAATCATCCCTCCACCCGTCAAAAATGGCGACATCTTCTCAAGGATTTTTTTCTTTCCCCACAATACCCCGATACTCATCGGTCCAAGCATTTTGTGTCCCGAAAATGCATAAAAATCACATCCAATCTCGCTCACATCAACTTTCATGTGCGGTACTGCCTGAGCCCCGTCTACTAGCACAATCGCACCTACTTTGTGTGCCAATTTCGTCATCTCCTTGACTGGGTTAATTGTTCCCAGAGCATTAGACACATGTACAAAGCTCACTAGTTTTGGCTGGAGTTTCATTTTTTTCTCAAAATCATGCATGTCTAGAAGTCCATCATTAGTTATTCCCACTATCTCTAGTTTTGTTCCTGTTCTTCGTGCCACTTCTTGCCATGGCACCAAGTTGGCGTGGTGTTCCATCAGTGTAGTCACAATCACATCCCCTTTTTTCAAATTATCCATTCCCCACGCGTACGCCACTAGATTGATTGCTTCAGTCGTATTTCGTACAAAAATCACTTCATTTTTTTGTGCCCCGATAAATATCGCGACTTTTTCTCTTGAGACGTCATATAGGTGGGTAGCTTCATCCCCTAGGGTATGTGCACCCCTATGCACATTGGCATTATGTTGTTCATAATAAAGACGTTCAGCGTCCAGGACTTGTTGTGGTTTCTGCGACGTAGCTCCAGAGTCTAGATATACTAAATTGTGCCCATTAACTTGTCTTTTTAATATGGGAAAATCTAATTTTACCTTGCGTGCCTCAAACATGATTTAATTATACGCCTAGCCACCCGCTAATCACGCTATCAATCGCTTGCGTTCTATTTAATCCTCTACTCATCATGTATAGGATTTGTTCACTATCCACTGGCCCCACCGACGCGCCATGGGAAGCCTTGACCTCATTCGCCTCTATTTCTAGTTCTGGCTCCACTGTTGCAATCGCCATCTTGTCCAGCGTCAATGCTCGCAACTCCAGAAAGCTATCTGTCCCATGTGCATCTTTCTCGATTTTGATTAAACCATATAATCTCACTTTTGCACCAGCTCCCACCACCGCTCTAATCGTAATCCTCCCCTTGGTATTAGCCACTTTATGCTCAGCGACTATCTGGATTTCATATTCGCCAGGATTTCGCGCGTCCAATATCTCCAGCACGTTTTTCTCCATTCCTTCTTTGTCAAAGATAATCTGAATATTTTTTTTCATCCCACACTCCCGATCATTTCCATTTTAACTAAACGGTTTAGCTCCACTGCATACTCCATCGGCAACTCCTGAATAACTGGGTCAATAAACCCACGGATGATCATTGACTCCGCTTCTTTTTGACTCATTCCACGTGACATCAGATACAATATTTGTTCCTCACCTATCCGAGACACGTATGCCTCATGTTCAAGAATTGCCTCTCCCGTCATGATTTGATTATTGGGGTACGTATCAGATCTTGATTTATCATCCAGTATTAGAGCGTCGCATACCACCTTACTGCGTGATCCGATCGCTTGAGGAGCCATTTTTACTTGACCTCGGTAGCTACTTCTCCCTCCATGTTGACTAATGGACTTACTCGTAATTTTCGAGGTAGTGTTGGGTGCCAGATGGATCATTTTTGCCCCCGCGTCTTGGTGTTGTCCCTCTCCAGCAACCGCAATTGAGAGCATTTCCCCATGTGCCCGCTCCCCCATCAATAGACACGAGGGATACTTCATGGTAATTTTTGATCCCAAATTACAGTCCACCCATTCCATGCGTGCGTCCCTCCCCACCGTAGCTCTCTTCGTTACCAAGTTATACACTGTCTTATACCAATTCTGTACCGTGGTATATCGCACTTTGGCGTCTTCTTGAACTATTACTTCAACAACTGCCGCGTGTAGACTCGCACTAGTAAAAGCAGGAGCACTACAACCTTCCACATAGTGCACACTCGACCCTTCCTCAGCGACTATCAGTGTTCGTTCAAATTGGCCAGCATTTTCACTATTAATTCGAAAATAGGCTTGCAGTGGCAAATCCACAACAACGCCTTTAGGCAAATACACAAACGATCCACCACTCCACACTGCCGTATTTAGTGCAGCTAATTTATTATCACCGTATGGCACAACCTTTCCAAAATATTTTTTCACTATTTGCGGGAATTGCTTAAGCCCTTCATCCATCGACAAAAACACCACTCCTTTTTTAGCTAAAACTTTCTGCAGTGAATGATAAATTACCTCACTATCGTACTGTCCACCCACCCCTGCCAACATCTTTTTTTCCGCCTCGGGTACACCAATGGCATCAAATACGCGTCGCACGCCATCAGGTACTTCCTCCCAACTTTTATATGCTTTATCAACTGGTTTTAAGTAGTAGTGGATATCCTCCCAATTAATTTCACTCAAATCAGCTCCCCATTTTGGGATCGACATTGATTCATATTGTTTTAAAGCTTGTAGCCTGATATCCAACATCCATTCTGGCTCATTTTTTTGTCTAGAAATTTCTCGCACGACGGATTCTGATAATCCCTTTTTAGCCTTAAAAACATATGAGTCTGTTGGGGTACTAAGCCCTAGTTGATAGTCGGCCATTTGTGATCTCCCATTTACGATCAACTTTAACTTCATCCAGCAATCTTTTATTGTGGGTGATCAGTATCACGCTAGTTCCTTGTTTTTTCATCTCATTTAAAATTTCTACCGTCATTCTAATTCCCAAAATATCAATTCCTGAATCGATTTCATCCAACACCGCTAGTTTTGGTTTTAGTAGTAGTAGTTGCAACAACTCTAGTCGCTTTTTTTCTCCTCCACTAAACCCTTCATTAATATTTCGGGCAACATGATGACTAGTAAGTCCTACTCTCTTTGCCAAATCTTCTAAAGTTTTTTTAAATCTCGTTAGACTCTCGATTTTATTTCCCATGGCTTCATAGCTTGCTCTACATAGGTTAAATACTGAAACTCCCGGGATAGTAACTGGATTCTGCCATGCAATATATAATCCCATTTTTGCACGCTCGTCACTACTCATCAAAAGCAAATTATGGCCTCTAAACTGGATCTCGCCACTGTCAACTTTATAGTTTGGATTGCCAAGTAGTATATTCACCAAACTACTCTTACCACTTCCATTTGGTCCCATTAAAAAAGCCGTTTCTCCCGTAGGCAAATCCAAGGATAACCGATCGATTACGATCTTATTCTCTACAGTTACCTGTAAATTCGTGATTGAGAGTAATGATTTATTCATTACTTGTCAAAATCCGAAAGTTTATATTTATTCAGAATTGAACTAATTTCTGTAGTCAATTTAGTCATCATGCCAATATGGGGACATCTATCAGCTAGTGGGCATTTCTTGGCTCCGTGTACTAGGCACGAGGCGGTTGAAATTTCACCATCCACCGCTTCAACCACCTCTTTTAAAGTAATTGTGCTTGGTTCGCGAGTCAGGCTATATCCACCCCCTCTTCCTTCTTTTGCCACAATTAACTTGGCTTTGATCAAGTCTCGTGCAATTTTGACCAAGAACGATCTGGGTAGTCCATTTTCTTGCATAGCTCGTACAGAAACGAGTCCATCCACGCCTTCTTTAGCCAGGAGTGAAACCATCATCATGCCGTATTCTGTTTTTTTACGAAATCTGAACGAACTCATGACATACCTCCTATATAATATATTAACTATGGCCATTCTAATCCAAGTTTAGAACAATGTCACCTGCACACCGATATCTTTCTTCTCGCTATAGCCAAATTCCACCCCTACTGTCACAATTTCATTCCATTTATTTTTAAACTTGAGTTCCCCGTTTTTTAAACCCCAGTCATACAAATCTTTCGTAATTTTTACATCTTCCAAGCAGTACTTCGTCAATTTTGTCCAATTGCCCTCATGGAAATAGGTGATCGCGTCAAGACCATTTCCTCCCTTTTGGACACCCAGAGTTTCTTTTGCCAGGGCATCTAGTTTTACCCGGTACCCGACTTTCTGCTCGACTTCTTGCAAGATATCAAAGTTGGGGAGTTTTAGTAGATCCCCAAGGTAATAGGGCTTGAGGGCTACCATATCAAAATCAATACTATTAAACCCAACGATCCGATCTGCTGATTCAAATATCTTAAACATCTCTGAAAATTCTTCTTCTCTAAATCCTCTTAATATCCCTTCGCTTCCCTCTTCACCATACCATACACCAGATACTGATACTCCAAGTTTCTCCGGGAAATATCCCCCCACCTCATCAAAGGCTTTCTTGGTTTCTACGTCAAATACGACCAGTTTCATAACTCCGATTTTAGCACCTCTGCCCCTACCAAACTCCCAGTTTCCAGTAGTTTCAGCATCGCCCCCCCACCTGTTGATACATGGTCAATTCTAGTCAAATGTTCCTCTTTTCCAATACTCGCTAACGTATCCCCTCCACCCACGAGCGTATAGGCCGTTTCGTTGGCAGTGATCGCCTCGTATATCGCCTTTGTCCCCGCTTCATATTGCACATCCTCGACCTTGCCCATCGGACCATTCCACACCACTGTTTTAGCCTTCACTATTTCACTGGCGTAGATCTTTTGCGTCGCCTCGCCTATATCATAGAGATCACTCCCCTCCACCGGGGTCATGATTCTAGCTTTCCCACTCACTTTCATTCCCCGTTGCGCGTACTCATTTGCGAGCTTACCTCCCAAAAGGATAGTATCAGCACTCTGTGACAAGATTTCAATCAACTTTATTTTATCCTCCACCTTAGCTCCGCCCATCACCACGACATATGGATGTTCTGGATTCTCCTTCACTTGCAAAATAGTCTCTACCTCATCAATGAACCAAAGTCCGCCATAGCTAGGTAAATATTTAGGTATACCCACGATACTAGCCACCTCTCTGTGCGACTCCCCAAATGCCTCATTTACATAAATATCACCCAATTTAGCCAATTCTTTCGCAAATTCTGGGTCGTTCTTATCTTCTCCCTCCCAAAGTCTCAAATTCTCCAACATCACCACTTTGGCAATACTATCGTGACACTGTGTCACTGTGTCACATACTTCGATCATCCGCCCCAACAGTTTTTCCGCGTACCGCACCACCGGTTCTAGACTTCGTTGCTCCTCGGCCTTCCCGAGATGTGACATGAGAATGATTTGAGCCGCTCCCCGCTCTATGAGCATTTTGATGGTGGGCAGTGTCCGGACAATTCTTGTATCATCGACTATCTGTAGTGCCTTGCCGAGTGTGACATTCCAATCTACTCGCACAATTACCCGTTTCCCTCTTACATCCACCTGCTCTATGCTCTTTAGTTCCGATTCGTGTTCCGCCATAGCAGGAAAGTTTTGCGACTTGTTTACAATCTCAATCAATTCTCGCATACGCAAAAGTGCAACATTTTTGAAGTACCGATCCCTTTCCTCTCCACTATACTGTCCAAATTCTTGCCATACACCGCGCCCTACAGCAAACCCAGCAGCACCAGCCTCCATCGCATGTCGTAGGGCTTCTTTGTATTTGCTATATTCCATCCCAGCCGACAATAGTACCCAAGGAACTCTCATCATATCCGTAATTTTTTTACATCCCTCAAGTGATCCTGGGTACTCAAATTTAAAGATATCAACGTCTAAGTCTTTTAATTCTTCAGCAATTTTTAAGACCTCGTTCTCACGATCTGTTTCTATTTTATAGCTCAGTGGCTCTAGCAAAAAAATTATCTCTTCGCGCTTACAATCCTCTGCAATTTTCTGAGCTACCTCTCTTTGGTGCTTGGCTAGTTCGATATTTTCTGGGTCGTAATATAGGAGCAACTTAACAGAGCATGCCCCCATTTCTTTGGCTTGTTTTACACTCCATTCGGGTAGGATTTCCGTCACCCGCGCTTCTTTTCCACCTCTATAGCCTGTCTTCTCCATCGACAACATCCAGCCCGTACCAGATTTATCGTTTACAAATTTTTTTCCATATATCGGGTCAAGCAATATTCCAGCTACTTCATTTTTATACAGCTCAACCATCCGGGTTTTCCATGCAATCATTTCAGATTCAGTTACCAGTGAGGGATTTCCAGGATTTAATGATTCTTTCAGCGATCCACGATGATCAAGTGCAGCAATTGTTATCTTTCCATGGGAATTAGTCAGTTTTTTCAAACAATCACTTTTACTCATAGATCAACTATATCACTGAACTTTACTCGCTACTCGTCTAGCCAATATTTTAGGCACTCCCCACATCACAAAACCAGTTATCATCATCACAGCGAGTACTAATGCAAATTTTGTACTCACTAGTCTATGCAAAATACGAGCATTATTTTCCGACTCACTACTGATCGGCCAAAACAAAAAACTACCTTCTTCCATGATTACTCCCGTCACCGCCAGTGGCACTCCAAGTACGATCGCAAACCACATTGCCCATTTATGAATCTTTTTTGACCAAACATAAATTTGTTGTAATTGCATAATTAACAGTATAATCCAGTCTCTATGAAACAAGCAAACAATCGCCAAATGATGACAATTTTTCTCGTTGTTTTTATCGATCTCCTTGGTTTTGGTATTATCCTCCCCCTGCTACCCTATATCGCCGAAAAATATTCAGCTACTCCGATAATCATTGGCTTGTTAAGTGGTTCCTATTCGCTATTTCAGTTTATTTCGGGCCCTATCCTGGGGAGAATGTCCGACAGTTACGGCAGGAAAAAATTATTAATTATTTCTCAGCTTGGTAGTATGGCGGGCTATGTCCTACTCGCTCTTGCAGGCTCTATTCCCCTCCTCTTTATCTCTCGCATTATCGATGGTATCACTGGCGGTAATATCAGCATTGCCCAAGCCTATATGGCCGACGTAACAGACAAAAATACTCGGGCAAAGGGAATGGGGCTCCTGGGCGCTGCCTTTGGTATCGGATTCATGTTTGGGCCAGCCATTGGCGGATACCTCTCAAAATACGGTTTTGCCGCCCCCGCTTATTTCGCCGCCGGTATCTCCCTCTTATCTACTTTTGCCACGGCCCTATTCCTAAAAGAAACAGTCAACACTGAATCAGCGAAAAAATCACCAAGAACAGCTCTAGCCTTTAGTGAATTTAAAAAAGTTTTAAAAACACCTCCAATCAGCAATTTATTGTTAATCTTTTTTCTCTTGTCCCTCGGTTTCTCTGGTATGCAAGGAACCTATGCTTTATTTGTTCAAGCCAAATTTGGCTGGGGACCAACAGAAGTCGGCTACATTTTTGCCTTAATCGGGATTATCGCAGTTATCACTCAAGTTAAAATCCTCTCAGTCGCAACCGCGAAATACGGTGAATACAATACTCTAGTCTGGAGCTTTCTAATTCTTGCGGCAGGATTTGGATTAATCAGTGCAACCAGCTATCTACCCCTCTTTATCCTTGGCAATGCCTTGATCCCACTTGGCAATTCCCTCGCCAATCCGACGCTGACCGCCATAGCGACCGAAAGCATTCCCCCCTCAGAGTATGGTGAAACGCTTGGTTTGCTCCAGTCCTCTGGTTCGCTGGGGAGAATCTTTGGGCCAGTCGCGGCTGGGACAATTTTTGCTATGTTCAATCACAATGCCCCAATGCTTGTTTCATCAATGATTTTTCTCGCGATTGCCTTCTTCGTCATTCCTCATCTCAAAAAATCTCGAGTCTAGCGCTTCTTCTTTTCTTGGATCTTATCCAAATATTTTCTGACCGAGCTAGAGGCCTTTTCATACGATTGATCAATTGCCGATAATAATGTTTTACTTTTCCCCTCTGCCACTATCTCTCTCCCAGGGATTCTAAACATCGCTTTCACTTTGTATCCCCATCGCTCGCCTTTGGAGAGCTTCACAAACCCAGATTCAACCCTACTCTTCATCCTACCCAAATATGTCTCTAGTCCAGAAAACTTCTTTATCACTTTCTCTTTCGTGTCACCTGATTTTGATACTCGATCAAACATCATTTGCCACTTCATGCGTGCCTCCTAACCTATTAACTTGTAATATCTCTACTTTAGCACGGCAGAGATGACAGTGAGACCTTGCCCCAGACTACTCTCATCTTTATTAATCTCTATTTTAAAACCATTTTGGAGCAACGTCTTCTGGATTTCCTCTATTCGATGATCGCGGCGTGGGTGAACTTCAATAATCCAGTTTTTGACATTTCGCAATAGTACTCCCGCATTACGGATCACCTCATACTCCATCCCCTCAATATCCATTTTAAAAATGTCGATTTTCTCATGCAATATTTCCTGGATCCCAATCGCCTCTACCTTTATTTCTTGGTTATTCTGGATACCTTTCCACCCTTTGGGTATGATCCCCGCTCCAGACCTCCACGCTCCCTCACCTATTGGCTCCTGGATCCGCAGTACCCCGCTCTTTGGGGCAATGACTGCTTGCAGTAGCTCTACATTCTCTAGTTGGTTCTCGTGAATATTTTTTTCTAAAATCGCAAAGTTGTATGGCACTGGCTCAAAAGCAATAATACGACTCTCAGGAAAAAGCATTTTGTAATACAGGGTAGCCATCCCAATATGTGCCCCAGCATCCACGATCACCGGATTCTCTATATCCAGCTCTATGTAGTAGCAATTCTCACTAAAAATCTCCTTCTTCAATTCATAAAATTCATCCGAGTTTTCATACCAGATCTCATATTTACCAAGTTTTGTGCTTTGCATAAGCTGTATTGTACCCCGACATGTTAAAATCTATTCATCTGGAAGGGTCGCATAGTGGCCGAGTGCTCCGGTTTACTAAACCGGCGTGGGGAAACTCACCGAGGGTTCGAATCCCTCCCCTTCCGCCATAGGAGGCGTCGCATAGTGGCCCATTGCGAGGGATTGCTAATCCCTTGTGCCGTAAGGCACGCGAGAGTTCAAATCTCTCCGCCTCCGCATTATTTTCTCTCTGCACTATGTGCAG
>Ga0105047_10012171_pt1 | contig 13866 bp, 13 predicted proteins | sample MAT04_FD_78384 | JGI IMG/M metagenome (GOLD analysis project Ga0105047, IMG submission 78384) | Freshwater microbial communities from Lake Fryxell liftoff mats and glacier meltwater in Antarctica - MAT-04 (megahit assembly) | ecosystem: Environmental > Aquatic > Freshwater > Ice > Liftoff...
TTGACCACGCTGAGGGCATATTCCAGGTAGGCACGCTGGGCGTAAGTCGCCAGGTTCAATTGGTCATCGCCGCCGTCATGAGGCGGTTCGGGAGCGAGGTCAAGAATGGGTTGGTCGGTCATGGGACTGTTGGGGTAATCGGATTCATTGGACGGTGTTTGGGTAGCGCTGCGCCAAATGTAGGCCAGGAAAATTACAGACGGTGGTCCCTTTTGGGGTTACAAGTGGCCGCGCAGCAGGCCGGTTTGGCGGCTGACGATTTCTGGTACTCCAGCATGAGGAAGCCGCCGAACCGGCTTGCTGTGCAGCGCGAACCAACAACCCAGCCAGCCAAAAATTCAAGCCAAACCAGCCTCTAGCCCCCGTAGAACCTGCGCAGACAGCTATCAAATTCATAGCTAAACGTCAACCTCAACCGAATCGCCGTGCAGCTCCATCAACTCACGCCGCGCCGCCGCTTCACCCTTGCCCATGAGCTTGGTGATCAGCGCCTCGGTGGCGCCAAAGTCAATGGCACCCAGCATCACCGGCAGCAGGCGGCGGGTATCGGGGTTGAGTGTGGTGTCCCACAGCTGCTCGGCGTTCATCTCGCCCAGGCCTTTGAAGCGGCTAATGCTCCAGGCACCCTCACGCACGCCCTCTTTGCGCAGCTTGTCCAAAATGGCGGTCAGCTCGCCATCGTCCAGCGCGTAGGCCTTGGAGGCAGGCTTTTTTCCGCGCGCGGGTGCATCGACGCGAAACAGCGGCGGGCGGGCTACATACACATGGCCGGTCTCGATCAGCTTGGGGAAGTGACGGAAGAATAGCGTGAGCAACAAGACCTGAATGTGCGAGCCGTCCACGTCCGCATCGCTCAGGATACAGACCTTGCCGTAACGCAAACCGGACATATCAGGCGTATCCGTGGGGCCGTGGGGGTCCACGCCGATGGCAACGGATATGTCGTGAATTTCGGTGTTGGCAAACAGGCGGTCGCGATCCACCTCCCAGGTGTTGAGCACCTTGCCGCGCAGGGGCAGTACGGCCTGGTTTTCTTTGTCGCGGCCCATCTTGGCGCTGCCGCCGGCCGAGTCACCCTCGACCAGAAACACCTCGTTGTAGGCAATATCCTTGCTCTCGCAATCGGTCAGCTTGCCGGGCAGCACGGCCACGCCGGAACTCTTGCGCTTCTCCACTTTTTGCCCGGCTTTTTGCCGCGTTTGTGCGGCCTTGATGGCCAGCTCGGCGAGCTTTTTGCCGTATTCCACATGCTGGTTCAGCCACAGTTCCAACGCGGGGCGCACGAAGCTGGAGACCAGGCGCACGGCGTCGCGGGAATTGAGCCGTTCCTTGATCTGGCCCTGAAACTGCGGGTCCAGCACCTTGGTGGACAGCACGTAGCTGGCGCGGGCAAACACGTCTTCGGGCATCAGCTTCACGCCCTTGGGCAAGAGTGAATGCAGTTCGATAAAACTTTTGACCGCAGTAAACAGGCCATCGCGCAAGCCGCTCTCGTGCGTGCCGCCCGCGCTGGTGGGAATCAGGTTGACATAACTTTCGCGCACCGGCTGCCCGTCTTCGGTAAAGGCCACGCACCAGGAAGCGCCCTCGCCTTCGGCAAAATTGTCGCTCTGCGCATCGGCAAAGCCTTCGCCTTCAAACAGCGGAATCACGGGCTCGCCATGCAGTGTTTGCATCAGGTAGTCGCGCAGGCCACCTTTGTAGAGCCAGGTTTGAATGTCTTTGGTCTTTTCGACCGTCAGCGTCACACTCACGCCGGGCATCAGCACCGCCTTGCTGCGCAGCAAATGGGTGAGTTCGTTCATCGGCAGCGCGGCCGACTCAAAATACTTGGCATCCGGCCAGACGCGCACCGTGGTGCCGGATTTGCGGTCGCCTTCCCCGGCCTTACGCGTCTGCAAGGGCTGGGTTACGTCGCCATTCTCAAACACCAGCCCTGCGACCATGCCTTCCCGGTACGAAGTGGCTTCCAGCCGCGTGGCCAGCGCATTGGTCACGCTCACACCCACGCCGTGCAGGCCGCCCGAGAAGCTGTAGGCGCCGCCCTTGCCCTTGTCGAACTTGCCGCCCGCGTGCAGGCGGGTGAAAACCAGTTCAATCACGGGTGCTTTTTCTTCCGGGTGCATACCAAACGGGATGCCTCGGCCATCGTCTTCAATGGTGACGGAGCCATCGGTATGCACGGTGACCTTGATTTTTTTACCGTAGCCACCCAGCGCTTCATCGGCTGCGTTGTCCAGTACTTCCTGGATCACGTGCAGCGGGTTGTCGGTGCGGGTGTACATGCCCGGACGCTGTTTGACGGGCTCCAGGCCTTTGAGGACCCGGATGGAGCCTTCGGAATATTCGGGGGTGGGTTTGACGGACATAGCCGGGCATTGTAGTCGTGCAACAAAAATAAGCTGTACAAAAGCCCAGCCATTTACACGGCGTTCGTCACATCTGGCACAGGAGACGTCGTCCGGATTGGCTACATTAAGCGGATGCAACCGTCACCCCGAACCCTGTCCCTCACCCAACTGCTGGTCTGTGGCGCTGCCATCGTCACCTTGTCGATGGGCATCCGCCACGGCTTTGGGCTTTGGCTGCAACCCATTACCCAGCAACAAGGCTGGAGCCGTGAAACCTTTGCTTTTGCCATTGCTATCCAAAACCTGGCTTGGGGCGTATCCGGCATTTTTGCCGGCATGCTGGCCGACCGGTTTGGCGCCTTTCGCATCATCGTCGTGGGTGCGGTGCTGTATGCCCTGGGCCTGGCAGGCATGGCCCATGCGCCAACGCCCCTGCTTTTCACCCTGGCCACTGGTGTCCTGATCGGCATTGCCCAGGCAGGAACCACCTATGCCGTGGTGTACGGTGTAATTGGCCGCAATGTGCCTGCCGAGCGGCGTTCATGGGCGATGGGTATTACTGCGGCAGCGGGCTCGTTTGGCCAGTTCCTGATGGTGCCGACCGAAGGTTTTCTGATCACCAGCCTGGGCTGGCAACAGGCTCTGGTGGTACTGGGTTTTGCGGCCCTGCTGATGGCACCGCTGGCCTGGGGCCTGCGCGAACCCGGCTTTGGCGCCAGTGCACACCACCAACGCGAACAAACTATTTTGCAGGCGTTCAAGGAGGCCTTCAAATACCCCAGCTTTCAACTGCTGATGGCCGGCTACTTTGTCTGCGGCTTTCAGGTCGTCTTTATTGGTGTCCATATGCCCAGCTACCTGAAAGACAAAGGGCTGTCACCCCAGGTCGCGAGCTATGCCCTGGCGCTGATAGGCCTGTTTAACGTGTTTGGCACCTATGCCGCGGGCGTGTTGGGGCAAAAATTGCCCAAGCGCAATATTCTGGCTTTCATTTATCTGGCGCGTGCGTTGGCCATCAGTGTCTTTTTGCTGGCGCCGCTTTCACCCGCCAGCGTTTACGCATTCGCCAGCGTGATGGGTTTGCTGTGGTTGTCCACTGTGCCAGTCACCAACGCCACCGTGGCCCAGATATTTGGCGTAGCCCACCTGTCCATGCTCAGCGGATTTGTGTTCTTCAGCCACCAGATCGGCTCTTTCCTCGGTGTCTGGCTGGGTGGCTACCTGTATGACCGCACGGGCAGCTACGATGTTGTGTGGTACACCGCCATTGGCCTGGGAGTTCTGGCCGCCTTGGTGAATCTGCCCATCAAGGAAATTGCCATCGCCCGCCCCACCCCGCAAGCAGCGCACTGAAACCATGAAACCCACAAGACAGGTACTGACCGGAACGGTGGTAATTGCCGTGCTGGCAGGCATCTTTTTCCTCTACACGGCCCGATTTTCTGATGCAGATGGCTAACCAGCTGTGGTCATGCTTTTGAAACCTTCCCCCTGGGTGGTTCGCTGGTCGCAACTGCTGGAGCCGGGAGCGTCAGTTCTGGACGTCGCTTGCGGGTCTGGGCGCCACCTGGCCTGGTTTGCCGGGCGGGGGCATCCAGTAACGGGGATTGACCGCGATGTGGAACAGGCCCGTCTGGGTTCGCCGACGGCCACACTGGTTTGCGCGGATATCGAAGGCGCGCCCTGGCCTTTGCTGAACCAAGGCATCGCGCGCCAGTTTGGCGCGGTCGTGGTCACCAATTACCTGTGGCGGCCGCTACTGGAGACCCTCATTCGGAGCGTAGCGCCCGGCGGCGTGTTCCTGTATGAAACGTTTGCAGCTGGAAATGAGACCGTAGGCCGACCCGCCCGCCCCGACTTTCTGCTGCAGCCCGCGGAACTTTTGCAGGCTTGTCAAACCCTTAATGTGGTGGCGTATGAAAACGGCTTCCTGGACAACCCGGATCGCTTCGTCCAACGTATTGCAGCCGTGCGGCCGCCGCTGGATGCCGCAACACGGCGCGAACCGCAGCGACACCTACTCTAGGTAAAATCCGCGCTTACCTTACAAATTACCGACATGAACTCACCTCAAGGTCAAATCAAGGGCAGCATCGTGGCTCTGGTCACTCCGATGCACGACGATGGCTCCGTGGACTATGCCGCGCTGCGCAAACTGATCGACTGGCACATTGCCGAAGGCACTGACTGCGTTGGCGTCGTCGGCACCACAGGCGAGTCTCCCACCGTCAACGTCGGCGAACATTGCGAAATCATCCGCGTTTCGGTCGAGCAGGCCCGCGGACGCGTGCCCATCATGGCGGGGTGCGGCGCGAACTCCACGTCTGAAGCGATTGAACTGGCCCGTTTTGCCAAAAAGGTCGGTGCCGACTGCCAGCTGCAGGTTGTGCCGTACTACAACAAGCCCACCCAGGAAGGTCAATACCTGCATTTCAAGGCCATTGCCGAGGCGGTGGATTTGCCCCTGGTTTTGTACAACGTGCCCGGCCGCTCGGTTGCGGACATGGCGCACGACACCGTCATGCGTCTTGCACAGGTGCCCGGCATTGTCGGCATCAAGGAAGCCACGGGCAATATCGAACGTGCGCAGTGGCTGATCAAGGAAGCGCCCAAAGGCTTTGCCATCTATTCCGGCGATGACCCTACGGCGGTAGCACTGATGTTGTGCGGCGGTCACGGCAACGTCAGCGTCACGGCCAACGTGGCTCCACGCCTGATGCATGAGCTTTGCATGGCCGCGATTGCGGGCAATGTGCAGCGCGCCATGGAAATTCAACTGCAGTTGCTGCCTCTGCACAAGGCTTTATTCGTCGAGTCCAACCCCATCCCGGTCAAATGGGCGGTAGCGCGCATGGGCTTATGCAACCAAGCCCTGCGTCTGCCATTGACGATTTTGACCGAAGCCAACCAGCCCGCGCTGGAGCGCGTGATGCACGCCTCGGGGCTGATATGAGTATCCCTTCCCTTTTTAGGATTTCCGTGAACCCATTCTCCAAAGTAACACTGCTGACTGCGGCACTATCGTTGTCGGCATGCACCGTGCTTGAAACCGACAAGGTGGATTACCGCAGCGCGACAAACTCAAAAGCCCCGTCGCTGAGCGTCCCGCCCGACCTCACCCAACTCTCCAAAGACACCCGCTACACGGTCATCGGCGGCGCGGTGTCTGCTTCAGGCTATCAAGCGGGCCAGGTGGCTGCCGCCCAAACGCCCATTGCAGCAGCTTCCGTCGGTGATGTGCGGATTGAGCGGTCGGGCAACCAGCGATGGCTGGTCATTAACCGTCCTCCCGAAAAACTGTGGGAACCGGTCAAGGACTTTTGGCAGGAAAACGGCTTCTTGCTGGCCATGGACCAGAATAGCCTGGGCATCATGGAAACCGACTGGGCCGAGAACCGGGCCAAGATTCCAATGGACATCATCCGGGCTTCGCTTGGAAAATTGCTCGATTCCGTTTACTCCACGGCAGAGCGTGACAAATTCCGTACCCGTCTGGAGCGCAGTGCGGACGGCAGTACCGAAATTTTCATCAGCCACCGCGGCATGATTGAGGTCTACGCTTCCGAAGGCAAGGGAAGCACCGTGTGGCAACCCCGCCCCACCGATCCTGAACTGGAAGCCGAATTTTTGCGTCGCCTGATGGTGAAACTGGGTGCGAGCCCGGAACAGGCCAAGACACTCGTCGCCAATAGCGTCGCAAAGAGCACCGCTACAGTGACTACCGAAAATGGGCAGCCCGTCGTACGGATCGAAGAGGGGTTTGATCGCGCCTGGCGCCGCGTAGGGTTGGCACTGGATCGCACGGGATTTACCGTGGAAGACCGCGACCGTAAACAAGGCGTGTACTTTGTTCGGTACGTGGCTCCCGATATAGAGAACTCGGAGCCCGGTTTTTTCAGCAAATTGTTCAGCGGCTCAGCCAAAAGCAATGAGGCGTCCAAATTCCAGATTGCCGTACGCAGCAAGGCAGACGTGACGACGGTCTCGGTTCTGGACGCCAAAGGGGCTCCAGAAACTTCGGCCAGCGCGCAGCGCATCGTCAAAGTGATCGCAGAAGACATCAAATAGTGCTTTATGGGGCTTGGCTCCATAAAGCACAGACGAAAAAAAACCACCTTGCGGTGGTTTTTTTATGCAAGCAATAGACTATTACTTGGCTGCTTCAGAAGCAGCAGCAGCTGGAGCAGAAGCAGCTTCGACAGCAGCTGGAGCAGCGGAAGCAGCAGCTTCAACCGCTGGAGCGGCAGCAGCAGGAGCGGCAACAGGAGCAGCAACTTCTTCTTTTTTACCGCAAGCAGCCAGGGCAGCAGCAGCAATAACAGCTGCCAAAACGAGAGATTTGTTCATTTTTAAAAACTAGAGTGAGTTAACGAAACAATTTCCGGAAATCATCAAAGCAGCACGCCGCCTGGACTCAGACAAAAAGCATTCGATCTCTTTCTGCCCGGGACAAATTATACAGGACGCAAACCGTGAAACACGGGTAAACCCTCTCGCAATACCTTACAAGCCCAGAGTAGACGCAGGAAACCCCGGCGCGCTTTGCCGCCGGCACTCGTCCAGTGACTCCTTCAGGTGCACTCGGCGCTGGCTCTCGAAACCCGCCATACCGGTGCTGCGCACCCGATCCATCCGACGCATCGCCCAGCGCGGGCTCCACAATGCGCTGGGGATTTCACTGGCATCGAGACCTTTAACCACCCGGCATTCAACAATGTGATCCCATTGCTTGCGCCAGGCCACAAAACGCGGGTGATGGCGAAGAACCTCGTCATAGCGCTGGGCAAGAATAACCAGACGACGACCGCTGCGGGACCAGGCTTGCAAGGAATCCACAACCGCCTTTTCACGCAAAGGCCAGTCCTCAAAGGTTGCGTCGCTCCAGACCATCTCGGGCCACCCCTCCCGCGCGGCACACGCCAGCGCGTCCCGTACTAGCTGCGCGAAACCCGGCAACCCTGCAAAAGGCCCTTCCAACAACTCGCCGGCAGGTTCACTGGTCGACATACAGCCACCCCGCTTCCATCCAGTCCGTCAGCAAATCACGGGCGTCGGCACTCAGGCGTTTGACGTCGGCCGCCTTCAAATTCCGCTCGTCTGCCAAGAGGTGCATCAACTGCGCATCGCGACCCGCAGCCCGAAAACTCTCACCATTTACAAAAACATGCTGGGCGTCATACATCATCCGGGTGCGTCGGTCCAATCGGACCGGGCCATCTGCACCCTCAGGCGCCTCAGCCCCGTCAAAGCTGACATGGGCTTTGGGCTCGCTAAGGTACTCGCCCAGGGCGCGCGGCACCGCCAGCGGATCGCGCAGCGCTGCGGCCAGCGCATCCCGCGCAAACTCCACTATGTCGGCTGGAATTTCGCCGCACCCCGCAACCGCGGGCTGCTTGGGATCGCGGTACAACGCGACACCCGCCTCATCCATGGCATCTTCCGCCAGACGCTGCAAAAGTTCGCCCGCCAACTCACCCCGGCTGGGCGACCGAAAGCCAATGGAATACGTCATGCACTCCCCCACGGCAATGCCGTCATGCGCGTAACGCGGTGGCAGGTACAGCATGTCGCCCGCATCCAATACAAACTCCATCTCTGGCTCGAAGTTGGCCAGAATCTTCAGGGGCATGTCTGGCTGCAAACTGAGGTCTTTTTGCCGCCCAATGCGCCAGCGGCGCTGCCCGTGGGCCTGTAGCAAAAACACGTCATAACTATCAAAATGCGGCCCCACGCCCCCCCCATCGGTGGCGTAGCTGACCATCAAATCATCCAGACGCGCATCGGGCACAAAACGGAACTGGTTCATCAGCGCGTGTGCCCGCTCGTCGAGCAAATCCACGCCCTGCACCAATAGCGTCCAGCCCGGTTGCTTGAACGGCGGCAGCGCCTTGCGGGTGAACGGCCCGTGCCGAAACCGCCAGTCCTGCTTGGCATCAGGATTGGCCTGGATTACCAGACGCGATTGCACCTCTTCATCTGCCGCCAGTTCAACCAGATCCGTCCGGTCCAGCGGCGGCTGAAAGCCGGGAATCGCCTGCCGGATAACCAGCGGCTTCTTCTGCCAGTGGCGCTGCATGAAGGTCTTGGGCGTCAGTCCACCCAACAGTTGCAAAGGTTCATTGATGTTCATGGGACAATTCTCCTATGGAAATCACACAACAATGCGTCGTCGCCCTCACCTGGACGCTGAAAGATACTTTAGGCGAAGAACTGGACGTGCTGGACGATCCGGTGGAATTTTTGATTGGTGGCAACGACCTGTTGCCCCCGATTGAAGAGGCACTGCAGGGCCACAGCGCAGGCGCCAGCGTTCTGCTGCAGATCGAGCCCGCAGAGGCTTTTGGCGACTTCAATGACCAACTGCTGTTTCTGGAACCCCGCGAACTGTTCCCCGCGGAGTTGGAAGTCGGGCTGACCTTGGAGGGCTCCGCCCTGCCCGTCGGTTGCAACCCGAAGGCCCCCAAAGACGCCCTGTACGCCGTAACTGACATCTACCCGGAGCATGTGGTTCTGGACGGCAACCACCCGCTGGCGGGCATTGCCATTCGCATCAGCATCAAGGTGGAATCGGTTCGCGAAGCCACCGACGAAGAAATCGAACGCGGCACCTGTGGCACTGGCTTCTTCAAGGTGCAGATCGCGTCAGATGATGCGTCATCGGATCGCAGGCTGCACTAAAATTCAATGTTTGCCAGTGGAGCCGTAGCCACTCTCGCCGCGTTGTGTGGCCACAAACTCGGTCACCACATGGAACTGGGCTTGCACCACCGGCACGATCACCAGTTGGGCAATGCGCTCCATGGGTTCAATCGTGAACGCCACATCACTGCGATTCCAGGCGCTGACCATGAGTTGGCCTTGGTAATCACTGTCAATCAAACCGACCAAATTGCCCAGCACGATACCGTGCTTGTGGCCCAGTCCTGATCGCGGCAGAATCATGGCCGCGAACCCCGGGTCCTCCAGAAAAATGGCCATTCCCGTAGGCACCAGCTGCCACGCATTGGGTGCCAGAGTGAGCGGCTCACTGAGGCAAGCCCGCAAGTCCAGCCCGGCACTGCCTGGCGTGGCATAGGCGGGAAGCTGGTCGATCAGCCGGTTGTCCAGGATCTTGACGTCAATTTTCATTTTGTAATGTGGTGTTGTTTCGGGGAATCAGTGCGCGAAGGCCGCACGCGTTTGCCAATTTCAGCCACCAGCTGGCGGGCCAAAGCCAGTTTGGAGTTGCGGGGGATTTCCCAGGCGCCGTCGGCGTCCACCAGCAGCAAGGCGTTGTCATCCTGACCAAACGTTTCAGGGCCGATATTTCCCACCAACAGAGGGACGTTCTTCTTGATGCGTTTGGCCGTGGCATGCATCAACAAATCGTGGCTCTCGGCGGCAAACCCCACGCAATACAGCGCACCGCTTTGCGCGCGGGGCGTTTGGGCCACGGTAGCCAGAATATCGGTGTTCTCCATAAAGGTCAGCGCAGGCGGCTGCCCCGAGCCATCCTTTTTAATTTTCTGGCCTGAGGCCTGCGTCGGCCGCCAGTCGGCCACCGCCGCCGTTGCTATGAATATGCTAGCTGCCTGCGCAGAATCCACGGTGGCTTCCAGCATATTTGATGCTGATTGAACGTCCATGCGCCGCACGCCTCTGGGGGTGGGCAGGCTCACCGGCCCGGCCACCAGCGTCACCTGTGCACCCGCCTCATGGGCGGCCCGGGCGATGGCAAAACCCATTTTTCCGCTGGACCGGTTGGTGATGCCGCGCACAGGGTCAATCGCTTCAAAGGTGGGGCCGGCAGTCACCAGCACATGCTGGCCCGCCAGCACTTTGGGCTGAAAAAAGGCAATCACGTCCTGCAGCAGCTCCTGCGGCTCCAGCATGCGTCCGTCGCCAGTCTCGCCACATGCCTGGTCGCCGTTGCCCACATCCAGCACCGTGCAGCCATCGGCTTTGAGTTGCGCCAGATTGCGCACGGTTGCCGGATGCACCCACATTTCGCGGTTCATGGCGGGGGCAATCAGCAGCGGCACCGTGTCGACGGGCCGCGCCAGGCACATCAGGCTCAGCAAATCATCCGCCCGGCCGTGCAATAGTTTGGCCATGAAATCGGCACTGCATGGGGCAATCAGAATGGCATCGGCTTCCCGGCTGAGATTGATGTGGGCCATATTGTTGGACTCACGGGCATCCCACTGCGAGGCGTAAACCGGCCGGTTGCTCAGCGCCTGCATGGTTACCGGGGTGATGAACTGGGTGGCCGCCTCGGTCATGACCACCTGCACCGTGGCGCCCTCTTTTATCAGGGCCCGGCACAACTCGGCCGCCTTGTAACAGGCAATACCTCCCGTGAGTCCCAGAACAATGTGTTTTCCAGCAAGATCATTCATGGGCCGCAATGTAGCAGAGCCGGACCTTTATAATCTCGCTTTACCACCTCCCCGAGCGTTAACAGCTCCCTTTGACATGACCAAATTTGTCTTCGTCACCGGCGGTGTGGTGTCTTCCCTGGGTAAGGGAATCGCCTCAGCCTCCCTCGCTGCGATTTTGGAATCGCGGGGCCTCACAGTCACTTTAATCAAGCTCGACCCCTATCTCAACGTGGATCCAGGGACGATGTCGCCCCTGCAACACGGCGAGGTTTTCGTCACCGATGACGGGGCCGAAACCGATCTGGACCTGGGTCACTACGAGCGCTTCGTGGAAACACGCATGCGCAAGGCCAACAACTTCACCACCGGTCAAATCTACAAAAGCGTGCTCGACAAAGAGCGCCGCGGCGACTACCTGGGCAAGACCGTGCAGGTCATTCCCCATGTCACCAATGAAATCCAGGAATTCGTGAAGCGCGGTGCGCGTTTTGGCGAGCCTGATGCGGTTGACGTGGCGATTGTGGAAATTGGTGGCACGGTGGGCGACATTGAGTCCCTGCCCTTCCTGGAAGCCGTGCGCCAGATGAGCCTGAAGCTCGGCCCCAACAACACCGCGTTTGTGCATTTGAGTTACGTGCCCTGGATTGCCGCGGCGGGCGAGCTCAAGACCAAGCCCACCCAGCACACCGCCAAACAACTGCGCGAAATCGGCATTCAGGCAGACGCCCTGATCTGTCGCGCCGACCGGCCGATTCCCCAGGAAGAGCGTTCCAAAATTTCCCTGTTCTCCAACGTGGCTGAATGGGGCGTCATCAGCATGTGGGACGTGGACACCATCTACAAAGTGCCGCGCATGCTGCACGAGCAAGGTCTGGACGGCCTGATTTGCGACAAGCTGCGCCTGAACACCCCACCGGCCAACCTCAAGCGCTGGGACGACCTGGTCTACGAGACCGAGCATCCGCAAGGTGAAGTCACCATCGCCATGGTCGGCAAGTATGTGGACCTGAGCGACAGCTACAAGTCGCTCAACGAAGCCTTGCGCCACGCCGGCATGAAGAACCATGTCAAGGTCAAGATCGAGTACATCGACTCGGAAACCATCACGCCTGACAGCGTGTCCCGGCTCGCCAAGTTTGATGCCGTGCTGGTGCCCGGCGGCTTTGGCAAGCGCGGCATTGAAGGAAAAATCTGCGCCGCCCGTTTTGCACGCGAAAACAAGGTTCCTTACCTCGGCATCTGCCTGGGCATGCAGGTGGCCACCATTGAATTCGCCCGCCATGTGGCCGGCCTGAAAGACGCCAACAGCACCGAGTTCGAACCCGATTGCGCCAACCCGGTCATCGCCCTTATCACCGAGTGGAAAGATGCAGACGGCACCATCAAAACGCGCGACAAAAACTCGAACCTGGGCGGCACCATGCGCCTGGGCGCGCAAAGTTCCGATGTATCCCCAGGCACATTGGCTCACCAGATTTATGGTGATGTGGTCACCGAGCGGCATCGCCACCGGTACGAAGCCAACGTCAACTTTCTGGAGCCCTTGCGCAAGGCCGGCCTGGTCATTTCTGCGCTGACGCAGCGCGAGCAGCTCACCGAAATGATCGAGTTGCCGCAGGCAGCGCACCCGTGGTTCGTCGGTGTGCAGTTTCACCCGGAATTCAAGTCCACACCCTGGAACGGCCACCCGCTGTTCAATGCGTTTATCAAGGCAGCGCTGGATCACCAGACTGCTGGCAAAAACCTGAAGGCGGTTGCATAACATGAAGCTTTGCGGATTTGACATCGGCCTGGAGCACCGCTTCTTTTTGATCGCCGGACCCTGCGTCATCGAGTCAGAACAGTTGCAGATGGACACGGCGGGCACGCTCAAGGAGATCACCACTTCGCTGGGCATTCCCTTCATTTTCAAAAGCAGTTTTGACAAGGCCAACCGCTCCAGCGGCAGCACCTTTCGCGGCCCGGGTATCGACAAGGGTCTGGAGATTCTGGCCAAGGTCAAGCGCGAGCTGGGCCTGCCCATCCTCACCGACATCCACTCGGAAGACCAGATTGCACAGGTCGCCTCGGTAGTCGATGTGTTGCAGACACCTGCGTTCCTGTGCCGCCAGACCGACTTTATCCGTGCGGTGGCCCAAAGTGGCAAGCCGGTGAATATCAAGAAGGGCCAGTTTCTTGCTCCGCACGACATGAAAAATGTCATCGACAAGGCTCGGGCTGCGGCCAAAGAAGCGGGGCTGCTGGAAGACAACTTCATGGCCTGCGAACGCGGTGCCAGCTTTGGCTACAACAACCTGGTGAGCGACATGCGCTCGCTGGCCATCATGCGTGAAACCGGTGCGCCGGTGGTGTTTGACGCGACGCATTCGGTGCAGCTGCCCGGCGGGCAAGGTACCAGCAGTGGCGGCCAGCGCGAGATGGTTCCGGTGCTCGCCCGTGCGGCGGTGGCAGTGGGTGTCGCCGGCCTCTTCATGGAGACCCACCCGGACCCTTCCAAAGCCATGAGCGACGGCCCCAACGCGGTACCGCTCAAGCACATGAAGGCCCTACTGGAAACCCTGCTGGAACTGGACCGCGTGACCAAGAAAAATGGGTTTCTGGAAAACAGTTTTGGTATTTGATTTTTTGGTGTGTGACCGGCTCCGCCCGGCCTCTTGTTTTTTTGTTTGAGAAAGAAATGAAATGAGTGCAATTGTTGACATCGTCGGTCGCGAAATTCTGGATTCGCGCGGCAACCCCACCGTCGAATGTGACGTGCTGCTGGAGTCCGGCACCATGGGCCGCGCAGCGGTGCCATCGGGCGCCTCCACCGGCTCGCGTGAAGCCATTGAGCTGCGCGACGGCGACATGAAGCGTTACCTGGGCAAGGGCGTGCTCAAGGCGGTTGAGCACATCAACACCGAAATCTCCGAAGCCGTGCTGGGGCTCGACGCCTCTGAGCAGGCCTTTCTGGACAAGACCCTGATTGACCTGGATGGCACCGACAACAAGAGCCGCCTGGGTGCCAACGCCATGTTGGCTGTATCAATGGCCGTGGCCCGTGCGGCCGCTGAAGAGTCTGGCCTGCCCCTGTACCGCTACTTTGGCGGCATGGGCCGCATGCAGATGCCCGTGCCCATGATGAACGTCATCAACGGTGGCGAGCATGCCAACAA
>Ga0105047_10012172_pt1 | contig 13864 bp, 15 predicted proteins | sample MAT04_FD_78384 | JGI IMG/M metagenome (GOLD analysis project Ga0105047, IMG submission 78384) | Freshwater microbial communities from Lake Fryxell liftoff mats and glacier meltwater in Antarctica - MAT-04 (megahit assembly) | ecosystem: Environmental > Aquatic > Freshwater > Ice > Liftoff...
ACTGATTTAAGTGAGGTTGGAGATAATACACATAATACATTTTTTGAAATGATGGGGAACTGGTCACTCGGAGATTATTTTAAAAAAGAAGCTATATCTTGGAGTTATGAATTTTTAACCTCTTGTGAAGAAGGATTAGGATTAAATCCAACTCATTTATATGTGACAGTTTTCGCCGGAAGTGAGAATATTGAGCCAGATACTGAGTCAGTAGAAATTTGGAAATCGTTAGGAATTCCAGAGAATAGAATATATTTTAAAAATTCTAAATCAAACTGGTGGAGTGCTGGTTTAAATTCACCTGCAGGACCTTCAACTGAGATGTTTTATGATATTACAAATCAACTTGGAGATATGTCTCAAGAAGAATTTGAAAAAGCTGAAGATTCGCAAAAGGTGGTAGAAATATGGAATGATGTATTTATGACCTATCATCAAGTAGATGGTCTGATAACTGGAGAGCTTCCACAGAAAAATATAGATACCGGAGCAGGTCTTGAGCGTATTACGACAGTTGTTCAAGGCAAGAGAAGTATTTATGATACAGATTTATTCGAACCAATAATGAAAAAGATTGAAGAACTTTCAGGGCTTTCATATGGAGATAAGTCTGATGAAGATTATATAAAAAACAATGAACAATGTTTTGTTGATGTAAGAAAGAGGATGAGAATTGTCGCTGACCATATAAGAACAGCAGTTTTTTTGATAGCTGATGGGGTGATTGCTTCTAATAATGGTAGAGGATATATATTGCGTCGCATTCTTCGTCGAGCTGTAAGATATGCAGATCTTATATCTCTAAGAGATGGCTCTTTGCTCGAATTAGTTGATATAATTATTGAAAAATATAAAGAAACATATTCTGAGTTAAAAGAAAATGAAGATATAATTAAAAAAGAAATTGAAAAAGAAGAAAATAAATTTAGACAAACACTTCAGAATGGGATTAAAGAATTTGAAAAAGGAGCAGATCCATTCATCTTATTTACTACTTATGGTTTTCCAATAGAGTTAATTATAGAACTTGCTAAAGAGACCGGTAGAGATATCGATATTGATGATTTTAATAAAAAATTAAAAGATCACCAGGAATTGTCTAGGACTTCATCAGCTGGAACTTTCAAAGGTGGTCTTGCTAGTCATGATGAAAAAACGATTAGGCTTCATACTGCTCACCATTTACTTTTGGCTGGACTTCAAGCTGTTGTTTCAGGAGATATTAAACAGAAAGGAAGTAATATTACCGAAGAACGTTTGCGTATGGATTTTATATGTGATCATAAATTATCTGATAAAGAGAAGAAAGATGTTGAAGATTGGGTTAATGATAAGATTAATCGTAATTTGAAAGTAGTTAGAAAGGATATGTCTCTTGATGAAGCCAAGATGATAGGAGCCCAAATGGAATTTGGGACGAAATATCCAGAAGTTGTTTCTGTTTATTTTGTCGAAGATGAAAAAGGTGAAACTATTTCAAAAGAATTTTGTGGAGGTCCTCATGTAAATAAAACAAAAAAATTGGGAAATTTTAAAATTCAAAAAGAGGAAGCTGTGGCTTCAGGAATTCGTCGGATCAGAGCTGTTCTTCTTTAGTTTATAGTTTTTTGTAAACTTTTTTACTAAACTATAGTATAATAGAAATATGGGTTTTTTATTTAAACAAAAAAAGGAACGTCTCGTTGCCATATTTGATATTGGCTCGGGAAGTGTTGGTGGAGCGATGGTTCGTATTCCACTTGATCATAAAAGTATTCCTACAATTATTAAATCTGTTCACAGTAATGAAATTAATATTAATGGAGAACTTGATTTTAACGCTTTACTAAGAGGTATGATATCAGCCTTGAGTCTGACTGCAAATTCTTTATATAACAAAAAAATTGGAGCTCCCGAGGAAATATATTGTATTCTTGCTTCACCATGGTATTTGTCTGAGACTAGAATTATTAAAATGACTCGTGATACATCTTTTACTTTTTCTAAGCATTTAGCGAATGAATTAATTCAAAGAGAAATATCAAATTTAAAGGAAGTATATAAGGATAAATATCGTTCTGTAGATGGTTCACCTGAAATAATTGAACAACAAATAATGGCAGTATTTTTGAATGGATATAAGATTGATTTTCCTTTGGGAACTTTGTGTAAGTCAGTTCAGATAGATATGGCGATATCTTTAGCTCCTGCTTTATGTTTAAACAAAATGAGAGAAACATTATCAAAAACATTTCATCATAAAGATGTGAATTTTTCTTCTTTCCCATTATCTACTTATTTGGCAGTTAGAGATAAGTATGTAAATGAAGAATCCTATTTATTACTTGATATTAGTGGAGAAGTTACAGATGTGGGAATAGTTACAGGTGGGATATTGAAAACAGTCTTATCTTTTCCTTTTGGTAAAAAAACTTTTTTCAATTATATGTGTTCAAAGTTAGATATTGAGTTACGTGACGCAAAAGAACTTTTCAAACTTTATAGTCAAGATAATCTATCAACAGAATTAAAAAATAAAGTTACTCCACTTTTTAAATCTATTGAAAATTCATGGGGAGAAGCTTTCCGCCAATGTATAAGCACTTTGCCACGGACACTGCTTTTACCTAATACTATATTCTTAACAGCTGATAATGATATAAAAAATTGGTTTGCTGATGTCCTAAGAAATGAGAAATATACTCAGTCTGTAATCTTTGATCGTGAATGTAATGTTATTACTTTAGATGGTCCTGAATTTCTAAATATGTGTAATGTTAAAGAAGGCCCTTGTGATCCTTTTTTGATGATAGAAGCTATTTCTATAATGAGAAAAACAGTTAAATAATATGAAAAGAATTGTTTTAGAAGATATAAAATTAAATAGGAAAAAAGAAGAACCTATTTTAAAAGAAAAAGTTGAACCTTTTATACCTAGGGTTGTTGGAAATGATCTAGTTAGACAAGAATCGAAGATTGATCAATATTTTAGAAATGAAAAAGAAAGAAGATTAGAAAGGACTCCACAAATTAAACTAAAACCAAAGATTTTACATAAAACAACAGTTTTTTTTCTAATTATAGTCTTTTTAATTGGAATAATTTATTGGGGTGGAAATATATTTCAAAAAACAAACATTATCATAAATTCTAAACATCAAGCCGTGAATTATAGAGATAAACAGTTTACTGCCAAAAAGAGTTTAGATAATAATTCTGTTAATTTTACCATAATGATATATCCAGACAAAAAAATGAAAAAAATTATTTTAACAGATTCTGAAAGTGTTTCTCTGAGAGCTAAAGGTAGTGTCACTTTATACAATGAATTTACAGAGACTCCTCAGAAAATAATTTCAGGAACTTTTTTATCAGATGAAGATGGTAGAGCTTATCAATTAAATACGGCTACTACAATACCTGGATATAAAATTGAAAACAAGAAAATTGTTCCCGGAGAAATTGTCGTTGAAATAAGTTCTTTCCTTCCAGGAGATGCTTATAATGGTTCACCAAAATCTTTTTATATAAATGCTTTTAAGGGAACTACTAAGTATAATAAGATCTATGGTAAGTTAAAAAATTCTTTTTTAGGAGGAGCATCTGGCTTAATTTATAAAATGAATGATAATGATAAAAACAATATAGATTATTCTTCTCTAAAAGATGATTTGTTTAAAAAAGTTGATGCTTCTGTTCCTCCTGGATATATTCTTTATCCTGAGGCAATGACTTTTTCTTATAAAATCAATGATGAAATATTTTCTAAAAATCCTGAAGCAGAAATAGAAATTGATGAAGTATTGGCTGTCGTTTTATTAAATGAGGATAGTTTGGAAAAGTATATAATAAAAAATTCATTACCTTTGGTATCTCCAAATGAATTAAAAGAAATTATTGTCCTTGGAATGAAAGATTTAAAATTTAATTTTGTAAACAAAGATCAATTAATAGACAAGGATCTTGAATCAATTGATTTTACTTTAACAGGTGATTTAGATATTAATTGGAAGCCAGACCAAAAAGCTCTGCAAACAAAACTGCTTGGACTTAATAAAAATGATGTTCTGTCTATTTTTAAACAGGACTCAGGGATTTCTTCAGCTTCGGTTAAAATTTTCCCTCCCTGGTTCAAATATCTCCCCAAAGATTTATCTAAAATTAAGATAGAGATTAAATAATATTTTTGTTATTTTTAATAAGCATAATTGTGCAGGTGTGATTGACTAAGAATATATTTTTTGTTATACTTTTAGAATATTAATGATGAATCAAAACGACGATAAAAATATTGCAAGTGGTACAGTAACTGAGGCTCTTCCAAATACTTTGTTTAGAGTAGATATTGGGGAGGGTAAGATAATTCTTTCTTATCTTTCAGGTAAGATGCGGATGCATAGGATAAAAGTATTGGTTGGAGATAGAGTAGAGGTCTTACTGGATCCTTATGGAGGAAAGGGAAGGATTATTAAAAGGAATTAAGTCTTGCTTATTTTATCAAATAGTGTATTATAGAAAAACATGTGCTTTGGTAATAAAAATACAGGGTAAAAGCCCTATATTTTTCTTTAGCATTTAAATAAAAAAATGAAGATTAAATCGGCTGTTAAAAAAATTTGTACTAAATGTAAGTTGATAAAGCGAAGTGGTCATCTTCGTGTTATTTGTTCTAATCCGAAACATAAACAAAAACAATAATTTTATATGAGAATTCTCGGCATAAATATCCCAAATAATAAAAATTTAGACGTGGGTTTGACCTGTCTTTATGGTATTGGTATCTCACGTTCTAGAAAAATATTAGAAGAGGCCAAAGTTAAAGGAAATATTAAAGCCGATACTCTAACCCAAGAACAAGAGAATACAATAAGAAAGATAATAGAATCTATGTCTATTGAGGGTGCACTTAAACGTGAAATTGCTTCTAATATTAAAAGATTAAAAGATATTAAAGCTTATAGAGGGATAAGACACATGCGCCGATTGCCTGTTAATGGCCAAAGAACTAAGACTAATTCTCGAACAGTTAGAGGTAATGTAAGAAAGACGATGGCCTCAGGACGAAGAAAAGAAAGTAAAACATAAAATTAGTTTGATAGGTTCTAGTGACTAGAATCTAATTACTAGAAATTACTAAAAAATATGGGAAAAATAAAAATTATAAAAAAAGAAGAAGAAAAGGAAGATTTAGTTGAAAAAGCTGTTGAGGTCACACCTAAACAAGGAGCTAAAGTCCCAAAAAAGAAAATAGTTTCAGGAACTTTGCATGTTGAAGCAACTTTTAATAATACGAAAGTCGTTTTATCAGACAAAGAAGGAAATACTTTATTTTGGACTTCGGCTGGATCACTTGGTTTTAAGGGCGCCAAAAAAGGAACTCCATTCGCTGCTTCAAAAGCTGGATCAGTTATTGGAGAAAAGGCTAAGGCTCTTGGAATAAAAGAAGTTGATGTTAAGGTTAAGGGAGTAGGAAGTGGTCGTGAGCCTACTATCAGAGCTTTTATGGCTTATGATATAGATATTACCGGAGTAAATGATGTTACGCCAGTTCCCCACAATGGTCCCAAACCTAAGAAGCCAAGAAGAGTATAATAATTAATAATTAAAAATTACTAATTAAAAATTAAAAGACAACATTAAATGAAAACAGTTCAAAAATATAAAATTTGTAGAAGATTAGGTCCTGGAGTATTTGAAAAATGTCAAACAACGAAGTTTGCCATGTCTGAAGCTCGTCATGCTAAAAATACAAAAGGCAAGCGACCTAAACCACTTTCTGGTTATGCTCAACAATTTATCGAAAAACAGAAAGTTCGTTTTATGTATGGAATAAGTGAAAAACAATTTTCAAATTACATTAAAGAAGTCACGAGTCACAAGGGTGCATCAGCGACAGAATATTTGTTTGAATTATTGGAAAATCGACTTGATAATGTTGTTTATAGATTGGGTCTTACTCACTCTCGCCGGCTTTCACGTCAGATGGTTTCCCATGGTCATATTCTTGTAAATGGAAAGAAGACAACAGTCGCCTCTCATCGTGTATCAGTTGGAGATATAATTTCTATTCGAGAGGGAAGTAAAAAAAGTGTATTATTTGCTGATATGGTAAACAGAATGAAAGATTATACTTGTCCGAACTGGTTGAAATTCAACGCTGAAAGTCTTTCAGGAGGAATTCAAGGTAAACCTAAAAATATAGAAGGTTACATTGACCTTAATACTGTTTTAGAATTTTATAGTCGTTAAAATATCGTATGTTTAATTTTTTATAAATAATTTTGAAAGCTGTATGCTTTCAAATACACATATAACTATGTCTGATTTAAATATTATACTACCATCAAAATTATCTATTGTGTCTGAAATAGACAATAAGGGGATTTATGAAATAGATGGTCTTTACCCTGGGTATGGACATACTCTTGGTAATTCACTTCGACGTATTATTCTTTCTTCTTTGACGGGAGCAGCTATTACTTCAATTAAGATTGATGGCGTTGATCACGAATTTTCGGTTATAGATGGAGTTAAAGAAGATGTTATCACTATTCTTCTTCATTTAAAACAAGTTCGTTTTCGTTTAAATACTGATGAACCTCAAACTGTTAAACTGGAAGTCAAAGGACCTAAAGAAATTACGGCCAAAGACATAGAAGTGACAGGACAAGTTGAGGTTCTTAATAGTGATTTGTATATTACAGAAGTCACCGGAAAGAATACTCTTTCCATTGAGATGACAGTAGAAAAAGGTTTAGGTTTTGTTTCTAAGGAAATGCATCAGAAAGCAAAAAATGAAGTCGGAGTTATTTCTGTTGATGCTATTTTTACTCCTATTCGTCGAGTATCATATGAAGTTGAAAATATGAGAGTTGGTGATAAAACAAATCATAACCGTTTGCGAATGACTATAGAGACAGATGGAACCCTTTCTCCTCGAGAGGCTCTTGAAAAAGCCATAACTCTCATGGTAGAACAATTACAAACAATTGTTGGTTTTACTGTGGCTCATAGAGTCGTTACTAAGGAGACAGAAAAAGAAGAAAAAGAAGAAAAAGAAGAATCACAAAAAAAAGGTGAGAATAACGAATTTACCGATATTTTAAAAACACGTATTGATACTCTTGATTTATCCACTAGAACACTTAATGCTTTAAACGGAGCAAATATTAGAACAATCGGAGGAATTGCTAGGAAAAAGAAAGAAGATTTGCTGGAAATTGAAGGAATTGGAGATAAGGGAATCCAAGAAATTAAAAAAATTCTTGGTGAGTATGGAATAACTCTTAAATAATTATTTAGTAATTTAGTAATATATATGCGACACCATAATAACATTAGAAAATTTGGAAGAAATAAAAATCAACGACATGCTTTGTTGAAGGGGCTTATGCTTGCTCTCATTGCTCATGGAAAGATTGAAACGACTGAGGCAAAGGCTAAAGAATTACGCCCTTTTATTGAAAAAATGATAACTAAAGCAAATGTTGGAACTCTTTCTTCTCGACGCTTAGTTATTTCTCGTTTATATAATTTGACCTCTGAAGCAAGTAAATTAATAGATGAAATTTCTCCAAAATACAAAGATAGAAATGGGGGTTATACTAGAATTACTAAATTACCTCGTCGAGCAGGTGATGCCAGTAAAATGGCCATAATTGAATTTGTATAATAGCAAAATTAATAGTTAATATTTTTTAATCGGATGACTACGACACATACAATTGATGCAAAAGATAAAACATTAGGTTTTGTAGCCAGTGCGGCGGCTAAAATACTGATGGGCAAGACTTCTCCAGATTATGTTCCAAATAAAGTAGCAGATGTTTTGGTTATTGTCATAAATGCGAACCTAACAAAGATGACTGAACGTCGAAAGAATGAAACTTTACATGAAAGATATTCTGGACAACCAGGAGGACTTAAAAAAGAAACTAATGCAAAAATTTTAGAGAAAAAAGGATGGAAGGCTTTATATGAACTAGCTGTTTATGGTATGCTTCCAACTAATAAATTAAGACCTAAAATGATGAAACGTTTAACAATAAAAGATTAATAAATTAGGTTCTAGTTACTAACTTATAGTTTCTAGAAAAAAATATCATGACTGAAAAAAAGACTACAACAAAAGAAAAAGAATATTTCAGAGCCATTGGTCGTCGAAAAACTTCCACAGCTGTTGTGAAATTAATTAAGGCTACAAAAAGTTCTTATTCTATTAACGGTAAAGATTTAATAGAATATTTTAAAACAGCTGATTTGAAAAAAATTGTTACTTCAGCTTTTGAGACAGCAAGTCCAGCTGAAAAATTTGAAGTTATTGTTACAACGAAAGGTGGGGGAATTCATTCCCAAGCTGAAGCTATTAGACATGGTATTTCACGGGCCTTAGTCCTTTATGATGTTGAATTAAGGGGAATTTTAAAGAAAGCTAAAATGCTTAAACGCGACCCTAGAAAAGTTGAACGTAAAAAATTCGGTCTTAAAAAGGCTCGAAAGAGTCCACAATGGAGTAAACGTTAAAAATAAGACCTCGAAAGAGGTTTTATTTATTTATCAACATAAAACTATTTTTTTATATTGTTAATTAATAAATATCTTTGTATAATTATAATATATAAAATTTGTCGAAATTATTATCTAATACTAAATTATTAAAATGAATGAATTTATTGCTTGTTTTAAGAAGTATGCAGTGTTTGAGGGTAGGGCTAGAAGGAGAGAGTATTGGATGTTTTATCTTTTTTATATAATCTTCATTATTGTTTTAGGAATACTTAATTCTATTATAGGTTTTCGCACTGGAATTTTAGGAACAATTGCTGTTAGTTCATTTGTTCTTATTGCTATAATACCAAGTATCTCTGTTTCTGTAAGAAGACTTCATGATATAAATAAAAGCGGATGGATGATATTTATTAGTTTAATTCCAATTGTAGGTGCGATTTGGTTATTTGTTTTAATGGTCACCGAAGGGACTAAGGGTGATAATCAATATGGGCCAGATCCAAAAATAATCATCCAAACTCCAGATCAAGTAGTAAACAATACTAGTATTTAATATAATTTACAAAAAAATTAGACTTAGAAATAAATTTGATTTTTTATTATATGTCTTTTTGTCATAAAAATATTATATAAAATGATATAATTATTTTATATGTTCAAAAAGATTGATTCTGACTATTATTAGTTTTTCTGCTAATTAATTAAAATATTAGCTTTAAATTAAAATTTTGCAAAATAATAAATTTTTTGTATACTGATTAAACTATGAATGAAGAAAATGATAAAAAAGAAGATGATTTTGAAGATGTAGTATTTGAAGAAAGTACTGAAGATGGGGAAGCTTTAGCTAGTAAAGATATATCAAAAAAATTACGACAAGATCTTAAAATTTGTCGAAAAGAGAAAGAGGAATTTTTGACTGGCTGGCAAAGAGCTAAAGCTGATTATATAAATCTTCAGAAAGACCTTGATTCAACTAGGATAAATACATCTATTATAACAAAAGAAAAAGTCGTTTTAAATTTGTTGCCTGCACTTGATGGTTTTGATATGGCTTTTTCTCATAAAGAATCATGGGAGAAGGTTGATAAAGATTGGCGACAAGGAATGGAATCAATATATCAACAATTAATTAATGGATTAAAAAATTTGGAAGTTGAAAGAATAGATAGTGACAAAGTTATTTTTGACCCCAATATTCATCAATCAATTAGTCTTGTGGAGACAGACAAAGAAGAGGAAAATCATAAAATAGAGAAAATTCTTCAAGCTGGATATAAAATAGGAGATAGAATAATTCGTCCGGCAAAAGTTACTGTTTATGAATATAAGAAATAAATTCCTTTTCTGTTAATTCATCTATATTATCTGTAACAATAATCATCATCTCTGAAGATAAATCAAGGTCTTTTTTTATATTTTTAAATAAATGTTCATATGGATATATTGAAATCCAAACAGAATTTTTAATACAAACAAAACCAGCTTTTTTGAGCAAATAACGTAAGGCTTCTCTTTCATTTTTCCTTTCTTCTGGCAAATCTAGAATTATAATCCTCCAATATCCATCCCAACTATTTGAAACTAAGGTGGTATCATTATCTAAAGCATTATAGTTGAGACGTTTTTTCCCTTCATCTGAAAGTCTGAAATACGGTTGGTATTCGGATTGGAAGCACTCTATTAGGCCATCCTCCGCTAATTTCTTGATAGTTCTAGATATTGCATACCCCGACTTATTTTGACTGCTATAGGCCTCTTTTATGCTATTTTTAACCCCATCTTTTAAAGAATCAAGAGATGTTGCTTTTTTACGTGCCAGGGTCTTAAATATTGCTTTTTGAATGGAGGGTTTCTTATTAATCATTACTATTGACTATGATATCATATGAATATATATTATACAATACTTTCGTGACCACGAAATACTTGTCAAAAATATTAACTTAGTATATAATAAGGAAACGAAAATAAAATAGTTTCTGAAAAATGCCTTGCACAGGCCGACCGGGCCGAGCAGAACAAAATCTCAGCAGAGATTTATGTGTGCATTTTGAGGAAAGCTATTTTATTGAAGTGGAATAATTTTATTATCAAAATATTATTAATTTTTAAAAAAGTTTCGTAAATTATATTATAAAAATGTTCGTTTACAATTGGATATTTTTTTATAAAGTAATTTGCTAGCTTAAACATACATATGAGTAAAATAATCGGAATAGATTTGGGGACAACAAATAGTGCAGTCGCTATAATTGAAGGTGGTCAACCTAAAATTATAGAAAACATAGAAGGGGCTAGAACAACTCCTTCTGTTGTGACAGTAGCTAAGAATGGTGACAGAATGGTCGGACTACTTGCAAAGCGTCAAGCAGTCACAAATCCTGAGAATACTATTTATGGAATAAAAAGATTTATTGGTCATTTGTTTGATGATCCAGAAATTCAGAAGGATGATAAAACAACTCCATATAAAATTCAAAAAGGTTCAACAGGTGGGGTTGAAGTTAAATTAGGAGATCAATGGCAAAGGCCAGAAGAAATATCAGCTAAGATTTTAGCTAAAATCAAATCAGATGTTGAAGCGAAACTCGGAGAAAAGATAACAGAAGCAGTAATTACTGTCCCTGCTTATTTTAATGATTCTCAAAGAAAGGCTACAAAAGATGCAGGTATTATCGCTGGACTTGATGTTAAGCGAATAATAAATGAGCCGACAGCAGCCGCTCTTGCTTATGGTTTTAATAATAAAAAGAATGAGAAAATAGCTGTTTATGACTTTGGAGGTGGCACCTTTGATGTTTCTGTTTTGGAAGTCGGAGATGATGTCATTGAAGTGAAATCAACTGATGGAGATTCTCATATGGGTGGTGAAGATATTGATCAAAAAATTGTTAAATGGATTGCTGATGAATATAAAAAGCAATCAGGTATTGATGTGACTAAAGATGTCCTTGCTCTACAGAGATTAAAAGAAGCAGCAGAGAAAGCAAAGCATGAATTATCGACAACCATGGAATCAGAAATAAATATCCCATTTATTACTTCTATTGATTCAGTTCCTCAACACTTAGTTCTTAAAATGACTAGAGCGACTCTTGAGTCACTAGCAGAAGAGTATGTGACTCGCTCTATTGAAATAACAAAAAGAGCTGTGGAAGCTTCGCCTTTTAAAATGAACGAAATAAATGAAATAATTTTAGTCGGAGGCCAGACAAGAATGCCAGCTATATATGAAGCTGTTAAAAAATTATTTGGGAAGGAACCAAATCGTTCTATTAACCCAGACGAAGTGGTTGCTCTTGGAGCAGCTGTTCAAGCAGGAGTTCTACAAGGAGATGTTCGTGATGTTTTACTTTTAGATGTGATACCTTTATCTCTTGGAATCGAGACCTTAGGAGGAGTTTCTACTAAATTAATAGATAGAAATACAACAATTCCAAGTTCTAAATCTCAAACATTTTCAACAGCAGCTGACAATCAAACTTCTGTCGAAATACACATAACCCAAGGAGAACGTCCAATGGCTAGTGACAATAAATCACTTGGTAGATTTATTCTAGATGGAATCCCTCCTGCTCCTCGTGGACTGCCTCAAATAGACGTTACTTTTGATTTAGATGCCAATGGTATTCTAAATGTTAAAGCTAAAGATAAGGCTTCAAGTAAAGAACAGTCAATTAGAATTGAAGCCAGTTCTGGTTTATCAGAAGAAGAAATAAAAAGAATGAAAGAAGAAGCGGAAATTCATGCCGAGGAAGATGCAAAAAAGAAAGAATTAGCTGATGAAAAAAATACTGCTGAAATGATGATTTTTTCAGCAGAGAAATCATTAAAAGAGTATGGAGATAAAATTCCAGCAGAAGTTAAAACAACTATTGAAGATAAAATTGGAGCTGTAAGAAAAGCGAAAGATGGTTCAGATTTAAGTGTTATTAAAACTTCTCTTGAAGAATTAACAACTGAACTTTCTAAGGTTGGAGAGATTATGAATAAAGCTAATGCTGAAGCAAACACTGAAGCGAACGCTAATCCGACACCTGAGACTCAAGGAGAAGAAATAAAAGATGCAGAAGTAAAAGAAGAGAATAAGTAGCAAGTAGCAAGTAGAAGGTAGTAAGGGGAATGCATTTAGAGATTCCGACAGACTACTTTCTACCTATTACTTAATCATTATGCCTAAAGATTATTATAAAACATTAGGAGTTGAAAAAAATGCTTCAAAAGAGGAGATAAAAAAAGCATTTCATAAAATGGCTCACAAACATCATCCAGACAAAAACAATGGTGATGATTCTAAGTTCAAAGAAGCGAATGAAGCTTATCAAGTCCTTTCTGATGAGACTAAAAGATCTCGTTATGATCAATTTGGTTCTGCTGATGGACCGATAGGAGGAGGTCAAGCTAATTATGGAGGAGGTTTTGGTGGTTTTGATTTTTCTGGATTTCAAAATGGTCAAGGTTTTGATATGGGTGATATTGGAGATATTTTTGGTGATTTCTTTGGTGGAGGTATGGGTAGAGGAACTAAAAATTCTCGCCGTGGCCGTGATATACAAACAGAGATAGATTTAAATTTTGAGGAATCAATTTTTGGAATAAGTAGAAAAGTTTCAATCAATAAACAATCCACTTGTGATATTTGTAAAGGAACTGGTGGTAGAGTTGGAACAAAAATGAATACCTGTCAAACTTGTGATGGTAAAGGACAAATTAGAGAAGTCCGACGTTCGATATTGGGTTCATTTTCAACTTCAAAAATATGTGATAATTGTCTAGGAAATGGTAAAATTCCATCAGAAAAATGTTCTAGTTGCAGAGGGGCTGGTGTTTATCAACAACAAAAAGAAATAAAATTAGATATACCAGCTGGAATAAATAATGCTGAAATGCTTAGAATGACTGGCTCTGGTGAAGATATTCAAGGTGGACAATCAGGGGATCTTTATATTAAAGTTAACGTTAAATCTCATTCTATATATAAACGTGATGGATTAAATCTAACAATGAATTTATCTATAAAGCTCACAGAGGCTTTGCTTGGTTTGAAATATAATTTAAAAACTTTGGAAGGTGATATGCTTGAAGTCAAAATACCAGAGGGGATAAATCATGGTGAATTACTTCGAGTTAGAGGGAAAGGTGTTCCTTCAGGACACGGTAGGGGTGATATAATTCTTAAAATTTTAGTGAAAATGCCGACAAAACTTTCTCGCAAAGAGAAGGAATTAATTGAAGAACTCAAAAAAGAGGTGATATAATGTTTATAAATTTATTTTTCAGTATCTTCATGTTCACCTAGATTTTCATACCCATCTTTTTTATCTTCAGATTTGTTAGGAACATGAAAGATTCCTCTTTCCATAGATTTTGTTAT
>Ga0105047_10012178_pt1 | contig 13858 bp, 12 predicted proteins | sample MAT04_FD_78384 | JGI IMG/M metagenome (GOLD analysis project Ga0105047, IMG submission 78384) | Freshwater microbial communities from Lake Fryxell liftoff mats and glacier meltwater in Antarctica - MAT-04 (megahit assembly) | ecosystem: Environmental > Aquatic > Freshwater > Ice > Liftoff...
AAGTGACCACTGCTTGCCATGACTCTAAAGTTTCATCAGATTCTCACTCCATGGAGCTTGAGCATATTCTTGAGAAAAGGACAGCCGATGAGTTGCGCTCCCTGTGCAAGCTTTTTGGAAAACCCAAGGACCCCCTCACCACAAAAGCGCATGCCATGGATTTTTGGTGTTCGCTCATTCGCACGTCTCCCCGCGATTTCATCAATAACCTGGACCCGTCAGAACGACTCCTTCTCGCGGAAATTGCCCACATCAAAGAACTCCCCGCCGAAGCGGCTTTTATCGCCAAATACGGAGTCCCATACCCGAAACCCTCCACGCGATTCGACAACAGAAGCAAAACGTCTCTGCTCGCTTGCCTCATTCATTTCGATTTCCGGAATGATTTCACCTTCCTTTGGGACGGCATCGAAGTCTTTCGCCCCCTCACGGCGGCTCCCCCGGCACCAACCGTAAGATCCCTTGCCGAACCGCCCGCTCAGGCCGAGGGAAGCCCCGTTCATCATTTTGAGGGAGAGGCAAACGTGCTTCTGGAGTTGGGACGTGTTCTGCGCCTCGTTCAAACCGGCAGAATCAAGGTCTCCGACAAGGCCTCCCGTCCAACTGATGCCTCGGTCCGGTCAATCTCCGAAGTCCTCGTACAGCCAGATTTTGACCTCAGTCCCGCGTCAGCTTCGCGGAACGGCTGGAATTATTCAGACGATTGCGGTCCGGTGCGCGCGCATGCATGGGGCGTCCTCATTCAACAATGCGGATGGACCAAATCCAAGAAGGGACAGCTATGCCTGACTACGGCGGGTACCCAAATTTTGTCAACACCCACCCCCGAAGCTTTCAAAGTAGGGGTCGAAGGATTCATCCATGATGTCCGCTTTGACGAACTGCATCGGATAAATCACATCCGAGGCCAGACCGGCAAAGCCAAACGCTGGATTAGTGACCCCGGGGAGCGAAGAGAATCCATCTCATTTGCCATGGAGCACTTGCCAGCGGGGGAATGGATCGCCTTCGATGAGGCGTTCAGGTTCTTTCTCGCATCGGATGGTGTGGTGGAAGTCGAGAGCACCAACGGTTATCTCTACATCGGCGACGCTCAGTATGGGCATATCTATAATTCCGTAAGCCTCTCCAAACAATTCACCAGGGCGGTCATTATGGAATCCTTTGCCACCCTGGGTTTGGTGGACATCGCCTACACCTCCCCTCATGGGATCTGGCCGGAATTCGAGGATTCCTACGGAAGGGATGAGCACGAATTTCTTGGACGCTATGATGGGCTGACCGCCATGCGCATCACCGCTCTCGGTGCCTATTGCCTTGGCTCGTCGGAGATCTATTCCACCCCCATCTCCAGCGAATCACCCGCTCTCCATGTTTTGCCAAACTATGAAATCACGGCTCTCGCCACTCCCTCTCCCGGGACGCTCTCCACCTTGAAGCTTCTCGCAGTAAAGGTATCGGATGCCGTATGGAAACTTGATCCCGAGACCATTATTCGATCCGTGGAGTCAGGAACCTCGTGGGTCTCACTCCGCACAATGCTTGGAGGTGCTTCGCGCCACGAAATTCCAAAAAACGTCGAAACCTGGTTCGCCGACATGGAAGCCAGAGCGGGCAAATGCCTTCGCGCCTCCGAAGCCGTTCTCCTCGAATGGGAGGACGAAGCCATCGCCGTCACTCTCGCTAACTCTTCAGGAATAGCCTCTCTCTGCTACCATGCCGGAGGCAAACGCCTTGTGGTTCCCCGCAAAAATCTCGCGGCCTTCACCCGAGAAGCCCGTAAGCGCGGCCACCTCCTCGCGTTGGCGAAATGATGCCATGTCCGCCACCGAGTTTCTCTACACTGTCATCCTAAAACCCGCACCGTTACGGGCTGTTGCAAACGCGGCGCTGCGGGCCATCATTCCCGAAAGCGTAACCATGCATGGCGCCAAGGTCTGCCTTAACCGGAACGACCCCGTCGTCTCAGGAGCCCTCACCCTGGGGGTTTATGAACGGGAGGAGATTCAGTTTTTTCTCGATCACTTCAAAGCCGGGATGACCTTCGTGGATGTGGGTGCCAACGTCGGCCTCTACACGGCGCTCGCTATCAAGGGCGGAGCGGGATGCATCCTCTCCCTCGAACCACTCCCCGAAAATTTTGAGCTTCTTGAAAAAACCGTGGCAGCAAACGGCCCGACGACTCCAATCCACCTTGAACAAACCGCAGCGGGCCGCGAACCGGGAGAGTTGTCTCTTTATGCCAACCCGGACAACAAAGGCGACAACCGGCTTTACCCCGATCCCCTGCTCAAAGAAAAACTCACGGTCCACGTTGAGACGCTCGATGCCCTCTGCGCAAAACACGAGATCCCGCACATTGATTTTTTGAAAATCGATGTGCAAGGCGCCGAGATGCTTGTTCTGGAAGGCGCAAAAACCATCCTCGCCCGTTCAGCCAGTTGCATCATCATGTCCGAGTTCTGGCCGCAAGGCCTTACCAATTGCGGCACCAATCCCCTCGCCTACCTGGAGGCTTTCACAGAGCTTGGTTTCGACCTCAAAGAACTCCGCGATGGACATCTGCATGCCATCTCCGCCAAGGACCTCATTGCCACCACCCCCGGCCGCCAATACCGAAACCTCATGGCCTTCGGTCGAGCGCTGCGCTAATGGAGTTGGTATCATCCATCGGGGGTAACGTTGCGATGCAGGCCAGGGGGCATGGTCGTCCCGACCGTGTGGTGTTGGCTTCGCTTGGGGGATCAAACTTGAAACGGGCGAGACGCACCGTTCCCCCTGACTCACCCACTCTGAACCACGCCCTCCACCCAAACCCTGTGCATTTGTCATTTCCCAGAAACCTCAACGGTGATTAACTGACATTCGCCATGGGTGCCCTGCCAAAACATGTTCTCACATCCACCGAGTATCTCGTCATTGAGAAGGCGGCAGAAACGCGGAGCGAATTTTTTGAAGGCGAAATGTTCGCAATGGCCAGAACCACAAAAAATCATGCGCGGATTGTGATAAATCTTGGCGGCGAACTCCGAGCGAAACTCAAAGGCCGCACATGCGAACCGTTTGCCACCGACCTGCGCATCAAAGTGCAAGCCAATGGCCTTTACACCTACCCCGATCTTCTGGTCGTCTGCGGTGAGCAATTCTTCGAGGACGATCAGTTCGACACCCTCCTCATCGAAGTCCTCTCCGACTCCACTGAACGCTACGACCGGGTCAAAAAATTTGACCTCTACCGCGCCCTCCCTTCCCTCCAGGAATATGTTCTTGTGTCCCAGTCCGAACCCCGGATCGAACAATTACTCCACCGACCCAACGAGGAATGGACCCTCCGCATCACTACCGACCCCACCGCCATCATCTCCCTCCCCTCCATTGGCTGCGAAATTCCACTTGCTGAGATCTATGACCGAGTGGAATTTTTGCCATCCGATAAAAAGGCCTTGCTGTGACCGTGCAGCCGCTTCCAGCTTCGAATAGTCCGCAAAGCACAAGCCGAACACTGCATGATTTTGCGGCAGTAGGCATGCTGCTTTTGCTCGTGGCTTTTGTTTGGTGCGCGGGCTGGGGCATGTGGTCCAGCCGGGATTGGAACGAGCCAACGGCCTATTCGGAAATTCGCCAGTCCGATGTGATTGGGATGCTGGCAGTTTTTAAAGCCGCAAGAGACGGCCACCAAAACCCCTTAGCCCAGAAAACCATCCCCGAACTCGGCGCCCCCGATCAGGCAGACTGGACTTCGATCCCGACCATTGAGGAAGTCCCGCTTTACCTCACGGGAGTGCTGGCGCGATTCACAGGTCTTTTTGCTGCCCTGAACATCAAACTCCTTCTCGGCCACCTGCTCGCGGCCCTGACCTTCTACCTTGTGGCCCGCTATTTCCAATGCTCGATTCCTTGGGCATTCCTCGGAGGCTTTGCCTATGGGCTGGCCCCCTTCGTTTTTTCTGAGTCTCCTCACCATTCCGTCGTCGCCTTCGTGTGGCACATTCCGCTTTTCCTCGTCATTTGGAAGTGGGTCTCAACACCCCCGGGCATCACCCCGATGTCGCGACGGTTTTGGTTCGCAATCGCTGTGGCGTTTATTACCGGCCTCCAGAACATCTACTACACCAACATCTTTTGTCAGCTCACCCTGCTGGGTGGGATCCTTCTCTTTGTGAGAGAGCGGTCAAAACCAGCACTTCTTTCCACGTTTGCAGTCATTGGCGGCTCAGCCGCTGCATTTGCCCTCATGAATATTGACACGTGGATGTATCAACTTTCCAACCAAGGGGCATCCTTCGGCATCGAGCGGCAGTTCCGGTGGATGGAAATTTATGCCCTCAAGCTCAGCGATCTGCTTATTCCCCTCTCGACACATCAATCCGCCGTCTTTCGAGATTTCAACCTGAACCACGCTCAACAAATTGTGCTTTCCAATGAAGGCACCTATCTCGGGCTGATAGGAATTGCATCTCTCCTGCTTGTGTTTGGAATCGCCGCCTATCGGGTCATCTTTCGCAGCCCTAAATCCATTCCTGCAGAAGCTTGGCAAATTCTTTGGGTTTTTGCCGTGTTCACAACAGGCGGCCTGAATGCGATCTCAGGAATCTTTGGGCTGACCCTCTTTCGGGCTGGTTATCGGCTCAGCATTGTGATTCTAGCCATTGCCCTCCTCTTCGCCATGCAGCAAGCGGCCAAATATTTTGCAGGGCGAAAAAAACTGGGGAGTCTGGTCGCAACAGCACTCACTTTGATTGTCATCTGGGACCAAATGCCCCTCGCACCGAATCATCAAGAAAAAGCTCTGCGTGCCTTGCAGGTACAATCAGACAGGGATTTTGCCAAAGCCATGGAAAACGCCTTGCCCGACGGAGCGATGATCTTTCAGCTTCCCGTCATGAGCTTCCCGGAAGCCCCCGTCCCGGGAGTCTCCCCCTACGAGCACCTTCGACCCTACCTCTATACCGATTCCCTTCGCTATTCCTTCGGCTCGACGAAACAAGAAATGGAAACAGGCTGGCAGTCCCAACTCGTCAACCTCCCCTTGAATAAGACAATCGAGGTTCTGAGAAGACAAGGATTCGGAGCCATTTACATCAATCGCAAGGGTTTCCCAGACAAGGGGGAGGCGCTGCTCTTGGGCTTAGCCGAAGCCGGGCTAGCGGAAAAAATAGAAAGCAAGGCCGGGGATCTTGTTTGTGTGATTTTAAATTAGGAGGGCTAACCCCTCTGGCAAGTGGCCAAGCACTAGGGACGGTTGGCTAGATCAGGTTCAGCTCAAACTGAAAGTGTAAGGGAATACTTTTTAGAAAACCACACGGCCGTCTCTTCATTCGACGGATGGTTTGCGGACCATGATAGCGACGTTGATAGGAAAAAGCGGATTCGGAAAAAGCCGGTCCAATGTTGAGCCCAGGATATTCATACAACCGAAGATGGGGCTACCAGCCCGGCCAAGCATGCCAAAAAGGCAAAAATTTATGATTTGAAAAAGGCTCATGACCGAGCCCCCCTGAAGAAGAATTTTCTTCGTTTCAAAACCAGCCGAGTCCAATAACCGCGAGATACCCTCGGGAGTGAAGCGCCAATTGTCATCGGGATGCGGATGGTAAAACCATACATGAGGAACACTGGCCACCAAGACGCCGCCTGGCTTGAGCACACGGAACAGCTCGGGGGCTGCCTTCCATGGCTCGCTACAATGTTCCAGAACCTGCGTGCAGAGAAGAAGGTCGGTGCTGGCGTCCGGCAGGCCCGTCGATTCAACCCGACCTGCCAGATCGGCCCCTGTCGAGAGATCGAGGTCCATCGTCTGCACATCGAAGCCGAGCCCTTCTAATTGCTCACGGTAGGGGCTCGTGTTGCAGCCGATATCAATCGCCCGCGTCCGCGTTGAGTCGAGTTCCCGTCGAGCCTTATCGAGAAGCATAGCGATGTCGGCGGCCAATGTGCGCAAGGTGAGATAGTCGTACTGCCATAGCGAGGGTTCCGTGCGCTGTTTGGAGGTATGCTCCGAACGGAGCGCCGCAGCCCGGTTTTGTTGGCCGGCTTTCAGTCGAGCCAAATCAATTTCCATGACCATCCCTTCCTGCCTGCAGCCGGATGAGGATTTCGTTCCGATCCGGGAAGAACAAATTCCGCAGCCCGCGCTGCAATCCCAGACCGTGGTAATATTCTTGAGAAAAAGGTAGGGGGGCCAAGAGATCGGTCCAGGCGGCGGAGTCGAGGTAGTCCGCGTTGACCATTCCGCCGAAGGGGGCATTGCCGACCCAATCGGCCAAGCCAAGGGAGGTCCTCGACCAGACACCCCGGGCGAGATGATCTTTGATGATGATGGTGGAGGCTGTAACACGGGCGACCTCGGCCAACAGAGCCCGGCGATTAGTTTGGGGCACGTGATGGAGGACGTTACAGACGAGAACAACATCAAATTCCTTGTCGGGATAGGGAAGCTGGATTCCATCGTAAACGGAAAAATCGAGTTTGGCGGCCGGGTTAATTCTCTCAGTCACGTCCACCCCGCAAATGCGACTGACGGGAAAGAACTTTCCTATGGCCGTCACCATGAGGCCGTCGCCGGCCCCGAGGTCTAAAACACGGCAGGGACCCTCTGGAAAAAGCCGGGCTAAGCTTCGGAGGAGTCGCAGCTTGTAGGTCAATGGAAGAAAGTGGTGGATGGGTAATACATCGCGAAAAAACGCGACCAGCTCAGGTTCTGGCGGCCACCAAGGGGGTATCAGGATAGTTTGGATTGGTTTCAACTCAGCAATCATGACATGGTGAGGCTTTCCCGAAACAAGCAGTCATACTGCCGCCCGCACTTTTCCCAAGACCATAAATCCGAGGCACGTCGGGCGAGAGATCGTCGCGTTGCATCATCGGGCAGACTGTGCAACTGCGCATTCAGTACTTCAAGCGTCCGACTGCCTGCCGGGCCAGTGATATGAAAACAATCTGCCAAAGCCGGACAGCCATCGGCAATTTCCTGCGAGACCAGACAAGGCAATCCCGAACAGAGAGCTTCCTGAACCACGAGCGGAAAACCCTCACCTACGGCGGGCAATACCAGAAAATCCGCCGTCTGATAAAAACACCTAAGTTCTTCGTGACTCATTTGTGGCAATACTCTCACATGGGGAAGTTGCCAAGTTGTCGGGTCGAGCGGGCCGTGCCCGATGAAAACAAAACTTACATCGGACCGGGCTCTGCAAAGCGCCTGCAAAAGAGCCAGACCTTTCTTTTCAATGAAGCGGCCAACGAAGAGAACTACGGGCAGATCAACAGGCAAGTCCAACGACGCCCGCAAGCTCTGCCGATTGGAATCGGGTAACGGTTGAAAGACGCTGGAATCGCAGCCGTTGTAGATCAGGAAATCTTTTCCTTTGGCGGATGAGGAGAAGAAGGCACGAGAGCGTTCGCTGATAAAAACGACTCGGTCTGCCTGGTAGTGGGCAGGCCGGGTGAAGACCGCATTGGCGAGGGCGACGGCTGGGCGACGAAGTTTTCCGGCCACGGGCATATCGGCAATATGTTGGGTAATGACGATAGGTTTTTTGTACCAGCGGGCCAGATGTAGTGTCAATTGGCAAGCGGGATAGAAGGCTTCGTGCAAGTGAATGATCTCAGCAGCTTTTACTTGCCGACGAATCTGGGCAAGGCTGAATGGCGAAGGGATGGGCCAGGCAAGATCGGTCGCCACGCGAATACCGTCCCAGGCTGGCAGGGCCACACATTCGCTATCTGGAGGTTCTGAATGAGTGATTGAGTTATGTGCCAACGCTGCCAGCCAAGTCACTTGATGGCCATGGCTAATAAGTTCTTGACGTATTTTGCCAGCAATAATTTCGACGCCAGCCCCGTTAGAGTCAAAGTAATGTGTAACTGTCAGTATCCTCATTCGTTCACGCCAATCTCTTCTGCAATAAAGAAAAGCGGCCTGCCTTTGCTTTCCAAAAAGAGGCGGCCGAGGTATTCGCCGATAATGCCGAGGACAAAGAGCTGAAGGGAGCCCACAAAAAGAATCGCTACCATAAGACTGGGCCATCCGGCGACTGGCTGTCCGTGCAGAATCGTGGCTAAGGCCACATAGGCAGCGAAACTGAGCGACAAAATCCCAGTGAGAAGTCCGAGCAGAGTAGCGATGCGGAGGGGTTTGATCGAGAAGCTGGTGATGCCGTCAATTGCAAACTGAAAAAGTTTGGAGAGTGTATAGCCTGAGGAGCCTGCAAAGCGTGCATCGCGATGGTAGCGTATGGCGACCTGCTTAAAGCCGCACCAGCTGATCATTCCGCGAAGGAAACGCTGTTGTTCGGGCATGGCGTTTACGGCATTGACAATTCGTCTGCTGATCAAACGGAAATCGCCAGTTTCTTCAGGGATTTCGCAGCCGGCGAGAAAGCTCAGAAGGCGGTAATAAAGTTTGTAGCTGAGTCTTTTCCAGACTGGCACTCCTTTTCTGCTGAGTCGTTGCCCGTAAACATTGTCGGCTCCTTCATCCATCAGCTTCATCATGTCCGGCAGCAATTCCGGGGGGTCTTGAAGGTCGGAGTCGATGATGAGAACTCTTTCACCCCGGGCCTTGGTCAGACCGGCCGTCACGGCCAGTTGATGGCCAAAATTTCTGGAAAGCCGGACTCCCGCCACATGGGGATCCTGAACGGCAAGTTCCTGGATTTTTGTCCAGGTGGCATCTGGGGAGCCATCATCAACCAAGAGCAGCTCATAGGAGACGCCAAGTTTCTTGCAAACCCCGGTGACCCTGCGATACAGTTCGGCAAGGTTCTGTTCATCCCTAAAGCAGGGGGAAAGGACGGTCAGGTGGATTCGTGATTCAGGGACTTCCATTGCTTCGGGCCCTGTTTTTAGCCAAACGCAGCCTCAGAGTCGAGGTAAGCTTTGCTCTGGGTTAGTGGGGGGGTGATAAAACGCGGGGGATTCAGGGGGAACGGTGCGTCTCGCCCGTTTCAAGTAGGATGTCCCAAGCTCAGCCAACACCACACGGTCGAGACGACCATGCCCCCTGACCTGCATGGCAACCTCCCCCACGTTTAATTCAATGTTGAACTGACATGAAAAAATGATGCGCAAACGGGGGATGTTCGACTAGAAGAGTTGGCAGAATGTTTCGAGCGCCTCTATTGATTTTGTTGGCTGGTCTGTTGCTGGCTGGCGCCGGCTGGATGGCTTGGGACCCGGTGTCGGTGCCTTCTTTGGAGGCAATGGCCTATTTGGCCAAGGCGCAGGATTTGCTATGGTCCCTTCAATCTGAGGACGGGCTGGCGTGGTGGTCACCCAATTTTTTGGGTGGGAGTCCGCTCGCCACCAACTCAGGCACTTTGGTGACATACCTTTGGCTGCTTTTTTGGTCATCGCTTTTTGGCGATGCTGAGGGGATCAAACTGGCAATCCTCTTGTTATTGCCACTTTGCGGCCTCTCGATGTTTGTTTTTGCAGTCAGGGTGAGTCGGCGTGTGGGGATTGCCACTATCGTTTCGCTGGTTTATTTGCTGATGCCTTCGCTTTGGAGCAAAGCCTCCATTGGCGATCTGCCCGGGCTCTGTGCGCTGGCGGTTTTGCCCTTGGTGGGCTGGTCCATCTTGCGGCTTGCTCAAAACCCTTCTCCATTGACTGGTTTATTGTGCGGGGTGCTTTGTTCCCTTCTGGCGGTGACTCATTCCAAAGCGGCGCTCCTTGCGGCGCCGGGGTTGGTGGTGTTTGGGCTATGGGCTTTGTGGAAATACCGGGGGGTAGCGGCATGGCTGGATCCGAGGGTTTGGGGGCCATTGCTCCTTGCGATTCTGCTCCTGGGTGTGGTTCCGAATCTGCCGTCTTTGCGCGAAGCTGGCTCGGCCGTGCTTTTTGAATTTGGTCCGCTAGCGGGTTGGCAGCAGACATTTTCTTCCAAAAGTGCCCTGCATTTTTTTGATCGCTTGGGTGCAACTTCAGCTGATTTTCGAGGGGACTTTGCGGTCTCGAATATTGCTGGGGCGACATATTTGGGGATTGTTCCCCTGCTCGCCTTGGCGGCCATCGCGATCCTCAGGCGACGGCTTTTCTCTGTGGAACACGCGGAACTGGCTTCAGCGTTCCGGGTTTCCGCAGCGCTTGCGCTCTTTTGTTTCTGGCTCTCGCATGGGCCATTCAGTGTTTTCAGCGGGACGTTAAGATCGCTGGAGGCCTCGGCGCTTGCGCCGGATGTGTTTCCGGCGATTTTGTGGATTTTGTTAGCGGTGCAGGGCTGGGCGGTTGTGGCTTTGCTGCCAGCGACCATGCCCCTTCGGAAGCTCGTTTCGATTCTTTTACTGACGATTTATATGCTGGTCCCCGGGTTTGGCATGATCAGTTGGCTCCCGCTTTATTCGAGCCTGAGAGCGCCTTTCGATTTTTATCAAGTGGCAGGGATTGTCTGGGCGACTCTGGCGGCAGGCATCGCGATTGGTGTGATTCTGGACCATCTGCCCTCTCGAAAAATCCGGACGACCGTGCTTGTCCTCGCAGCGGCCGTCTGGGGCTTGGACTTTTCGGGTTATTTGACGCTTGGCGCCAAGCGGACATTGGATCCCCAAGTGATGCCCGACTTTTATGAAGCGGCAGGAAGCCTGCGAACGAACCCACAGCCCGGCTCGGTGACGGCCATTTCCGGACGATATTTCTATCTGCGGCTCCCACAACTCACCGGTCGCCCTCTTGCCCAGGAAGCCTTCCAGAGCTATCTGCAACAACGAGGGTTTGCCGCCTTGCTCACCGCAGGCACCACATCCATCGGCGACTACCTGGAGGTCCAACGCCTGGCAGGGGTGGGGTTTATCCTGCTCGATATGAAAGATCCCGATCTGCCAAAAGAATTCACATCGGAACTGCAAAAACGTCTGCCCAGTGTTTTTAAAAATGACCACTTCGAAATTCTTGAACTGGAAGACATTCTTGCCCCCGCCTTCAAAGCCAAAAATGCCGTCCTCCTAGCCTCTTCGGATTTTCCAGACATCGCAGCCTCACTGGATGCGTCTTACAAAAATTTTGCGGTCGTTGGGCCAGTGCTCTCAGGAACTTCGGCTGGCACGATCTCGGAAGGAAAACTTAATTTGACGAAGGATTTCGAGTCAAAGACCGGAGCGGCTTTTGAGCCACTCGTGGCGGAATCCGTGCACAGAAAGACGACGGGATCATTTGAGGTCACATCGCCGGGTGGAGGGGGATGGCTGACCATTCCCGAAGCCTGGCACAGGGATTGGCAAGTTTCTATTGATGGGATGCCTCAGATGCTTTTCACAGGGTTTGGCGGGCTGCTTGCCGTCGAAGCTGGAGATCAACCGCAAACAATCACCATGGAATTCATACCGCCATGGTGGTATCCCCTGTGCGCATGGATTGGCATCATCTCATGGATGGCTGCCACGGGGCTTGGCGCCATCCTTCTCATTCCTCGCGTCAGAAATTCTCCCTTGTTTTCAGCAGCTCCTCAGATGGTGACACCTGCCTTTGACCGGCAACCCGTCCAAAAGCCCTTGGCCATTTCACCCACCTACAATGAGGCCGAGTCCCTTCCTGCGCTCATCCAACAACTCCTTGCCTCGAAAGCCGGGCTTCATCTTCTCATTGTGGACGATGCCTCCCCGGACGGGACAGCCAACATCGCAAAAAACCACCCCGAATTTGGCCGCCGGATTCATCTGCTGGAACGAGCCGGCAAACTCGGGCTTGGCAGCGCTTATCGCGAGGGTTTTCGTTGGGCCGAGGAGAGGGGGTATGACGCCTGCATTGAAATTGATGCCGACCTCTCCCATGACCCCAAAGATGTCCCCCGATTGATTGATGGTCTGGACGATGGGTGCGACGCTGCCATTGGCTCGCGCTACCTTAACGGACTGCGCGTGGTCAATTGGCCGGAGGACAGATTACTCATCAGCTCTTTCGCCACACAGTTTGTTCGCTTCTTTTTGGGCATGCCGCTCACGGATGCCACCAGCGGTTTTAAGGCCCTGCGCGTGGAGGCTCTCAAAAATCTCAATTGGAAAGATATCCGCGCAGATGGCTATGGCTTTCAAGTGGAGCTGCATCATGCCCTCTGGAAATCCGGAGCCAAAATCACAGAAGTTCCCATCACCTTCACCGAACGCCGCGACGGTCACACAAAAATGACGCTTGGAATTGCATTGGAAGCCGCAACGCGGGTCCTCGAACTGGCCCTGCCACACAAAAACTCTCCTTCTGAAACCAACCGGTAGAATTCCGATTGAACCGAGGAAGGTATTTTGGGAGTCGCAAATTTCTGGGTTTCAAGTAGGATTTGACAATGACGGAAACCGAAAAAAGTCTCCAGTATATCCGGAACTGGAAGGCGGTAGGGGAGGAACTTGACCAGATCAAGGCTGCGGAATTGCGAGCGATGACCGAGGAGGAATCGGCAGAGAGAATCCACAATGTTCTTCTCATGACAGACGAATGGTTCACAGTTCACCAGCTCGCATCGAGAGAGTGTGGCTTGGTGGAGCAGCAACGCATTTTCAAAAAATGGCGACAAACCCTGATTTAAGCAAAATCCTAAAAGCCGCTTTGGAAGTTCAGTCCTTTTGTGAAGCCCGGGATTGGAAGTTCTGTTTTATCGGGGGTCTTGCCTTTCAGCCCTGGGGCGACCCAAGAGGGACTCAGGATGCTGATCTGACTCTGCTGACAGGGTTTTCCGGTGAGGAAGAATATGTTGATGCCCTGACCACGAGCTTTAGGCTAAGGCAAGCGGATGGCCGCGAATTTGCCCTTCGCAACAGAGTTCTTTTGCTCTGGAGTTCCAAAGGCATTGGGATCGATGTGGGATTGGGTGGATTGCCCTTTGAGGAGCGGTCAATCCAGAGGTCTCAGCTTTGTCTTTTCGCACCCGGCCAATCTCTTCGAGTTTGCTCTCCCGAAGATCTGATTGTTCACAAGGCTTTTGCTTCACGGGAACGGGACTGGGCTGATGTGGACATGGTTCTCCTGCGCCAGGGCAGCACCCTGAACTGCTCACAGATCTTCGAAGAGCTTGCCCCTCTTGTCGCCCTCAAAGAGGATCCTGAAATTATACCGCGTCTGAGGAACATGATGCGAAAGCGGGGCGTTTTGGAGTAAACCACTCAGACCGAAACGGCATCCTGCGGGCAAAAAAAATTTGGGAGAGGCCCGTGGCCTCCCCCAAATTTGGTTTTTATTTCCGAAGGACCGGAAACAGGGTTGTTATTTCTTTTTGACCGCTTTTTTAGCAACTGCTTTTTTAGCGACCGGCGTTTTGACCGCTGCTTTTTTGGCAGGAGCTGCTTTTTTAGCGGCTGGCTTTTTAGCAACCGCTTTTTTAGCGACTGGCTTTTTAGCGGCTGCTTTTTTGGCAGGAGCTGCTTTTTTGGCCGGGGCTTTTTTAGCTGCTGGTTTTTTCTTGGCGACTGGCATTAGATATCCCCCCTTTCTATCCGCATCTGCGGGAAAGTGTTAATAAGATGTGAATAACTCACGTTGTGTTGTGAATAGTTCTCTGAAGGAATTCCGTCAACGATAATTTTCGTTTTCGCTTGCTTTTTTTTTGATGGTTTTTGCAGACGGAAGCGATCAATCCCTCTTGAGCAAGATTTCATGAGCCTTCGCAGCGATTGCTTCAACATTCCAGAGCCTTCCAATTCCCTCATATCCACAGGCGAGCAAACCATCTTCTGGTCCAATAAATTGCGCGCCACGTGAAGAAAGGGTCTTCACATTCTGAGTTGTGGCCGCGTGCAGCCACATTTTTCCATTCATTGCAGGCGCGATAAGCAGGGGGGCCGGAGTCGCGAGGGCGATGGAAGTGAGGGCATCGTCGGCGATGCCATGCGCCAGTTTTGCGATCACATTGGCTGTGGCCGGCGCAATCAGA
>Ga0105047_10012179_pt1 | contig 13857 bp, 12 predicted proteins | sample MAT04_FD_78384 | JGI IMG/M metagenome (GOLD analysis project Ga0105047, IMG submission 78384) | Freshwater microbial communities from Lake Fryxell liftoff mats and glacier meltwater in Antarctica - MAT-04 (megahit assembly) | ecosystem: Environmental > Aquatic > Freshwater > Ice > Liftoff...
ATCACCTTTTACAAAGTCTGGTTTGCCAAAAGCAGCGATGAGAATATCAGCATTCAAGGTGAAAGATTTAATATCTTTAGTTGCACTATGACAGATTGTAACTGTTGAATTTAAATCTTTTCTAAGGAAAAGACTTGCCATAGGTTTACCAACAATATTACTTCTTCCTATAACTACTACATTTTTTCCGTTAGTTTCAACGTTAGATCTTTTAATTAATTCAACTATACCATAAGGGGTGCAGGGAATGAAACACTTTTGACCAATTGAAAGTCTGCCAACATTCTGAGGATGAAACCCATCGACATCTTTTTTATAATCAATAGCTTCAATAATCTTTTGTTCATTGATGTGTTTTGGAAGAGGTAACTGAACAAGAATTCCATGAATACTTATATCGGAATTAAACTCTTGAATAATATCGATTAATTCAGTTTCTGTAGTAGTTTCGGGTAAGGATTTAGTAATAGAATTAAAACCAATTTCTTCACAAGCTTTGCCTTTACTTTTCACATAAACTTTTGATGCGGCATTTACACCTACAATAATAAACGCTAAACCAGGGATAATATTATGTTCAAAAAGTAATTTCTTGCTTTCTTCTCTTACTTCATCTTTAATTTTTGAGGATATAATTTTACCATCAATAATCTTAACTAAATCCATATATGAACGAGAATTTATTTGTTAATAGGTCCGTAATTGTCACGAGTAAACGAGTCGTTAAAACCTTTTCTCTTAACAGATTGTAAAACTTCTTCAGCTTCGGTTAAAGTTTTATATTCACCAATTTGAATTCTGTATATTCCATCGTTTGTTTGTTTCATTGAAATATCCATTCTTAATTCAGACTTTGCATCTCTTAAAAAAGCATCAGCATAAGATTTATTTGCAAAGGCTCCTATTTGAACACTGAATGGACCTCTTTCAACTTTAGGCACTTTATTGAATAAAGTATCGGTTTGTCTGACAATTGTTTTGCCGTAGATATCTTCCTCAGCACATTCATTATCAGCGCAACAGGAAGTCATAACGATTGAAATGCTAAAAGCAGTTAATATTAATATAATGTAAAATAGATTTTTCATTTTATACTCCGTTTAAAATTAATTTAAAGATTTTACAAATGCATTTGTAAACCCTTTGGATTTAACAAAAGTGAGATAATCCTGCGCAGAAGTAGCGTCGTTAAACTTTCCTACTGTAACCGAGAAAACATTACCTGACTTTCGAACATCAGGAATAGAATTCAGTTTTTCTTTAGCAGAAACAATGAAGGCATCAGCATAACTTTGCTCTCTAAATGCAGCAAGCTGGATTACAAATGTTAAATTAACCTTTTGAACGTTACGTTGCTCTTTAATCAATGTATCAACATTTAAGACAACGGTGTCTTTTAATACATAGATATCTTCATCATCACTTGATGTACAAGATGACATTAAAGAGACAAGTATAAATGTCACTAAAATAAACGGATATATGTATACTTTTTTCATAATGATATTTTACATTTATTAAACATAATAAAACATTAATAAATTTAGTTGAACTACCTGCACTTCAACTATTACTAAGTTAACTATTTTATAATAAATAACAAATGTAATATAAAGTAAACTTTTAAGTCTTTTAGTTATTAATTTCTTACTATAAAATTCGTTATAAATAATGTAAATTTATTGAACATTATAATTTAAACAATAAATATTAACATAATTAATGGAAAATTACAAGAGATTATTTGCAGATAAGAATATTTCAGATACTGCGAGCAAATTGTCATTTAACAAAGAAATCAGTGAAAGCAAGAATGATTATATATTTAAGGCTATATCTTTTATAGATCTTACAACATTAGAAGGGAATGATACATTTGATAAGGTTGGTATTCTATGCGATAAAGCAATAAATCCATCTAAAAAGAAGGATGTACCATACTGTGCTGCAATTTGTATATATCCAAGGTTTGTTAACTATGTTTCAAATAAGTTAGCAGATACAAACATTAAGACTGCAACAGTAGCAACTTCATTTCCATCCGGACAAGTACCGATTGAGTTAAAATTAGCGGAGGTTAAGTACTGCATTGATGAGGGCGCTGATGAGGTAGACATGGTTATTTCTAGAGGTGAGTTTTTATCAAACAATTACAAGCTTGTTTCAGAAGAAATATCGCAAATAAGTGAATTATGCAAAGCAGGTAAAGACGGTAAGGTTGTTCATTTGAAAGTGATACTTGAGACAGGTGAATTAAAAACTGCTGAGAACATATACCTTGCAAGTATATTGGCAATAAATGCAGGAGCGGATTTCATTAAAACTTCAACAGGGAAAATATCACCTGCCGCAACACTTGAAGCAGCATACGTTATGCTTACAGTCATCAAAGATCATTTTGAAAAAACAGGGATAAGAATAGGATTTAAGCCAGCAGGAGGTATAAGAACAACAGATGAGGCAATACAATATATATCACTTGTAAAAAATATTTTAGGTGAGGAATGGTTAACACCAGAATTATTCAGGATCGGTGCATCTTCTTTATTAAACAACTTATTAGAAGATTTAAAATAGACTTGAAGTAACTTCCCTTGTTTATCAGGGGAAGTTATTATAATCCCTGAAGAATTTCTTCCAGTTCGTCTTCCGTAATGAGGATTTCTCTTCCTTTAGCCCCTTGGTTTGGTCCAACAATACCAGCCTCTTCCATCTGGTCGACAATCCTTGCAGCACGAGCATAACCGAGTTTAAGTCTTCTCTGCAGTGTAGAGGTTGAACAATTCTGAAGTTTAAGAATTAATCTTGCAGCATCAGGGAACATTTCATCCCAGTCATCACCACCATACATTCCATTACTTCTCTTTTTAATGACGGAAGGCAAGAGATATGGTTTTGAATAACCTTTTTGATTTGAAATAAACTCAACCAGCTTTTCACATTCCTCAGTAGATATATATGCATTCTGAACTCTGATTGGTTTTGGAGTAGATGAAGACAAATAAAGCATATCACCATTTCTGAGCAACTGGTCAGCTCCACCCATATCGAGAATTGTTCTTGAGTCAATTTTAGAAGCAACCTGATAAGCAATACGTACAGGGAAGTTAGCTTTAATAACACCCGTAATAACATCCACGGATGGTCTTTGTGTTGCTACGATAAGGTGAATACCAACAGCACGTGCCATTTGAGCAATTCTGGCGATTGGTTCTTCGATTTCTCTTTTTGCGGTTATCATTAAATCTGCCAGTTCATCTATGATAACAACAATGTACGGCATCTTTTTATGTCTTATGACTTCATTATTTTTAAGTTTGCCTTCAGCATATTTATCATTATACGCTTCGAGATTTCTTACACCTGCATTAGCGAGTTTATCGTATCTTTGCTCCATTTCCATTTCAACACTTTTAAGAATTGAAACAGCATTGGATGGACTTGTTACAATACTTTCATTGATATCGTTTGAAGTAGCGATGAAATGATTTCTAAGTTTTGAATATAAACTAAGCTCAATCTTCTTAGGGTCAATCATAACAAACTTCAAATCGGACGGATGCATTTTATAAAGCAAAGAAGCGATAATAGTATTAATACCGACACTCTTGCCAGAGCCTGTTGCACCTGCCATTAAAACATGAGGCATTTTAGAAAGGTCATCCACATAAATCTCACCATCAATCATCTTTCCAAAAGCAACCGTTAACTTCTTTGAACTTTCAGTAAACTTAGCAGAAGAAACAACTTCTTTAACTCTGACCATTTGCGATTTACTATTCGGTATCTCAACGCCAACTGTACCTCTGCCAGGTATAGGAATAATCATACGAATACCTCTTGCTTTCATAGCAAGAGCTATATCATCCTGAAGAGATTCAATTTTAGAGAGTTTAACTTCAGGGGCAGGAATCAATTCATACAACGTAACTACTGGTCCAGGAGTTGCAGCAATATCTTTAATCTCAATACCAAACTTTAAAAGTTTTTCCTGTAATAATCGTCCGTTATGTTTTAATTCTTCATCGGAAATAGTTTCCGAGTCTTCCTTAGTAGGATTATCTAGAATGTCCAGTGGAGGGAATTTATAACCTTCAAGTTTTTCTTCAATAAAGTCATCTTCCTGCTTATTCTCCATTCCTTCAAGCTCATTAGAGTTTTCAGGATTAATATCAGTTTCGGATGCGTCTTCTTTTTTAGGTGTCTTAATTAAAAGGTCCTCAATTTTCTTTTTCTTCTTTTTATCTGTTACAGAATCTTTTACACCGTTATTTACATTTCCTTTAATATCCATAACGTCATCAGCAAGAACCCTCATAGGAGTATGAGGTCTTTTAATGTCAGTCTCCTTAATTAATTCATCATCTTCAAGTTGTTTCCCCTTAAGTCTTCTGATTTTGTCTCTTTCTTTTAAAAGAGCATCCTGAATATCGTTTTCTTCTTTATTTTCACTTCTTAAAGTTTTCTCTTCTTTTATTAATACGAGATCTTCCTTTTCCTTATGGAATTTTTCTTTAATCTTCTCTGATAATATTTTTATTCTTGCCAGAGACCTTAGAATATTCCCATCTATAAGTAGCATTACAATAAGTGACATTAGTATAACAAATATAACTGATGCACCTACACCTCCGAGTCCGTAGTAAAAGATTGAAGCAATAAAATTACCTGTAGCACCACTGTAAGCACCCGTCATATAATCAGTTCCGACGAAGAACCTGATTAAACCTGCAGACGCAGAAAGAGCAGTCATAAACAACAATAAATAAACAGATATTGTTGCAGGTTTATACATCTCATTTCTTCTAAATAGTGTGTATCCAATAATTGTAAGGATAACAGGAATGATTGCAGTAAAATAGCCGAAAAGATTTTCGATAGAGATATTGGCAACAAAAGCACCTGCAATACCTAACAGATTATTGATTTTATAGAGTGAGGAATAAGTTTCTTTTCTAAAAATATCAAAGAATGAAAACTTTAATAATGTCTGGGCATCAGCTTTGGAATAACTAAGAATAGCAATAAAAGAAAGAACACCTAAAGCAATAATCAGAATTCCTATTAAACGAATTTTAAAATTCTCAGATATCTGAAATTCTTCCTGTGTATTCTTCCTCTTTTTACTTTCAACTTTCGGCAATGAAAGTTTTGCTTTCATTTTCTTATTCATTCTTTGCGTTACCAGATTTATTAGTAATATTAATTCTTTTCATTTTTGATTTTTCGGTTGCTTCGGAATCGAAAGATTCCTGAAGCTTTACAATATTATTCTTAAATGCAGGTAAATTCTTAAATGTATCAATTTGTGAACAATACTCAAGGTCCTTTTCAAACCCAAGAGATATAAGATATTTCCCGTGTTCACTTTTCTTAAACATATTTAAAATCCTGTGCTGATCCGGTTTAGCATTTTTGTAAATTAAATTCTTTGCTAACTGATAACAAACATAACCTGAATCGAACAATGTATAATTTGCTTTAGTGTTTTTCTCAAAAAGTTTAGAAATAATTAATCCTGCATATACCGAATCTTCGACACAGTAGTCATTTAATTTACCAGAACAAACAATAGTGAAATCCTCATTTAAAGCAAAGAGGTGTTCGACAACTGCGCTAAGGTTTAAGAAACTTGCAAGCACACAAGTCTTTGCAAATTTTGATTTTGCAATAGCAACAGTTCCGTTTGTTGTAGAAAAGATTAATGATTTAGCTTTGACAATCTCATTCGAATACTCGAAAGGTGAATTACCAAGTTTAAACCCTTCAATAACTTTGCCGTTTCTTTCGCCGCATAGAACCGAATTCCCCAATCCTTTTGATATTCGCGCTGCAACAGATACACTTTCAGCAGGAATAACTTCTTTAGCACCATTGACTAAAGCAGTTAGAATTGTTGATGAAGCTCTAAGAACATCAACCACTACAACGTTTTTATCTTTAAGAGTTAGTTCATCAGGAACTAATGACTGAGATAAATAAACACTAATATTAACCAAACAACAACAATTAATTTTATAAATCAGGGGGTTTTTACAAACCCCCAGTTAAAAAGCTATTTTATATTTCTAATATATCTATTAACTCACAAAAGGAGTTTTAGATACAATTGCCTTCATTCTTCTACCACGAATATCGATTTCTATTTCGTTACCATTTTTACTGTATTCAGTAGTAACATAAGCCAACCCAATATTCTTACCAAGGATTGGAGAAGGAGCACCGCTTGCAACATGGCCAATCTTTTCTTCACCTTTGTAAACATCCTGACCATGTCTTGCAATCATTTTATCTTCAATCACAAAACCAACAAGTTTTCTTTTAAGTCCATCCTGTTTTGATTTCACGATAGCTTCTTTGCCATTGAAATCACCGCAATCGAGTTTTGTAATCCATGCTAATCCAGCCTCAAGCGGATTAGTGGTTTCATCCATATCATTTCCATAAAGTCTGAAAGCATATTCAAGTCTGAGTGTATCTCTTGCGCCAAGACCGATAGGTTTAATATCAAACTCTTTGCCAGCTTCAAAGATAGCATTCCAGAGTTCTTCGGACTTTTTAACATCTGAAGAAGAATATATTTCAAAGCATATTTTCTCGCCAGTATAACCTGTTCTTGAAATTATAACATCCTGACCAGCAACCTTACCAAACTCGAAATGATAATATTCAATCTTAGAAAGGTCAGTATCCGTAAGCTTTTGCAGAGTCTTCAATGAATTCTGTCCCTGAACAGCAAGAAGAGATGTATCATCGGAAATGTCTTTAATAACAACGTCACCGAAAACATTTTCTTTCATCCAATTTATATCTTTTTCAACATTAGAGGCATTGATTACGAGCATAAAATAATCACCACAATGATAAACAAGTAAATCATCTACGACACCGCCATTGGATAAACACATCGATGAATACTGAACTCTGCCTTTATAGAGTTGTGAGACATCATTAGTAGTAAGTTTTTGTACAAAAGCAAACGCGTCTTTACCGTGAATCTGAACCTCACCCATGTGTGAGACATCGAAAACACCTACAGAATTCCTGACAGCATTATGTTCGGCAATAATACCTTCATACTGAACGGGCATTTCATAACCCGCGAATTCGACTAACTTAGCACTATACTTTTTATGTATTTCATTAAATGCCGTCTTTTTCATTACAATTAAATTTATAAATTATTAAAATTCCTCCAGATAATATATTACTTATTGTTTAACTTCTTCCAGTCGTCTAAAAACTTTTCGAGACCTATATCAGTTAAAGGATGTTTTGCAAGTTGCTCAATTACTTTAAACGGCATAGTACAAACATCAGCACCCATAAGGCAAGATTCGACAAAGTGAATAGGATGTCTTATTGATGCCACAAGCACCTGAGTCTGGTAATCGTAATTATCATAAATCTGAATAATTTGTGATATCAATTCCATACCATTAAAGGAAATATCATCAAGTCTTCCTACAAAAGGGCTGACTAAATAAGCACCAGCTTTAGCGGCGAGCAATGCCTGCGAAGGAGAAAAGCAAAGAGTTACATTAGTTCTAATACCTTCGCCAGAAAAAGTTTTTACTGCTTTAAGTCCTTCTTTGATTAAAGGGACTTTAACAACGATGTTTTTATGAATCTTTGCTAGTTCTCTACCCTCTTTGACCATTCCGTCATAATCAGTGGAGACTACTTCTGCACTAATATCGCCATCAACTATAGAGCAGATTTTCTCGAGCATTGATTTAAAATCTTTGTGACCTTCTTTAGCAACTAACGAAGGATTTGTAGTAACGCCATCGAGCAGACCCATATCAGCTGCTTCTTTTATCTCATTAAGATTTGCTGTATCTATGAAGATTTTCATACTGAAAAGTTATTTTAGTTATAAAAATTAGTATTGAAATAATTTATTCAAAATAAAAGACAATATAAATTCATAAATTAATCTTATTTGAACTAATTGCAAGGAACATTGTTAATAAGCAACAAGTAGAAATATTAGGGTGGTAAAATAAAATCACAGAGCAAATGAGAACAAAACTTTACATTTTCGCATTAATCATCATGCTAACAGGAACGACAAACACGTTCGCACAAAAAGAGACATCAACACTGAAAGAAACATCTCTTTCGCTATCACTTTACGACGGAAGTACGTTTGGAGTTGAATTAGATGATAACTCGTACACGAAACAGAGTGAAGAATTAGTAATAGACGGAATAGCAGGCGGCAGGCATTACTTAAAAGTCTGGGCAACAGGTTCCAATAAACCAACGTTTGCAGGATACATAACTATAACAGAGGGTTATACTACACGTGCAGTGATTGACGAGAACAGAGCATTTTATATTTATCAGAAGTACAAATTCAGAAAAGAAAGAAAAACAGACTGGGAACACGAACCAGGATATATTGGTGAGGAAACAAATTACAGTGTAATAAGCGAGAGAGATTTTACGGATTTGACAAATATGGTTAAATCATCACCGTACGACGGTACCAGAGTAGAATTATTAAAATATGGAATAGACGGTTCATTCTTTACAACAGATATGGTAAACAGTATGGTAAAGCTATTGACATTTGAAAACTACAGACTGGAAATAGCAAAATATGCATACAAGAAGACAGTAGACAAGAAAAATTATTTAAGAATATTCGAGAATTTCAAGTTCGACAGTTATATAAGGGAACTGAAGGATTATATACAGGGATACAAATAGAAAAAGAAATATTCAAGGATACGAAAACATACATTGAAAAGAAATAATTAATTCATTACTTTTGTAATTCACCAGCCCGGGTGGCGGAATTGGTAGACGCGCAGGACTTAAAATCCTGTTGCCTGAAAGGCAGTATCGGTTCGATTCCGATTTCGGGCACTTTAGAAACCCTTGGAATAACCTTTTAAAAAAGGGATTTCAGGGGTTTTCGTTTTATAGTTAAAATGAAGAATTTGCATACGCTTTTTATGTCTAAACAAATAAGGGAATTACTGATACTATTTCTAATTGCCTTCATATACGGTTTATCAGTACTTGCTTTTCGGAATCTTTACGAGAACAACTCTCAGAAGAAGCAATCAGACTGGAACACTACTGTGCTTGATGGAGATGCAAATAATTTTTATGACAGAGCTGTTTCATTATCTTCATTCAAGACTTACGATCAAGACTGTTTACCAGCAGTTGCATATTACAGACCTCCCGAATATCCATTTTTCATGGCATTTATTTTCCTGATGTTTGGTATCTCGCTTAAAGCGATAATTATTTTTCAAATACTAATAACATCGATAATAGTAATTCTAATAGCCAATTCCTGCAAAATTCTTTTCGACAAGAAGACAGGAATGGTTGCAGGAATATTAACAATCCTTTATTACCCTTTATGGAATGCATCAGTAACTATAAACAGTGAACTATTATCAATGTTTTAATGGGCAATCTCCTTAAATTTAATTTTGAGGTTTTCCTTTTCAGAAAGGAAAATTAACTCATTAATATATTTCAGCGGTTTATTTGCAGGATTAGCAGCATTGACAAGAGGACAGTTTCTTTTAATGGCGCCCGTTTCTCTTTTAATTCTAATCTATTCAAAACAATATAATAGAAATGAGGAATTAATTTCATCTGTGAGATGGCTTACTCTGTTTCTGGTTCCTATTATACTATGGGGTTTGTATAGTTATATTATATCGGGAATTTTTGTTATCGTATCTACACAGGGCATGTTCTCGATGTGGTGGGGATGGTCACCTGCGGTTGTACTGGAGGAAGCTTATCCGATATGGAATCAAGAATGGGCAAAAATAATATTACCTTCTGACCAGATAGGAGAGTTAGTTCCTAATAAGAGCAGCGGATGGTTTCTCAACGAAGTTTTTACTTTTATAACAAAGTATCCCAAAGAGTCATTTCTCATTGGTATATATAAATTAATGGACGGTTGGGGTTTTCATTTTTATTACAGTCAAACAGTTTTAAAAGTACAGATAGGATTCATAAAAATAAACTGGGATTTGATACTTGCAATACCAGCCGTGATAATAATACTGAAGCGAAAGGAACAGTCCGTTTTCATCAGATATACTTTAAGTGCTTGCATCGTTTATAGTTTTGTATCAATATTGACAGCAGCTCTTTACCGCTACAGATTTCCTTCACTAGATATTTTGTTCCTAATATTCTCGGCATATTCGATAGTGTATATATATAATCATTTTATCAAATCCTCAGCCATACAATAATATTTGATTTTAACTGCAAAGTTTAATAAATAATTTGCGGATATTTTATGTGAAAACAAAGGATACTTTTAAAACCCTTTTTGATTAAGTTCAGCGAGGGTTATTTATTTCAGGAGAATTATTTTAATTGTTTGGTTATAATTACCGGCTTTGATTTTACAGAAATAAATTCCGCTTGCGATATTGCATCCATTAAACATTACAGCATAAAAGTCTGCTTTCTTAAATTCATTTTTAACTAATCTTGTAATTTCCCTTCCTGTAATGTCAAAGATCATTAATGTAACTTTTTAAAATATTTGGTATTAGGAAATCAATCTTCGTTGTCGGATTAAATGGGTTTGGTTAGTTCTGGCTTAAGTCATATTTAGTAGGAAGTCCAACTTCTACTTCACTTGAAAGATTATGGTATTCAAATAACCACATTACCACTATCATCTGATATGAACTTATTGTATTGAATTGATGTTTCAAAGCCTAATAGGAGAATGGATATTTTGTGAGAGAATTCTTTAGGAGAGAATTTGCTTGATGTGTACCCTTCAATAATATAAAGGAATGACAAAGAAGAGGAAGAAGAGAGTGTTTTAAAATTTATGAAAGGAGATTGAGTTATGAAAAGATTATATTTTACGGTTTTGTTTGTGGTTATTTTATTTTTGATAATACTGCCTGATAGCGGGGCTCAGATTTTGAAAGATAGTGATCCAGAGGAGAGACTTTTTAGAGCACCAGGGACGGCACCATTCGTGTCGCCGTGGGATAATGTTCCAGAAGAAATAAGGAAGAAGAATTCTTTTAAAAGATTTGAATGGTTCTACAGGTCAAGACTTGATGAGCGTGGTGATTTTCCACGAGAACATATTTACAGGCAGAAGGTTTCTGAGGTACAAAAGGTTCAGAATCAGTTTAAGGATGGCAGTTTGAGGAATCCTGATTTTGAAATCTGGTCGAATATTGGACCTGTTGGAATTGATATGTCATCGAGTTTTATACCCTATTGGGGTACTGTGAGCGGAAGATTACGTGGTATTGATATTCATCCTACTAATCCGAATATTATTTATGTGGGTGCAGCGGCAGGCGGAATCTGGAAAACTACAAACGGCGGTGCAAATTGGGTGGATAAAAGTGGTGATTTGAATATGCTGACTTTTGGTTCGATTTCGATTGACCCTTCTAATACGGAAATTATTTACGCGGGTTCGGGTGAGACGATGTGGCTTTTTAACACAACAACTTATGAGGGTGACGGACTTTACAAATCTACAAACGGCGGTGATAACTGGACGAAGATTACGAATGGGTTTGGTTCTCAGACTCAATTTTCCGACATAAAAGTTTCGCCTACAAATTCAAATATTATTCTTGCATCTCTTGGAACAGGAAACTGGAATAATAAGGGTATTACAAATCAGGGTGTGTGGCGAAGTTCAGATGCAGGTATAACCTGGACGAGAGTGATTAATCTTACTGGTGCTTTCGATGTTGCTTTTCATCCGACTGACGGGAATTTTTCTTATGCGGCAACAGGAAATAAAGATGCATCAGGAGGTTTTTTTATTTCAACTGATGCAGGTGTTACCTGGACGAACAGCAGTACAGGATTGCCCGCAACGAATTTAAGAGGCCGTATTCAGTTTGAGATTGCGCCTTCGAATCCTTTAATTATCTATTCAATTATCTACAACAGTGAAGTAATTTCCGGAGATAAAACAACTTGCGCTTATAAATCCACTAATGCAGGAGCAAGCTGGACACAGATTTCTTCGGGGGTTAATATTGCAGGTACGTATGACGGTTGGAATGTCAGCGATCAGGGGAATTATGACCTTTGCCTGACGATTCATCCGACGAATCCAGATAACGTGTTTTTCGGGAATGTGGAAATCAGCAAGACAACGAACGGTTCATCTATTTCATTTGTGAGGAATCCTAGCGGTTCTAACGGAGGTGTCGGAGCGTGGGCTTCTTATACTCACGTTGATATTCACAGGATTATGTTTGCACCATCGGATGCAAGTGTGATGTATGTTTGCTGTGACGGCGGGATTTATAAATCAACAAACGGTGGTACTACTTTTACACATATCAATAACGGAATAAATGATGTTCAATTTTACCGTGTGGCATCGCATCCGACTAATCCGTCTATACTTTATGGCGGAGCACAGGATAACGGAAATATCAGCACGACGAATAAAGGTGCAACGAGCTGGGGATTTGAAACAAGCGGAGACGGAATGGAGTGTTTCGTGGATTACTCCAATAATAATAATGTGTTTGTAAGTACGCAGTATGGTTATTTATCAAGAAGTACTGATGCGGGTGCGACGTGGACGGGACTTGTCGGTTCAGAAGGTTCTACTGCCTGGACTGCACCATACTGGCAGCATCCTACAACGCCAACAAAGATTTATGCCGCTTATAGCAAACAGATTTTAAGATCAACCAATACGGGAGTAAACTGGGTTTATTATACACCATCGGATCTTACAACAAGCAGAATAACATCAGTTGCACATTCGCCTGTTAATACGAATAATATGATGTTAGCCGCAAGTTATTTTACAACTTCGCCTGAAGTTTTATTTTCAACAGACGAAGGTGCAACCTGGTATAATTCAAATCTTTCGGCTTCAGGATTTACTGGAGCGATGGTACACCGTGTGGTTGCTGACCCTGTGTCTGCAAATACTTTTTATATTGCAAGGGCTTCTTACACGACAGGACAAGTTATTAAAACAACTAACCTCGGGACAAACTGGACGAATATCAGCGGTGATTTACCGGCTATTACTGCGAGTGATATTTTTATTGACCCGCTGAATACGAGCCATATATACGTTGGGAATGACTTCGGTGTTTATCTTTCTACAAACGGAGGTGTAAATTATTCTAAATTAAATAATGGTATGCCGTTTGTTCCTGTGCTGGATTTTAGTTATTACAGTTATAGCGGATCCAGATATTTACGTGCGGCAACACACGGGAGAGGTATTTATGAACTTAACTTCGACACTCCGCTTCCTGTACAACTTGCATCTTTCACTTCGCAAATTACGGGAAGGGACGTGAAATTAAACTGGAGTACTTCGCAGGAAGTAAATAATTCGGGGTTTGATGTGGAGAGGATTAAGAGTTCAGGTGACAAGGGTTTTGAAAAGATTGGGTTTCTAAAGGGTAAAGGAAATACGGGTACGGGTATGAACTATTCTTTTGAGGATAAAAAACTTCCATCGGGAAAATATAATTACAGGCTGAAGCAGGTGGACGTAAATGGTAACTTTGAATATTTTGTATTGAATGGCGATGTAGAGATTGGAGTGCCAAATAAGTTTAGTGTGAGTCAAAATTATCCGAATCCGTTTAATCCCGAGACGAAGATTGACTTTGATTTACCAATGGATTCGAGAGTATCTATAGTAGTTTATGATATGACAGGACGTGAAGTTAAGACACTGTTGAATGAGATGAGAACGGCGGGATTTCATACGGTAAAGCTTAATGCAATTGATTTATCGAGCGGAATTTATTTTTACCGCGTCACAGCGGGTAGTTTAAGTGTAGTAAAAAAGATGATGTTTGTAAAGTGAGTGCCAAGCAAAACTTA
>Ga0105047_10012180_pt1 | contig 13857 bp, 15 predicted proteins | sample MAT04_FD_78384 | JGI IMG/M metagenome (GOLD analysis project Ga0105047, IMG submission 78384) | Freshwater microbial communities from Lake Fryxell liftoff mats and glacier meltwater in Antarctica - MAT-04 (megahit assembly) | ecosystem: Environmental > Aquatic > Freshwater > Ice > Liftoff...
CGACCAGATCCTGTCGGCGGCCAAGAAGCCGTTGACTACAAAAGCCCGCGCCAACCGCAAACGGCTGTCCAAACTGGTGACCAGATGAACGGCGCGTCCGGTCGCGTCGTGCCGTTGCTCGCTTCCGCAAGTGCCATGGCTGTCGTCTGGCTCGCGCTTTTTGCCACCACCAGCCTCGCCCAGGATATGGACTGCGCCGCTCCGCAAACCCAGGTCGAGCTTACCGCTTGCGCGGGCATCGATTTCGAGACTGCCGACAGGGCTTTGAACGATCTCTGGCCCAAGCTGGTCGCCGCCGCCAAGGCCAATGACGCGTACGTCGCCGAGCAGGCGTCGTTGACGGGCGTTCCGACCACGCTGGAGGCGCTGAGAACCGCCCAGCGCGCCTGGATCGGCTTTCGCGACGCGCAGTGCGATTACGAAGCCTATGCGGTCTTCGGCGGAACCGCCCAGCCTATGATCGGCTCGCTTTGCCTCGCCCGCCTGACCAACGAGCGGATCGACCAGCTGGTCGAGGCAATGGAGGGAATGCAATGAGCCGTCCGACCGCCACGCCCGTCCCGCCATCCGCCATCCGAGCCTGAGGATAGACCGATGCCCGCCATCATTTCCCGCACCGCCTATGCCGCCATGTATGGCCCGACCACCGGCGACAAGGTCCGGCTTGCGGACACTGAGCTGTTCATCGAGGTGGAAAAGGACTTCACCACCTATGGCGAGGAGGTGAAATTCGGCGGCGGCAAGGTGATCCGCGACGGCATGGGCCAATCCCAGGTCACCCGGGCTGACGGCGCGGTGGATACTGTCATCACCAATTCGCTGGTGGTCGATCACACCGGCATCTACAAGGCCGACATCGGGCTCAAGGACGGCCGCATCATGGGCATCGGCAAGGCGGGCAACCCCGATACGCAACCCGGCGTGAGCATCATCGTTGGTCCGGGAACCGAGGCCATCGCCGGCGAAGGCAAGATCCTGACTGCCGGCGGCTTTGACAGCCACATCCACTACATCTGCCCGCAGCAGATCGAAGATGCGCTGATGAGCGGGGTGACCACGATGCTTGGCGGCGGCACCGGCCCTGCGCACGGCACGCTCGCCACCACGTGCACGCCCGGGCCCTGGCATCTGGCGCGCATGATCGAGGCGGCCGACGCGTTTCCGATGAATCTCGGCTTTTCCGGCAAAGGCAACGCCTCGCGGCCCGCAGCATTGGAGGAGATGGTGCTCGGCGGTGCCTGCGCGCTCAAGCTCCACGAGGATTGGGGCACCACGCCGGGCTCCATCGACTGCTGCCTGTCGGTGGCTGACCAGTACGATATCCAGGTGATGATCCACACCGACACGCTCAACGAGAGTGGCTTTGTCGAGGACACGGTCAACGCCATCGCCGGCCGCACCATCCACGCCTTTCATACCGAAGGTGCGGGCGGTGGCCACGCGCCCGACATCATCAAGGTTTGCGGACTGCCCAATGTAATCCCGTCTTCGACCAATCCGACACGACCCTACACGGTCAACACCATCGCCGAGCATCTCGACATGCTGATGGTCTGCCATCATCTCGACGCCTCCATCCCTGAAGACATCGCTTTCGCCGAAAGCCGCATTCGCAAGGAGACGATCGCGGCAGAGGACATTCTGCACGATATCGGGGCATTCTCGATCATCGCGTCCGACAGCCAGGCCATGGGCCGGGTCGGCGAAGTGCTGATCCGCACCTGGCAGACGGCCGACAAGATGAAGCGCCAGCGCGGACGGCTACCGGGCGAGACCGGCGAGAATGACAATCTGCGGGTCCGCCGTTATATCGCCAAATACACCATCAATCCCGCCATCGCCCAAGGCGTGAGCCGCCATATCGGCTCCATCGAAGTGGGCAAACGCGCCGATCTGGTGCTGTGGAATCCGGCCTTCTTCGGCGTCAAGCCGGACCTGGTGCTGATTGGCGGCATGATAGCCGCCGCCCCGATGGGGGATCCCGGGGCCTCGATCCCGACCCCGCAGCCGGTTCATTACCGTTTCATGTTCGGTGCTTTCGGCAAGGCGCGCACCAATTCGTCCGTCACCTTCGTGAGCCAGGCAGCCATCGAGGACGGACTTGCCCACAAACTCGGCACCGAAAAGCAGATGGTGGCGGTAGAGAACACCCGCGGCGGCATCGGCAAGGCGTCGATGATCCTGAATGATACCATGCCTCATGTCGAGGTTGATCCCGAAACCTATGAGGTCCGCGCCGATGGCGAACTTCTGACCTGCGAACCGGCGACGGTTCTGCCAATGGCGCAGCGGTATTTTCTGTTCTGAGCCCGACCGATGAGGAAGTTGAGTGATGTCAGCCATTTGTGATTCAGTCGGAGGTGCGAAGCAACGACGGAGATCATGATGTGGACCGATATCACCCGCAGGCAGTTCGCCCGGGATGGCTTGCGTTTGCCATGTGATTTGAAGGACGAGGAATGGGCGGTTCTTGAGCCATTGCTGCCTCATCGATCCCGCCTTGGCCGCCCGACTGTACCGCCGCCCCCTTCCAGTTTCCATTATTCAACGCAATCGCAACTTCAGCAGTGCCAATGAATCCTGCAAAACCAGCCCCAGCAGCTTTGGCGACCATTGCAGCTTTTGTTACACCCAGAACATTGTTGGCAGTTTGCCAAGCAGAGGGAGCACCCTTTTCAATCCCCAGTTCAACCACGCCGCGGATTGTAGACAGCGTTGCGCTTACCCCTAGCGGCAAACCATTGCTGTTTTCGTCAGGATTGGAGGCAACGCTCGACTGATTGGATTCGCCGGACATGGTAATTTACCTTTTATGACCGAAAGAATTGACGATCTTAAGCAGGCATGATGCAATCACAAGATATCGACCACCTACAAACATAAACAAAGATGCATATGCGAATAAGTAAAAGGCTTCTCCACTATAAACTCTCTCAACGCCTGTATCTATTTTTCCGCTGAATATGTAGAAACCTGAATATACCGGATAAATTATTAAGAAAAAAAATACGAAGCAAGTTAACATTAGTAAAAATTCAGTGTTTAGAATTAAAACGCTTGTTGGGAATTTTTTAACAAATATAACGACAAAAAATATGAACAAGAAATCTACAAATAAAATTATATTTATAAAATTTCTAAGTAAAATGAAGTAAGTAATTTGTTTTAAATAGACTTCATAATTTTGCACTACATCCAAACTGAAAGGTTTTTTATTCGATTCAAGTAAATTGTAAATATCTAGTGAGTACTTAAAAATAAAATTATTAATATCCGCATCGGAAAAAAATATTACTATTGCAGCTATGCTAGACGTTAAAAACCAAAATATAGTTGTTAATTTGAAGTATAATTTCAAGATTGGATTCTCATCCATAAAAATTAACAACTTGCCAGAAATATTATTCACTTCTTGCCCTCTAGTGGTGCGATCCTGACAGACAGTTCCCATCTGTCAGGACAAACCGCCCCACCAGATCAATAGCTTGTGGGCTGACTTTTCGAAACGGACGGGAACCATCTGTTTCGGTCAGACCACTAGTGGATTGAATTTGACATTTGGTCCCCGTTTTCACGTCGCATCCGATGCCAGATGTCAAATTTATAAAATCCACTAGAATCAGACACTTGCTGGTGGTTTTTCTGATTCCGACATGGACTTAAGAGCATGCGGCAGCGGGATGCAAATGTTGGAATCAAACCACTAGGCATTGTCGTTCGAGAGTTGCTCGGCCACAATCGCCTCGGAGGCGCCGCCGCCATCGAAAAAGGCCTCCGCCTTGCGGGCCAACCTGGCGTGCGAAAACGGGTGGCTCGCAAAGAGCGTGTCGGCGTGAAACCGGCGCAGAAGTTCGCCGACCTGCGCCATGTCACCCCGCGCGAACCGCCGGAGCCGCACCGGACTCATCCTCTTGCGGCGGCGTCCCTGGTCTGTCGAATGGCTGGACTGCGGCGCTCCAGCCGCAGGCGCGGCTGCACCCGGCGCCGACTTTCCGGAGCACGCCTCGTCGCTTGCCGTCAGGGCAAGATCGACGTCCATGTTGCTGCCAAATTCGCTCATCATCAAGGCCGATTGCTTGAGTGCGATGATAGGATCCATATCAAGTTATGTACAACTAGCGGTAAGCATTCGTCGTTGTCAACGCAGAGTTGGACGCCGCTCACGATTTTCCTGACGCTTCCGGCCCCTCCCGTGGGTCCTCGCCGCGTGCGCGCAGTATCGGGTTTGCAGCCGCCCCGTCGGTGTCTGACGTTCAATGTCTCGGCAGGCTGTTAACAGACCCGTCATCCTGCGCATGGTTGACGGGCTGAATTCATATTGTGCTGCGCTTCAACAATGCAGTGGCGTTGCCATGATATCAAAGGAGTTCAACATGGCTTCCAGCACCCGCATCTCCGGCATTCCCAATCCCGTCGGTCGGTTCTTTTCGAGCGCCGTCCGTCCCGTCAGCCTTCCCCGAGAGGCCAGCCAGATCGCTCACACGGCGGAAAGCGTGTTCTGCGCCCGTGGCATCTCTCGCCAGCAGGCGTTGTAAAACCTGATCGCCCGCAAGCTGAGCGGCGGCGCTTGTGTGCATCGATCAGGCTGGCTGTTGGAAGAGTTGCGCGATGGTATCGTGGCGGCTGGACGACACAAAACAAGTTGGGCTAATGTGATCGCATGACCCAACTCGTAGCCTCTTCCGTCATCCGGGATTTCACCGCGCCCGTAGCCGACATCACGCTCGACGAGACCGCCCGCCACCGTCGGCGGATGCTCATGACCTCTGATCGGCTGTCCACCGGCGCGACGATTTCCTTCCTGCTTGACCTGCCGATGACCCGCCGTCTGCGCCATGGCGACGGCCTTGTCCTCAACGATGGCCGGATCATCCGCGTGCTCGCCAAGCCCGAGCCGCTCTACGAGATCACGGCGCAGGACGCCCGCCATCTGCTCGCCGTCGCCTGGCAGCTCGGCAACCGGCATCTGCAGGCTGAAATCACCGACGCCTCGATCCGCATCCGCCGTGATCATGTCATTCGCACCATGCTTGTCGGGCTCGGTGCCCGTGTGCGCGAAATCGACGCAGCCTTCGATCCAGAGGGCGGCGCCTATGCGGGCCAAGGCCACGGGCACGATCACGGGCACGATCACGGCCACGATCATGGTCATGATCACGGGCACGATCACGGGCACGATCATGGTCATGATCACGGCCATGATCACCAGACCCATACAACCGACAAGCCGGGCGGGGGCGCTTGAAGCGGCTCCTGTTCATCTGTGGAAAGGGGCGGCGGAGAAGCCCGACAGCGGCAGAGATCTTTGCCGGGCTGCCCGGCATTCAAACCGATGCCGCCAGCCTCAGCGGTGACGCAGACCTCAGCGGTGACGCAGACCTGCCGGCCAGCCTTGAGCAGATCGCCTGGTCCACCCATCTTCTGGCCATGGAGACGCCGCGGCTTGGTCGGCCCAGGCGGAAATTCGCCAGCACGGCAAGCGGCAGGCGGCTCATCTGCCTGGATATTCCCGACACCTTCTCTTTCATGCAGCCCGAACTCGTCGACCTGCTTGGCACCCCTGCGAGCCGGTTCCTGTGACCGCCACGCTCAGCCTCATCCGCCTGATGACCTGGCTGTCGCCGGCCTTTCCGGTCGGTTCGTTCAATTTCAGCCATGGGCTGGAACAGGCGATCGCCACAGAAAAAGTGGTCGACGCAGCGTCGCTGGAGAGCTGGATTGCCGCGTTGATCGACCACGGTTCGATCTGGAACGATGCGGTGCTGATGGCTGAGAGCTGGCGGCAGGCGCGGGACGGCGCGCCGCTCGACCCCGTTGCCGAACTGGCCGAAGCGCTTGCGAGCTCCGCCGAGCGGCATTTCGAGACGATGACCCAGGGCCGGTCGTTCCTGACCGCCGCACGCGCCTGGCAACTGCCCGCACTCGCCGCATTGCCCGATGCCGTGGCTTTTCCGGTCGCCGTCGGCGCTGCCACCGGTGCGGCCGGGATCGCCCTGTCGGATGCGCTGGCAGCTTTCCTGCACGCCTTTGCGTCCAACCAGGTCCAATGCGCTTTGCGGCTTCTGGCGCTCGGTCAGACCGGTGGCGTCGCCACGCTGTCCACGCTTGAGCCTGTCCTTGCGGCGGCGGCGTTGCGGGCCAGCCAATCAACGCTTGACGATCTCGGCGCAAGCACGCTCAATGGCGAAATCGTTGCATTGCAGCACGAAACGCTCGCGACAAGGATCTTCCGCACATGATCTCGCCCAATGGTCCGCTTCGCGTTGGCATCGGTGGCCCGGTCGGTTCCGGCAAGACCGCGCTCACCGACAAGCTGTGCAAGGCGATGCGCGACCGCTATTCGGTGGCCGTCGTCACCAACGACATCTACACCCGTGAGGATGCCGAAGCGCTGGTCCGGATGCAGGCGCTGCCATCCGACCGTGTGATCGGGGTTGAAACCGGCGGCTGTCCGCACACCGCCATCCGCGAGGACGCGTCGCTCAACCTGGCCGCCATTGCCGAGATGCGCGCCCGCCATCCCGATCTGGACCTGATCTTCATCGAATCAGGCGGCGACAATCTGGCGGCCACCTTCTCGCCCGATCTTGCCGACATCACGCTCTATGTCATCTCGGTCTGCCAGGGCGAGGAAATCCCCCGCAAGGGCGGGCCGGGCATCACCCGCTCCGATCTTCTGGTCATCAACAAGGCCGATCTTGCGCCCCATGTCGATGTCGATCTGGCGGTGATGGATAGGGACGCCACCCGTCAGCGCGCCGGCCGGCCGCATCTGTTCACCAGCATGCGGCGGGGCGAGGGGATCGACGCCGTCGTCATGTTTCTGGAGGAAACGGGCGGCCTCAGCCCACGGGCAGCCGCCTCATGCATGTCGCGTTCAATCGGGTTCGATTGAACGAAACGCACATGCATTCATTCAATGGTTTACAGCGGCATTCACATGTCCGATTGGATCCGCGGCGCCGCAGGAGATCCTAATCCTGCACGAAATCGGGCAGGCTGTTGAAGGCCTGACGCAACGCATCCGACCAGCCATCGGAAATCTTGCTGTAATAGGGGTCGTTGGCCTGGATGCGTTTCTGATAGCCCTTCTGAAGGCTGTCCTTCTTGTAGAACTGCATGTCGAGCGGCAGCCCGACCGACAGGTTGGACTTCAGCGTTGAATCGAAGGAGACGAACAACAGTTTCGCCGCCTCCTCGAAGCTCATGTCGGGATCGTAGGCGCGCACCAGGATCGGTTTGCCATATTTGTGCTCGCCGATCTGGAAAAACGGATTGTCCTCGGTCGCCTCAATGAAATTGCCTTCCGGGTAGATCAGGAACAGCCGCATCTGCCCGCCGGCCACCTGCCCGCCCAGAATCAAGGTGGCGCTGAACGACGTCTCGCTCTGAAGCCCGCCGTCGCTCGAAGTCTTGATCACTTCGCGCACGGTCTCGCCCACAAGCCGCGCGGCGAGAAACATCGAGGGCACTTCCATGATACCCGGATTGCGCTCGCCTGCGGGCTTGGTGTGCTCCTCAAGCAGGCTCACCACTGTCTGCGTGGTCGCCAGATTTCCGGCAGAAAGCAGCGTGATCAGCCGATCACCCGGCCGGTTCCACGTATACATCTTGCGGAAGCTCGAGATATTGTCCACGCCCGCGTTGGTGCGGGTGTCCGACATGAAAACCATGCCATGGTTGAGACGAAGTCCAACACAATAGGTCATGAAACTGCTGATCCCCCGGACGTGAAGCCAGTCATTGCTCCACAGTTATGGAAACCGCAAGCGTTTCGTTGCCTTGTCCCATACGAATGCCGGAGATCGGGGCTGCGTCCCGGTAATCAAGCCCATAAGCGATGTGCACATAGCGGTCATCCGGCGACATGTCGTTGGCGGGATCAAAGCCGACCCAGCCGAGCCCTTCAAGATGGGCTTCCGCCCAGGCATGGCTTGCCACCTGTTCGACCTTGTCGGCAATCAGCAGATAGCCCGAAACATAGCGGGCCGGATATCCGAGAAGGCGCGCTGCTGCGGCAAACACATGGGCATGGTCCTGGCACACGCCCTGGCCTGCCGCCAGCGCCTCCTCGGCAAGCGTGTCGGTCTGCGTGGCACCCGGCACATAGGCCATTGCCACATGGATCGCGCTCATGAGCATGTGAAGCTGGTCGAGGGCGTCGCTCTTTTCAATCCCGCGGGCCAGATCGCGGATCGATTTGCCCGCTCTGGTCAATGCCGTGTCGCGCTTGTAGAGCCACAACGGCATGTAGGCCTTGTGCGGACCCAGAACACCGACCTTGTCATGGGTTTCGATCAGACCTGCGGCAGTCACGACGATGGACGAGGTGTCGCGCAGCGCGCTCACCAGATCGACCGCATTGTCGAAATGATCGCGATACCGCGCCTCCACCAGCCCGCCTTCCACCGCGCAGTCCCAGGATTTCACGGTCTGCAGCGGGCTGTTCTGCGGTGTCAGCCGCAGCCGCTGAAGGGCATAGCTGACCGGGGCGCCATAGAGATATTCGGTGGTGTGGGAGATCTTGAGCAGCATCCGGGTCAGGCCTGATAAAACTGGTAGGCCAACGCGATCTCGTTGCCAAGCCGGTTGTTCTGTCCAATGAAGTCTTCAAGAAACTCGTGCAGACCGCTGTCGACGATCTGGGCGATTTCCCGCTCCCTGAGCATGCCGTAAATGTCGGCCGCCATATCGTGGGCCCGATGGCGGACGCCGTATTCCTCCTCAAGATAGCCCAGATTGGCTGTAATCTCGCTGTAACAGTAGGCGAGCGAGCGCGGCATGCGCGCATTCAGGATGAGAAAGTCGGCAATATTGACCGAACGGTACTCCGCGTCATAGACCCAGCCATAGGAGCGGTGCGCCGAAACCGAGCGCAGGATGGATTCCCACTGCACATTGTCGAGCGATGAGCCGACATGGGAGACACTCGGCAACAGCACGTAATACTTGACGTCGAGAATGCGCGAGGTGTTGTCTGCGCGCTCGATGAAGGTGCCGATCCGGGAAAAATTGTAGATCTCGTTGCGCAGCATCGTGCCATGGAAGGCGCCACGGATGAGGCTGGTCCGGCGCTTGATGGTGTCGATGACATGGGGCATTTCCTGCTCGGGGATCTTCCTTTGAAGCAGTGTCTTGAGCTCGAGATAGCACTCGTTGGTGGCTTCCCAGGCTTCGCGCGTCAGCGCCGTGCGCACCATGCGGCCATTGCCGCGCGCAGCCTCGATGGCGCAGAGCACGCTTGAGGCATTGGATTTTTCCCTGAGCAGGTAGTTGATGGCGTCCGCGCCTGTCACCTTTTCGTGCATGGCCGAATAGGCATCGTGGACCCCGGCGCTGCGCAGCACCGAGTCCCATTCGTCCTCGCGCCCATGCATGCGGGTCAGCGACATCCTTTGCCCGGCATCGATAAGCCGTGCGGTGTTTTCTGCCCGTTCGATGAATCGGAACATCCAGAACAGGCCGTTGGCAGTGCGTCCCAGCATCTCTCAGTCCTCCAGCACCCAGGTGTCCTTGGTGCCACCGCCCTGGCTGGAATTGACCACCAGCGAGCCTTCCTTGAGCGCCACCCGGGTCAGTCCGCCGGGAATGATTTCGATCTTGTCGGAGACCAGGACGAAAGGCCTCAAGTCGACGTGCCGCGGCGCGATGCCTTTCTTGACGAGGATTGGCACGGTCGAGAGCGACAGCGTCGGCTGGGCGATGTAATTGGCCGGCCTCGCCTTGAGCTTTTCGGCGAAATCGGCGCATTCGCGCTTGCTGGAGGTGGGGCCGATCAGCATGCCATAGCCGCCCGAGCCGTGCACCTCCTTGACCACCAGCTCGGGCAGATGCTCGAGCACATATTTCAGGCTGTCAGGTTCCGAGCAGCGCCAGGTCGGCACGTTTTCGAGCCGTGACTTTTCCCCCGTGTAGAACTCGACGATGTCGGGCATGTAGGAATAGATCGCCTTGTCGTCGGAAATCCCGGTGCCGGGCGCATTGGCGATGGTGATGTTGCCCGCGCGGTAGACGTCCATGATGCCTGGAATGCCCAGCGCCGAGTCGGCCCGGAACGTCATCGGGTCGAGGAAGTCGTCGTCCACACGGCGATAGAGCACGTCGATGGGTTCATAGCCTTGGGTCGTCCGCATGGCGACCTTGCCGTTGATCACCCGAAGATCTGATCCCTCGACCAGCTCGACGCCCATCTGGTCGGCAAGGTAGGCGTGCTCGTAGAAGGCGGAATTGAAGATGCCGGGCGTCAGCACGGCGACCCTGGGTTTTCCCGTGCAGCCGGGCGGTGCCACCGCAGCAAGGCTCTGGCGCAGCAGCTTGGGGTAGTTCTCCACCGGCCGGACGCGGTTCTTGTGGAACAGCTCGGGGAACATCTGCATCATGGTTTCGCGGTTTTCAAGCATGTAGGATACGCCGGACGGGGTGCGGGCGTTGTCCTCAAGCACGTAGAACTGATCTTCCCCCGTGCGCACGATGTCGGTGCCGATGATATGGGTGTAGACGCCGCCGGGCGGACGCATGCCGATCATCTGCGGCAGGAAGGCCACATTCTTCTCGATCAGGTGGCGGGGCACCCGCCCCGCCCGGATGATTTCCTGCTTGTGATAGATGTCGTCGAGAAAGGCATTGAGCGCCCGGACCCGCTGTTCGATACCCAAGGCGAGCTTGCGCCATTCGGAGCCGGAAATGATCCGCGGAACGATGTCGAAAGGAATAAGGCGCTCGGACGCATCTTCCTTCCCGTAGACTGCAAAGGTGATCCCGGTCCGCCGGAATATTGCCTCCGCGTCGCGCGACTTGTTTATGAGGTCGCTGGTCTTTTGCTGCGAATACCAGTCGAAATAGCATTGGTAGGGCGGTCGTGGCGTATCTGCCGACATGAGCATTTCATCAAATGGCACTTTGGCTCCCCTTTTGCTCCACATTTGAGCGCATCGTGTTTGAGAAAGCAAGAACCCTGCGGGACCGATTTGGTTGTCAAGCCGCTGATTTCTTTTCGCCTCCAGGGCATCGGGCTTTGGCGGGGGAAAAGGTCTCTCAGCCTGTCAACGAGGCGCGGTCGTGCGCGCCATACCCCATTCGAGCCGCGCCCATTCAGGCCAGAACCCGGTGCTGTCGGCCAGCACGATCAGGCTGGCAGCCACGATGACGACGCCCGCAGTGATGACCTGGCTGCGCGAAGGAGGACGGCGCACCCAGTACGCGAGCCGCAGAAGCAGGCGGATGAGGGGTTCCATGGTTCCACTATAAGCCGTCGTGACATGCCGTAAAGCCGCCCGCATCGACCGGCCCGATCGGCTCTCTTGCGCCGCGGTTGTTGACCCGGTAACGCTTGACTGCTTCCATGATCCCGCAGGACATCGCCATGACGCTTGATCGCCTCGCTCCGGCACTTTTCGTGCTCCTGTGGTCGACAGGCTGGATCGTCGCCAAATTCGCCGCGCCCCACGCCGATCCGCTGACGTTTCTGAGCTTGCGCTACGTTCTGGCAGGAATGGTCTTCGTGACAATTGCCTTTGCTCTGGGGTCGCGCTGGCCGGCGACCCGTCGCGGTTGGGGCCACGCGGTCTTTTCCGGCGTTTTTCTGCACGGACTGTATCTGGGCGGCGTCTGGTGGGCGATCGCCCATGGCGTGCCGTCCTCGGTCTCGGGCCTCATCGCCGCCTTGCAACCCCTGATGACCGCGCTGGCGGCCCCGGCGTTGATTGGCGAAAAATTGAGCAACGGCCAGAAACTTGGCATTTTGCTTGGCTTCGCCGGCCTGCTGATCGCAATCCTGCCACGTCTCATGGCGCTTGATCGGGGGGAAATCGCCACTGCCGTCACACCGCTCATTGTCAATGTGATTGCCATGGCGTCGGTGACGGCGGGCACGCTTTACCAGAAGCGATTCCTGCAGGAAGGCGACCTCCTCTCCATCGCCACGCTGCAATATTGTGGCGCTTTCCTGGTGACTTTCCCAGTTGCCCTGCTGATCGAGGATCTGAGGATCGACTGGTCGGTGCAATTCGTCATCGCCATGGGCTGGTCGGTCTTCGGCCTGTCGCTGGTCTCGATCCTGCTGCTGCTCCATCTCATCCGGCGCGGCCAGGTCAGCCGGGCGGCCTCGCTCACGTATCTTGTTCCGCCTACCGTGGCTCTGCAAAGCTGGCTGCTGTTTGGCGAACAGCTGACGCTGCCGCTGATCATCGGGACCCTGATTGTGGTCGTTGGCGTCTGGCTCACCAACCGAAAGATGCACGTTTCCGCCTGACCACCGCGCGACTTCGGCGGAGCGGAGCGATCCTTTTCAAATCACCCGGGTCTGATCAGAAATCGGTCGGAACGCCGCCTTCGGATTTGCGCCGGGCAACGAAGGCGTCGAGTTCCTCAGCGATGGCGGGGTCAAGTGCTGGTTCCTCATAGGCGGCGAGCACATCCTTGAACACGCGGTTGGCGTGGTCGTAGGTGGTCGGCTGGCCCGCAAGACTCCAGCTCTCGAAATTGCGCCAGTCCGACAGGATCGGCGAGTAGAATGCGGTCTCGTAGCGGGCAAGCGTATGCTGGGTGCCGAAGTAGTGGCCGCCCGGGCCGACCTCGCGGATTGCATCAAGGGCGAGCGCATCCTCGCTCACATCGAGGGGGGCGAGAAACTCTGCCACCATCTGCAGCATGTCGACGTCCAGGATGAACTTCTCGAACGACGCCGTCAGCCCGCCCTCGGTCCAGCCGGCCGCATGCATGATGAAATTGCCGCCCCCTTGCACCACGGCCCACAGCGACATCATCGATTCATAGGCCGCCTGTGCGTCGAGCGTGTTGGCCGCGCAGGTGTTGGAGGTGCGGTAGGGGATGCCGTAACGCCGGGCGAGTTGGCCACCGGCGATCACCGCCTTCATGTATTCGGGCGTCCCGAACGCAGGCGCGCCGGACTTCATGTCGACATTGGAGGTAAAACCGCCATACATGACCGGCGCGCCCTTGCGGATCATCTGGGTGAAGGCGATGCCTGCCAGCGCCTCGGCGTTTTGCTGCACAAGAGCGCCGGCCACGGTCACCGGTGCCATGGCACCCGCGAGCGTGAAGGGCGTGATGACCACCACCTGATTGCGCGCCGACATCTCTAGAATGCCCTGAAGCATCGGGGCGTCGTAGCGCAGCGGAGAGGAGGCATTGATGATGGTGAACAGCGATGGCTCGGCCTCCAGCTGGTCTGCCGAAATCCCCCGGCCGATGCGGACGATCTCGATCGCGTCGAGATTGCGCTCCTTGCCCAGCGAATAGGCATGGAACGGTTTGTCGGTGAGCTTGACCAGGTCGGCCAGACAGTCGAGATGCCGGATCGAGGCATGGATGTCGGTCGGCTCCACTGGATAGCCGCCGGTCAGGTGGATGATGTCGTAGGACTGGGCCAGCTTCAAGAGCTTGCGGTAATCCTCCTGGGTGCCGGTGCGACGGCCGTTGTCACGGTCCGAACAATAGGGGGCCGAGGCGACCTGGGCAAAGGCGATGTTGCGCCCGCCGATCTCGACATTGCGCTCCCGATTGCGCGCATGCAGCGTGAACGGTCCAGGGGCGTGGGCAATCATCTCCATGACCAGGCCCCGGTCCAGACGCACGCGCTCGACGCCGGGCTTGACATCGGCACCCGCTTCCTTGAGCCGCTGGCGCGCCTCGGGCAGCATGAAATCCATGCCGATTTCCTCAAGCACTGTCAGGGAGGCTTCGTGGATGGCCTCGATCCCTTCCGCTGAGACGATGTGCGAGGGATCCTGCGTGTTCAGGATCGATCGGTACCGCAGCGTCGGCGGCGCCTTGCGGCCCTTTCCCCGGTCGCCGCCGCGCCCGCCCGTCGGCCGTCGTCGCCGTTCGTTCGCCCCC
>Ga0105047_10012181_pt1 | contig 13855 bp, 8 predicted proteins | sample MAT04_FD_78384 | JGI IMG/M metagenome (GOLD analysis project Ga0105047, IMG submission 78384) | Freshwater microbial communities from Lake Fryxell liftoff mats and glacier meltwater in Antarctica - MAT-04 (megahit assembly) | ecosystem: Environmental > Aquatic > Freshwater > Ice > Liftoff...
CGATGTCGTCAGGCACCTCGGCACGCTACCGGTGCGTCCAACTGGGCCGCAGCGCTTTGCGACTGCTGTCGACTCGTTCTCGTGAACAAGTCCACCCCTCAGACGTGAAGTTGTTCACGAGGACGGTCGGCGGGGCTACATCGCGGCGTCGGCGACGGCGAGGGCGGCGTCGAGGATCTCGAGACCGTCGCGAACCACGTCGTCGGGGGTGGTGCACGGCGGCACCACGTGGACGCGGTTGGCGGCCGACAACGGCCACATCCCGTGCGCTTTGCACTCGGCCACGACTGCGGCGACCGTCGATACCGGCGCGGGTCCGCGGGTGACGGGATCGGCGACGAGTTCGACGGCCCAGAACACGCCGAGCCCGCGGACTTCGCCGACGCTCGGGTGGCGCTCGGCGATGTCACGCAGCGCCGGTCCGATGATGTCGCTGCCGAGATGGCGGGCGTGTGCGAGGACGCCCTCCTCCTCGAAGATGCCAATGCTCGCGACGGCGGACGAACACGCAAGCGGGTGGCCCGAGTAGGTGAGTCCACCGGGGAACATCTTGGTGTCGAAGTGGTGGGCGATCGGGCCGGAGATCACCACGCCGCCGAGGGGGATGTAACCGGAGTTGACGCCCTTCGCGAAGACGATGAGGTCGGGCTGTGCGTCCCAGTTCTGCCAGGCGAACCACTGCCCGGTGCGACCGAATCCGGCCATCACCTCATCGGCGATCCACACGATGCCGAACTCGTCACAGATCGCCCGTAGGCCTTCGAGGTAGCCGGGCGGCGGCACGAGGATGCCGTTGGTGCCGATCACCGACTCGAGCACGATCGCCGCGACCTTGTCGGCGCCCTCCATCAGGATCGTGTCGCGGAGATGCTGGAGCGCCCGCTCGGTCTCCTGCTCGGGCGAATCGGAGTGGAACGCCGACCGGTACGGATACGGCCCCCAGAACTTCACGAGGCCGGGTACCGACGGCTCGTTCTCGAGACGACGCGGCTCGCCGGTGAGTCCTACCGTGAGCGCGGTGCCGCCGTGGTAGCTGCGGTAGGCCGACAGCACCTTCATTCGGCCCGTGTAGCCCTTTGCCATCCGCACGGCGTTCTCGACGCCCTCGGCGCCGGCGTTGGTGAAGAACACCTTCTCGAAGTGGCCGTCGGCGCGGGCCTCGCCGTCTCGCCCGAGATTCGCCTTTTCGACGATCAGCCGTGCGGCCTCGCTGCGCTGGTCGTTGGCGAACGGCGGCGCCACCATGCACAGCGTGTCGAGCTGATCCTTGATCGCCTGGATCATCTTCGGGTGCTGGTGCCCGAGGTTCATGTTGACGAGCATCGACGTGAAGTCGATCCACGTCGTGCCCTTGTCGTCCCAGAACTTCGAGCCGAGCGCCCCGGCGATCACGGTGGGATTCAAGGCGCCCTGTGCCGACCACGAATGGAACACTCGGGCACGGTCGTTGGCGTATGCGTCGTCGAGCAGGGCTGATTGCTCGAAGGTGTGGGTGACGGATTCGACGGTGGTCATCTGGCGAATCGTAATCGGGCGGCCGGTGCACATGTGTGGGCGAGCCCGAGAGCGGTGGATGTCGTGTGACACCGCGTGGCACATCGATGTCACGCACCATCTGTGTCCGACAGCTGACAGCGCCGCCTTTCCGATGTCTTTACGGTGACCGGTAGTCCCACCAACAAGGAGTATTCCCCATGCGTTCAATTCTTCGAATCCCACTGGTTGCGGCTGCGGGACTCATGCTGTTCACCTCCACCGCCTCAGCGCAGGTCGGCAGCGACGTACTCGGCGGGGGTGGCGGATCGGGCGTGACCGACGCCGACTCGAGCCCCGGCCCGGTACTCGGCCCGGCGTCGAGCGTCACCGTGTCGGCGTCGTGCGTTGTCGCCAGACGGGCCGGTACGACGGTGTGGTTCGGCTACAGCAACGCCGCTGCTGAGCGTCGCGTTGCGCTCGTCGGGGCCGCCAACACCGTGGCCGTCAACGCTGTTGGAGGTGACAATCAGGGCCAGGTGACCCAGTTCCAACCCGGTGTCGTCGAACGAGCGTTTGCCGTCACCGTGCCCGTCGGATCGACCGCCACGTGGACCGTGACACCGGCGAACACCCTCGGTGTGAGCGATGCGACGACGTCGGCCACGAGCAGCGCCGCGACGCCTGCGTGTGCCGCCGGTATCGGCGTGCGCTCGGCGACGCCTCAGCTCGTGGGCGGCCCGGTTCCGACGATCTCGGCAATTCCTGTCAACCAACGCGTGAGCAATGGACTCCTCGTGCGGTCGTCGCTCGGGTTCTCGACGAGCGGCGTCGTCAGTGCATGCTCGAACGGCGGCGTTGCGCTCCCGCCGAAGGTGCTGTGGGGCTACGGGCGCTCCGGCCAGGCCGGTGGGTTCATCGTCCCCGACGGAGCGAACTATGACCCTCTGCCCGCCGACAGGGTGCTCCGCGTTGATTCGAACCAGGACGGCGTCACGTTCGAGCGTTCCTATCAGGCGACTCGTCGGGTCGTCGATCCGCAGCGCCTCAGCGTGTACGGATCGTTTGCGGAGCAGGCGACCGGCGCGGCGCAGGTTGCCTGGGGTTACAGCTCGATCAAGGCGATCGCGGACGTCGAAGCCCGTTGCCAGTTCCCGAACGGAGTCGTGAAGAGCTCGACCACGGTGTGGGTGGATCCAGAGGTCGGCAGTGGTTTCAATTTCCACATGGTGACCGACCGGGCGACCCAGGCCACACGGCCTGCTGTGTTCTGCCTCGCCGGATTTCCGATCCCCGGCTGTGACGTTCGAGCGCTCGGCGTCGGCCCAACCGGAGCCCGGTTCCGCTGATCACGGCTCGACGCTGTCTCGACCGGGCTGAAACAGCGGTCGAGACAGCACGCCGAGTGCTTGGTCGAGTCGTGCTGATTCGTCGGCACAACGTTGTCGGTCCGGGGCGCGATCGTGAGCGGCGCGGCGTGCGTCGATCGAAGCGATTGCCGCCTGCTCGGGCGTGATCCGATGAAAGTCGGCTCGGGTTCGGGCCTCGCAAAGCCACCTCTCGCTGTCAGAGTGGTCACCGGCGGCTTCGGCGGCGACCGACAGTAGCCGTCGGACGGTGGTAGGCAGCAGATGGTCGTCGCCGAATCCGTCAACCACATCGATCAGACGAGCCGCACGTTGGGTTGCAGTGATGACATTGCCGGTGAGGAGCAGCGACTCGATCAGGCAGACATCTTGGAAAGCGGTGACCTCCTCGTTGCCCTGAGCAGCGAGCACGGCGACGCAGGCCTCGATGCCGGCAACCTGGGCGTCGCCCCCGAGGCCTGCACGCACCATCGCTCGGAGGCTCAGACCGGTTGCAATGGCGGCCATCTCGGCGTCGCCCGCTGCGGCGAGCACCCGGGCTGCGTCGACCGCAAGTGCGTACGCCGTCTCCACGTCGCCGAGTTCGACCAGGATCGACGCCTGGTTCATCTGGCTCGTGGCCACGTTGACGACGTCGCCGCACCGACGAAATGCTCGTCCTGCTCGGGAGTAGTCATTGGCCGCCTGCTTCCATCGTCCGCGCTCATCGGCGATGGCTGCGAGATTCCCCTCGGCGAGGCCGATCAGACGTTCGTCGCCGCTCGCGTGAGCGGCCTGCAATGCCTTCTGACCTGCGCCGAAAGCATCGGGGAGGCCTTTGGCGCTGCGCAACTGCTCGATCAGCGACCAGGCATGGAATTGCAGTGCCGGGTCGTTTGCTGCGGTCGCGGCACGGCCGGCGATCGTCGCCAGCTCGAGGGCGCTGTCCCAGCGGTCGGACCACACCGCGATCCACGCTTGCTCGATGAGAAGTTCGCACTGGACGATCAGATCGTCGGGCGGAGCGGCGCGTCGCGCCCGCCCGAGGTGGGTTGACGCGGCTCGGAGTCGGCCCGACGTGCGCGCACATGTCGCTTGACGCACCATCAGTCTCGATGCGGCCGCCGGCGATGCCGACGCCGCAACAGCCAGCTTCAGCGCCCATGCCTCGAGATCGGCCCGCCGCGCTGCGTGAGCGGCGGCCGCGAGACGCTCGGCAAGCTCGAAGACCTCGGCGTCGGGGCGCCGCAGTCGTCGAGCGGCCAGCAGCGCTCGCTCGAACTGGAGTGACGCTGCAGCGCTGGCGCCGGCACCGATCGCCATGTCGCCAGCCAGCTGCGCCCATCGCAACGTTCCAGCATCGTCGCCCGCCTCGTACCAGTGGTCGGCCACCACTGCCGGGGACGGTGAGTCGGTCTGTTCGAGTCGTCGCGCCGCTCGCTCGTGCACGACGCGGCGGCGGGCGACTGCGAGCCCGGCCGCTGCGACGATTCGCGTGGCTTCGTCGGAGAACCGCAGGTTGGCGCCATCGAGCACCAACGTGCCATTGGACTGCTGGGCGACCGAGCGGATCTGCTTCTGGGTGATGTCGGCGATGGCTGCCGCTTCGGCCACCGTGCAGGAGGGTCCGATCACCGCAACCGTCCGTATCACCCGTGCAACAGCAGCAGGCAGCCGGTCGATTCGGCTGGCGACCAGCGCCTCCAACGTCGGAGGAAGATCGGATCGCGGTCCGAGCCGCGCCAACCCCTGCGCGAACAATGGTGATCCGGCAGCCGCGCCGACGATCGCATCGAGATCAGCGTCGGAAAGCGGCCGATCCGACGCGTCGATCACCACCTGTCTCACATCGCTGGGAGCAAGCGGGCCCAACTGCAACTGCAGTGCATTGGTGCCGACGCTCGGCGCGCGCCCTGTCATGACGAGTCGACGACCCAGTGGCGTCGACTGCAGGGTTGTTGCCAGTGCCCTGATCACACTCCATGAGGCTTCATCGAGGTGATGGTGGCCGTCGATCACCATTGTGACGTCGCCTGGCCACAACTGGGCGATGTCGTTGGCGATGCTGGCCGTTGCCTCGATTCCGGCACCGGCACGGACGATCGCGGTCGCCGCTGCCGTGTGCTCTGTGTGCCGCCCGAATGCTCCCGCCGAGATCGTCTCCCAGGCGCCAACGCCACCAAGTGCATCGACGAGTCGTCGCGCCGCGAGCAGAGGACTGGAACTGTCGATGACGCTGGCAGTCAGGGAGGTGACTCGTCGGGACCCGCCGGACCCGCAAAGGACTTCGTTGATGATCCGCGACGACCCGAAACCAGCAGGCCCGAACACCTCGATTACTGGTGCGGTGTCGATCGATGTTCGGATCCAACGCAGCTCGGCCCGCCGACCTCGGAACGGCAGCAGCGTGGCCTCGGGTTGGACGGGCTCGACCGTGTCGATCGGGTCGGTGCCCGCTGACGCCACGACGGCCGCCATCTGCGCTACCCGCTTGCCCTTGACCGTGAACGCCGGTACCCAGCCAACGCGGAAACGGCTCGACAATGTGTCCACGAGCGCAGCACTCGCGAGTACTTCGCCCGGCTCGGCCCGGTAGGCGAGTCGGGCTGCCAGGTTCACCGCGTCGCCCATCACCGTGTAGGTCCGCCGCTGCGGATGCCCGACGTCGGCGGCGAAGATCACGCCGATGTTGGCGCCGGCGCGAACTTCGAGTCGATCGGCGGCGGCGGCGGCGACGATCTGTTCGAGGGCGACCACGAGCCGCTCGCTGTCGTCGCCAACCGTGGCGGGCACGCCGGCTGCGATGATCAGTTTGATCCCGTCGGGAGCCACATCGGTACTGATCAACGTGACGTCGAGCGAGCGCGATGCTTCATCGACGGCGGCGAACAACGAGTCGGTGGCGCGCTTGATCGCCGTGGAGTTGCCCGCCAAGCCGTCGAGGCCCGAGACTGCAACGAATCCAATCGCGGCGGGCCGATGGGCGGGTTCCACACCCGCCTGCACGGCACGACGGATCGCCAGCGGCAACACGAGCGGGCCGACCGAGCACCTCAGCGCCCAGGCATCGTCGGCAGCGACGGGCCGCACCTGCCGGGGCGTCAGATGACCGGAGCCTCGCAGCAGCGCGACACCGTCGGTACGTCGCCGCACTCGGTTCGGCGCCAGTTCGTTCACGACAGATTCACTGAGGGCGATTTGACCGGCCTGAGCCACCGCCTCACAGCGCAACACCTCGGTCACGGCTGGGCCGAAGGCCACGACCTCGGTCCACGAACCAGACCAACGATGCAGCAGGAGGTCGCCCCGGTGGAGGCCGATCGACTGCGACAGTCGGACCCGGCGGCCCGGTGCTTGGATCGTCGGCATCTCACCGATGGTGTGCTGCATCGCCAGCGCTGTGTCGGCCGCACGCTGCAGGCGGCCGGGACCGGTGAATGCAACGAACAGTGCATCGCCGCCGAAGCGCAGCACGTGTCCGCCACCGGCGATCACCTCGTCGATCAACCCCTCGAAGCACGTGTTCACGATGTCGGTGAGCGTCTCGGAGCCAACACGGCCCAACGTGGACAGCCGTTCGGTGAGGGCGGTGTATCCCGAGACATCGACGAACAGCAACGCGGCATCGATGCTGCGATCGTTCTGCGACGACGAAGCGAGCGTCGCCGTCAATTCGTCGAGATATGCCCCAAGGTGGGCCTCGTTGCGTCCGGGCGCGCTGGTCATCATGAATCCGCTCGACGTCGAAGCCCCACCGGGTCGACGACTTCGATCGTGCGGCCGTTCACCGTGATCAGCCCGTCACGCTCCATCGTCGACAACAGCTGGTTGATGCTCTGGCGCGCGCCACCCAACAACTGGCCGAGCTCCGACTGGGAGAGCTGCAGCTCCAGCAGACTCGACAGAGTTGCTCCTTGCGTCTCCGATACGAGGAACTTGGCCAGCCGGGCACCGAGATCGAGAATCGTGAGGTCTGACAGGCGGCTCGACGTGTTGCGCAAACGCCGTGACAGTTGGGTCACCAACGTCCGATAGATGGCGACGTTTGCGTCGAGCGCCGCGCGGAATGTGGCGCCGGAGACCTCGATGACGACCGTCCGCCGCAGCGCTGCCACCGATGCCGACCGAGCGGTGCCATCGATCACCCCGAGCTCACCGACGTGGTCCCCCGGGGGCAGCACGGTGAGTGTGGGCTCTGCCCCATCGATCGATGTCGGGAACGACCGCAGCAGACCGTCGACGATGAAGAACACCGACGTGGGCCGGTCGCCTTCGTAGACCAGCATCGCCCCGCGATCCAGGTGTCGCACCCGTGCCTCATGTTCCATCAGCTGCAGCGTGTCGTTGCGAGCTCCCTCGAGCAGGGCGTTGCGTTGCAACACATCGCGAACCGAGAACGTCGTCATCAGCTGTCGTATCGACAGACGTAGCCGGTGTGGACGTGTTGTTCGAGGTGAGTGCCGAGCGAGGCGTCGACGGTGGAGATCTTCGCGATCGATCGTGTGATCGCTTTGCGCACCGATGTGCGGGCGCGCTCGCTGGCGTCGGTGAACCGCCGGCTGTTGCTCAGCCCCAGCGCGTCGAGCAACTGCCCGGTGACCGCCTCGAGTTCGTTCTCGGTACTCTCGCGATCGCTGATCTCGTCGTCGAGGTCGCGTCGCAAGTCCGCGATCCGGGCTCGCAGCGAATCGATGGCGACCTGGTCGAGCACGTCCTGGCCGGCTTCCCGCGGCTCGATCTGGTAAGTGAGGCGCGAGGCGGAGATGTCGGTTCCCGGCGCGGCGCACAACGTGGCGAGGTGGCGCAGGCCGACCGTGTCGTCGTACACCGAGGTGTTCCCCTCGAAGGTGCACTGCCAATGAACCGGGTCGATTCGCTGGAAGACGACTTGCGTCGGCGAGGGGGTCGAACTGGTGCCCCACTCGTCACGCCATGCAGACCATGTGGCGACCCATCCGGTCATGGCGAATTCTTCGGCGTCGGCGATTGCGCCACTCAGGGTCGCCTGTGCTTCGACGGTGTTCCCGAGCCGGTGCATCAACAATGCGCGATCGGCGGTGACGATCGTCGCGTTCGGCCGGTCGCCGCGTGCGTGGGCCAGCGCGATCGCCGTCGCCAGGGCGGCCTCGCCGGCCACCAGATCACCGCCGGCCGCCAAGGCCATGCCGTAGGGCCAGTCGACGGAGCCGAGATCGGAGACGGCCATGGACATCGAGAGCGGAAGCCCCTGGAACGGCTCGAGCTGTGACGCGATGTCACGACCCAGCGCCGGGTCGTCGAGCTGGAACGCCATGTGCGCCAACACGTGCATGGCGATCAGCCAGGTCGACGGGTGGTACGAGTCCATGTGAGGTGACGACCGGTGGAACGCCATGACCCGGTCGGCCGGCCCTCGCTCGCCTGCATGGAGAGCGAACATCGCTGCGGTCGCCGCCAACGCCCGCTCGCTCGGGAGGGTGGCGGGGGACTGCGCAGCGTCGGTGGCGAACTCGGCGAGTTCGGCGTGGCGGCCCTGGGAGAATCGGATGTGGGCAAGGTGGCCGGCGAAGTACGTCCACGCGTCGGCGTCACCGACCGACTGGCCGAACTCGAAGCACTGTGCGGCTGCGTTCTCGGCCTCGTCGAAGCGGCCCGCGTTGATGAGCCGACCGACAGCCATCGCCTCCATGATGAACTGGATGCTCGCGCACCGGATGGTGAGACAGCGCAGCTCCAACGTGCGACGCGCGCGATGAGCCCGATCGTCGGCGATCATCGCGAGTGAAACAGCTTTCCAACACTGTGCGAGGAGCGCCAGCACGGCGTCTCCCGACTCGGCAGCTGCGGTGGCCATCTCGTCGGCCAGGTCCAAGCGGTGTCGAGCGAACTGTGGCCCGAGTTTGGCATGGATCATGATCGACAGCGCCTCGGCGCGCATCCGGGCGGTGCCCGATTCGCGCACCTCGTCGAGGAGCCGTTCGAGTTCGCCGACCTCGCGACTCTGGTAGGACGCTTCACCAGCGAGACGGACCCTGAGGCGAAGGGACCTGCTGGCATCGACGGGTGCCACCGTCGCAAGCGCTCGTTCCTGGAGCGCCCGAACGCTTGCGGCGACGTCGTCGGATCGGTGTTCGCCGAGCCAGATGCCACCGAGGCCCGCAGCGGCATCAGCGAGCACGACGGCGTCGCCCGCGAGTTCTGCCGATGTAGCGACTCGCTGGTACAGCGCTCGGGCCCGAGTCAGGCGGCCCGCTCCGAGTGCAGTATCGGCGTGGGCGAGCTGCAGATCGATCGGCAGCACACCACCTGACAACTCGTTGAGCCGCTCCGCCTCGTCGTAGGCATCCAAGGCTGCCTCGAGCGAGCCGACACTCTCGAAGAACCGGGCTGCATCAACGGAGAGCTCGATGGCATCCGATGTGAACGCCGGATCGACTCCCGCCAGCGCGCTTGCATGGGCTGCAGCGTTCGGCAGTTGCTGTGGCGGACCGCTGCGGAGCGAGGTCGCGGCCTTTCGATGCACGCGAATCCGGTCGGCCGGCGCAAGCCATCCGGCAACGATGTCGCGAATCAACTCGTGGGAGAACGTGATGCCGGTTCCGGATGCGACGAGACCGACGTGTTGCGCAGCACTGATCGCCTCGCCTGCCGCGTGTTCGGTGCAGTCGGCTACCGATCGGAGCTCGTTGATCGTGGTGGTCGGGCCGTACGTGGCGGCTGCTGCCAGCAGCTCCCGATGGCCGCTCGACAACGGACGAGCCGCGTGCTCGACGCTTGCTCGGAGATCAGGCAGGTGGTCCTCGGAATCGTCGAGTGCGAGAACGGTTCGTTCGATCGCCAGCGGGAGGCCACGTGTGAGGCTCACGATCGCGTCGACGAGCGCGTGGTCGAGGTGGTCGACTCCACCCGCTTGTAGGAGCGTCACGACGTCGTCGTGGCCGAGGTGCCCCAGTGTGAACTCGTCGGCGTCGCGGGCGAGCTCGTCGAGTTGTGTTCGGCGGGTCTCGTCGAGTTCGTCACCGAGCCGGGCGGTGACGACCACCAGAGCGTTCGGGTGAGGTTCGGCGCGGGCGAGAAACCTCGTGAAGAGCAGCGTGGAGTGGTCGCTGAGATGGATGTCGTCGATCACGATCACGATCGGTCCGTGGCGGTCGAGCTCTCCGAGCAGTGCGCTGAAGGTCGCGAGCCGGTCCGGTGCCGCGTCGGGCAAGAGGCGGTCGTCGATGTCGCAGCCGAGCTGGTGGAGAACCTGACGCCACGGCCACAACGGTGAGCTGTCGTCCCAACATCGCACCCAGACCGTCGTGGCGTCGCCGGGGTCGAGAGCTTCGCGGAGGAGTCGAGTCTTGCCGATGCCGGCCGGGCCCCTGACGAGCTGCACAGTGTGACGACCCGCTCCGATACTGCCTGCCTTGGCCCGAAGGAGGGCGGCTTCGCGCGTCCGCCCCGTGAAGGGAAGGGGTCCGCTGCCTCGCATGGCGCAACGGTAACCAGTTGGCCCTCGTGACGGCGGCTGAAGCGGTCATCTAGGGTTCGTCGCATGGCAGACATCGTCGAATTCCCGAGCAATGGCAACACCGCGTCGGGGTACCTGGCGCTCCCCGAGGGCGGCACCGGCCCCGGGGTGATCGTCATCCAGGAGTGGTGGGGCCTCGATTCGGGCATCAAGGAGATGGCCGACCGTCTCGCCATCGCCGGCTTCGTGGCGCTCGCACCCGACCTCTTCCACGGCGAACTCGCCGGGCACACCGAGATGGACAAGGCCGGCGAACTGATGAGTTCGATGCCGGCCGATCGGGCCGCTCGCGACATGAGCGGTGCTGTCGATTTCCTCGCCGATCACGAGGCCACCGGCGACAACGGCATCGGCGTCGTCGGGTTCTGCATGGGCGGCATGCTCACCTTCATCCTCGCCGCGCTGCGCCCCGACAAGGTGAAAGCCGCCGTGCCGTTCTACGGGTTCCCGCAGGGCGACGACCAGCCCGACTACTCCAAGATCGAGGCCTCGATCCAAGGTCACATGGCCGAGCACGACGACTTCTTCGGGCCGTCGGCTGCAATGCATCTGCAGGAGGAGTTGGTGGCGCTCGGCAAGGATGTCGACATCACCGTGCACCTCGGCACCGGTCACGCGTTCATGGCGCCGCACAACGCACTCGGCACCCTGGATCAGGCCAAGTACGACGAGATCTGGCCGAAGGTCACCTCGTTCCTCCACGACAAGCTCGGCTGAGCGGGCTCTCCGTGACGAGGCGATTCGATGCCATCTTGTTCGACGCGGGCGGGGTGTTGGTGCTGCCCGACCCGACCGTGATCGCCCCGCTGCTCGTGCGCTATGGCGGGTCGACGTCGGTCGATAGGCATCGCCGCGCTCACTACGCCGGCATGAAGGCGAAGTCGGATCGCTCCGAGCCCGAGGTTTCGTGGCGCGCGTACGACGACGCCTACGTGGCTGCCGTGGGGGTCCGCTCCGATGACAGCGACGAAGCAGCGTTCGTGCTCGGACAGACCCGTACCCCGTGGTTGTGGCGCTGGACGATCCCCGAGACTCGTTCGGCCCTCGACGAACTCGCCGACGCCGGTGTTCCGATGGGCGTGGTATCGAATGCGAGCGGCCAGATCGAGGCGATGCTGGTTCGCGAGATCTGCCAGGCCGGCCCTGGCGCCCACGTCGAGATGCGCTGCATCATCGACAGTCATGTGGTCGGAGTTGCCAAGCCGGATCCGCGGATCTTCGACTTCGCACTCCCGCACTTCGCCGAGTTCGAGCCGGAGCGCATCGCCTACGTCGGTGACTCGGTCACCATGGACATCGGCGCATCGTCAGCGGCGGGACTGCATCCGATCCTGCTCGACCCCTACGACGACCACGAGCGCGCTGACTTCGAACGCATCCGGGGTGTAGACGACCTCGCAGCCGAGTGCAGCTGACGCTGGAATCGGCTGCTGTCGAGGCTGGTTGGTCAGTGGGTGTGTCTCAGAGTTTGTCGTCGACCTTGGAGCTGGCAATCGCGTTGCCGAGCGCCATGAACGTGGGTGCCCACAGGCCGATGAAGATGCCGAACCGCCGTACGACCGTCTCCGGAGGGACGCAGTGTTGTGCCGTCCGACTGTTCGCTCGATGCGCTCGCGTCACTGACCGCAGGTGCCGCTCGAGCTGCCGGGCCGGTCAGATGACGTTTGTTCGCGTTTTCGGGTGACTCGTCCCACCGAGAACGCAACGCAAACGTGGGGTGGGCTTCAGTTCGAAGCGGAGATGAGTTGGCGGGCGATCACCTTGAGGCAGAGGGTTTCGTCGGCGCCTTCGAAGATCGACAGCACGCGGGCGTCGACGAACAGGCGGCTCACCGGGAACTCCTCGGCGTAGCCCATGCCGCCGTGGATCTGCATCGCTTCTCGGCTCACCCATTCGGCGGCCTTGCACACGTACGCCTTCACCATCGAGGCTTCCATCGCGCCTTCGCCCTTGGCCATCAAGGTGGCAACGGCGTAGGAGAACTGGCGGCCGGCCTGGGTGAGCACGGCCATGCGACCGAGCTTGGCACGGGTGAGCTGGTAGTCGATGATCGACTCGCCGAACACCGTGCGGTTCTCGGCGTAGCTCAGTGCGGCTTCGTAGGCGGCCTGCATCACGCCGACGGCACGAGCGGCGGTCTGGAGGCGGCCGTTCTCGAAGCCCGCCATCTGGTAGTAGAAGCCCTTGCCGAGGCCCTCTTCCATGCCGACCTGGTTGGCGGCGGGCACCCACCAGTTCTCCAGCGCGATCTCGTAGGAGTGCATGCCGCGGTAGCCGATGGTGTCGATCGGACGGCCCTCCATCTTGCCGATGCGCGGCGAGCCGTCAACGTCGACAGGGTCCTGCGCGAGTTCGAAGCCGTGGCTGTCGCCGCGCTGCTTGGGCACGATGAACAAGCTGAGGCCCCTATGGGTCTTGGCGCGGTCGGGGTCGGTGCGGGCGAGCAGCGTGAGCGCATCGGCGCGAGCACCGAACGTGCACCACGTCTTCACACCGTTGATCACCCAGCCGGCTTCGCCGTCGGGCCCGGGCGCCGGGGTGGCGGTGACCTTGATGCCGGCGACGTCGCTGCCGTAGTCGGGCTCGGTGACCGCGACGGCGGGCATCACCTCGGCGGTTGCGAGCTTCGGCAGCCACTCCTGCTTCTGCTCCTCGGTGCCACCCTTCACGAGCGCTCGGGTGAGGATCTCGGGCCGTGTGATCAGCGAACCGCCGATACCGAGGCTGGCGCGGGACAGTTCCTCGGTGGCGACCACCATCGCGATGTACTCGGCGTCGCCGCCCTCGCTGAAGCCGCCGTACTCGACCGGCACGCTGAGGCCGAACGCTCCGAGCTCGGCCAGGCCGGTGATGATCTCCTCGGGCACGTCGCCGTTGGTGCGATGGACGTGCTCGGCGTGGGGGGCGATGACGTTGGCGGCGAACGCACGGAACGTGTCGGCCACCATCTCCATGTCGTCGTCGAGATGATTCGGGCCGGCGGTGTCGGCGAGCGTCGCCAGGAACTCCGGTGCACGGAACTGCACCATGAACGCGTGGACGTTGGCGAGTGCGTCGCGTTCGACGCCCCATTCGGCCTCACGGCCGAGGATCTTGCCGGCGAGATCGTGGAGCATGTCGGCGGCGAACGCGCACGTGATCTTCGCTTCGATGTCGCCCTTCGCTCCGTAGTCGAGCAGCGAGCGTGCGGTGGCGACAGCGGAGGCGGCGTGCGCGACGTCGTAGGCGAGCACCTGATGCACGTCGGGGCCAGCCGATGCGGCGAGTTGGCGCACGGCCTTGCCGACGATGCGGTCGGCGAGATCGATGGCGTCAGCAGCGGCAGGCATGTCGGGCGCGGCGATCTCGGTGGTGGCGAACTCGGTCGTGGCGAACTCGGTCATGGCGAACTCGGTCATGGACGTGACGTTACCGGTCGGTAATCGGAGCAGCCATTCCAGCGTCGACTCGGCCACGACGAAGTCCGAAGTGTCACATCAGGCCCGGCAGGGTGTGACAGTTCGGTGTGACAGTTCGGTGTGACAGTTCGGTGTGACAGTTC
>Ga0105047_10012183_pt1 | contig 13855 bp, 13 predicted proteins | sample MAT04_FD_78384 | JGI IMG/M metagenome (GOLD analysis project Ga0105047, IMG submission 78384) | Freshwater microbial communities from Lake Fryxell liftoff mats and glacier meltwater in Antarctica - MAT-04 (megahit assembly) | ecosystem: Environmental > Aquatic > Freshwater > Ice > Liftoff...
GAAGTTTGGGATGAATTCCCTAAACTTAGTACCACAGAACTTCGTACTGCCTTAGCTGCATTTTTATTCATAGGAGAAGATGTATTTAAAAATATCTCCTCTCTAAGTGGTGGTGAACGTTGTAGGATTAATCTTCTAAAAATCATGCTATCTAAATCTAACTTCTTACTATTAGATGAGCCAACAAATCACTTAGATATTATGTCCAGAGAGGCGCTAGAAGACTCAATACTAGCATATGACGGTACAGTTATTGTAATATCTCATGATAGATATTTCTTAAATAAGGTGATTACTAAAATCCTTGAATTAAATCAAGATGGTCTCAAAGAATATTTAGGCAATTATAATTATTATGTAGAAAAAAAGAAAAACCCTCTTAGGTTCGAAGTAGAAGAGGCCCAGGCTGGAATGTCAAAGACTCAAATTAACTTTGATAAAAAGAAGAAGAGAGAGGAAGAAAAATTAGAAAAGCAAAAGAAAACAGACCTAAAAGATATAGAAAATAATATTTCTTCATTAGAGCAAGAATCAGAAAAATTGAATGCTGCCCTTTGCACGGAAGAGGTTTACTCAAACCCTACTAGAAGTTCAGACGTAAACAATCAGCTTGCAAATATTAAAAAAGAACTCCAAGATCTTTATGTAACCTGGGAAGACTTTATAGGGGAACTTGAATAAATTTTTAGGCTCTTAGTACATAATTATGCACTAAGAGCCTTTTTTACATTTCTAAACCAACGCTCCTTCTAATAATACTTTGATATTGTCCTTATAAATAACATTGAACTGACTTATAGAAAGAGGATTTACTCCAAGTCCAACTTCAATGGTATATCCCGGTTTCCTAAATTTATCTATAAACCAATCTTTATATCCTGCAAAACTTGTTATTCCATAGGTTTCTCCTAATTCATAACCACTAAGCTTTGAAAATCTATCTCCTATTTTTCTAGCTTCAGGACTAGCCAACTTTTGGAATTCCCAGTATATTACCTCCCCTTGACTGTGATAAGCTATTACTAATCTAAAGTTATTTTTTCTTGTAAAATCCGCTACAGCTTTAGACTCCGATTCTGATTCTGGCGCTGTACCTGAATATCTTGTAGGTCCTGGTCCATATACTCCATAGATTTTTTCTGCTTCCTTTGATTTTTGCCATAGAGCATCATAATTATGATTAAGGTCTACCCCCCTTATATTCGCACTCCAAGTTTTAGAAAAATTGGCACTTCCATTATTCCATTTAATTAAATTATTGTAGTATGGATTACTCCTATCTAGCCCATTAAGTACTAAGTCAACTCCATCTGGATTTACCATAGGCATCACATATATACTGCTCTTATTCCATATGTCCCGAGCATTATAACCTTCTAAAGGTTGACCCGTTGCATAAGCTTTAGCAAAGTTTTCAATGAATTTCATTAGAAGTACAGTAGTTATCCATTCAATAGCATGATGTGAAGCATTATAGAAAATTTTATTAGGCCCATTTCCCAATTTCACATAATAAAGTTGTTTTCCTAACTCACTTGTGCCTGCACTAGCAACTTCAATAAATGGATACCTAGCTTTTAGTCCTTCTAAATCTTTTTTCATGATATCATATGTGTAATCAATATTTGTATAAACCACCTCCATTGTGTAGGGTATTATAATCTCCCTTCCCACTTGCAGATTATTGGGGTTTATTTTTGGATTAGCTGTAATTATACTCTGGACTGTTGTATAATACCTCCTTGCTATAATATATAATGTATCGCCCTGTCTAATTCTATAAGTATCATAACCTATTAAAAAACTATTCATAAGTTTATAAGTATCATCATTTACTACTCCAGTAGGTGATAGACCAAAAAATCTTTGGAATTTCTTTACTGCCTCAGCGGTCTTAGGCCCGTAAATTCCATCTACCATGCCAACATCATAACCAAGTTTATTAAGTAGCGCTTGTATTTCCATTACCGCAGTTCCTCTTGAGCCTATCTTTAGGATTTGCAAATCAATCCTCCTAAAATTTCTTATAGTACTATATTATGATGATTTCTCAAAAAGGTTACAAATTTGAACCGAATTTTTATCTATACTTATTTTTAAACGAGTCCTCTCTCAACCATTTCTGTAATAGCGAAACTTGCTACATCATCAGCAAATTTTCCTGGTCCAAAACCTGCATCGTATCCAAGCTCTTTAGCAAGTTCATGAGTTATTCTTGGGCCTCCACAAATTAACACAACCTTATCTCTGATTCCTTCTGCCTCTAATAATTCTACTAGATTAGTAAGATTTTGGATGTGTATATCCTTTTGGGTTACTGTTTGAGAAACTAGAAGTACATCAGCTTTAAGTTCTATAGCTTTTTTAATAAATTCTTCATTTTCAACTTGGCTTCCTAAGTTCAGCGCTTCTATCATAGGGTATCTCTCAAGGCCATAGTGACCTGCAAACCCCTTCATGTTCATTACAGCATCAATACCAACTGTATGAGCATCTGTTCCTGTACTAGCTCCAATTATTACTACTTCACGTTTAATGTTTTCTTTTATATACTCTCCAATTTGTTTCATATTCATTACTTCGCCTTCTACAGTTTGAACATGGACTTCTTCATAGTTCACGCAGTGCACTAATGATCCATAAACTACATAGAAACTAAATTCACTATCTAACGCGCGATGATGAGCACAGTTTGGGTCTTTAAGTCCCATAGATTTAGCAAGTTGGAGCGCTGCCTCTACTCCTCTTTCATTATCTTCAACTGGAAGTGTAAAGCTCACTTGAACCTTACCATCATTCATGGTATCTCCATAAGGTTTAAGCTTTGTTAAATCTAAACTTTTATCGTAATCCTTAACTTCTAATGAATATTGTCCTTCGCTCATTACTTAGTCCCTCCTAACATTAAAGCTACAAATGGGTTGAAATAAGCTTTTTCTTTTTCTACAACGCCTGCAAGTCCTTTTCCACCATTTAGCGGCCTCTTAATTCCTGCAAATTTTCCCTGCTGCAGCGTACTGAATAAACCTTCTTTTTCAATTTCCCCAATTAGATCTGCGGCTTTATTTAATACTTCGTCTACTCTTGTTTCCATTATGCCGCCTTTTTTAAATGTAATTTCTGACCCTAAATCCTTCATAGTTCTAAATATATATTGAGCATTGTCTATTGCTAAGGCTCTATCTGACATAAATGGAGTGTGTATTGCTTCTGTAAGCATTCCAAGAAGATGTAATTTTTGTCCTGTCATGATGGTAACCATATTAAATAATGCATCCTGTACTTGACCTTTAAATATATCTCCAGTCATAAATTTAGTTGGAGGCATATATTTCAGTGGTGCTCTAGGGAAGATTTCTCTTGCCATTTGAGCTTGTGCTAATTCATATAAGAATCCATTTTCAACATCTGGGCTTATTTCAAATGCATGTCCAAGTCCCATTTGTTCTTCTGGAATTCCTGCAACTAATGCAAATTGTTCATTTATAAATTGTGAAGCAAGTACCGTATGTGCTTCTTCAACTGCATCTGATGTAGTTAAATAATTATCTTCTCCAGTGTTTATTATAACTCCAGCAAAGCCATTGATTATTCTTGAGAAATATTGGTCAACTATAGTTCTTTGCATGTTGATATCTCTAAATAGAATTCCGTATAGAGCATCATTGAGCATTACGTCTAATCTTTCTATAGCTCCCATAGCAGCTATTTCAGGCATACATAGTCCTGAGCAATAGTTACAAAGCCTTATATATCTTCCCAATTCCTCTCCTACTTCATCAAGGGCCTCTCTCATAAGTCTGAAGTTTTCTTGCGATGCAACAGTCCCTCCAAATCCTTCTGTTGTTGCTCCGTATGGAACGTAGTCAAGTAAGCTTTGCCCAGTGGTTCTTATAACCGCAATTACATCTGCGCCTTGCTTTGCTGCTGCTTTTGCTTGGGTTATATCTTCATAAATGTTACCTGTAGCAACTATTGCATAAAGATAGGGACCACTCTTATCACCGAATCTTTCAAGGTATGCTTCTCTCTTTCCTCTATTTTCAGTGATTTTAGAAATCATAGCTTTAGCTACTTTATCTACAGCCATTTTAATTTCAAATTCATCATTCATAGGAAGCTTAGTTAAGTCTATTTCACCTTTTGCTACACGCTCTGCGATTTCTTGTGGCAAAAGCCCTGTTTCAATAATAGCATTTCCTATGAACATTGAAGCACCAAGTGCTAAACCGTTACCATTTTTAATATTATCCACTACTATATTAGGGATAGGTACTCCCACTTCATCTACCCCGTCAATACCTAAAAGTCTACAAACAGTTCTTTCCACTGTTACAGTAGTATGTATATCAATAAATTCTTGAGTATCCTTTGCTATATTTTTAGCAGATTGTCTAGCTTTGTCAACAATATCCCAATTTAAATTTAATTTACTTTCCATTTTATTCCTCCTGATTATAGAATTCTTTTGCTATATCCACTATTTCATTTTGAAGGCCTAGTAATAATGCTATATTAAGTGCATCTTTTGGTACTTTATTTTCTTTCGAAACCTTCTCTAGCTTATAATCCATATGTTCTTGTATTAATTCAACAGAATGATTTTTATTTTCATTTATTTTATACTTCAAATTATCAAAATCAACATTTTTTAAACCCCTTACTTGATAATGCTCAATATTTTCCTGGCACACTCCGTCATAATGAGTTGAAATTAAACTCACGGACTTAGATTTATTCAAATATTTACAAAGGGATTTCACAAGGTAATACCCTTCTTTTGGATTTGTACCTCTGGCAAATTCATCTAGAGCTATAAACCCATCTTCTCTTTTAACACACTCCACCACTTCTTTTAATTTTATTATTTCTGCTCCAAATGTGCTGAGCCCCTTGGATACTGACTGCATATCATCTGAAATAAAATGAATAAAACTAAGGATTGGAAACTCCGCATCTTTTGCAAACACAAAAAAACCCATTTGCCCCAGTAGTAGATTCAGAACAACAGTCTTTAAAGTAACGCTCTTTCCACCCATATTAGCACCCGTTATAATGGTTGTCCCACCAATTAGTTCTATACTAACTGGAGTAAATATCTTTTTATTTTTTCCTAATATCTCTTTAATTTCAGGATTGAAAGCCCCTTCAAGCTGAATCTTCATTTCGCTACAAATTTTTGGTCTTGTCCCATTGTAAGCTAATGATAAATTTGCTTTAGCTATTAAAAAATCTAATCTACCTATGGCTTTTATATTCTGGTTTAATGCCTCTGTCTCTTTAGAAATATCTAATGTTAACTCTTTTCTAATCCTTAGTTCTTCAGCTTCTTCCTCTATAACTAAGTCTAATCTTTCCTGCTTTAGCAGGCTTTTTTCTTCCTCAATTTTCGCAGTGAGAATTTCTTTTTCCTTTTGTCTTTTCTTTTCACGAATATACTTTAAATTTTCAGAATACTCATCATAAACATAAAAAGTAGATATTCCTGTACTTTGTGGGTCTAGCGTATAAATAATACCGTGCAGTGAGTTTAGATTAAGTTCTTCTATATTAAGATGTAATTCACCTAAAACATTTTTTAATTCTGTTGCTAACATTGAAAAATATTTAATTTCATATAATTCTACCTCATCTAATGTTTCACCTTTACTACATCTTTTAATAGAATTTCTAATATCTTTAAGTTTACAAAATATTCTTCCTATTGAATTATAATCATCGATATGAGAATTTATAGAATTAATTATACTTTCTAAACTATTCAACTCATTGTTTAATTTATCTATTTCTGAATCTTTAAAAGGCACAACATTTTTTCTTTCTTCTAGTCCATAGGTGGTAGTTATCCCTAGTTTATCCATAACAAAAGAAAAACCAATTTGTTCTCTCTGCTGATCATCTAAAAATTTCACTTTACTCCCCTCCAATTACATCAAATACAGGTACATTCAAATTATCTCTAAGTCCATTTAAAAACTTATTCTTATCAAATTCATACCCATAAGGTGATTTTGGATTAGATGTAACACATACTATATTAATAGGATTTATTGTTTTTATGATTCCGCCTTGGACTTTAAATTTATAGAGGGTATCCTTAGTTATAAATAACTTTGTTCCATCTTCAACTAGAAAAGTTACCCCTCTATACATTTTTGTGGTGGTCATAATATCTTCTAGGAGGTTGTCCGAAACTATACCTTTAATAACTACATAGGATGTATTTCCATCCAAACCTTCAACAATTTCCTTAGAAGCTCCTAATGCTGTAAGTACATCTAGAACTTTCACACTATTATCGTGGCGTATAATACCTATTCTTCCACTTTGAAAAACTCTAGTGGCAAGCTTTAATATTTGCGGATCCACTTCGTTTTCTGTGGACAATAATTTAACAGTATGACTAGTTTCTTCTATAACCATGCCCATACTTTTTGATAGTGCAGCTCCAGTTGATAAAATTGTAGCATCAGTAATTGATGGACAAGCAGAAGTTTTTCTACTAAGAGCTCCATCCACAATTACCAACTTACTTCCAAACCTTTTAAGATCATCACATATTAAAGTCATATAAGAATTTACGGATGGACCACCCAAATCTACATATCCATCACTTAACGCTCTGCATATAATTATTTCTCCCATAGGAGTATTAAACCCTGTAGTTTTTAATATTTCTCTAGTAATATCGCTATTTAATAAGCATTGCTTTGCAGTCGCAATTATAGTCCCGCTCTCTACGTAAATTTTAGGTTTCTCTGCTCCAGATACTGTGTCTTGGTCTTCTCCGTCTCTTCCTATAGAGGTGAGGCCAAGGGGTATTTTCCCTCTGGCCTCCTTCAATATATGATTTAAAGTAGTTGTTTTTCCTACATTTTTATTCATTCCTATAATAGAAATGCTCTCATATTTTTGAACCATTTGGAAAATACTAAGCATTTCTTGTTCCACTTTCATTTTACTCGTGATGTCCTCTTAAATTTCGCTCAAGTCCAACTGGTTCCATAGCCATTTTCTCATGATTTAATAGACCTGCTACTCCTACTTTATGAACCTTTTTCTTTCCTTCGCAAACAGCGCAATGGCAATCTGAGTCATAACTAGTTGGTTGTTCATAAGAAGTAATAACGCCTTCAAAGTTTCTAAGCACCACTTTATCTGGGCTTTGAGATATAAGATAGCTTGGCATTACTGGGATTTTTCCACCACCACCTGGAGCATCAACAACGAAAGTTGGTATACAAAATCCTGAAGTATGCCCTCTTAGTGCTTCAATAATTTCTATTCCTTTAGATACAGGTGTTCTAAAGTGCTCAAGTCCCATAGAAAGGTCACATTGATAGATATAGTATGGTCTAACTCTAATTTTAACAAGTTCATGTACTAACTCCATCATTACATGTGTACAATCATTAACGCCTCTTAAAAGTACTGTTTGGTTTCCTAGAGGTATTCCTGCATTTGCCATTCGAGCGCAGGCAAGTTTTGATTCTTCTGTAATTTCATTAGGATGATTAAAGTGAGTATTAAGCCAAATCGGATGATATTTTTGTAACATATTTACTAATTCCGGTGTAATTCTTTGTGGAAGAACTACAGGTATTCTTGAACCAAGTCTTACTATTTCAACGTGTGGAATTTCTCTTAATCTTTTTATTATATATTCTAATCTATCATCTGATAATAGTAAAGCATCTCCACCTGATAATAATACATCTCTAACTTCTGGTGTATTTCTAATGTACTCAATGGCTTTATCTATTCTTTCCATTGGCAATTCACAATCATTTTGCCCTGCGAATCTTCTTCTTGTACAATGTCTGCAGTACATTGAGCACTGATCAGTTACTAGTAGTAAGACTCTATCTGGATATCTATGAGTGAGTCCTGGTACTGGAGCATCTGCATCTTCATGCAGTGGGTCCAATAAGTCAGCATCTGCTTTATGTAGTTCAAGAGCTGTTGGTATAGCTTGTTTTCTTATTGGATCATATGGGTCATTCGGATCTATTAATGCTAGATAATAAGGAGTTATAGCCATTCTTAATGTTTGAACGCATTTTCTTACGCCCTCTTCTTCTTCCTGTGTTAATGGTATGTATTTTTTTAACTCCTCTACAGTTTCAATTCTATTTTTAACCTGCCATTCCCAATCGTTCCACTGCTCATCTGTTACATCTTTAAATAACTCAAGTCTTCTATTAACTTTCATTGATATTCGCCTCCATCTAATTTAAAGTCTTATTACCACATTGATAATTCTTTTACTCACAAATCCAATTATATAGTAAATGCAATATTATTAAATTAATATTGATAAAGTAATATTGGATTAGAATATTATTGCTTTCAAATTATAGTGAAAGCAATAATATTATGTTCAAATATTAGATATATAATTCGTCAAATATTTTTCTTAGTGTTTCACTTTCTCTAAGTTCTGATAGTGTTATTTCTGCATGGTCCTTAGTATACCCATTTCCTATTATCATATTTATATCTTTACCAACACCTTCAGCACCTAAAGCAGCTTTTACGAAGTCTGTAGCCATTGAGAAGAAGTAAACAGTACCATTATCCTTAACTGGTAATATACAAGCCATTTCAGTGTTTGGGATATTTACACAACTAATTGATAAATCTATTTCTTTTCCACAATTTGCTTCCAATGTTTTATTTAAAACATCAACTGGTTTTTGAGCATCACTTACTATACATTTATGGCATAATCCCAATTCTTTTATTTTATCAGCTTGAGCTTGTTTTCTAACCATAGCTATAACGTTTCCTGTTGGTCCTACTCTCTTCATTGCTTCATAGCAACAAAGCATTCCTGATTTCCCTGCTGCTCCAAGTACTAATACACTTTGACCTGGTCTAACAAGTTTAGCTGTTTGAGCAGGTGCTCCGGCAACGTCAAGAGCTGCAAGTGCTAGTGCTTCTGACATATCAGTTGGAAGTTTAGCATATATTGCACTTTCAAACAATATAGCTTTAGCTTTAACATCTAGTCTATCTATATCCATTTTAACATCTATAATTTCTTCTATTTTTAATGGAGTTAATGATAATGATACTAATGATGCTATTCTATCTCCAACTTTTAAATCTATGTCCTTTAATGCGTCTCCTATTTTTGCAACTGTTCCAATAAGCATTCCGCCTGAACCAGTTACTGGGTTTTGCATTTTTCCTCTTTCTTCAACTATTGATAATATCTTGGATTTTATCTTTTCAACATCCTTATTAGCTTCCCCTGCTATTTGAGTGAAACTAGCTGAATCTATGTTTAATGAAGTAACATCAATAAGAATTTCATTGTCATAAATCTCCATGTTGTTGTCGATTTTTTGAGCTGCCTGAGTTAAAACTCCTTGTGGTGATAATACCCTGTGTGATCCATATTTACATCCTTTTTTCATAATTAATTTCCTCCTATTTTTTATTATTTTTTTTATATTTGTATATTTGTTTATACATCCATTATTTTTAGATTTTTTGATATGATAAGTGCTGCATCAGTAAGTGATATAACCTCTTCAACTGTTGTATCTTTATGAATTTCAGTAAGTACAAGCCCTTTACTCGTAACTTCCATTACCCCCAGTTCTGTAACTATAAGGTTAACTTGTCCTTTTGCGGTTAGTGGTAATGTACATTTCTTTAATATTTTAGGAGTCCCTTTAGCTGTATGTCGCATTGCAATAATAACCTTTTTAGCTCCTACTAATAAATCCATAGCACCACCCATACCTGGGACCATCTTGCCTGGTACAATCCAATTAGCCAAGTCGCCTTTTTGATCTACTTCCAATGCTCCAAGAACAGTCATATCAACGTGTCCTCCTCTTATTAACATGAAAGACGTTGCACTATCAAAGTATACTCCACCAGGAAGTACAGTAGTAAATTGACCACCTGCATTAGTTACATCATTGTTTTCCTCTCCTTTTGCTGGAGAAGCTCCCATCCCAACCATACCATTTTCTGATTGGAAAGTAACATGTACGCCTTCTGGAATATAGTTCGTAACCATTGTTGGAAGTCCTATACCTAAATTAACTAGTTGTCCATCTTTTAATTCTTTACCAATTCTTTTTGCAATAATTTCTTTTGCAAGTTTACTATCTGTAATCATATTAGTTAGCCTCCCCTATAATATAATCAACCAAAACACCTGGCGTAACAATATTATTCGGATCAATTTCTCCAACTTTAACAACTTTTCCTGCTTGTACTATTACAGTAGTTGCAGCAGTTGCTATAATTGGGTTAAAGTTTCTTGTTGTTCCATAATAAACTGCATTTCCAAGTTCATCAACTACACTCGCATAAACAAGCGCTAAATCTGCTTTGATTGGAAGCTCTAATAAATATTCTTTTCCCTCTATTGAAACTTTTTGTTTCCCTTCTTCCACCATAGTATCAACTCCAGTAAATGTAAGCACTCCACCAAGGCCCGCTCCTGCTGCTCTTATTCTTTCAATTAATGTTCCCTGTGGTGAAAGTTCTACTTCCATTTTTCCTTCTTGCATAAGTCTTCCTGTTTCAGCATTTGTTCCTATATGAGAAGCTATAACCTTCTTAACTTGACCATTTACTACAAGTCTGCCTATGCCTCTATCTACATACCCTGTATCATTTGCTATTATAGTTAAGTTTTTAACATTTGTTTCTACTAATAAATCTATCATCTTTTCAGGTGTTCCGCAGGCTAAAAATCCACCTATCATTATTGACATTCCGTCTTTAAGTAAAGGTCTAATTTCCTCTAAAGATACAACCTTGTTCATTTATTTTACCTCCTTAAATTTTCTAAACCCAATATTTCTCTTGCTTCATTTGGAGTGGCAATTTTTCTGCCGAGTTCCTTAGCAAGTCTGACTACTCTTTCTACTAATTCTGCATTTGATTTAGCCGTTATTCCTTTTTCAATATACACATTATCTTCAAATCCAACTCTTACGTGACCACCCATAACAATAGCCATAGCTGCCATTTGGAATTCATTTCTACCAATACCAGATACTGTGTAAGTGCTCCCTTGTGGTATGCTTCCTCCCATAAATACTAGATCTCTTGGAGTAGCAGATATTCCTCCATTTACACCCATAACAAAATTGAAATGCATTGGTGTTTTTATAAAACCTTTCTTTTGAAGTCTTATAGCCATATCTATCATGCCCTTATCGAAAACTTCAATTTCCGGTTTTACTCCCAGTTCAATCATCTTTTTACCAAATTCACTAATAGTGTTTTCAGTGTTTACGAATACATCATCTCCGCCGAAATTACAAGTGCCTGAATCTAAAGTTGCCATTTCTGGTTTTAAATCAACGGGTTGCAATCTTTCTGCGTTACTCATACCAACCGCTCCGCCTGTCGATGGTTGAATGATTACATCTGGACATCTTTCTCTAATAGCATCCATACAGGCTTTAAATCTTTCCCTATCTTGAGTAGGTGTTCCATCATCTTTCCTTACATGTAAATGAATAATGCTAGCGCCAGCAATATATGCTTTTTCAGCTTCACTTGCTATCTCAAGAACAGTGTATGGAACGTTTGGATTATGCTCTTTTGTAACTTCTGCTCCACATATAGCTGCAGTAATTATTAATTTCCCCATGTGTTACCCCCCTTTAAATAATCAATTCACTATTTGTAATAGTTTACATTATGCTTATCTCCGTATTATTTTCTTTGTTTATCTTTAGGAACTACGCAAGTTCCACTAGCCTTGCAAACAACTATTGGCTGTTCTAATACATCACAAGCTGAATCATTTATATCTGTTCTTGGTATTATAACTTTCCTTGCTTCAAAAATCATTTTTCTTGATGAATTTCCTACGTTTACTATTTCTCCAGTGGCTTCTATAAAATCTCCTGCATAAACTGGTGCTAAAAATTCTACAGTATCGTACGCCTTAAATAATCCTTCATCGCCATCGTTTAAAATTAAAAGTTCAGTAGCTACATCTCCAAATAGTTGAAGCATTCTTGCTCCATCCACTAAGTTACCACCATAATGTGCATCATGGGCACTCATTCTTAATCTGATTAAAGATTTCATTTTACCATCCTCCTCATTAATTTTTGTATTAATAATTTTAGGTAGTTTAAATTTGTTATTTTTTTCACACTTACTATATTGATAAAACATTGGCACAAAAAAAACACTGAATTTTCAGTGCATTAATCAAAAAAAATAGTAAACCTATTAATGCAATGAAAAATTATTTTTCATTACATAAATAGCTCTCCATAAAATTCTTTATGGCAGTGATAGAAATCCACTCTCTATCCCCAAGAATATATTGATAAACCAAAATACTCTTTCGGCAAACAAAACTTTCATTTTTGACATCAGATGCTTATATCCTTATCATTCAAAAATTACCTCTTTATTTGCGCCTCTATTTATGTTAAATTATTAAATTTTGTTTTTCTTGTCTAAATGTATTATAATCTGTAAATAATGCAAATACAATACCTTTTCAGAAAATTATATTTTTTTCTCAAACCAACTAGAAAATACTCTTTCATCTTCAAATCCGTTGTCTTTATACATATTCACTGCAATTTCATTAGATGTAATTACTAAAAGTTTAATCTCATTCATTTTTTTTTCGTATAGCTTATTAATGCATTTCACTAATAATGTTTTCCCCAAACCTTTTTTTTGGTAAATAGGCATAATCCCTATAGTATCAACCCATCCGGTATTCCCATCTATAGAAAGTTCATATATACCACAAGGTCTTTTTTCAAAACAACAAATCCCAATCAAATCTTCATTGTTAGCATATTGAACTATATAATCTTTTACTTCCAAATCATCTATAGTTCCTCCATTAGGACTATTTTCGAAAGCCTTATTATGAATATTCATATATTCATGAGAATTGAATATGCAAAGAGGGCTAAGTTCCATATTATTAGCTACTTTTGATTCCATATTTTTTTCTTTTCTATATCTCATAATTACCGCATCATAAATATGATTAAATTCCAATTTTCTAATATATGGAATAAGATATTTTTCACTATCATGAATACCAATTTTTATACTTTCAGCACTATCCTTAATACATTCTTCAATGGTCTTTTCTATTAAAAGTTTCAAAAACATTTCTGTATTTGAAACCTTTGTTGTTCTATTTAAATAAGAATTTACATCACACATATTATCTTTTTCAATATAAACATCTGTAATAAATGCCTCTCCTTTAATGCTTATTTCCTTGGTTATTAAAGCTACACTGCCTCTGATTTTTCCTTTATGAAATAATATAAAAACACTATTTCCCTCATTAACCGTATCACCTTCATATACTTTAGTCATTTCTATACAAGTTTTATTATAACTTAAATCTATACTTTTAATAAAATTATATAGTTCCCTCTTTTGCAGTGAAGATATTACTTTAAATGTTTTAATATTCATTCGCTCATCCCCATTTTAATCTTTACTTCATTTTTGCTTTATTTACTTCCATTATCTTATTCACTATATATTCATAGCCATTTTCAGAATGTGGAATAAGACAAGACGAGCAATCTTTAACTCCCTTAGTAAATTTTTTATTTCCACCACAATCTTCTAAAAAATACAGTGGGCAATAACAAAATAAGCAATTAAATTTTTCATCGTTTTTAACTTCATGACAAGGAAAATATTCACAATTACTATTTCTAAAAAACTTATAATTATTCTTCATTTCTATCTCCCCTTTATATCTATGTAAGGCATCTTCAAAAGTAGCTATTTAATTTACTAGCCTATTTTGAAAATGCCTAATTAATATATTTAAGTATTTCTATTTACAATTATCCAATTACTTTATATATAA
>Ga0105047_10012185_pt1 | contig 13854 bp, 11 predicted proteins | sample MAT04_FD_78384 | JGI IMG/M metagenome (GOLD analysis project Ga0105047, IMG submission 78384) | Freshwater microbial communities from Lake Fryxell liftoff mats and glacier meltwater in Antarctica - MAT-04 (megahit assembly) | ecosystem: Environmental > Aquatic > Freshwater > Ice > Liftoff...
CGCCCTTCATCCAGCACCGCGCCATGGTGCACCGCGAGTTGATCGCCCGTGGTTGGCAGGGCGGCCCCCCGCGCGCGCCGGGCCAGATGGAGGTCGTCGCCGGCAACCGCCCCGAGCCCGGTCCGCCCGGCCTCCGCACACTCAAGAACGCCATCGTCCTCTCCGGCGAATGGCTCGTCGTCGCCGAGCCCAATATCTATCTCGATCACTACCACCAATCGCCCCATCCGCCCCACTCGGCGTATGTCGCCAGCATCGCGCCGCGACAGGCTGTCGTGGTCTTTGAAGAAGCCATCGCCGCGCCCGTCGCCGAGGCCTTCATGCTCGGCGGCTGCGCCAACTACGCCCACTGGCTCCTCGACTACCTCCCGCTGCTCTCGCACCTCCGCTCCGCCCCGCCCGGCGTCAAGATCCTCGTCAATAGCGACCTTCGCCCGTTTCAGGCCCAGGCCCTCGCGCTCCTGGGCATCTCCGCTCAGCGCCTCGTCAAGCTTGAATACCCGCGCGCCTATTCCATCCCCCGGCTCCATTTGCCGCTCGTCAACTCCGCTGCCGGCTATCCGGAAGATGTGCGGCTGGCCCCGGAACTCCTTGCCTGGCTCCGGGCCGCGGTGCTCCCCGCCGCGGCGCCACCCAATCGTCGCGGCGGCACGCCCACGCCGCGCCGCGTCTTCATCTCGCGGAAGCAAGACGCCCCCGCGCGGCGCCGGCTCGTCAACGAGGACGAGATCGAGGCCGTCGCCGCCCGCTGGGGCTTTGTGCCGGTGGTCGCGCAGTCTTTGAGCTTCACCGATCAGGTCCGCCTCTTCGCCGCGGCCGAGGCCGTCTGCGGCCCCCATGGTGCCGGCATGGCCAACATGGCCTTCGCCCCCGCCGACAGCTTGCTCATCGAACTCCTGGGCCCGGCCTTCAACGCCAAGTACCGCGCCGACGTCTTCTTCCATCAGATCGCCAACATGCTCGGCCAACGCCACCGCCGCGTCGTCGGCACCACCGTCGACGCTCACTTGCTCGACCCCGTCTTCCTCAATAACGAGCGCTATCGCATGGACCCTTCCGCCGTCGAGGCCACCCTCCGCGAATCGCTCGGACCGGCCACAACCTGAGGACCTCCCGAACTCCACCACCACCGCCACAGCCGCTGGAGCTATCTAGTTTGGCCGTTTAGAAACTTGGCCCCTTAACAAGTTGGCCGCACCTTCACTGCTGCCCGCGGATCAAGAGCTCTTTTTCCTCGCCTTCGGGACTGGTCAACAGCGCCAACGCCGGCCCGCCGCGGACGAACGCCGACGACGACAGCAGCGACTCGAACGCCGCCGCCGACTCCACCAGTTCGCCGTTGATCTGCTTGAATACCAAACCGCGCTTGAGCCCTAGTCGATCCGCAGGGGAGCCGCTCCGCACCGCGACGATCATCACCCCGCCGTCGCCTTCCTGATACTTCGTCACGCCGAACTTCTGCATCGCGTCCACCACCATCCGCGCCCGCTCCTGCACCAGATCCGCCAGCGTGACGGCCAGATCCTGCGGTGCTCCTTCACGATCAATCCGCAGCCGAATCTGCTGCCCCGGAAGCGTCGTCGCAATGCGGGCCCGCAGTTCTGTCACGGTGGACACGGCCATGTCGTTGACGCGCGTGATCACGTCGCCCTCGCGCATGCCCGCCCGAGACGCCGGCCCCGGCTCCAGCACCCCCGTCACGATCACCCCCTGCCCCGCAATGGCCCGATCCTTCAGCCGCGCCAGGTTGTCCTCTTCGGTCACCGGCATGTTGATCCCCAGGAACCCCTTCGCCACGGTCCCCGTCTGGATCAACTGCGACACCACCGGCTCGATCGTCTCCAGCGGGATGGCAAACGAGATCCCCGCCGACTGCCCCACGGCCTCGTCCGCCCCGCGCCGGTCGCGGTCGCCTTGCGGAGCCCGCCCGGTCGCGATCGCTACATTCATGCCCACCACCCGCCCGCGGATATCCACCAGTGGCCCGCCCGAGTGCCCGGGGTTCACCGCCGCGTCCGACTGGATGAAGTTGGTGTACTGGTCTCGGTTCGACAACGCCGAAGGGTCGCGCGAGAGCCCCGACACGATCCCCTCGTTCATCGAGAACTTAAAGCCGAACGGCGACCCGAACGCATACACCCGGTCGCCCCGCCGCGCCGGCTCCGTGCTGGCGCGCCGCGCCGCGATCAACCCCGTGCCCGGCTCGATCTTGATCACCGCGATATCCGTCGCCGGATCTGCCCCCACGCGCTGGGCGATCACCGTCCGCCCGTCGTGGAGTTGCACGCGGATCGTCTGTGCATCGGCCACCACGTGCGCGTTGGTGATGATGTGCCCGCCGTCGTCCCACACCCAACCCGATCCTTGACCAAAGCTCACGCGCCGCATCGACGCGGCCTGCGGGACTTCCACCTGGATATGCACCACCGAAGGCTCAACCGCCGCCGCGATCCGACGCGTCGCCTGGTTCAGCCGTTCCAGAACATCGTCGCCGTCCAGCGCCGCGCGTGCCGCGTCCACGCCCGCGCGCAACGCAGGCTCGTTCCCTGTCTGCGGCTGGCGCCATGACGCACCCAGCATCCAGGCTGAACCAAGACCCACTCCAAATCCGACAATCACGGCACTGGCGAGCACGGCACGCATGCGCGGTCCTCTTTCTCAATCGACGCGGCTCAACCCGGCTCGCGTCGCTAAACCCCCGCCACACCTGATTCGTTCAAACCCGTGGTTCGGATCGGCTCGCCACAGGTCTTTCTTGACCCCCGGCCGATCGCCCACCCCCCACGGCCCCAGCAATCCCCGACCCCGGCTCCGGCTTTGCTGTGTATGGCGACGGGCCCACCGCCCGGTTGGCCACGCGAACCACCCACGCCCTCCCCGCCTCCTGATACGCCCGAGCCAAGTCCGCCGCGGGGGCCGCAAACGTCGGCGGGCGGTCCGTCAGACCCACCAGATCCTGCCACACCAACACCTGCCCGTGGCACGCTGGCCCCGCCCCGATCCCGATCAGCGGGATCGAAATCGCCTCGAGCACCGCCTCCGTCACCGCCTCCGGCACCGCTTCGATCAGTAACTGCACGCACCCCGCCTCCGCCAGCGCCACAGCGTCGGCCACGATCGCGTCGGCCTCGCCGCGCGTCCGACCCGCCGAGCCATACGACCCCGTCATCGCCACCCGCTGCGGCCTCGCGCCGATGTGCCCGCACACCGGGATCCCCGCCCGCGTCATCTTCGCCACCAGTGGCCCAAACGACGCGTCCGCCTCCAGCTTCACGATGTCCGCGTGCCCCTCGGTCAGAAACCGACCCGCGTTTTTGATCGCCTCGTCCTCGCCGGCCTGATACGACATGAACGGCATGTCGCCCATCACCACCAGATCCGGTGCCCCCCGCTTTACACCTGCTGTCAACGCGATCAGAACGTCCAGATCCATGTCAATGGTCCGGCCAAACCCCAAGACCATCTCCGCGGCCGTGTCGCCTACCAGCAGGACATGCAGCCCGGCCCGCGCCAGGTGCCGCGCCGTCGTGGCGTCGTAACACGTCAGGCACGCGAAAGGCTGGCCGGCGCGGGCCATTTTCGCGAGGCTCGACAGCGTGACCCGGGAGCGTTCCGAAGCCTGGGAGGACATATCGGATGGTACGGGCTCCACCCCCCGCACGCCGTCGGCCTCGCTCGCGGCACCGACCCTACCCGGCAACCCATCCTGCGTTCCTCGTCTACCCTTGGCCCATGGACCTCGCCCAACGCATCGCGCAGTTCGAGAACATGGCCCAGGCCGACCCGACCAACGAGATGGCCCACTTCTCGCTCGCCGGGGCCTACCTCCAAGCCGATCGCCCCGGCGACGCCGCCGAACGCTACCTGCGATGCGTCGAACTGGTGCCCGACATGTCCAAGGCCTACCAGCTCGCCGCCGAATCGCTGATCAAAGCCAACCAGAACATCCGCGCCGCCGCCGTACTGGTCCAGGGCTACACGATCGCCGCCCAAAAGGGCGACCTCATGCCCAAGACCGCCATGGGCAACCTTCTCAAGCAGTTGGGCGAGGCCGTACCCGACGTCGACCCCGCCCCCAGCATCGCCAGCGGCAAGGACCAGCCCTCCGCCCCAGACGCGGTCGTCCCCGAAGGCATGATCCGCTGCAAATCGACCGGCAAGATCGGCACCCGCTTCCTCAAGCCGCCTTTCAAGGGCCGCGTTGGGGCCTGGACCGCCGCCAACATCTCACAGGAAACGTTCATGAAAGGCTGGATCCCCCAAGGGACCAAGGTCATCAACGAGCTCCGCCTCGACCTCTCCCGTGACAAGGACAACGAGGTCTACGACCAGCACATGCGCGAGTACCTCGGCCTCGACGAAGAAACCTATCGCGGCATGATGTCCCAGTAACCAGGACCACCGCTGATCCGGGAGCCCGGCGGCCGGCCGGTTCCAGAGGGCTCGGTTTAAATGTCTTGCCTCAGCCTTACGGGCTGAACTTAAACAGCCCGGGGTAGAGTCCGCTCTGCGACGCCACCCCCGAAAAGCGGGCGTCGCACGTCTCGAACCCTGAAAGGGTTCAACCCACCCACCGATCGCGCCCGCGCAACGGCGTTCGCACTGCACCGACCGCGGCGTCTCTGCACGCGGCTGATCGACGCTGCGGAATTTGCATCTCCAGCCCGTCCCCCAATACGGTCCCCTACCTCCCAAGGGGCCCTCGACGCCCCACATTGACCGTGCCTAAGTACAATCTCCCCAGGGACTTAAGAGTGGTTGGAGCGCGTCGGGCGGTCCCCAAAAGAAAAGCGCGACTTTTGATAGATCTGGCTGGCCTATGACGCCGGCTGGTGTACATTTGTCCCGGAGTGTCTTCGGCCCACGCTGGGAGGCGTGGCCCACATGGTTATGGCTGTGCCATAGCTGTGGCCGATCAGGATTTTGGGAGGAATAATCGTGAGAAATGTTCTGTCTGCGACCCTGGTGTCGCTCTGCGCTGGTGCAGCCTCTGCGGGGATCGTCACGCATACCGTGCCGTTCACCCTGGGCGTCCCCGGCTCAACCACTGTGTTTGTCCCCGCGTTCAATGACTCGCTCGGCACGCTCACCCGCGTGACGTTGACGATCAACACGGCCATCCGTGCCCGAGTCACGGCTGAGAACCATTCAACCCAGAACAACCAGTTCACCACCAGCATCGGCGGCACCGTCTCCGCGGACGGCCCCGGCGACCTCGATGCCGCCGCCATCATGTCCTTCACATCTCTACCGATCAACGTCGGCCCCAGCGACGGCGTGGCTCTCATTGGCCCCGACTTCGCCGACTTCGGCATCGTCTCCGCCACCGGCGCCGCCGCCCAGCAGCTCAATGGCGGCTTCGAAGCCTTCACCGGCCAGGCCATGCCCGTCGCCGTCTCCACCCTGGGCCAGTTCCGCGTCTCCGGCCAAGGCAACAGCACCATCCGGGTCGGCGCCTTCGCCGCCGACGGCGACGTCATCATCACCTACGAGTTCAACCCCATCCCCACCCCCGGCGCGGCCGCGCTCCTGGGTGTCGGCGGCCTTCTCGCCCTACGCCGCCGCCGCTGATCTCAGATACGCCCGACAACTGTCTAGCATTTCATCGATCATCCCAAGCCCGGTGGCACCTTTGCCACCGGGTTTTTTCGTTGCCCGCCTGCGTGAGGCGAATCTCGACCGCACCTTCTTCGATGCCACGCTGAAACACCTTGAAACACAGCGGCTTCTCGTCGAGGACCGCACGCTGGTGGACGCCACCATCATCGAGCAGGACCGCGGCCGCAAGCGTGCGGACGGCACGTGATCGCGCGATCCCGAGGCCTCGTTCACCAAGAAGAACGGCGAGACCTACCACGGGTACAAGGGGCACATCGCCGCCGATCGCAGCGGGATTGTGAAGGAGTAACGCTTCTCGGGCGCGTCGACGCACGGCAGCAACTTCATCGACAGTCAGGAACGCGAAACGGCGCTGGATGCAAGGGGCGTGTCGTGCGCAATGATCTTCCAGCGGCGGAAGGGGCAGGCGGCGTTGCCGCCGCTGTTGAAGAGATTGAACCGGATGATCGCGTTAGTGCGGGCCGTGGTCGAGCACCCCTTCGCGTGGATGGAGAACATGGGGCACCGGCGTGTGCGATACCGGGAAGTAGGGGGGCGACGACGCAACGAAGTGGACTTCACGCTGATGCTGGTCGCGTCCAACTGGAAGCGGAGCCTGAGCCTGAGCAAGGCCGGGTGACGGGGCGCGCCCGCGGGTGAGAAACGAAGAGTTCGACAGGCTCGGGTTGGACATTGCGCCGTCGCATGACATCATCCCGCGCGTCGGGGTGGTTGTTCAGAAGTCCTTTAAGTCAAGCTGCGTTCAATCCAGCTGCGTTCAACCGTGGCCATCCCGATCGAGTTAAAGTTGTCTTTGAGTTTCCATATTCCCGCTGCAAGCACGAGTTGACGTGGCAATTCTCGCGGTGAGCCATACCGACCACCCGCGACCATCGCTCGAACGCATCCTCGATGTTGGGGGGGCGGGCGTTCGCATCGGCGTCGCCTCTGAGTTCGCCGAGGATGACAGTGGATTAGGTGCGGGAACGCGTGGCAGCGGAGCGCCGAAACTAGCAAGATCCCGACGCGAACAATACCCTAAACAAGCGATTGGCAGTGAACGGAAAGGGAGTACACTGGGTTCTACGCGGCCCTGTGTTCGGCGGGCCGTTCATGACGACGCGGGGGCAGCCGGCCCGAGGTCCTTGTGCATATTGGTCCATGTCCCGGCGTGTTGATGGAGCTGATGATGAATACTCGATTCACCGTTGCCGCGTTGATGGCCTTGACGCTGGCTTGTCCGGCACTCGCGCAGGACAAGAAGGACGCCAAGCCCAAGGAAGCCCCCAAGCCCGCCATGCCCGCGCCGGCAGGCGCGGGCGACATGGGCGAAATGATGAAGATGTACGAGGAACTGGCTAAGCCGGGCGCGTTCCATGCGTGGCTGGCCAAGTTCGAGGGTGAGTGGGAAACCTCGCTGCAAATAATCGGGGCCGACGGCGTCGCCATGCCCGCGGAGAAGGGCACGATGTCGTACGAGATGGAGATCGGCGGGCGGTACCTCGAGATGGAGTACTTGGCCAAGTTCATGGGCAAAGACTTCGAAGGCGGCGGCACCCTCGCGTACAACAACGTTGACAAGCGCTTCGAGAGCGTCTGGTGGGACAGCATGTCGACGGGCATCATGATGATGACCGGCCAGGCCGACGCGGACGGCAAAGTGCTCACGATGTCGGGCGAGGCCACCGAGGCCGACGGCTCCAAGTCCAAGATGAAGGAAGTCATGACGATCATCTCCCAGAAGGAGCACCGCAGCGATTTTTATCGTGTGACGCCCGACGGGAAGGAGATGAAGACCATGGTCATCGCCTACAAGCAATTGGCCGACAAGCCCGCGGAGAAGGTCGAGAAGGGTGACAAGGGTGACAAGGGCCGCGAGGGTCCGAAGGACCAGCCGGCCAAGGGCAAGGGCGGCTAAGCGGCGGCTCCGGCAGGATGAGTTTGATAGTCGATCTTCGCCAAAACGATCACTGGCCCGGGCGTCAGGCGGCGCTCGGGCTGGTCATGTTGTATGGACGTTCGCGGTCAGCAGCCCTGGATCCTCGCATTGTGGAGTAGTTCGACCCCGATGTGGTCGGAGCGCCCGGCAGAAGCGGGGGGTTTGATCGCGCGATAGTCCGCGTGTCGAAGTAGTTCGACCGCGGGCTGCCGCTTGGGGCTCAGATATGGGCGATTGTCAGGCGAGCACGCCGCCGACTTCGCGCATCAGGCCCAACGCGGCCTCCTGCGTCGGAGCCTCGGCGATAAGCCGCATGATCGGCTCGGTGTTGCTGGCGCGGACGTGAACCCAGGCGCAGCGAGCGGGGAAGTCGACGCGCACGCCGTCCTGGAGGTCGACGCGTTCGGCGCGGTAGGCGCGTGCGATCTTCTCGATGGCGGGGCGGGCGTCCTGCTTGCGGGCGAGGGCGAACTTCTGCTTCTCGATCGCGTAGGCGGGGACTTCGTCGACGAGTTCGCTCAGCGGCTGCTTGGCGCGGGCCATAAGGGCGAGCACGAGGCCCATGGCTGAGAGCGAATCGCGGATGTAGGTGACGCGGGGCCAGATGACCCCGCCGTTACCTTCTCCGCCGATGATGCAGCCTTCGAGCTTCATGGCGTCGACGACGTTGGCCTCGCCGACGGGTGTGCGGATGACGCGGGTGCCATACGCCGCGGCGACGTCCTCGATCATGCGGCTGGTCGAGAGGTTGACGGCCATGGCGGAGGTCTTTTTGAGCAGCCCGAACTCGCCCATCGCCTTGGCGGCGAGGACGAGTGTGTACTCCTCGCCGATGTAGCGGCCGCGCTCGTCGACGATCGCGAGGCGGTCGGCGTCGGGATCTTGCGCGAAGCCCACGGCGGCCTTGGACTTCTTGGTCGCCGCGCAGAGGCCCTTGAGGTTGGCGGCGGTCGGTTCGGGGGCGTGGGGGAAGATCCCGTCGGGGTTTTTCTTGACGGGGTAGAGCTCGTGCACGCGGCAGCCGAGCTGTTCTAGGAAGCGGGCACCGAACAGCCGGCCCGAGCCGGCCACCGTGTCGAGTGCCACGGCGAACTTGGCTTTCTTGATGGCGGCGAGCACGCCCATGTCCTTGAGCAGGTCAATGACCTTCCGCTCATGGATGAGCGTGTCCTCTTCGGAACCCTCGGTGTGCCCGAAACTGTCCCAAGGTTGGAAGGTCGAGACGCTGGCGTCGTAGCGTTCGATAATCTGGTCGGCGATCGCCTTGCTGGGTGCGCTGGCGGAGACGGCGCCTTTGCGGGCCTTGAGATCGCGGACGATCGGCTTGAGGCCGTTCCACTGCTGCGGGTTGTGGCTGGCGGTGACTTGCAGGCCGCCGTCGGCGTTCATCTGATCGACGACCACGCCGACGGTGGGGGTCATGGCGACGCCCAGTTCGTGAACGTCGCACCCGGACGTTTCGAGGGTGGCGAAGGTGAGCATGTAGACGGCCTTGCCGCCGACGCGTCCATCGGAGCCGAGGACGACGCGCGGGGCGCGTTTGGGGCCGACGCGTTCGTGCAGCCACGCGGCGTAGGCGCTGGTGTACCGCACGATCACTTGCGGGGTCAGGGTGGTGCCGACGACACCACGCAGCCCGCTCACGCCCAGCATCAATGCATCACCTTCGGCCATATTGCGCTCCGGTTCGAGTGCAGAGACTAGCCGCCCCGGGCCCGGCGAGCGAGCCGATGGACTCGTCGATCGAGCATTAGATCGCTTCGAGCACGCTGAGGTCGCCCGGGGCGATGATGCTTAGATCGACGGTTTGGCCGGGGCGATCGCCGGCGCCGGCGCGTTGGACAATGGGACGATCGACCATCTTGGGGTGGCTGCCGACGACCGTGGCAACGGTGCCGTCTGAGAGCCGCACAAGCGAGCCGACGGGGAACAGGCCGACGAGTTGGAGCAGGGCTCGGACCATGGGCCGGGCGAGCGTGCCGACGGAGACTTGCGCGAGGAGCCCTTGCATGGCATCAAAGGGGCGTCGCGCCGGGCGGTGGGGCCTGTCGGCGGTCGCGGCGGCGAACTCATCGGCGACGGCGATGAGGCGGGCGATTTCGTGGATGCCGGTGGCCTTGGTGGCGCGGGGGTAGCCGCTGGCGTCGTCGCGCTCGTGGTGTTGGTGGATGGCCAGCGCGACACATTCGGGCAGGCCGGCGATCTCGTGGACCATGACGACCGACCAGGCCGCGTGCCGACGGACTTTATTGATCTCGGTCTCATCCAGCGGGCGGTCGGCGTCGCGGATGCTCTTGGGGACCATGGCCATGCCGATGTCGGCCAGCCCTGCGGCCAGGCCGGTGGCGATGACCTCGTCATGGGCCGCTCCGAGCCGCATGGCCATCCCGACCGCGAGGACGACGCGCGTATACGCGTGATCGGGCAGATAGTCATCGATGCGATCGACGGCTAGCGCGAGCTGCGCGTAGCGGCGCGGGTGCCGCGACATGAGCTGCGTGGCTTCCTCGATCATCGACGTGATCGTCGTGATCTCCACCGGCAAGCCCGCGACCAACCGCGCCAGGATCCGCCGGTGTTCCTGCACGCGTTCGGCCTTGAGCCGTCCGATCTCGCTGCGGTCGAGCCAGCCCGCAATGAGTTCGTCGGGCAGGGCGATCGGCTCGATGTTCTTCTGGATGACGCGGGGCAGCGACTGCCAGCGGGCCTCGCGGTCGGCGACGATGTTGTCGGCGACGTTGAGCAGCGTGGCCCGTACCCGGGCGAGTTCGTGATGCCGGATGGCCCATGGGCGATCGGTCTGGGCGTCGGCCTCGGCGAAGACGCCGAACCCTGCGGCGTCGCGATGGTGCTCTTCGACCTCTTCGGAGTCGTCGAATGCCAGGCGACCGCCCGAGGTCACGGCCACGCGCCGCCGCAGGCCTGAAGACTCTGTCGCGAGCCCCGACACGGCGGCCACCGACCCGAGCTCGCGCACGGAGTGTGCAAGGACAAACGACGGCTCGCCCGAGCGTTGCAAGGCTTTGACGAGCGTCTCGGTGAGGCGCATGCCCGGCGGCAAGAGCTTGATCCCCTGGCGCGTGTAGAGCCCCTGCCGCAGGAGCAGGCCCGGATACAACTTTTTGCACGCGATCACGGTCGCCAAGCCGGTGCTCCCGCCCTCGTGGGTCTTGGGCTTATCGGCCGAGGGCGCGAGCGTCTGAACGCGGCACGTTCTTCTCAGGCCGTCCATCAGCCCTCGCCGCGCCCCGTGCGGGCAGCTCATCTAAGCTCTCGGGTGTTCTCGATCAGTATTCAAACCCAGTTCTCAGCCGCTCACGCGATCCTGATCCGTGGGGTGCGCGAGTCGCTGCACGGTCACGATTGGCGCGTGGTCGCGGTGATCTCGGGTGGCGTGCTCGATCCGGACGGATTGCTGGTGGATTTCCATGCGGTGGAGCGCGAACTTTGCGCGATCACCGAACCCTTCCGAAATACGAACCTGAACGAATGTCCGCCCTTTGATAGGGTGAATCCGACGGCGGAGGAGATTGCGCGGCACATCGGGGATCGATTATTGAGCCATCTCGAAACTCGGCTCCCGCGCGATCCGAAGACAGACTTATCGGCCCAGTGGTTCGTGGACTCGGTCAGCGTGACCGAGGCCCCCAACTGCGTGGCCACCTATCGACCTTCCCGCACACCCGGCGACTCGCGGGCGTAAGCGTGGAGGTCATCTGATCTCCGCGTTCGCGTCCGACCGTTTCACCCACCACTTCAACAACTGCCATGAGCGTCACCGACCCCACGCGCCGATCCGAGAAGATGTCCCCGCCGATCATCGCGCATCCGCGAGCGGGGATGTCGAACCGCGCCCAACCCGCGTCCGCCGCGCCGATTGCGGTGCCCGCGGCGAGCCCGACGGCCCCCATTGGTGCTCCGGCGCGCCCCGACATCGGACCCGAGAGCCGGTCGTTCAACCGTGATCTTTCGTGGCTGGAGTTCAACTCGCGGGTATTGCATCAAGCGGTCGATGAACGGACGCCGCTGCTCGACCGTGTGCGGTTTCTGGGGATCTTCACGTCCAACCTCGACGAGTTTGTGATGAAGCGGATCGGCTGGCTCAAGCGGGCCGCCGAGGGAAAAGTGGAACACCTCGACGAGAGTCTGGCACCAACGCGGATGCTGGCCACGGTTCGAGCGACGTTTGAGAATCTCGAAGAGGAGCAAGCGGCGGCGTTCGAGCGGTCGATCCGCCCGGCCCTGGCCCGCGAAGGGATCGAGCTGTTGGAGTACCCGTCGCTGCCCGCCGGCGAGCGCGACCGACTCGACGCGTGGTTCCATGCCAACGTCTTCCCGGTGCTGACGCCGCTGGCGGTCGACCCCGGCCACCGCTTCCCGTTCATCTCCAACCTCTCGGCCAACCTGGGAGTGCTCCTCAAGGAGCCGAGCAAGAGCGAATCACTGTTTGCGCGCGTCAAGATCCCGCAAGGCATGCCGCAATGGGTGCGGATCCCGGCGGACGAGGGCGAGGGGGCCGTTCGCGCGGATCCGGGCCGCGGGCGGTTTGTGCAGCTGATCGACATCGTTCGTCACAACCTCGACGACCTGTTCCTGGGCATGCACATCGAAGAGGTGATGCCGTTCCGCGTAACCCGCGCGGCCGACGGGCATGGCGATGATGATGCTGGCTACGCCGAGAACCTGCTCTCGTTCGTGGAACGGCAGCTCAAGCGGCGCCGCTTCGCCAATGTAGTGCGTCTGGAGATCGCGCGCGGCGCGTCGTCCAAGCTGGTCCGCCAGATTGTCGAGATGTTCAAGATCAAGCCCGAGGACACGGACGTCTCGCAGGGCCTGCTTGACTATCGCACGCTCTACGAGATTGCTGAACTGCCGCGGCCGGACCTCAAATACTCGGCATGGACGCCCGTCTGCCCAGCCCGCCTTGACGACGACCGCCGCGATATCTTCTCGGTGATCCGCAAGAGCGACCTCTTGGTGCACCATCCGTACGAGTCGTTTGCGGCTTCGGCGGAGCGCTTCATCGCCGATGCCGCGGCCGATCCGGCGGTGCTGGCGATCAAGCAGACGATCTATCGCACTTCGCGCGACTCCCCGTTCATCGCCCATCTCATCCGCGCGGCCGAGAGTGGCAAACAGGTCGCGGTGCTGGTCGAGCTGCGGGCGCGGTTCGATGAAAGTCGGAACGTAAAGCTCGCCCAGATGCTGGAGAAGGCCGGTGTCCACGTGGCCTACGGCGTCATGGGGCTCAAGACCCACTGCAAGGCCGCGCTGGTAGTCCGCCGCGAGGAAGGCGTGTTGCGGGCCTACGCCCACCTGGGCACGGGCAACTACAACCCGGCCACGGCTCAGCTCTACACCGATCTCGGGCTGTTCACCTGCGACCCACAGATCACCGCCGACGTGGTGGACTTGTTCAATCTGCTCACGGGCCGCTCGCGGAAACGTGACTATCAGCGGCTCTTGGTGGCCCCCGCCACGATGAAGCCGGGTTTCCTCACGCACATCCAGCGTGAGATCGATCTGGCCCGCGCGCACGCCGAGGGTCGCTCGCCCGTCGGCGGGCGGATCATCGCCAAGATGAACGCGCTAGAGGACGCCGCCGTGGCCCGCGAGCTCTATAAGGCCTCGCAGGCGGGCGTCAAGATCGAGCTTTATGTCCGCGGGTTCTGCTGCCTTCGACCCGGCGTGCCGGGGCTCTCAGAGAACATCACGGTCACCTCGGTTGTCGGGCGATTCCTGGAACACTCGCGGATCTTCCACTTCGGCTCGGGGCAGTTGGATCCGCTCGCCGGCGACTGGTACATCGGCTCGGCCGATTGGATGTATCGCAACCTTGAGCAGCGCGTGGAGGCCTGCTGCCCGGTGCTGGACCGGGCCGGGCGTGCCAAGCTGCGCCGCCTGATCGACGTGATGGCCGCCGACCGACGTCATGCGTGGGATTTGCAGCCCGACGGCCGGTATGCGATGCGTCACGCCCGCCCCGACGCCGACCCGGAGAGCCCGGAGGCGGCGGGCACGTTCGCGACGCTCATGCGTGACGCGATCGAAGGGCGATAAGAGCCAGCCGTCTGTGATGAGCTCAGCGGCGACGCCGACCCAGCGACAACAGCCCCAACCCCATCAGCGCTACGCCGCCGGGACCGGGAATGACGCCGAGTTGCAGCGTGAAGTCGTTGAAGGAGGAGTCGTCGGCCGTGATGCCCAGCGTGAGAGCGTTGGCCCCTGATGTGCGCGAGCTCGGAATAAGGTACTGGCCCGCGGGGTACACGCCGCCGACGGCGTCCACAACCGGCACCGACAGCCGCGAGAGATAC
>Ga0105047_10012187_pt1 | contig 13854 bp, 11 predicted proteins | sample MAT04_FD_78384 | JGI IMG/M metagenome (GOLD analysis project Ga0105047, IMG submission 78384) | Freshwater microbial communities from Lake Fryxell liftoff mats and glacier meltwater in Antarctica - MAT-04 (megahit assembly) | ecosystem: Environmental > Aquatic > Freshwater > Ice > Liftoff...
ATCTCGCACTAGAGGCGCTCGACATCGGCGCGGGTGACGAGGTGTGGGTCAGCACACTCACGTTCGCAGCGTCGGTATTTCCGCTGCGTTACGTCGGTGCGACGCCGGTGTTCGTCGATGCCGACCGTGGCTCATGGAACATGGATCCGGTGTTGCTTGTGGAGGCGTTGCAGGGTGCGGCGCGGCGCAACGCGCTTCCACGCGCTGTGGTGCTGGTGCATCTTTACGGCCAGTGCGCGGCTGTGCAGCCTATCGCGAACGCCTGCAAGGCGCTCGGTGTGCTGCTGATCGAAGACGCTGCCGAAGCGCTTGGTGCTACGTACGACGGGCGCGCCGCCGGGACTTTCGGTGATGTCGGCTTCTACTCGTTCAACGGCAACAAGATCATCACTACGTCGGGCGGCGGCATGCTGGTGACCCCGCATGCGCAGGTCGCGCAGCGGGTGCGTACGCTGGCTACGCAGGCGCGCGAGCCTGTACCGCATTACGAGCACCGGCATGTGGGCTACAACTATCGACTGAGCAACGTACTGGCCGGCATCGGACGCGGTCAGCTCGAGCAGCTCGAAGCGCGCGTCGCAGCGCGCCGCGCTGTGTTCGACCGCTATCAGACACGACTGGGCGCGCTGCCCGGCATCGCGTTCATGCCAGAGGCTCTGTACGGTCGCAGCGGCATGCGCTCTACGCGCTGGCTCACTACCCTTACGATCGACGTCGCACGATTCGGCGCTGACTGTGAAACGGTGCGCGTGGCACTCGAGGCACAGCAGATCGAAGCGCGCCCCGTTTGGAAGCCGATGCACCAGCAGCCCGTGTTCGCCGGATGCCGCGTGATCGGCGGCGACGTAGCTGACGCGCTCTTTTCGGCCGGATTGTGCTTACCAAGTGGCTCGTCGCTCACTGCGGCGCAGCAGGAGCGGGTGATCGGCGTCGTGCAGTCATGCGTTCGAACGAGAAGCGCCGCCGCGTAATGCCGCGGAGTGGAGCCGCTTACCAGTACAGCCCGAACGCCTTGGTGCCATTGCCGCTCATCACGAGCGCCGGCCCGGGCAAGCGCACCGAGCGCAGAATGCTCTTCACACGTACCCAAGCCGGGTTGTTGCCGGGCAACCGCTCGGCGTCGAGGTCGAGGCCGACCACATATTCGCTGGGCGTGGCACCGCCGAAGGCACGACGTCCGACGGACAGGCGTATCGGCAATGGCCACGCGTTCGCGGCCCTGGTGGGCAGCAAGTCGTTCACGTTGGCCGAGAGCCAGACGGTCTGGTTTGCATAGTCCACCAGTGCGCCGCGCGGTCCACGCCTGTTGAGGAAGGCACGTGGCGCCACCGAGAACGACGGCGTGATCTTCTCGAGCACGGGAAAATACGCTTGGGCGACAGCGTAGCCGGCGCCAACCGCGTCGACGCCGAGGTCGATTGGGCTGAACCCATTGTAGTAGCCGTCGGCCACTTCCTTCATCGTGCCGATCGCCAGCGACACGCCGGCGCTCTTCCACGCCGCGTTCACACGGCTGGCACGATCGGCACACGTGGCGAGCACCGCGGTGCGGGCCAGATGATACGAACCGAAGGCGTGCAGATGCGAGCTCGGATCGGCCACGATGGTCATCGGGGCGCTCTCGTCGGCCATGCGCCATGTGGATCCACGCACCATCGACTGGTACTCCAAACCGGTCGCCAGTGCGCTGACGGCGACTTGGGCACCGATGCGGCTGGCCGTGGTGGCACTCTTACACGCGCTGGACTGCGCTGCGGCCGACGGCGCGCTGAGCAGCAGTGCTGCTCCAACGACGGTCATGACTGCGCTTCCCTTGGTCCAGTCCCGTGTGCGCCGCATCGCGTGCATCGTGCCTCCACGTCGTAAAGGCCGAACGGCTTGTCCGGCACATTACTATGAGGAGGCAACGACTGTGCCCATTCAGGGCGAGAGCAGATTTGTGACATTGCCAGTATGAAGCGAGAGGACCGATCGCGTAGCTTCAGGGGCTCTCGTAACGATGGTAGTCGGCAGCAGTGTGTTGATGGTGCCAGCTGCGTAATGGCACGGCGTCACACATTGCTTGGTCCAGATGGCCCGGATCATCACCATTGCCGCCTGCTGTCGCATGCCCACAACACCAATCGTGGCAGGTTCCGTACAGTCGAGTCCGTTTACTCGCCTGGTGGTCGGGCCGCCGTCTCTCTCTGCGCGTTCCCCAAGCCGCCCATGTCCCGGCCCGTGTCGTCGTCGCCCGACGACGGCCCCCCCGCGCCGCGCTCCCTACCATGCCCCGGGCCCCACGTGAACGCGACGTAGCCCACGAGAAACACCAACGCGAAGCCGAACCACTGCATGGCGTACGACTGGTGCGGACCTTCTGACGGCGACGGCGGTGGCACGCGCGCGGCCTTCGTGAGGTCGTACATTGCCGTGTCCCCAAGCGCGAGCAGCACGAAGGGCGCGAGCGGATGACCGGTGAGCATAGCGATGGTATCGCGGTCGAGCAAACGAACGGCGCGTGTGGCCGTCTGCATCTGCACCGTGCCCGGGGTGTGCGCGGGGAACGAAATCACCAGTGCCTCGAGGTCGAGCGTATCGGATTCCCGCGCCTTGTCGCGATCGAACGTGCGCCCATCGGGTGAGTACACGAAACCGCGCAACACCAGCACGGCGGTATCGCCCCAGACGCCGTCGAGCGGCCTCACGGGCGTGAGCAGGTGCACACCCGGTGAGCCGGCCTGCGAGCGCGTGGCATGTACGACTTCGCCGGCGTAATCAGCCACGCCGCGAATGTGCACGCGGCGCCAGTGCGAAGCGGTCGTATCGACACCTTGGAGCGTCGACACGCTGACCACGGGCATCGTACCGCGTGCGAGCACGATCGCGTTCTGCGCCCGCCGCTGCGTGAGCCGATCCAGCTGCCAGATCCCCAGTCGAATGCACACGGCGGCGGCGATCACCGTGAGCACGCCGAACACCAACGTCTTCGCGTTGCGACGACTCATGTTTCCGTAGCGGGGGGCGGGGACTTCGGCGTCACCGGCTTCTTGTTCGAGGGACCGGGAACCGGACTGACCGGCGTGCGCTTACGCACCGCCGGCGACGACGACGTTTTCGCCGCCGCCTTCCTGGCTCTCGTCGTCGTCTTCCTCGCCGGTGTCGCCACGGGCTGCTTCATCGGCTCGACGGCCTTCGCCGCCGTCGGTACCTTGGGCTGCTTCGCCGCCTTCGCCGACTTCGACGGTTTCGCCGGTTTCGCTGCTTTCGCTTCTTTGGGCGCCTTTGGCGGCTTCGGCGCCTTCTCCGGCTTCGGCGCCTTCGGTGGCTTCGGAGCCTTCTCCGCCTTCTCCGCCTTCTCCGCCTTTAATGGCTTCGGCGCCTTCTCCGCCTTCGGTGCCTTCTCCGGCTTCGGCGCCTTGGCCGGCTTGTCCTTCTTCGACCGCGACTTCCCAGCGCCAGACCGCAACGCGGCCGCGTTCTCGACCACGAGCTCGGCCAACACGTCAACCACCGCGCGCGCGTCCGGCTGTTCGGCCGGCAGCATCACGAGAATGCTCATCGGCGGCAACGACACGGTCACCGACTGCGAGAACCCGTGATACGGCACCGGCTCTGCCTCCACCGCCTCGGCCACCGCGAAGCCACTGCCACCGAACGTCGTCGCGTCAGAGTTCAGCACCACGTGATACGTGCCCATCGACGGCGCACCAAGTCGGTACGCCGCGCGTGGCACCGGCGTGAGGTTGAGCACCACCATGGCGTGCGTCGATCCGTCGTAGCGCCCATACGCCAGCACCGACTGCTCCTTGTCGGAGACGTCGATCCAACCAAAACCCGACGGCTCGTGATCACGCCGCCAGAAGCACGAGTGCTGACGGTAGAGCGCGCCGACCGCCTGCATGAACGCTAGCAGCCCCTGTCGCCGGGCATCACCCAGCAGATGCCATTCCAGACTGATGTCGTGATTCCACTCGTGATGTGACCCGAGCTCGGTGCCCATGAAGAACAACGACTTGCCCGGTCGCGTGATCGAGTAGCCGATGAGCGCGCGCAGATTCGCGAAGCGCTGCCATATATCGCCGGGCATCTTCTCGAGCAACGACTGCTTGAGGTGCACGACTTCGTCGTGCGACAACGGATTCATGAACCGTTCGCTGTACTCGTACATCATGGCAAACGTGAGCTTGTCGTGCGCGCCTTTGCGGAAGAAGGGATCGACTTTGAAGTAGTCGAGCGTATCGTGCATCCACCCCATGTTCCACTTCAGCGTGAAGCCAAGTCCGCCCTCGCTGATCGGATGCGTGACCCGTGGCCACGACGTGCTCTCTTCGGCCACCGTGATCACACCGGGGTGCAGCGAATGGACGGCGTGATTCAACTGCTTGAGAAACGACACCGCTTCGAGATTCTCGCGGCCGCCGAACCGGTTGCGCAGCCACTGTCCCGCCTCGCGGCCATAGTCGAGATACAGCATCGACGCCACGGCATCCACACGCAGTCCATCGATGTGAAACTCCTCGATCCAGTACAGCGCGTTGGCGAGCAGGAAATTGCGCACTTCGTAGCGCGCATAGTTGAAGATGTGCGTGCCCCACTCGGGGTGATCGCCGAGTCGGGGGTCCTCATGTTCGTAGCAGGCGGTGCCGTCGAAACGGCGAAGCGCCCAGTCGTCCTTGGGGAAGTGGGCCGGCACCCAATCCAGTAGCACCCCGATGTTCGCCTCGTGCATCGTGTCCACGAACGCGCGGAAATCATCGGGTGATCCATGCCGCGACGTCGGGGCGAAATAGCCGCCCACCTGGTAGCCCCACGAACCGCCGAACGGATGCTCGAGCACCGGCAACAGCTCGATATGGGTGAATCCCATGCGCTTCACATGTTCGGCGAGGCGCGGCGCCAACTCACGATACGTGAGCAGGCGATTGTGCTCGCCGCGCATCCACGAGCTGAGGTGCACCTCGTACACCAGCATCGGCTCGCGCAACGGATCGGCGTCGGCGCGCTGTGCCAGCCAAGCGCCGTCCTTCCAGTCGTACGTGCCGACTGCCTGGACGATCGAGGCGTGTCCAGGGCCCTGCTCCATCGCGAAGGCGTACGGATCGGTCTTCACGCGCAGCGAGCCCGTGGGAGATCGGATCTCGAACTTGTACAGCGCATCCGCGCCGACGCCGGGCACGAACAGTTCGAACACGCCGCTCGCGCCGAGCAGACGCATCTGGTGTGCACGTCCGTCCCAGCCATTGAACGCGCCGATCACCGAGACACGCGTGGCGTTCGGTGCCCACACCGCGAACGACGTGCCGGCCACGCCGTCGATCTCGCACACGTGCGCCCCCAGTTTCTCCCACAGACGCAGGTGGCGTCCCTCGTTGAAGAGATGGAGATCCATCTCGCCGAGCGTGGGGAGAAATCGGTACGGATCGTCGCGCAGGACAACGCGGCCGTCGCCGAACGTGACCTCGAGTCGATACGCGACGGGCGCGGTGCGATCGCTCAGGAAGAGCGCGAACAGCCCGTGTGCATCGCGCTCCATGGGCCATCGCTGTTCACCGAGCACCACCGCGATCGACGCGGCGTTCGGCTGGAAGGCGCGGATCGCCACCCCGTCCACCCCCTCGACGGTGATGGGATGCGCGCCCAGCAGGTCGTGCGGCACGGCGGATTCGCCTCGAACGAGCCGCAGCGCGGCGTCGGCTGATGCAGTCGGCACAGTCATGCCTGAAGTATATCCCCCGACGGGTGTGGCGTCAGAAGAGCGATGGCTGGTCACCGATCGAGCGTGGGTCCACCGTTGGTAGCCCCAGCCGCTCCTGCAGCATTCGCACCGACGCCGGCCCGTGCCCAGCGAAGTGGTTGTTCACGAAGCCGTACACCTCGCGCACCTCGCGCTGCAGCACCGGGATCATGCGGCTCCACGCGTCGAGCTCGGCACTGCGGTCTACCTGCAGCCGAGAGTAGTCGACGATGGACCGGTCGGGTCCCATCCAGCGCAGGTAGGCGAAATCCGCCGTCGGTTGCTCGCAGAGCTTGAGCAGCCAGTCGCGCGGAATCCACCGACCGTCGCTCAGCGCCAAGGCCACACCGTGGCGCTTGAGCAGCGCCAACGTGCTCTTCTTTACCCAAGCCGCTTGCCTGAACTCCACCGCGAACCGAAGATCGGGAGGCAGGGCCGGAAGAAACGCGGCAAGAGCGTCGATCTCGCTGGGCGAGAAATCGGGCCCGCACTGGATGAGAATAGGACCGAGTCGCGGCCCCAGTTCACGCATGCGATCGGCAAACGCGTGCAGTACGTCGACCGCGTCCACGAAGCGTCGCTCGTGCGTGATCTCCTGCGGGAGCTTGCAGGTGAACGTGAACTCCGGCGGCGTGCGCGACGCCCAGCCACGCACGGTACTGACCGGCGGGATCGCATAGAACGTGGAGTCGATCTCCACGGCCTCGAACGCACGCGTGAACGTGCGCAGAAAGTCGACGGGACGGGTGCCCCCCGGGTAAAAGGGACCGACCCACGCCGGATAATTCCATCCCTGCGTGCCCAACCGCAGTCGCGCGCTCATCGTCGCCGCCGACTTCGGCACACAGGCATGTCCCGTGTGCACTCGGGCCCAGCCCATGGCCTCCGGTCCCGCCACTGACACCGCGAAGGGGTCTTCACGTATCGAACACGGTAACACCCGCAGTTCGAACGATCACTCACAAGAGGAGTCGCCATGTTTCAGCTCGCGCTCGTTGCACTGACCGCCCTACAGGCCTCCACACTCACGCTCCCCGTCACTCCTTCGCCCGCTGCGACCACGCGCGCGGCCTCGGTGGCCGCGTCGGCGGCAGCCGTGCCAATGATCTCCAACCCCGAACATATCGCCCGTGCACGCGTCGCGCTGGCAAAAGGGGAGTTCGATGTCGCGCGTCGCGAGTTCGTGACGGCTGCGGCCATCGATCGCGACGAAGGCAAACTCGCCACGGAAGCCACCTTCGGACTCGCGCACGTGCTGTATGCGCAGTCGTACAACCGCGAGGCCGCGACGGTGCTCGAGCGACTCGCCGCGGAGGCCTCGACGGCTGGCGACGTAGACACCGAAGCCAAAGCACTGCTGGACGCCATGTGGCTGAACGTGGAGGCCAAGCAGCGGATGCAGGCCCGGGCCGATGCCTCGCGGCTACGCGTGCTGCTCAAGGACAAGCGTCTTTCGAACGACACGCGCAAGCTCGTTGCGTCACGCGTGAGCTGAACGACGCCGTGCGTGGCACACCACGCCGCACGCTACCGATAGGTCTCGAAGAACCCGCGTCCACGGCCGCTGAGCACGCGACCGCGGACGCGGCCTTCGACCCGGGCTTCGCCCGCCATCTGCACGAACCACGGTTTGCGCAGCGCGCGCGCTGCATCGCTGTCCCCACGCTCTACCAACCCGATGCGCGTGTCCGTCGCCACGGCGTCGTCGACGGTCAGAAAGAGTCGTAGCGTGTCGGTGCCGCGCACGTCGAATAACTCCGCGGTGGCCGGCACTTTGAGCAGGCCCTTCGCGGTCTGCACTACGCGTGCGTCATCGTAGCGGATCACGCGCGGCCGGAAAAGTGCGAGAAAGCCCTGCGCATCGGTAACGTACACGAACAGCGGCGCATTGCCGCCGGCAGAGTCTTCCGGCGTGACCCGGCCATACAGCAGGGTGTACTCACCGGCGCGCGCCGACCCCCATTCCCAGGTCACACCACGCCATCCGCCCCAGTTGTGATCGTGATACGCCTGGGCGCCGTCGTAGCGCTCGCACGCGCTGGCCACGCACAACGACCCCGACGCGTCGGCCCGCAACGCCGGCACGGCGTACCCGGAGGTGAAGTCACCGCTCACCAACGTCGCACCGGGGAAGTCCACCCGCGGCGCGGGCGACAGGACAAGGTCGAGTGTGAGCGGCGTACCGGTGGTTTCCTCACGCACGTCGGCGCGCACCGCGTATCGACCATCGGGCAACACACGCACGCTGTCGTTGCCGATCGTCACATTCGCATCACGCGTGGAGAAGCGCACGCGCTCCTTCGGGATCTTGCGGCTGAAGCGACGTGGTGCTTGGCCGCGCTCATGTAGCGTGACAAGCACCTGCCCACCCCACTGATCGCCAGTGACATCACCACCCACGATGAACGAGATGAACGCCCATCGTGTCGCGTCGGGAGAGATCACGTTGAAGTAGTGCCACTCCCCCCACGAGTCGCGATTCGCCATGCCCGGCGTGGGCAGATGGAAGTGATCGATATCATGACGCAGCTCGGCCGGCGTCGGTGTCATCCAGCGACGATCACCGGCGTCGTCTTCCCATGCACCAGAGGTCACCGTAGGCAGCGCCCCGAGTGTGCGCGTGGCCGACGGGATTTCCCCGCTGGCGCGCACGGGATGCTCGATGCCATCGCCGGTAGTCACGTAAAGCAGTTTGCCCTCGAGCTGCGGTGCCGCCACACTGACCACATCACTGAGGCGGGGTGCGTTGAGCACCTGCCGATGCACGAACCGTGCGTTGGGCACTGAAAAGAAGAGGCCGCCCAGGCCACCCGTAGTGAGCACTTCGATGTCGATGCCTTCCGGTAGCACCGTAATGGTGCCGCCGCCCACCAGGCGCTCCTGACTGGCCTGACGCACCATCGCCTCACCGACAGCCAGCAGCACGATCATCACGCCCACACCAACACCGAATCCGCCGCACAACAACAACGCGCGCATCGGTCGCGACGACACCGATCGCCACGCCAGGAGCTGCGCCATGGCCAATCGGATGGCGGCGGTGGACGCGCTCACGCACCACTCCGCATGTGCGCTACGGTATCCGACGCAACACGTCCGTCGTGCAATCGGATCACGCGCTGCGCGGCACGCGCCACGACGGCATCGTGCGTCACGAACACCAGCGTCCGCCCGTCGCGATGTAACTGCCCGAACAGTTCCAATAGTCGCACGCCGGTTTCAGCATCGAGCTCACCTGTGGGTTCATCGGCCAACAGTAGCGCGGGTTCGTTCGACAACGCGCGCGCGATCGCGACCCGCTGCTGTTCGCCGCCCGAGAGCTGCGTGGGTCGGTGATCGAGTCGGTCGCCGAGGCCCACGTAGCCGAGCAGCTCACGGGCGCGCGCCTTACGTGCCCGCTTGTCCATCCCCGCCTCGGCGAGTGGGAGCTCGACGTTCTCCGACGCGGTCAGCGTAGGCATGAGGTAAAAGCGCTGAAACACGAAGCCGATATGACGCAGCCTGAACTCGGTCGCCTCGCGATCGGACAGCGACGCCGTGTCACGACCGTTCACCAGCACGCGACCCGAGGTCGGGACATCGATTGCGCCAAGCAAGTGCAGCAGCGTGCTCTTGCCGCAACCCGACGGCCCGGTGATCGCCGCGAACTCTCCGCGCGCGATGCGAAGATCGATGCCACGCACCGCCTGCACGTTCGCACCGCCCATGGGATAGCTGCGTACGACCTGCTCGCAGGCGATGACCGACTCGCCGGCCATGCCGATCTCAGACATGTCAACCAATGGCTTCCTCACGCAACGCGCGAGCGATGGGGATAGAGGCGGCGCGCCATGCAGGCAGCAGTCCGGCCAGTGTTCCTGAAGTGAGCAGCAGCGCCAGTGCGCGCCATCCGGCGGCGGGACTCCACACGAAGAAGTCGAACGCCGATGGGAGGCCCGGAAAGTCACGCAGAATACCGTTGAGCCACTGAGCGGTGACCAACCCCAGCGCCAGTCCACCCACAATGCCAGCGCTGGTCAGCAGCAGCCCCTCGAGGAAGACCTGTTGCAGCACGCCTATGCGCTGCGTGCCGATCGCGCGCAGCACGGCGATCTCGCCGCGTCGCTCGTTCACGGAGAGCGTAACGAGTGTGGCCACCAAGAGAAAACCGATGCCGAGACTGATGGCCCCGAGTACGAATGCCAACTGCCGAAAATACGAGAGACGCTCCTCGACCTGACGGATCGCCGTTTCCGTCGATATCGCCGTCACGCGCGGTTGCGTGGTCGCTATCCACGCGCGCACGGCTTCCACCGAGGCGGAATCGCCGCGACGCGACTCGGCCATCGCCAGCGACATCCGGTCGCGATAGCTCGGCCCGAGCAACTGCCGCAATAGCGCGAGATCGAGCGCAATCACCGGTGTTTCGCCGGGCACGTAGATGAAGCGCCCCATGCCGCCGATGACGACGCGACTCGATCGCGCCGATGTGCGCAGCTGCGCATCGAGCCCCGAGGAGATCGTGATTGTATCGCCGATCGCGTGCCCAGCTCGCGTCAGGAACGTTTGACTCACGACGATGCGCGGCAGCGGCGCCGTGGTGCCGGAATCGGCGTGCGTGATGTCGGAGCCAGCCTCGATCGTGTAGTCTCCCTGTACGTCGCGCTCGAGCCCGAGCGTGAAGGCCGACGGGATTCGACTGCGGTCGATGGTGAGGGTGGAGCCAAGCGTGGGACTGACGGCCTTGATATCGGGATTGGCGCGCAGCGCACGCACGATCGCGCCGGCGCCATCGATGGTGGCTTCGCTGTCGAACGGCAACGTTCCCTTCGGCGACACGCGCAGCTGATAGCCACGCGTGAGCAACAGCGAGCGGAACGACTCGCTCATGCCGGTCGCCAGCATCACCATGTCGAGCAGCAGCGCTGCGGCGACCGCGATGCCGAGCACGGCCAGCGTGGTGCGAGCGGGATGCCGGCGCAGTGTGGCCCACGCCATCATGAGGCGCATCGATCAGCGTCCCATGAGTGCCAGGGGCGACGACTTCACCAGTCGCCAACCAGCGGCAGCGCCGGAGCCGATACCGAGCACCAGCGAGAGTCCGGTCGCGAAGGCGAAGATCTGTGGCGTGAGGAGCGCGAACACCAGCGGCGTGCGATACAGCTCCTGAAAATGCGCGTTCACGATGAGCGAGGCGATCCAGCCAATGCCGGCGCCGATCACACTGCCGATCAGCGACACGATGGCGGCTTCGATCACGATGGCACGCACCACGGTGGCGCGGGAGATTCCCATGAGGCGGAGGGCGGCGATATCGCGTTTGCGTTCCTCCACGCTGAGCAACAGCAGACACAGCAGAAAGACCGCGCTGGCGACGACGGTGATGATACCGATCGCGAAGTGAAAGCGCTCGACCACACGAAAGGTGCGCGAGCTCTGCACCGCGACATCTCGTGACTTGTGGGCGCGGAATCCGAAGGCGACATGATTGATGCGCGCCAATGCCGAGTCGATCGACTGGCCGTCGCGCGTTCCCACGGCAAAGCGGTCCACGCGATCGTCGAGCTCCATGAGCTGCTGCAGCTGATCGAGATGGAGCCGCACGCGATACTCGCGACGCGCCACTTCGGCCGGGTCGGCTTTCCGCTCGTAAATCGCCGCGATGAACGCGCTGTCGCCCGGTTCGCCGGGCTTGGAGGAGATCCGGACGCGCGCGCCGACGGCCAGTCCGAGATCCTCGGCCATTCGCGCATCGATGGCGATCCCGCGCTGCGCGGAATCGCGTTGTCCGGAATCGCGTTGCCCAGAAGCACGTTGCGCTTCCAGCGGGGTGGCACCGATTGCACCCAACGAGCAGGCGAGCGCCGCGGCCGCCGCAAGCACGTGCGTCACTGGCGGCCGCTCAACGGGCCGTCGGCTTGCGCGATTTCGGTTTTTTAGCGGCAGCAACCTTTTGCGAGCCAGCAGCATCAGCGGGGCGTGAACCAGTCGAGGGCATCGCTTCCACTAATACTTGAGCCGCCAGATTGGGTCCCACCATTTCCTCGTTCTCGCCGATTCGCAATGTGAGCGGTCCATCGAACGGGGCACGCGACAGCATCGTGACGTGGACGCCCGGCTGCAACGCGATCTCCGCGAGGTAGCGCAGCAGCGATGGATTCTTGTCGCTCACGCGCAGCATGCGTGCCGTTTCGCCCACCGGCAGCTCGGCGAGGGTACGATGCGGTCGCTCCTCGACGATGCCGTCCACCGTGGGAATAGGGGCCCCATGCGGATCGGCCGTGGGATGCCCGAGCGCGGCCGCCATGCGCTCGATGAGATCATCCGATGCGGCATGTTCGAGGCGCTCCGCTTCATCGTGCACACGGTCCCACGGATAGCCCAGCACGCCGGTGAGATACGACTCGAGAATGCGATGACGGCGGATCGTGCGCAGCGCGGCCTGTCGTCCGCGCGGCGTGAGTTGCACGCCACGGTACGGCACATGAACGAGATAGCCCTGCGTAGCCAGTCGGCGCACCATGCCGGTCACCGACGCCGGCGCCACGTCGAGGGCGTTCGCCACATCGCTCGTCGCCGCCGCACCGAACCGGCTCTCGAGCTCGTAGATCGCCTTGAGGTAATCCTCGACCGGCTCGGTCAGCGCCGGAGGAGCGCCATCAGGCGATCCAGCGTCGGGCGAAGCAGCATCGGGCGCGTTCATGCTCAAAGATCAGCGGGAGACGACGCGAACGGGACCCCTGACCATAAGAACGGGCACCATCGTCCGGTGGCGAACCGTATTGGCTGTCGTTCCATAGATCACGTCCTGGATGCCCTTGTGGCCATGCACCGCCATCGCGATCAGATCGCACTGCTCCCGCGCGGCTGCTGCCGTGATCTCGCCGGCGGGATCACCACCGGCAAGAATCGACTCGGTCTCAAAGCCATCGGCGCGCAGCGAGGCGCAACAGGCTTCGATGTACTCGCGGTCCAGTCGCATTTCCTCCGACTCACGCAGGTTGAGCGACAGCTGATGCCGTGCGGCCCAGCCGTCGGCCACGTGGATCAGCACAAGGGAGGACGAGCACAGTGCCGCCAGCTGCCTCACGTGCGCGAGAATGACCTGGTCGTACACGGAGTGCTCGAGCGGCACGAGAATGCGACGATACATCAGGTGATCCACCCACGAACCGTCTGAAAGAGCAGCCAGAAATTCAACGTGGCGATGACGCCTGCCACCGTGTAGGCGGCCATGCGCAATCGGGTCGAGTTTACGAATTCGCCCATTTTCTCGCGGTCGGAAGTGAAGCGCACGAGCGGGAACACGGCGAACGAGAGCTGGAGCGAGAGAATGACCTGGCTCAGAATCAACAGCTTGGCCGTGCCACTCTCGCCGTAAAGTATCGCCACGATCGCTGCCGGCACGATGGCGATGGCCCGCGTAATCAGCCGGCGAAGCCAAGGACGGATGCGAAGGTTCAGAAAGCCCTCCATCACGATCTGGCCTGCCAACGTACCCGTGATCGTGGAGTTCTGCCCCGACGCCAGCAACGCGAGGGCGAAGATCGTGCTGGCGCCCGCTACGCCAAGGAGTGGCGTGAGCAGCTTGTACGCGTCCTGGATCTCCGCGACTTCGGTGTTGCCGCTGGTATAGAAGGTCGCCGCCGCCACGATCAGGATAGCCGCGTTGATGAACAGCGCGAAGGTGAGCGCTATCGTGGAATCGATGAACGCGAACCGCACCGCCTCGCGCTTGCCTGCCGACGTCTCCTCGTACTTCCGCGTCTGCACGATCGACGAGTGTAGATACAGATTGTGCGGCATCACGGTGGCCCCGAGAATGCCGATCGCGAGATACAGCATTTCAGGATTGGTGAAGATCTGCGTGGTTGGAATGAATCCGACCGCCACGTCGACCACGTCCGGCCGCGCGATGAAGAGTTCAAAGAGGAAACAGCCGCCCACGACCGCGATCAGCCCGATCACCAACGCCTCGAGCAGGCGAAATCCCTTGTTCTGCAAATACAGGACGATCAGTACGTCGACCGCCGTGATCCCGATGCCCCACGCGAGCGGGATGTCGAAGAGCAAGTTGAGTGCGATCGCGGTGCCGATCACTTCGGCGAGATCACAGGCCGCGATCGCGATTTCGCACAGCACCCAGAGCGCGAAGGCGA
>Ga0105047_10012189_pt1 | contig 13854 bp, 22 predicted proteins | sample MAT04_FD_78384 | JGI IMG/M metagenome (GOLD analysis project Ga0105047, IMG submission 78384) | Freshwater microbial communities from Lake Fryxell liftoff mats and glacier meltwater in Antarctica - MAT-04 (megahit assembly) | ecosystem: Environmental > Aquatic > Freshwater > Ice > Liftoff...
CTAACCGCGGGTGACAAGCATTGCCTCACACTGGAATCGAGGCCTCCATGACTCGGCCAGATGCCACGTGGTGATCAGTGATACATCCGGTGGTCCACAGCTCCCCGGGACCGGCAACGAGTATGGTCCGATGGCCACCCCCGGCAGCATGAGTCCGCCGAACTTGGCAAAGGAACGTCCATCAGCGTCCGCTCAACCCCTACAACTCATGGAGGTCAAGCTCGTCGCTGTTGATTGACTCGACCGTCGAACCAAACCCAAAATCCGGCTGCGCTATCCCGCAGCTCGAGGGGTTTCCATGCGACCCTCGAGGTCGCCCGGAGCAGTGCCGTCATGTCGTTGACGCAGCCCTGCAGTGGCGACCAGCGCAGCAATGAGACATCGGTGACGGTTGCTTCCGTGCCGGGGTCGGACAGGGCGCACTCGCGGACCCAGTTGCGTTGCTGCAGGTTGTGTCGGTGCCGCCCCGTCCTCGACGGTCTCGGTCCGCTCGTAGTTGGCAGCGTCGACTCCAACGGCACCGGCGAACGTGTAGTGCGTTGTAGTGAGGATCAGCTATTGTGTTGAACATGGAAGCCAGTCTCCGTGAGTTGAACGTCCACGGCAGCGCCTTGGCCCGGCGCGCCCAGGCAGGCGAGACAATCGTCATCACCGACCGTGGACGACCGATCGCTGAGCTGGTGCCCCACACGAGCGTCATTCGTTTTGCGCACCGTGACCAGGTTCTCGCCGATCTCACGGGGCTCGCGAGGGAGAGCTTCGCTGAGTTCCGCGCGCAGCTCGATGCGCTGGCTGACCCGTACTTCGACGTCGAGCGGGTGTGAGCTCACTGGCAGGAATTCTTGATACCTCGGTGGTGATCGGCCTCGACGAGGGCATCGACCGAGAGCAGCTGCCGCTCCAGCAGGCGATTACCTCGATCACGCTCGGCGAGTTGAGTGTCGGCCCACTTGTCGCGCGCAACTCCGATGAGCGAGCCCGTCGGCAGCGTCGGCTACAGGTCATCGAGCGGCGCTTCGCCGATGCAACGCTGGCCTACGACGCGGTCGCCGCACGAATTTTTGGCGGCGTGATGGCAGGCGCATTGCAACGTGGCCGTAGTTCACGGACCCGGGTCGCGGACTATCAGATCGCAGCGATCGCGATCGCCAACGATCTCCCGCTGTACACCGTCAACCTCGACGACTTCGAAGCAATCGACGGGCTCCAGCTGATGGCCGTGGCCATCTCGCCCGGTTGACACAGCGTGGCTCTCAGGACTGTGGTTGCCCGCCTTCAACCGCCAGCAAGGGCGGAAAGTGGATAGTGCCACCCTACTCAACATCATCGAACGGCGCCCGTGCGGCTTCCCCGCATCCTGCTCTACAAGGAGTTGGTGACGTGCGAGCGCAGGGCTCTCGATGGTCGGTGTGGCGTTCGGGTGTGGGGCACTACAGGTGGCTGCCGCCGACTCCTTCGCTTGGTGGTGAAACAACTCAGTGAGTGCGGGGATTTACATGTGAGGGAACGAACCCTCTGTCATTCCGGAGAAGGAGATTTCGCATGAAACTCAGTAATGGACTACGAAAGAAGTTCGCCGGGGTTGCCCTCGGGTCGGCAGTTGCGGTCGGCGCCATCGGCATCGGCGCTGCGCCGGTTGACGCCGCATCGTGGACCAAGGACACTCACGCCGCGACACAGGCGGAATGTGAGGCGCTCTGGTATGCACGAGCGGGCTCCGTCAACCTCATGCGCCACTCGAGTGGTAATTGTTATGCTAATTGGACTCTTACCAACTCGGACAACTCTTTGACAAATCCGGATACGTTCCAAAGTGGTGTGGATGTGGCCACGGCTCGGATTGTTTCGGTAAATATCGCATCGAACACCGTGACGATTTGGGGAAACACCAGTTGCTCAGGAACGTTCAACAAGCAAACAATTAGCGCGTACTTCATCACCACTGCGTCCCACTACAGCTATAAGCGAAACTCTTCAGCAGATGGGTGCTGATGCCGCACGGTAGAAGGGGCCGGGCAGCTATAGCGGTGGCCTTTCTTTTGACCGCTATAGCCGCCTGTGACCAGAATTCGACGGCAACACCGTCCACAGTCCATGACGGTGCCGATTCCGGGCATTCGCTGCTGTCCGACGAATTTACACAGTTCAGCGCGGACTTGATCGCGGTAGCGACCAACCTCGCTCAAACAAGAATCGCGGGATGCATGAACGACAAGGGCTTCGACTATCAGCCGCAGCTTGCCGTACGACCTGCTGCCTCGCAAGACCCGCTCGCCCGATACGGCGTAATCGATCCGGAAGTTGCAGCGCGTCGCGGATACATGCCGGTCCAGACCGTGACCCCATCCGATCCCGAGACCGAGACTTATCCGACCGGACCCGAGTTCGAAGCATACATCTCGGCCCTCCAAGGGCAGGCCGAAGATCGACAGGAACGGACCTTGTCGGTGAGCGGCGGCACCCTCGGGTTCTTCTACTACGGAGGATGTAGCGGCCGGGCGAACGACGCTCTGTTCGGAGACGTGGATGGGTACTTTGAGTTCTTCAGTGTGTATGGACGCGCCGAGGACTTCGCGAATCGTTCCGGCATGGCGTTGCAGGATTCACCCGAGTTCGCCGCTGTGAATACCGATTGGGCTACGTGCATGTCGTCGTCGGATGAGGAACGATTCGAGTCGCCTCAGGATGTCGGAAACTATTCGTGGATAGAGCCGCGGCCGAGTGCAGAGGAGAAGGATGTGGCCACGGCAGACGCGATATGCAAGCACCAGGTGAGCTACGTGGAGCGCGCGAGGGCTGTGGAACTGAACTGGCAGGAGGAGCATGCCGCAGAGATCGAGGCTGACCTCATCTATTTGAGGGAAATGTACGCTCGACTGACGGAGTTCTATGACTCCGATCTCGGGAGCTAACCCCAATGCCGTTCAGTTAGGTGGTGTTGATGATGGTTGGGATGGGTGGGCCGTCGGGTGGCGGCCAGTCGGCGTGTCGGGCTCGTTTGACGTGCCATCTGGGCATCTTGCGTTTGATCAGGCGGGGGTTCGAGCGGTGACGGCGGACGGGGTTCAGCCGGTGGAGCAACATCGCGATTGCTTGTCGCCAGCCGTGTTCAGTTCCTGAGGGGGGAAATCCGCGCGCCGAGGACAGCGTGCGGCGACTGATGTTGAGTGCGGCGGTGAAGCTGACCCGGTCAGGGTCGACCCCGCCAACATGGGCGGCTTGAAGTGACCCGGGTTTGATGCAGTGCGAGTTTATGGGTTTCCTGCCGTGAGGGCAAGATCTTGTTGAAGGTACCAGGCTGTTTCGTGTTCGGCGGGTGGGATGTCACCGATCTCGGTGTGGAGTCGCCGGTGGTTGTACCAGTCGATCCCCTCGACCACCGCGATCTCGAGCTGGCGGCGGGTTCGCCACGGCCCGTGGAGGGTCACGAGCTCGGCTTTGAACGTGCCGTTCAACGCCTCGGCCATCGCGTTGTCATACGAGTCGCCGACGGTGCCGACCGAGGCCGCTATGCCGGCTGTGGCGAGCCGGTCGGTGTACCGGATCGACGTGTATTGCGAGCCGGCGTCGGAGTGATGCACAACGGATCCGCCGGCCGGGTCGCGTCGCCACGCAGCCATCTCTAACGCGTCCAACACGAGATCGGTGCGCATGTGACCGGCGATCTGCCAGCCAACAATCACCCTCGCGTAGACGTCGAGGATGAACGCGACGTAGACCCATCCTTCCCAGGTCGAGCAGTAGGTGATGTCGGCCAGCCACAACTCGTTCGGGGCGCCGGCGGTGAAGTCCCGTTTGACCAGGTCCGGCGGCCGGTCAGCGGTCTTGTCGGCGTGGGTGGTGAACTGCTTGCGGCCTCGTTGAACACCGCGGATGTCGAGATCGCGCATCAACCGGGCGACGGTGCAACGCGCGATCGTGTTGCCCTGTCGTTGCAGATGCTTGTGCAACCGGCGCGCCCCGTAGCACGAATAGTTCGCCGTCCACTCAACCTTGATCAGCGTCTTGCGGTCGACATCCGCCGTCGCACGAGCGCTGGCCGGTCGGGCCTTCGCGGCGTAGAACGTGCGCTCCGGGAACTCAAGCACCCGACACATGACAGCGACCGGGAACCGGTCCCGATGAGCGTCGATGAACGCAATCGTCACCGCTGCCGAGGGTCGGCCTCCATCGCGAAAAAAGTGGTTGCTGCCTTCAGGATGTCGATTGTTCGTTGCTGGTCAGCCACCTCCTTGCGCAACGCCTTGATCTCGGCCAGTTCTTCAGTGGTTGGACCTATCACGAGACCGCGATCGATGCGGGCCTGGACCACCCAGCGCCGCAACGTCTCCGGTGTCGTGATCGACAATGCACGAGCGACCTCGGTCACCGTGCGGTCCCGGTCCAAGACTTCCTCGACGGCTCGACGTCGGAACTCGGGTGCGTACTTCGATGGACGTGCCATGACGACAGTCTCCTCTCCCCGCAGCCCACGGCCACGGAATGAGCACTGCATCAAACCCGGGTCGGCTCACAACATGTTGGCGTGATCGATGCGCGTTCCGCCGGCGATCATCGAGTGAGCCAACGTCAACACTTTGCGCACTGGCCGGGCGCCGCCGACACGACCGGCGAGCTTGACCGTCGAGCCGATCAACGCTTCCAGATCGAGCCGCTCAGCCAGCGTTGCGGTCAACAACACACCGGCGTTTGCGACCAGATTGGGATCATCGAAAGACACTTCGACACGGTTCATACAATGCGATACTCGTGTCACTGAAAGTGTCTCCTGTGATCTGGGCTTTGCTGATGCAGAAGACCAACATCGTCCCAGCAGAGGGGACCTTTCACGCGGATACGCGCATCACCTCATACACAATGACCATCATTGGATCGAGGCTCAACGGAACGTCGGCGCGAGACGCCCGCCTGGACACACCCCCGGAACGGGGACGATGCATAGTGAACGACCGGACGGGCGGGCCACGATATTTCATGCTGGCGGGCGACGCACAAGGAAGCGAGCAACAGGATTCTCCCCCACGACGTGATTGCCGCCGGCTGGTGGTAACGGGAGCGGTATCGGCCGCCATCTCACGCCACGAGGTGGCGGCGATTCCCGTCAAAGACGCCCTCGTGTATCGCTTCGCCCAGCCCGCGGTTTCTCGCTGTTGTGACTTCGGACCACACCAGCGTCGTCGATGATCCAGTGGTAGGACTCTGATGCGAGATCCCCAGGCTGTTCCACAGCGGGACCGAGAAGCCGACCACTGCTGTCAAACGATCTCCGCCGAACAGGCAATCATGCTGATCGCAGTTGACATCAGTGCTCGGCTAAAATGGACTAGTCGAAATCTGCCGCAATCGGATGCCATCCTGCTCTCTGTGGCGATGCGGATGGACGGACATCCAATTCGTCATACTAAACAAAGAGAAGGAAAACTCGGTCGACGCCGGTGTCTGACGTTACTTCGACCTGCCAACAACCTGGAACAGTCACACTGACATAGCCCGGAAACGATCGACCAGGCGACGTCGGGGCCGGCGTTCGAGATGACTTGATTAGTTCCTGTCCGAACGTGAGGGTAAGGGCAATGACGGAGGACGGATCCTTCAGATACACCAAGACTTTGTTCATAGGTCCACCGTCTAGAGGCACTGCGAGTAGAGGTGCGACGAATGGAAATGCAATGAAGGTTTCCTCCTCTGACACGAGGCCAGTGGCAATTGCTGGCGCGCCACTTTCCGTCGACCAGTCCGGAAGCGTAGTGTCCCCAGTGGTTGTGCCGCAGCCGACAGACTCATCTGTCGCAGATCTCGCTGACGAGGTGGAACTAGCGACTTCATTGTCCTTAGAACAGCCGACTAACAAGACCGCTGCCGAGACCACAGAACAGATTCCCAGTAGTGCAGATCGCCTGCTACCTGCCAAGTGCGCCGCACGCGATGGTCTGGGACTTCGACGAAATCCGAGGCGCGGTCCGCTGCCCGTCGCAACCTTTGAAAGCACGCCCAAGAGCGCGCACAGCCTTCGAAAACTCAACTTGGCGCCCTATACCGGTTCGACCACCACCTCGTGCCGACAACAATTCCGAGTGCAGTAGATAGAATCATGAGCCCTCCGTCATGTAAGGAGTTCTATACTCAACCCGAATGATGTCACCTGTTCCTCCTTAAGTCAACCAGTCATCGCGCGACTACCCAAAGTGGTGTAGGTCCGCCCGTGAAGGATCTCTGGCGACTCTTGCGGCCAACATCGCATTCGGGACCTGGTTGCCTGATACGTCTCCGGGACTCTTGTCTGTCCGTGAGCTTGTTGTCGCCCGCCAGTGGCCTGGGACCACTTTGATGTGAGTTCCGCCAGTGTGATGGGACCACCTGTCCGTCAGTGATAGGACCGCGTTGGGGTCCGCCAGTTCGGTGCTGTCATGGATGAATATCGCCGCTCCGGTTGACAGACCGAGAGGCGGCGATGACATTCTGCGAGGTTCCAATGTTCGAGGTTCGAGAAGTGCTGGGGTTGTGGTTGGGGGGTGAGGGGCTGCGGGCGGTTGCCCGGTTGAGCCAGGTGGATCGCAAGAAGGTGCGCCGCTATGTCGACGCCGCGATCGAGTGAGGTTCGCCCCGTCTGACGGACAGGGTTGCTATGCGGCGGGGCCGTCACCGCGACGGTAGTACAGGGTTTCCCAGTCGATGGGCCTGCGGTAGTTGTTCGATGAGTGCAGCCGGCGGGCGTGAACCAGCCCTCGATCCAACGGATCAGATCCCGTCGGGCTTCGGCCCTTGTTGTCCAGCGGCGACGGTTGGCGAGCTCGCGTTTCATCGTTCCGAACCAGCTCTCCGCGACGCTGTTGTCCCCAACGGGCACACACCGGTCGCTCCCATCGACTGCACGACGCCGTAGGAGTCGCAGAGCTCGCCCAAGATGTAAACCGACCCACGGTCGCTGTGGAGCACGACACGAACCCACACCAGCGACGTGACCGCCGCGGGCCGCGACGGCCATCGTGAGCGCGTCAGCGACGAGTTCGGTGCGCATGTGATCCGCGGCGGCCCACCCGAGCACCCGCCGCAAGTACAAGTCGATCACGGTCGCAAGGTAGAGCCAGCCTTCGCCGGTGTGCAGGTAGGTGATATCGCCGCACCACACGATGTCCGGAGCGGGCGGGTTGAAGTCTCGACGCACATGATCCTCGGCGGCGGTGGCGCCTTTGTCGACGATCGTGGTCTTGACGCGACGTCGTCCGGACTCGCCCTCCAAGCCCAGCTCAGCCATGATCCGCCCGACACGCTTGTGGTTGACCGCGAAGCCTTGTTGACGCAGCCAGTGCGTCATGCGCGGCACTCCGTAGGTCTCATTCGACGCGACGTAGATGAGTTCGATCTCGCGGGCCAGGACCCGGTCTTGGAGCTCGCGCACCGATGGGACATCGATCTGCCAGTCGTAGAACCCTGATCGGGACACTTCCAACACCCGACACATCTCGGTGACAGGCCACTCGCACGCAGGGTTCGCCTGCTCCTCGGCGATGAACGTGAACACCGTGGTCACACGTTCTTCGGGTGCGACGCCGAGAAGTAGGCGACTGCTGAGATGAAATCATGGTGAGTCACCCCGGGTGTGGGCGCGTCAGGATCGGGGGCGCAGCCCCCGAATCAGCTTTCGGAGTGATCAAGGTCAGGCTGCGGGTGTGATCGTGACGTTGTGGCCGAGGTGTTCGAGTCTGGCGACGAGTCGCCGGGTCTCGATGGTCGGGTCACGGCGACGATCGTTGTAGTCGGTTCCGAGGTTGTGGAACGGGACCTGCCTGTCGAGGATGTGCCATACCGCGACCAACACGGCGTGGCCGGTTGCGACAGCGGCACGTTTGGGTCCCCGGCGGGCCCGTATCCGCCGATGTCGTTCACTCAAATGGTTGTTCTTCGTTCGCGCCACGGCATGAGCGACCTCGTTCAGACCTTGACGCAGCCACTGAGCGCCTGGGCGGGTGAACCCGGGACCGTGTTTGCCGGCGGACTCGTTGTTGCCCGGGCACATCCCCGCCCACGACGCCAGATGCCCAGCGGTCGCGAACACGCCCATGTCGACGCCGATCTCGGAGATGATCGTTTCCGCCGAGCGCAGCTCCACGCCTGGGATCGTGCGGAGCAGATCGATCGCCCACCCGAATGGTTCGCTGGCGATCACGATCTCGGCGGAGACGATCGCGATCTGGTTGTCCAACGCGTCGAGATGAGCCAGACCCGCGCGAGCGACCGTTGAATGATGGCCTGCCAGCGGTGCGCGAGCGCGTCCTCGATCGCCGCGATCCTGGGTCGAAGACGACCCCGGGCGAGATCGGCAAGCACGACCGGATCACGTTCACCAGCAATCAACGCTTCGATGATCGACCGGCCGGTCTTGGACAACACCACCGACGTCACCGACGTCAACTTGACCGAAGCGTCCTGGCAGATCTTCTCCAACCGTTGGATCACCCGGCCACGTTCCTGGATCAACGATTTGCGATACCGGCACAGCTCGCGCAGCACCCGGATCCCCGGCTCAGGAATGAAACTGGCCCGCAACAAGCCGTGCTCGGCCAATTGGCAGATCCACGCCGCGTCCGCGGTGTCGGTCTTTCGGCCCGGCACGTTCTTGATGTGTGCGGCGTTGACCAACACCGTGTCGATCCCGGCGTCCTCGAGCGCATAGAACACCGGCCGCCAATAGATCCCGGTCGCCTCCATCGCGACCAAGCTCACACCCAGATCGGCGAGCCACGACACCAACCCCGTCAACCCGGAACCGTTCGTCGTGAACCGAGCCTGAGTCGACACCCTGGCCCCCGACCGTTTCTCCGATGGCGTTCTTGCGCACGCTGACACCTCGTCACGGTGCACGTCCAGACCGCACACCCGTTCAACCATCATCTCCATCACAAACCTCCCTTGACTCGACGAACTCTTGGAGTTGTCGTCTGGAGGGGCGACGTATCAGACGAGTCTGAGATGCGTGCTCGAAGCAACAATCGCGGGTTCCTGGACGCCCCCACCGTCAAGCTTTTCCACGGGCGCAAACACACCAAGCGCGGTCGACGTGACCAGACGACCCGACAATGATTTCATCCACACAGGTGCGCCGCCAGGCCCATCAACAGCTTTTCCCAGAATGTAAGGCTCCCGCGCGACCCGCTCGAGCTCGGCTTTCAGCTCTCGGATCTCGGCACGTTTGGCTGGGTCGGCGCCTGGCCGGCCTTGGCCTCACGGGCCTCGCGGACCCAGTTGCCGACCGACGAGTCATGCAAGCGCATCTCGCGGGCGACCTGGGCGATCTTGCCGCCCGACGCGTCGACCATCGCGACGACCTCGGCTTTGAACTCGGGGGTGAACTTCCGGCGCGACCGGCCGGGACTACTACTCGTTGACATGGACACCCCAATCCGGGCTGTACAGCCCTGAAGGTAGATGTCCGTCGAACGGGGTGAAACTCAGTGAGTTCCTCGCCCGTGACGGGGTGGTGGTGCCGGAGCGGACGGTTCGGCGGTTCATCGCCACCGATTTCGGTCCGCGCCGCGGGCAAGGCTCGACTGTGCGGGTCGCTGATGGTGAACCGGGTCACGAGTTGCAGATCGACTTCGGCCGGCTCGGTCTGCTGACCGACCCGGTGACCGGCAAGCGGCGGGTGTGTCACGCCCTAATTTTCACTGCGGTGTTCTCTCGGCACATGTTCGTGTGGTTGTCGTTCACGCAGACCACCGACGCCGTGATCGCCGGGTGTGAGGCAGCGTGGCGGTTCCTCGGTGGGGTGTTCAAAGTGTTGATGCCCGGCCGGGATATGTGGCGGGCTGCCGCTCGACCGCTGGTCAGCTGGGGTGCTCACCGCCCGGCGGGACACATAACGCTTAGTTTAGGCCGCTCGACAGTGTGGGGCTTCCAGTTCGTTCTAAAAGAGGAAGTTGCCCATGTTGGAACAGCTCTTCGTGAAGCCGTCGACGGTCGACCGGTTGCGTGCGTCGTAGATCGAGGCAGAGATCGAGGCGTAAATCGCCTGGCTCACCGAGCACGGCTATGGCCTCAAGTCGGTGTGGCGCCGAGTCCCGATCGTGTACGCGTTCGGCGAGCACGCCCGAGTGAAGGCGCCTCGTCGGTCGCCGATCTCCAGCGGTTCGTCGAGGGTTTCGTCGCGGCGCGGATTGCCGCGCATCCCCGGCGGAACTGTTCGGGGCGGTTGATGGCGAAAGAGGTGCGGAGACCGATCGAGAGATGCTGTCGGGCGTTCATCGCCGGGTTCGTGCCGTCGGGTCGCTCGACGGGTTCGTTCACGTTCACCGACCAGGTGCCGGGTTTCGTCGACTATCTCATTGACGAACGCGGGCTTCGCCCAGCGTCGGTCGATCAATATCGGCATCATCTCGCCCGGTTCGACGTCTACTCACGGCGGATCGACGCGACGGTGGCTGACCTGTTCCCGGCGTTGGTGTCCGCGTTCATGGTGGAACGCGCCAGCGTCGGGTTGGCGAGAAGCACGGTGCGCAACTGGCCCGGGTGCTGTGGGTGTTCGTCCGGTTCGCGCACCGTTCCGGGATCCTCGGCAGCGATCTGAGCGCCGCAGTCGGCTGGCCGCAGGTGTATAGGCTCTCGAACGTGCCACGGTCGATTTGGTCGGACGACGTCAACCGTGTCCTGGCTGCGGTCGATCGGCGCACCCCGGTCGGCAAGCGTAACTACGCGATCTTGTTGTTGTTGGTGACCTACGGGCTTCGGGGGCCGCGAGATCGTTGCGCTCCAACTGGATCACATCTATTGGAAACGTGGTCGGCTGGCGATCCCGGAAGGCAAGGCCGGACATTCGACGGCGTTCCCCCTGTCACAGGTTGTCGGCAAAGCGATCGTCGACTATCTCAAGCACGGCCGCCCTCAGACCAGGACCGTCACGTGTTCTTCCCCGGGCGACCGCTCCACGGAACCCGATTGGATCGGCGCCGTGTCGTCACAGGCCAGCCGCTACCTGCAGGCCCTCACCCAGTGCCATCAACCACTCGCTGCGCGCAAGATCAAGTCCGTCACGGCCCAGCCGAAGTCGCAACGCGGCGTCGAGGGCATGGCGTTTGAACGGCGAGAGGTGCGTGCGACGAACCGCTCGAACGGGCACGATCCGTCGTCGGCCTCGATCTCCAGAGCCCAGTCAGCCATGCGCCACCCTGAGACGCGACCACACGTCAGCGGCCTTCGTCCGGTTCTCCGGTAGCGCGTGGGCATAGACCCGTTGAGTGACGACTGTCGACGAGTGACCGAGCCGGTCGGCCACGTCGTCCAGCGTGACTCCACGCGCCAAGAGGTGGCTTGCATGGGTGTGTCGCAGCGTGTGCAACGTCCACTTCGCTGGACCGTCGGGGATCAGCGGCCGCAACGTATCCGTCGCCCACCGCGTGAACACGTCGGGGTTGATGACCTCACCGGTATTGTGAGTGATGAGACCGTTGAAGGCCCGCACCCCTGGCTGACGGTGGACCTGACGCAGCGCGTCGACCGCGGTCGGTGTCAGCCTCACGACCCGGTTGGAACGCAACGACTTCAACGGGCGAATCTCGTAGCCGACCCTAAGGATCCGTACCGCCTGCTGGGCGATGTGCAACGTCTGCGCGGTGAGGTCGATGTACTCCCACCCGACGCCGAGCGACTCACCCCGACGCATCCCGGTCTCAAGGATCAATAGCGCCGGCAACACAAACGGGTCGATGTCGAGGTGCTCGACCAGCCATCGCTGCAAATTCAGCACCTGTGCAGTCGACAGGACTTCGTCCGGCCGGATCGTGCGGAGTTGACCAACCGGATCCGCCTTGCCCCGATGCAACGTCGGCAGCGGAGCGTCACGGACCGGGTTCGAGTCCAACAGCCGGTCGCGCATCGCTGCCTTCATCGCACCCGACAACGTCGTCTTGATATTGCCGACCGTCTTGCGTGACAACGGCTTGCCAGTCTTCGCGCTTGAGACGGCCAACAGTTCATCCCACACGTCCATCCAGTCAGACGGCTTCACGTCACCGATCCGGATGCGTTCGAGGTAGGGCTTGACGTGACCGACATCGGTGCGGACCCTGCGGGCGTGGTCCTCGCGCTGGCCGAGCAACGCCCGCTTGGCCTCCTTCTCGACCCAACCGTCGAGCCACTCGGTGATCGGTGTGGCTGCGGTGAACGTCAGCGTCATCGTGGCGCACGCTGCTTCGGCATCGTCCTGGGTCGCGTACGGGCCTTCGCGCCAGCGGCGCCGCTCGCCGTCCGGGCCAACGACGGTGCGCCGGACCCACCACTTGTGGTTCTTCAACTCGACATGCCCGGAACCGGGCTCGGCACGCGCCCGGCGCTTCACGCCACCGCCTCAGCACACCAGGCGACGAGAGCGTCCTGCGGGCACACCCACTTCGCTCCGAGCTTGCGAGCCGGGAGTTGCCGGCGGCGCATGTAGTAGCGAACGTGCTCTTCGGGCCAACCAATCACTGCTGCCACATCCTCCGGCGACAGCAGCCACGGCCGACCGACCAGACGATCCACCAACGACGGCACCGCCGTGGCACCCCCAGCCGTCTCAGCGCCAGCCGCCGACACCTCGGTCAGGCGCAGCGACGAAACGAGCACCCTCCATGCCCCTCGCTGCGGGAACGCCTCGATCTCACCGGCATCGATCCGCCGACGCACCGTCGCCGCCGAACAATCCAACAGCGCGGCCGCGTCGTTCACCGAAATTGTGAGGTCGTCCACGCCCCAACTAGGCCGATGAACGCCGCTAGGCATCTCAACTCGGGGGCCAACCGGGGGCCAGAGTCGATGGTTTGGGGCCAGTCCACGCAAACCATCGTACATCACGTGGATTCACATAGCACCAGCTAGATAGCAAGATTCTTGTGCCCGGGACGGGACTCGAACCCGTACCCCCTTGCGGGGAGGGGGGTTTAAGCCCCCCTTCAGACCCGTGTCCGCCCTGGTAAACGAACCAGCCAGGGCCCTATCGGGGGCCAGACGACAGGGCTATCGAGAGGCGGCGTTGGCGCCCACCTGCGGCCGATGTCACATCGTACGAAAGACGTCAAGGCTCGCGATCACGCTGGGGCAACGACGCGTCGGGAGGCCGAGGTCGAGGAATGCCGCGTGCGTGTACTGCTCAGGCGCGTTCGCGGGTTCTCATCCCGTAGAGTCGCCCAATCCCGGTTAGCTGCGTTCACCCGGTCGGGCTGCTCGGTTGCTTCGTACCGCCCGCGGAGCATGCCGTTCCTAAGCCTCGATCCACCGATGGGACGGGTGTGAGGTGATGCGCGTATCCGCCTGAAAGGTCTCCTGGACTGGGACGATGTTGGTTCTTACACCTCATTGTTCGACAGAACCAGGAGACACTTCCAGTGACATCAGTATCGCGCTCCATCGCCCGCGTTGACGTTTCACTCAATGATCCGAATCTGGTTGCGAACGCCGGCCTGTTGTTGACCGCAACGGTCGCGGAACGACTCGGGTTGGAGGCGTTGATCGACGCGACCGTGAAGCTCGGCGGCCGCACAGGCGGCGCACGCCCGGGACGCAAGGTATTGACGCTGACCCACGCGATGATCGCCGGCGGCACGCACATCGATCATGCCGACATGCGCCGCTCCGGATCGACAGCGCAGCGATCGCCGACTCATTGGCGGGGTCAGTGGCTGCGTATGTACGCGCGTCCATATAAGTCGAGAGCACGTACCCTGCGGTCTCCATACAACTTGCCCAAGCATCCAACGCTATCGAAAGGTCGTTGGCGAAGTTTGATCGCTTGGTCGTCCTCAGTTCGATTTCGTCGTAGGCGCAACCATCGCGTCGCGTGTCGCTAGCCCTGATTGGTCATGAGAATTCGGGTGGTGGGCCTGC
>Ga0105047_10012190_pt1 | contig 13852 bp, 14 predicted proteins | sample MAT04_FD_78384 | JGI IMG/M metagenome (GOLD analysis project Ga0105047, IMG submission 78384) | Freshwater microbial communities from Lake Fryxell liftoff mats and glacier meltwater in Antarctica - MAT-04 (megahit assembly) | ecosystem: Environmental > Aquatic > Freshwater > Ice > Liftoff...
ATTCTCAAGCTCACCGGCAAGATCCACAAAATCGGCGAAGTGCATGACGGCGCATCCACCATGGACTTCATGGACCAGGAGGCCGAGCGCGGTATCACCATCCAGTCCGCCGCCACCACCTGCTTCTGGGACGGCCATCAGTTCAACATCATCGACACCCCCGGCCACGTTGACTTCACCATCGAAGTTTACCGCTCCCTCAAGGTTCTCGATGGCGGCGTCGGCGTCTTCTGCGGCTCCGGCGGCGTCGAGCCACAGTCCGAGACCAACTGGCGCTACGCCAACGACTCCGAAGTCGCCCGTGTCATTTACGTCAACAAACTCGACCGTATCGGCGCTGATTTCTACCGCGTTGTCGCCCAGGTGAAAAAAATTCTCGGCGCCCACCCGCTCGTCATGGTTCTGCCAATCGGCACGGAATCCGATTTCATCGGAGTCGTCGATCTCCTCACCATGAAAGCCCACATCTGGGACGAAACCGGACAACCCGAGAATTTCACGATCGGGGAAGTCCCCGCCGACTTGGTGGACAAGGCGAAAGAATACCGAGCCCAACTCATCGAGACCGCCGTCGAGCAGGACGACGAGATCATGGAAGCCTACCTCGAAGGCACGGAGCCTACGATCGAGCAAATCAAGAAGTGCATCCGCAAAGGCACCATCGATCTCGCTTTCTTCCCCACCTACTGCGGCTCTTCGTTCAAAAACAAAGGCCTCCAACTCGTCCTCGACGCCGTCGTCGATTACCTTCCAAGCCCGACCGACGTGAAACCACTCCCCGAAGTGGACGAGGAAGGCACTCCAACCGGCAAGTTCGCCGTCATCGATCCGACCGCCCCTTTCCGCGGCCTGGCATTCAAGATCATGGACGACAAGTTCGGCGCGCTCACCTTCACCCGTATCTACTCGGGCACCATCAAAAAGGGTGACACCGTCCTCAACTCCTTCACTGGCAAGACTGAGCGCATCAGCCGCATGGTCGAGATGCACGCCGACGACCGCAAGGAAATCGACTCCGCACAGGCCGGCGACATCATCGCCATCGTCGGAATGAAAAACGTCCAGACCGGCCACACCCTCTGCGACGAGAAAAACCCGGCCACCCTTGAGCCGATGGTGTTCCCCGATCCGGTTATCTCCATCGCCGTCGCACCGAAGGACAAGGCCAACGCCGAGAAGCTCGCCAACGCCATCGGAAAAATGATTCAGGAAGACCCTTCGTTCCGAGTCGAGACCGACGAGGAAACCAATGAGATGATCCTCAAAGGCATGGGCGAGCTCCACCTCGACATCAAGATCGACATCCTCAAGCGCACCCACAAGGTGGAGGTCACCGTCGGCGCCCCACAGGTCGCCTATCGTGAGACAATCACCAAAGCCGTCAACGACAGCTACACCCACAAAAAGCAGTCCGGTGGTTCCGGCCAGTTCGCGAAGATCGACTACTCGATCGAGCCCGGCGAACCCGGCTCCGGCTTCGTTTTCGAATCGAAGGTCGTCGGCGGCAGCATCCCGAAAGAGTTCATCCCAGCCGTGGAAAAAGGTTTCAAGACATCCATCCACAAGGGACCTCTCGCCGGCTACCCCTGCCTCGATTTCAAGGTAACGCTCAACGAAGGTGGTTTCCACGCCGTTGACTCCTCGTCCATCGCCTTCGAAATCGCCGCGAAAGCCGCCTACCGCCAGTCCATGGTGAAAGCCGGTCCACAGGTGCTGGAGCCAATGATGAAACTCGACGTCTTCGCGCCCGAGGAAAAAGTCGGCGACGTCATCGGCGATCTCAACCGCCGCCGTGGTATGATCCAAGGCCAGGAGCCGACACCAGGCGGTGTCCGCGTCAAAGCCGAGGCGCCCCTCTCCGCGATGTTCGGCTACATCGGCGACCTCCGCACCATGACCTCCGGCCGTGGCCAGTTCTCCATGGAGTTCAGCCACTACGCCGCCTGCCCGAAAAACATCGCCGACGATGTCATCGCCAAGGCAAAGGAAAAAGAGGAAGCCCTGCGCGCCGGCAAGTAATCGTGGCGGCGGATTGCATCCGCCATTCCTTTCAGACAATCAAAACCCGCCCCGGCCAGCCCGGTGCGGGTTTTTTACAATTCCTCCCACTGGAAGCGAGGGGTTTTTACTGCTTTCATTTCGCCCGTCGGATCGTCAGCCTCCCTCCCATACCCAGCTTCCCATGATCACACGGATCAAAATTGAAAACTTCCGCTCCTTCGTCAAAGCTGAAGCCAATCTTCAGCCCTTTACCCTCGTCATCGGTGCCAACGGTGCGGGCAAGAGCAATTTGTTGAGGTGGTTCCGGCTCATCTCGAAACGCCAGGATGGCGAGCATCGTCGCAATGCACACGGGATGGTTCACGAAATTTTCCTGTTTAAAAAGGAAACATGGGAAAGGCATATCGGCCATCAGGCTGATGAAAGCTCTTTCCTCCTTGTGTTTGACGACGGTTCTGAGGTCAAGGGTGACAACCAGGGAATTACAGACAAGGACTTGCCTTGGCCAAAGTCCGGATTGCCGCTGTTCAATCTCGAACCGGAAACGATCTCCGGCACGGAGCATGTCGTCGCCCGACCGGCGGTGGATTCCAACGGCGCGGGAACTGTCCAAGTGCTGGATGCGCTGAAAAGCGGTGACCGGGAGGATCTCTTTGATCGGATCGAGGAAAACTTCCGCCGGTATGTTCCCGAGGTTCAGAAACTGAGTCTGTTGCCAAACGGAAAAGGGCAGAAAGTGATTCAGGTGAGAGAAAGGGGACTTGAGAAGCCGCTCCCTGCTTCCGAACTCTCGGAAGGCACCCGACTGATCCTTTGCATCCTGACAATCATCCATCAGGAGAATCCTCCACCGGTCATCCTGTTGGAAGACATCGACCGTGGCATGCACCCGCGGCTTTTCGAGGAGATCGCGCCACTGATGAGAAAAATCGCGGAAGAGCACGGCATCAATATCATCGCCACCACTCACAATCCCTATCTGGTGGACGCTTTCCAGGACGCGAAGGAATGTGTCCTGTTGGTTGAAAAAATGGAAGGGGCTTCCGTCCTGATTCCGCTAACAGACAAGTTGGAAGGGCTGGACTACGATAGAGAGGAAACAGATGTCTCATTGGGTGAACTCTGGTATTCCGGCTTGGTGGGCGGGGTTCCGGTCCGCGCGAAACTCTGAACGTGCCCGCATTCCCCAACCCGATGAGAACCCTCACAGTATTCAGCGAGTCGCCGCACGATGATTTCGTTTACGAAAGCCTGGCCGAACGCATCACCGGGCAATCGTTCCAGCTTTGCGACGTGCCCTTGGGGTTCAGAAAGCATTCCGGCGTGAGCAAGGTCCTGGGATTGCTTCGAATGTTGCTGAGAACTCTACCCAAATCGGGTGAAGTTTCGGATCTGGCATTGATCATCGCAGTGGACAACGATCGTTGTCCCGGCCATCCCGGCGGGCAACCACATCCGCGCCCCCTTCCGCCAATGGAGCAAAAACGGATAAGCCGTTGGGACACCATCCAAACCGCGCTTCGTGAACGTTGGGGAGACAACCGCGCCGCCTGGCCTGTGGATGTGGCCGTTGCCATTCCGGTGGAGATGCTCGAATCCTGGGTGCTCCTGCTGCTGGATCCCAAACGCGCACCATTGCCAATCTACCCGAACGCTTCCGATATGCAGGCCAGGCTTTTCCACGAGCCGGGAAAGCCCGGTCCCCAGCTCAAGGATATCGTCAAGGAAGAGATCCGCCACCGCGATTTGAGCAAACAAGATCTGCTAATGACCGCTGCCACCGATGGTGACTTGGCTGTGGTGGAAAGTGTGTCGCCAAGTTTCCGGATGTTTGCCACAGAGTTGCGCGGTTGGTGCGGGTGAACGTCGGTGGTCCCTCGTTGTTCTGCCCGCCATCTATCCCTCCTTCGTTGGTCAAACCACAGGTGGTATGTCATCCTCGTTGTTGCGGGAGAGGTCTTCGAGGAGGGATTGGTTGAAGTGGTCGGTGGCGTGTCCGGGATCGCCGAGCTGGTGAAAGGCTACGGCGAGGATGCTTTTGCCGAGCTGGAGATCCAAGGCGCAGAGGCTGTGGCGGCTAGGAGGTCGGCACCGAGGGTGGGCAAGTCTTTCTCCGCAGGGTAAAGGAGCGCGGACTTGAGTCCACTGCCAACCTCTTCACCAACCTCCACCGGCCCGCCCGCTGCGGGTTTTTTCGCGCATTCGGATGCGCTTGCCCCGTAATCATGTATCTTCAGTTTTAACCATATGAAGATCCCCACAAACGTCGCCATCCTTCCCGCTTTTCTGTTTTTCGTTTCCTCCTGCGATTCCCAACGCGGAAAGCCCCGCGAGGTTCAGCTCGAGACAGCGGCTGAGAATCTTGAGGCCAAGGCCGAGCAGGTTCGCGAGGAGGTCAAGGAAACCGCCGTGATCAAAAAGGAGCAGGCGGATGAGATTCGGGATATGAATGGTGATGAGGCGACTGCGGAAGCGATTGACAAAGACGCGGAAGTGACCAAGGAAGTCGGCGAACTCCGAGCCGAGCAGTTGGAGGAGCAGGCGGACAAGATCCGTGAACAAAAGGAGTGAGATTGCAAAACGCATGAGGCCGTCCCGCATTTCTCACGAAATTTTCTTAAGTATCCACCCCCATGCGCTTGAAATCCCCGTGAAATAAAGGGTGGCACTTTTCCTGCGAAATGACAGCAGTGCCCCACAAAGGGAAACCATTTAAACCAATGAAAACGATTACCACATCCGCAATCCTGTCAGTCACCGCCATCGCCCTGTTTCTAACTTCCTGCGAGTCTAAGGAAGAAGAAATCCGGGAGGACAAAGTCGAAATGAAAGCCGACGCCATGGAGGACAAAGCCGACCAAGTCCGCAAGGCCGGGGAGAAATCCGCCGACATGAAGGAAGACGCCGCCGACTCCATCCGCGATACCACCGGAAACGAAGGCGCTGCGGATGCCGCCGAAGACGCTGCGGACGCGACCCGCAATGCAGCTGACGATAAGGCGGATGGCCTGGAAGAAGCGGCCGACGAGGTCGAAGACGGCCAATGATTCTTTTCTGAACTCCTCGCACCAAAACCACCGTCCCGAACCGGGCGGTGGTTTTTCGCGTTCATATCCCGCCGCCTTGACTCTTTCCAAAGCGAACCCACACTGCACGCATGTCGCAAACCTTGTCGCTCAAATCCAACATCGCTCTCGGAGTCGTTCCCACACACATCAAATTCGTCGGCGGACTCGTCCCGGATGAGCAGGGGAAATTCCCTCGTGAGGCGGACGGTCGCCACTGCATCGTCGCGGAAATGGATCGCATCTGCCAGCAATCGCCAGTGCGTCCCACTTGCACGCAGATCCCCTTCTTCGCAGGTGCCGATGAGGCGGAAGTCAGCGAGATGATCTCCGGACTCAAGGAACTCGGCCTCGCGGTCCACTTCATCATGATGGTCGGAGGAGCGAACCCGATGGATCCCGCCGATGAAGACGCGGTGGTCGCCCAGCTCGTCGGCTCACTCAAAGCCGCGCAGAAATACGGCATCGCATCCGTATCCTCCACCTCCATCGAGGAGTGGATGAACGGCCCCGCGGATATGGATCTCGGAAAAGCCGTCGCTCAAAACGTTAAAGTCCACGCCCGCGCCGCCCGGGAATCCGGCCTGCTCGATTCCGCGATCGCCGCCTGGCACATCGAGTTCCTCCGCCCCGGCGAGTTCAAGACCTTCACCAGTCTCGACCGGGCGTGGTCCTTCGTGAAAGCGGTCAACAAAGAGATTGGCACCGATTTCTTCAAGCTCCTCTGCGATGCCGCACACATGGGGAACTCCGGTGTCAGCATCGAGGAAAACCAGAAACTCATCGCAGAGATCGCCGCCGCCGGCCACATGGGCATCTACCACGCCTCCTGCCCGACGACCCGCGGCTGCCTCAGCACGGATGACGGCTGGATCGGCGCGACACTCCGCGCGGCTGCGGAAACAGGGAAACTCGAAACCGTTTTCGTGGAAATTTTCCACCACGAGGATCCGGCCCTCGAAGCCCTCCGCGATCTCGATTCCGGCCACGGCATCGACACGCGCGACGGTCGCTCGTACACTCAGACCACCATCGACGCCTTGGTCGAGACCGCCCACCGCTTGAACAATCTCCATGCCCGCGGGATCCTATGAAAATCCCTTTCATCCTCCTATTCCTTCTCATCATTCCCACGCTCCACGCACAGGAGGCGGAGCCGGAGAAACCCGCCGAACCCGCGAAGCCTCCCATCGAGAAACTTGACGAAAACAACTACCGGATCGGGGAGGTCACGCTCAACAAGGAAACCCGTGAAATCCGCTTCCCGGCGCTCGTCAATCTGAAGGACGGCCTGCTGGAATACCTCATCGTCCATCAGAACGGGAAAATCCACGAATCGCTTTTCCGGACCGATGTCTCCCCGACCAGTATCAACCTCGCCTTGACACTCCTGCGCTACAAACCTTCCAAGGAACTCTACCGCATCCCCAAGGAACCCGGTGTCCTCAGCGGGGATTTTTACAAGGAACCCGAGGAAACGAAACTCGCCTCCCGCATCACCATCGAAGTCGAGTACGAAAAGGACGGCGAGAAAAAGCGAATCCCTGTCAATGATTGGATTCGCCACGACACCACCGGTAAGGCCATGCCACCCACCGCATGGGTCTATGGCGGATCGGAATTCTACGATGGGATCTTCGTTCCGGAAAGCACCGGCGACATCGCCGCCATCTATCTCACCAACAGCACCCTCATCAACTACCCCGGCGATGACAATTTCAACGACGAGGTCTGGAGTTCTTTCAGCGAGCGAATTCCGGAATTGGACACAAAAATCACCCTCATCTTCGCTCCCTATAAAGAAAAACCCTAAGAAAACGGATTGCCCGACCGTTTCTCCCTCGCATTGAACCAACTTTCCAAGAAAACCATGAAGCCCATCACAGTCGTCCTCGCCCTCCTCGCCGCCCCAGTTCTCCATGCAGCGGAAAACCCTTATCTCTCTATCCAGAACGAAATCCGCCAGGCGATCGCCCGTGGAAACGCCTGGTTGATCAAGCAGCAGGATGAAAAAGGCCATTGGGACGATCCCGGTCTGCCCGCCTTCACCGCCCTTTCCCTCACCGCTCTCGCCCGCGATCCGAACCTTGAGGTTACCAAGGACGAACTTCCGGACCATCTCAAGAAAGGCTACGACTGGCTCCTCGGCCAGCAGAAGGAAGACGGCGGCATCTACAACCGCGGCCTATCCGTTTACAACACCGCCACCTCGCTCACAGCGTTGCTCGCCCCCGGTCGCGATGAGTTCGATCCCGCGATCCTCAAAGCCCGCAAGCACCTCATCGCCAACCAGTGGGACATCGGCGAAAAAGGCAAGACCGACAATCAGAACGACGGAGGCATCGGTTACGGCTCCAAAGACGACCACACCGACATGTCCAACACCTACCTCGCGCTCGAGGCCATTGCCCTTTCCGAAAAAATCGCGAAAGACGATAATGCCGAAGACCAGCCCAGCCTCGATTGGGATGCGGCGCTGACCTTCCTTTCCCGCAGCCAGAACCTCAAAGCGACCAACGACCAGGAATGGGCTTCCGATGATCCGAAGAACAAAGGTGGATTCATCTACACTCCCGGGAACTCCAAGGCAGGCACTGACGAGCTTGCTGACGGCAAGGTCGCCCTTCGCTCCTATGGCTCCATCTCCTACGCCGGTCTTCTCTCCCTCGTTTACGCCCAGCTCACTCCGGACGATCCGCGCGTTGTTGCCGTCAAGGAATGGCTCGGCAAAAACTACACCGTGGAGGAAAATCCCCAAATGGGAGCCGAGGGTCTTTATTATTACTACCAAGTGATGGCTAAGGCCATGAACGCGGCCGGCATTGACAAGCTCAAGCTCGCCGACGGCACCGAAGCCGACTGGCGCAAGGATCTCGGTGGAAAACTCCTCTCCTCCCAGCGCGAGGACGGATCATGGTTCAACGACAACGGCCGCTGGATGGAGTCCAACCCCATTCTCGTCACCGCCTACACCGTGATGGCGCTCGAGGAAATCGACCGCTCGATACCCAAGTGACCCCCGTTGATCACCCGGACTCGGAAAGCGGCAGCACCCTGCCGCTTTTTTTGAACTCGGAACCGGGATCAAACCAGCTCCCGCAGCGATCCGAGCACCCAGTCGGCTCCCGCCTTCTCAAGCTGATCCGCGCTAAACTTCCCGGTCGCCACGGCGAGACATTTCGAGCCGATGGCATGGGCGCAAGCGATATCCTTGGGAGTATCGCCGATGACCAGGGTTAGTTCCGGATGGTAAGTCCTTCCCGTGATAGCAAGCGCGCGTTCCAACGCGATGGATCCAAGCTGGTTCCTGTCCGCCCTGTCGGAGCCATAGGCACCGAATGTGAAATGATGTCCGAGTCCGTAATGCCGCAGCTTCATTTCCGCGCCAAGGGCAGTGTTGCCAGTGAGCAGGGCGAGTTGCGCGTTCTCATTTACGGCAAGCGCTTCAAGCAAGTCGATCACCCCGTCCAACACCCGACCCTCAGCGGGATTCGCTTCCAGGGCGGCCTCAAGATGCCGGTGATACGCGTCAAAAAAACGGTGCGTCCGCTCGTCCGTGGCGTCGATTTCAAAGTGGACGTAGAGGTTTTCCAAAATCCCGAGATCCGTGGAACCAGCCAGATCCAGTGGCGGCCCGTCGCCACCGAACACCTCGACGGCTGTCTTCCGCAATGCGGCCATGCCTTTCCCGCCGGTATCCACAAGTGTGCCGTCGATGTCGAAAAGCAGTAGCCAGGAATCGCTTCCCTGCCTGAGGGTTTCCATCAGACCGGCGATTTCTTCAGACATCAGTCCGCAGCCTTTGCGCTTTCCTCCGCTTCGGATTCCACGGGTTCGTCGGAGTCATCCGTTTCCTCTTCTCCATCGTCCTCAGCATCGGCGGAGGTGAACTCCTCGTCATCATCCTCCTCTTCCTCATCGTGTTCGTCCTCTTCGATGAGTTCGCCATGGTAGAGTTGGAAGTGACGCTTGCGCTGGTGGGCTGGGAGCGGTGAGAGGATCATCGCGACGGCGCGACCGTTGAGACGCGGAGCCTGGTCCACGGCGGCCATGGTCTTGAGATCCTCGATGATGCGTTTCAGCACCACGAAGCCCAGATCCTTGTGCGCGTTCTCGCGACCCTTGAACTGCAGGACGAAGCGGACCTTGTGGTTCCCTTCCAGGAAAGTTTCCGCGCGTCCCAGCTTGATGTTGTAATCGTGCTCACCCGTGCCGACCCGGAATTTCACTTCCTTCATCCTCGTCGAGGATTTGGATTTGCCCTTCTTGAGCTTCGCCTGGGTGTATTTGTATTTCCCGTAGTCGATGATCTTGCACACCGGAGGATCCGCCTGTCCGGCGATCTCGACGAGATCCAGCCCGACGGACTGGGCCTTGGCGAGAGCCTCGCGTGAGGACATCACCCCGAGTTGTTCGCCGTTGGAATTGACGACCCGGACTTTGGGTGCGCGGATGCGGTCGTTGATCCGCGTCATATCGCGGAAACGGCCCCTGTTGTTGTTTTTCTGTGGTCTGGCTATGGCTTTATCCTTTGGATGTTTGGGAGCTGCGCCCCGTCCCTGCGGGAAGGCATGGCCTCAAGCCGGGCCGGAGCGGAGAATTGCTGGGGAGATGACCGGAACGACGCGTCATGAAAAGTTGACGAAAGAACCACACGGGTTTTGAAAACCGGCGTGTCGTGTGGTCGGGGTGCGTTCCTGGAAAGTCATAAGCGGAGTGCGCGGCCGATTGTCATCGCCACGGGGAAATACTTCGTGCGCTCAGGAATAACCGCTGAACCAGTGCTTAGGCAAGGATGAAATTTCGCAGCTCACATGAAGATGCGGCCTAGGCTGGGAGGCTTGTTTCTGTAAATGATGCCACGCAGTTTTTCGATCAGACGGCGGGCGGAGAGGCTGTCGCGGCACAGGGCGCGCAAGACCATGACCTCGCCGCCTTCGAGCAGGCCGTGGCCTAGGTAGGTGTCCTCGTTGCCTAAAGCTTCGATTTCCTTGGCGGGAAAATTTCCCAACATGGGACCCGCGATGTAGGTCGAGATGTAGTGACCGGCTCCGAATATTGCGGTAATGCCTTCCAGGTTATCTCCCGGCATGTCGTAGCGCTCGCGGGCGACGAGTTTTCCGGAAAGGCGGAGGTCGAACTCCCAGCGCAGATTTTCGTATTGGAAAATTTCGCCACGTGCGACCCGGCCCGGTGAGATCCAGTCGATGAAGAGGAGACCCGCTCCCTTTTCCAAATCGATGGAGGTTTTCTGGACGTATCTCGCCCCCGCGTGTGGGATGAACGCTTCGGGTATCCACTCGAGGAAGCCGTCTTTTCCTATGGAGAATTTTTGCTCGCAGGTGGCGGGCTGGCCGGAGCGGGTGCGGAAAATCCGGGATGAACTCGGGGTGCTGAGGATGAGCTTGGCCCCCTGCCCGACCGTGATGTCGCACTCGATGCGGTCCCCGTCGAAGAAACCCGCGGTGGGGTTGACGATGGTGACGACGAGGTTTTTCCCGTCATCGGAGAGGTGGGCTTTGCTGAGGTGGATGGGGGCGCGGAAACTCTGGTCCGAAAGATACGGGGTGCCGTCCTCTCTGGCCTCGCAGCGGAGGCGGAGGTGCCCGTTGAGGGAACTCCCGGTGATACTGGGAGCATTTTTGACCACGGAAGGCACGGAATTCACGGAAGTTCTGTAGATTAAACGAAGAGATATTCGTGCTTCAGCCAGGCGAGGAGTTCGTCTTTTCCTTTCCCGGATTTCAGATCCGCGAAGACGACTGGTCGCTCGCCGCGCTGCGTTTTTGAATCGCGGGCCATGACATCGAGATCCGCTCCGACGTATGGGGCGAGATCAATTTTGTTGATGAGCAGGAGATCGCTGGTGCGGATGGCGGGGCCGCCTTTGCGCGGGATCTTGTCGCCCTCAGCGACATCGATGACGTAGATGTAGGCATCGACGAGCTCCGGGGAAAAAGTAGCGGAAAGGTTGTCGCCGCCGCTTTCGATGAGGATGAGTTCCAAATCCGGGTGGAGGTTCTCGAGGTCGGTGACAGCGGCCATGTTCATGCTGGTGTCATCGCGGATCGCGGTATGTGGGCAGCCGCCGGTTTCGACTCCGATCACGCGGTCGGCGGGGAGGACGTTCTCGCGTAGGAGGAACTCGGCGTCCTCGCGGGTGTAGATGTCGTTGGTGATGACGGCGAGGGAGATCTCGTCCTTGAGCCATTGGCTGAGGCGGAGGACGCACATGGTTTTGCCGGAACCGACAGGACCGCCGACACCCAGGCGGAAGGGGCGTTTTTTGGTTTCAGGAAATAAAGAGTCGTTCATGGGAGATGGCGTGTTTCAGGGATGCGATTTCCAGGAGAGGGTTAAAAAAGCCGTCGATCTCCTTGTTCAGGGCAGCATCGACCTGAGTATCCAGTTCGGTGAGGACGCGGTGCAGGATGGTCTGGCAGGCGATCTGACCGATTCGCATGAGTTTCATGGATGCGGAGGTGGCGGCCACGATGGATTGGAAGGCAAAGGCGCGGGCGGCATCGGAGACCGGGACACTGCGGAGCTCGATCGCGGTGACGACAAGGTGATGGGCGCGGGGGTTAAAATATTTGAATCCGATGATGAGTGGTGCTGGATCGAGTTCGCAGAGGAGGCTGAGGCGTTGGGATCCGACCCGGCGGCTGGCGTCGCGGAGTTCGGGGGCGATGCGCCATGCGTCGAGTTCGGAGTCGATTTCTTTCAAAGCTGTCAGGTTCTCTTCCGAGGCTGCGGAGTGGGCTTTTGCGAAGAAGGGCAGCTCGAAGCGGAGGAGGGCAGGGAGAATTTGTTTTCTGAGAAATCTTTCGAGGGATTCGGGATCATTGACGACGCCGACGCGGACCAATTCCTCGAGGCCGTAGGAATGAGCGTAGCCTCCGGAGGGGTAGCCGGTGTCATTGGATTGGAGGAGCCAGAGTAGCAAAACTTCAAATTTTAAATTTCAAATCTCAAGGAAGAGGATGGTGATGAGACGGCAGGATGGGGGTTGGAAGAAGGGTCTTCATTGAGAGTTGGGTTTTGAAATTTGAAGTTTCAATGGGCCATTGCCGTCATGGGTGTGAAGAGGACATCGGGTTCGGTGAAGTCCCAGGACTCGCGGGCTAGGAGTTGGGTCATGGAGTCGTCGTGGAGGACGCGGAGGGAGTTTTCGAGGACTTGGGCGGGGAGATGGAGGTTGCCGACTTTCCAAGCGATCAACGCACCTTCGGCGGGAGTCGAGAACGGCACTTCATAGACTTTCTCGGGAAGTTGGCGGACGATGTAGTCGGCGTCTCCGGTTTGGAAAATGACGCAGCCGTTGGTAAGGCGGGAGGCTAGGTCGAAACCGAAGTCAGTGCCGTCGGTGGCGGTTCCGCGCCAACGTCGTTTCAGGAAAAGTCTTCTTTCCACGGCGAGTTCGATCTGCTTTTCCGGGGGCTTCCCTGAGACCGGCGATACCATCTTTTCAATGAGATGCATCGCTAGAAAAGGAAGTAGCGCTGGGCCATTGGCAGGACGGAGAACGGCTCGCAGTGGAGTTCGCGGCCATCGGCGACGACGGTGTAGGTCTCGGGATCGACAGTGATCCTCGGGAGAGCGTTGTTGAAAAGCAGGTCGCGCTTGGTGACGGTGCGGCAGTTTTTCACGGCGCAGAGACGCTTGGTGAGGGCGAGTGAATTCAGGCTGCCCGTTTCCAAGGATATGGCGCTGACGAAGGTGAGGGAGGTGGAAGCGATGGATTTTCCGAAGGCTCCGAATTGGGGTCGGTAAATGGTTGGTTGAGGGGTCGGGATGGAGGCGTTGGGATCCCCCATGTTGGCCCAGGCGATGAATCCGCCTTTGAGAATGGTCTCCGGTTTCACTCCGAAAAACGCGGGTTTCCAGATGACGATGTCCGCGAGCTTCCCAACTTCCAGGCTGCCGACCTCGTGGGCGATGCCGTGGGTGATGGCGGGGCAGATGGTGTATTTGGAAACATAGCGGAGTGCGCGAAAATTGTCGGCGGCGGGGTGGGTCTCGTCTTCGAGTTTCCCGAACTGGACTTTCATCTTGTGGGCCGTCTGCCAGGTGCGGGTGATAACCTCCCCCACCCTACCCATGGCCTGGCTGTCGCTGGACATCATGGAAATGGCTCCCATGTCGTGGAGCAGGTCTTCGGCGGCGATGGTCTCCGGGCGGATGCGGCTTTCCGCGAAGGCGACATCTTCCGGGATGCGCGAATCCAGGTGGTGGCAGACCATGAGCATGTCGAGGTGCTCGTCGATGGTGTTGGTCGTGAAAGGCCGGGTCGGATTCGTGGAGGACGGGAGGACGTTGGCCTCGCCACAGACGCGGATGATGTCCGGGGCGTGCCCGCCACCCGCACCTTCGGAATGGTACGTGTGGATGGTGCGGCCTTTGAAGGCTTCGAGGGTGCTTTCCAAAAAACCGGCTTCGTTGAGCGTGTCGGTATGGATCGCGACCTGGACATCGAGTTCATCGGCGACGGTGAGGCAGGAGTCGATGGCCGCAGGGGTGGTGCCCCAGTCCTCGTGGAGTTTCAGGCCGATGGCTCCGGCGAGGACTTGCTCGCGGAGGGGCTGGTGGGTCGAGCAGTTGCCTTTTCCGAGAAATCCGAGGTTCATGGGAAATGCCTCGGCGGCTTCCAACATGCGATGGATATTCCATTTTCCCGGCGTGCAAGTGGTGGCGTAAGTGCCGTGAGCAGGACCGGTGCCGCCGCCTAACATAGTGGTAATGCCGCTGGCGATGGCATGCTCGATCTGCTGTGGGCAGATGAAATG
>Ga0105047_10012191_pt1 | contig 13851 bp, 16 predicted proteins | sample MAT04_FD_78384 | JGI IMG/M metagenome (GOLD analysis project Ga0105047, IMG submission 78384) | Freshwater microbial communities from Lake Fryxell liftoff mats and glacier meltwater in Antarctica - MAT-04 (megahit assembly) | ecosystem: Environmental > Aquatic > Freshwater > Ice > Liftoff...
CGACAAGGCGTTCGGCTTCAACGCGCAGACCGAAGAATATGGCGACATGTTCAAGTTCGGCGTGATCGACCCGGCGAAAGTCGTGCGGATTTCGTTGGAATATGCGGCTTCGGTCGCGTCGCTGCTGATCACCACCGAAGCGATGATCGCGGATCGTCCGGAGCCCAAGTCGGGCGGCGGCGGCGGCGGCATGGGCGGCATGGGCGGCATGGACGGCATGATGTGATCCCACTGGGATTGTGTTAGGAAAGGGCGCTCCGCAAGGGGCGCCCTTTTTCGTATGTGGAGGTTGGAAATGAAGCCCGAATTCGTCCGCGCCTTTCGGGCCAGCGATGTCCCGGCGGTCGAAACCCTTTTGCGGGCCGCGTTTGACGGGGCGGGTGAGGCCGGATTGGTGCAGGCTTTGCGGGCCACGGGCGAGATGGTGGTAGAACTGGTGATGCCATGGGAGGGCCAGATCATCGCGCATGTGGCGCTGAGCCGGATGGCCGCGCCTGACGGCTGGCTGTGTCTGGCACCGCTGGCAGTGGCGGCGGATTGGCGCGGGCAGGGTCTGGGGCTGCGGATGGCCAAGGCTGCGGTGGCGCTGGCGGTCGGGCGGACGGTGGTTGTGCTGGGGCGACCTGCGTTCTATGCCCGGGCGGGGTTTTCGCACGTGCGGGCGGGCCGGTTGACGTCGCCCTATCCGATTGCGGAGACGTTGGTTGCGCGGCCTGGGGAAGATGTCGTGGAAGCCGCGCTGATCTATCCGGCGGCATTTGCGGGGGTGTGATGCGTCTGTGGCTGCTGACCGCGCTGGCGATGGCGGCATTCGCCGCAAATTCGCTGCTGAACCGGTATGCCGTGGGGATGGGGCAGATTGACGCTGTCAGTTTTGCAGTCGTGCGCCTGCTGGCGGGGGCGGTCATGCTGGCGGCGATTGTCGGTTTGCGCGGGTTGGCGGGGGGTGTCGTCTGGGCCGGGTGGCCGGGCCGGCTGATGGGCGTGCTGGGGCTGACGGTCTATCTGTTCGGCTTTTCGCTGGCCTATACCTCGCTGGACGCGGGGGCGGGGGCGCTGATCCTGTTCGGGGCCGTGCAGATCACCATGTTCGGGGGGGCGCTGGTGGCGGGCGACGGGGTGCCGCGCCTGCGATGGCTGGGCGCGGGACTGGCCTTTGCCGGGTTGGCGGTGCTGCTGTGGCCGGGAATGGGGATACCGATGAGCCTGCGCCATGCGGGGATGATGGCGGTGGCCGGGCTGGGCTGGGGCGTTTACTCGCTTGCCGGGCGCAGGGCGGGTGATCCGCTGGCGGCGACGACGGCGAACTTTGTGCTGGCGGTTCCGCTGGGAATAGCGGCGGGGTTTGCGCTGGGGATGATGCCTGCGGGCCTGACCGGACCGGGGGTCGCGCTGGCGGTGGTGTCGGGGGCGGTGACCTCTGGCCTTGGCTATGCGCTGTGGTATGCGGTGGTGCCGCGACTTGGGGCCGGACGGGCTTCGGTAGCGCAGTTGAGCGTGCCGGTGTTGACGGCGGCGGCAGGCGCGGGACTGCTGGGCGAGCCGATGGACGCGCGCCTTGTGCTGGCGGGGCTTTGCGTGTTGGGCGGCGTGGCGATGGCCAGCCGGGCCTAGCGCACCAGCCGCTCCAGCGGGTCATACATCAGGCCATCGCCCCAGGCGGCCCTGGCCAGACTGTCGGGCTTGAAGCGGTAGCGGCCAAGGGTCATCTCATCTCGGTTGAAGAACCTGCGACGCGACACCACACCTTCGGGGTCGCGCCAGGCGGGGTCGATATGGCCGCCAGCGATGGTGCAGCGAAAAAACAGGTCGACCTGATGAAAGCCGGTGGCGGGGTCGTGAAACTCGTTGATCAGTGCCGGGGCACCGACGGCCACGGTCAGGCCTGTTTCCTCGTGCACCTCGCGGATCAGGTTTGCGGGCAGCGACGTGCCCGAATCCACCCCGCCGCCGGGCGCGCACCACAGATCTGACCGCCCGCCCGGATAGGCATTGACCAGCAGCAGCCGGTCGTCGAGCAGGATCAGGGCACGCACGGCCACCCGGGGATTGGGACGTTTGATCATTCGCACAGGCTGCGGTGGCAGGCGGCGTTTGTCCAGCATCACCGATGTGCGGCGGCTTGCCGAGGCGGCGAAACTCTGCACTGGCAGGATCGTCACAATCAGAGTAGAATTCGGGCATCGTGTTCCGAAAGGAATTTTTTGATGTTGACCGCTTTCCACAAGATCGCCGGGACTATTACCCGCGCTTTGCTGTTCGCCGTGTTTGCCTGCCTCGCTTCGGGGGCAGCCGTGCAGGCGCAACCCAAGAAACTGGCGCTTGTCGTTGGCAACGCCGCCTATCAACATGTGCCGGGGCTGCAGGCCTCGGCCCGCGATGCGCAGGACATGGCATCGTCGCTGCGCGGGCTCGACTTCGAGGTGACGCTGCTGACCGATGTCGGATCGGAAGTGTTCTGGGTCGTGCTTGATACCTTTGCCAAACAGGCACAGGACGCCGAGACGGTGGTGTTCTACTATTCGGGCCATGCGTTTCAGCGGGGCGGCATCAATCATCTGGTGCCGGTGGGTGCCACGCTCGACAATCCTGCGGCGCTGGCAGAGCAGACCTGGGCACTGAATGACATCGCCGATCGGTTGAAGGGCGGATCGTCGCAACTGCTGATCTTCCTTGACGCGTGCCGGACCAACCCGTTGCCGGGAACATTCCCGACCGATGGCGACGGGCTGGCGCAGTTTGATGGCGGGGCGGGGACCTTTGTGGCCTTTGCCACCCGGCCCGGCATGGTGGCGTTTGATCAGGAGGGCGCGTCGCCCAACAGCCCGTTCACCGGAGCGCTGCTGGCCTCGATCGCGACGCCGGGGCAAAGCATTTCCGACCTGATGATCACAGTCCGCAACGACGTGGATCGGGCGACGGCGGGCAAACAGACGCCGTGGGACCAGTCTTCGCTGCGGGCGCAGTTCCGCTTTGTGGCCGAACCCGCAACCGATGCCGAGGCCGGTCTGGACGAATTGGCTGGGCTCGAGATCGATGCCGAGTCCACCCAGATCAGCGCCGTGGGCGAGATCGTGCTGGCCCTTGCGACCGCCACCGCGCCAACCCGGCAGATCGTGTCGCGGGTGATGGGCGATTACGTTCTGCCGCTGCCGCCCGTCACTTCGGAAAACCGCAGCCTGAACGGCGCTTCGGTGCTGACCCCCGTCGCCGGTCAGCCGGTGGTGCGGCTGAAAGGCGTCGATGCCGGACAGCCGGCGCTGCCGCCGGTGCCCGAAGATCTGGCCAGCGCGGTCCAGACCGAACTGAAGCGGATCGGCTGCTACAATCAGGGCATAGACGGCGACTGGGGCCGAGGGTCGGTAACTGCGCTGGAGCGGTATTACCGGGCCAAGAAGCTGACAGAGAAACCGACCGAAGAGGATGCGTTTCAGCCCACCGAACGGATCTGGCGCGCATTGCTGGCCGAACCGGAAAAGACCTGCGAACCGCTGCCTGTGGTGGCCAGAAAGCCGGTGGTGAAAAAGCCCGCATCGACCACCCAAAAGCCAGCAGTGGCCAAGCAGCCTGCCAAACAGCCCGCCGTCGCAGCGCCAGCCAAGAAAGAGCCGACCTGCAAGTTTCTGGTTGTGGCGATCATCTGCAACTAGCGGCGGATCAGCGTTTGCGCAGAATGCGGTTGACGTGACCCATCTTGCGGCCCGGCCGGGCCTCGGGCTTGCCATAAAGATGGATCGCCGTATCGCGGTCGCCCGCAAGCGCGGGGATGCGGGCGATGTCGTCACCGATCAGGTTTTCCATCATCACATCGGCATGCCGCGCGCCGTCGCCCAGGGGCCAGCCCGCCACCGCGCGGATGTGCTGTTCGAACTGGTCCACCGCACAGCCGGTCTGGGTCCAGTGGCCGGAGTTGTGCACACGCGGGGCGATTTCGTTGACGATCAGGCCTTGCGGTGTCACAAACAATTCGAGCCCCATCACGCCCACATAGTCGAGCGCGGTCAGGATGCGCGCCGCCAGCAGCACGGCATCGTTGCGCAGTGCCGGTGACAGGCGGGCGGGAACGGTGGTGGTGTGCAATATGCCGTCGCGGTGGACGTTCTCACCCGGATCATAGGCCGCAACCGAACCGTCAAGCCCGCGCGCGGCGATGACCGAAACCTCGTGGGAAAAGGCGATGACCCCTTCCAGCACGCATTCCGCCCCCTGCATCCCTGCGTGGGCGGTGCCGGCATCATCGGGGGCGGCCAGCCGGATCTGGCCCTTGCCATCATAGCCCAGCCGGGTGGTTTTCAGGATCGACGGGGTGCCGATACGGGCAATCGCCGCGTGCAGATCGTCGAGCGTCCGGACAGCCGCATAGGGCGCGCAGGTCAGGCCGATGCCGGTGAGAAAATCCTTCTCGGCGATCCGGTCCTGTGCGGTGGCCAGCGACCGGCGGTTGGGGCGGATCGGGCGCAGACGTTCCAGCAGATCGAGCGCTGCGGTGGGAATATTCTCGAATTCATAGGTAATGACATCGACGCTAGACGCGAAGGCGGTCAGCGCCGCGATGTCGTCATACCCGGCGGTGGTCTGCCGGTGGGCCACATCGCCGGCGGGGGCATCGGGGCCTGGGTCGTAGATATGGCAGCGCAGGCCCAGACGGCTGGCCGCCACCGACAGCATCCGGCCCAACTGCCCGCCGCCGAGGATGCCGATGGTCGAGCCGGGGGGCAGCATCTCAGTCATCCGACGGCTCCTCGGGGATCGACGCCGACAGCGCGTCGCGCCAGGCGTCAAGCCGGGCCGCCAGGCCTGCGTCCGACAGCGCCAGGATCGCCGCCGCCATCAGCGCCGCATTGGCCGCGCCGCCGATGGCCATGGTCGCCACCGGATAGCCGCGCGGCATCTGCAGGATCGAATACAGACTGTCGACCCCCGCCAGCGCCCTGGTCTGCACCGGCACGCCGATGACCGGCAGCCGGGTTTTCGACGCCATCATCCCCGGCAGATGCGCCGCACCGCCCGCGCCCGCAATGATGACTTTCAGCCCGCGGTCCACGGCGGTCTTGCCATAGGTCCACATCCGGTCGGGCGTCCGGTGCGCCGAGACAATTTTCGTCTCATACCCGATGCCGAGTTCATCGAGCAGATCGGCCGCGGCCTTCATCGTCGGCCAGTCGGACTGGCTGCCCATGATGATGCCGATCAGTGTCATAGCAGCACCCCCATGCGTGAGCGCCGAACTATACCGGGGACGGGGGCGGGGGCAAGCGGGTGGCGGCCGAGTTGCGCACCCGCCGCACGTCAGGCGATGATATCGGGTATCAGGCGGTCTTCGATCCGCACGATCTGGTCTTTCAGCGCCAGCTTCTGCTTCTTGAGCCGGCGCAGCGACAGTTGATCGGGCAGCGGGTCCTGCTCGAGCGTCCGCACGGCATCGTCGAGGTCGCGATGGTCGCGCCGAAGCACCTCGACGCGGATGCGCAGCATGTCTTCGAAGTTGAGTTCGCTCGGGGCATTCATGGTGTGTAGTCCGCTCAGGCTGGCTGAAACCAGAATATAGTGATTCGCAGTTGTCGCGGGAAGAATCTGCGCGAAAAAGTGACAGGACTGCGGGGTTGCGGGCGCCACGCTGCCGACCCATATTTCAATCAGCGACAGGTGCCCGACGGGGCCTGTCACAAGTGTCGCTTTTGCAAAGGGCATGGCAATGACGAAACTGAGCTTTGGGTCGCATCCGTTTCTCTTGGGCTTTGAACAGCTTGAAAGACTGGTGGAGCGCACCGCCAAGACCGCCGCCGAGGGCTATCCGCCGTTCAACATCGAGGCGGCGTCCGAGAACGCTTACCGCATAACGCTGGCCGTCGCAGGGTTTCGCGACGAGGATCTGGCGATTACCGTCGAGGACCGCCAGCTGGTGATCCGCGGGCGGCAGGCGGATGAGGCCGGCGAAAGGGTGTTCCTGCATCGTGGCATCGCCGCCCGGGCGTTTCAGCGCAGCTTTGTGCTGGCCGAGGGTGTCGAGGTTGCGGGGGCGGCGCTGGAACACGGGTTGTTGCACATCGACCTGCGGCGGTCGGTGCCCGATACGATAGTGCAGACCGTGCCGATCCGGACTGGTCGGTTGACGTCACAATAGGAGATGATCATGGACGCACGTTTCAACGCATTGCCCGACCACGGGGCCCGGATCGTCTATGTGCTGCCCGTTGCGGTGGCCGATCTGCCGGACGAGATCCGGGAACAGGCAGATGGGGTGGACACGCTCTATGCCGTGCACCGCCCGGACGGCGCACGGCTCGCGCTGGTTGCCAACCGCAAGCTGGCCTTCGCGCTGGCTTTGGAGCATGACATGGTGCCGGTCAACGCGCATTGATGCCCGGCGCCGACACCTGCGATGAATGTGGCAGCGCGTTTCGGCGCGATGCCACGGCAATGGCGGGGCTCTGCGGCGAATGTGCGCATCTGCTATATGGCTATCCGGCCTGCGCGCATCAGTTTGAAGGCGGTGCGTGCGCCAAGTGCGGCTGGACCGGCGCGCGGTCTGTCTATACTGCGGGGTTGGCCGGTCCGGAATGAAAAACGGTCCTTTGGGGCGGAGCGTGGACTGGGCATAAGGCGGGGCAATCTGCCGCTTTGGGGTGGCGATGCCGCGTCATTCATATCCTTGATATATGATGCGAGACTGAGGTTGCGCGGGCCCCGCGCATACGCATGCCCACAAAAGGGTCGAACGGCGGGGCGGCAAAACGCGCCCTGCCGTTCGGTTCGGCGGATCGTCAGGCCTTGACCAAACCAAGGCTTTCCAGCTTCAGGATCACCTGATGGGCGCAGTGGTCCACTTCGGTGCCTTCGGTGTCCAGCACCAGCTCGGCACTGGTCGGGGCCTCGTAGGGGTCTGAAATGCCGGTGAATTCCTTGATCTTGCCTTCGCGGGCCAGCTTGTAAAGGCCCTTGCGGTCGCGGCGTTCGCATTCCTCGACCGATGTGGCCACATGCACCTCGATGAAGGCGCCGAAGGCTTCGATCATCTCGCGCACGGCGCGGCGGGTGGCGGTGTAGGGGGCGATGGGGGCGCAGATTGCGATGCCGCCGTTCTTGGTGATTTCGGACGCCACATAGCCGATGCGCTTGATGTTGATGTCGCGGTGTTCCTTCGAGAACCCCAGTTCAGACGACAGATGCTTGCGCACCACGTCGCCGTCCAGCAGCGTTACCGGGCGGCCGCCCTGTTCCATCAACTTGACCATCAGCGCGTTGGCGATGGTGGATTTGCCCGAGCCGGACAGGCCGGTGAAGAACACGGTAAAGCCCTGCTTGTCGCGCGCCGGAGAGGTTTTGCGCAGTTGGGTCACCACCTCGGGGAACGAGAACCATTCCGGGATGTCCAGCCCCTCGCGCAGGCGGCGGCGCAGTTCGGTGCCGGAGATGTCAAGCACGGTGGTGCCTTCGGGCACTTCGTTGGCCGGGAAATACTGGGCACGTTCCTGCACATAGACCATATGCTTGAAATCGACCATGGTGACGCCGATTTCGGCCTCGTGCGTCTTGAACAGGGTCTGCGCGTCATAGGGGCCGTAAAAATCGACGCCCTGGCTGTTCTTGCCGGGGCCTGCGTGGTCGCGGCCGACGATGAAGTGGGTGACACCGTGGTTCTTGCGGATCAGGCCGTGCCAGACCGCCTCACGCGGGCCGGCCATGCGCATGGCAAGGTTCAGGAGCGACATGGAGGTCGTCGCCTGCGGGTATTTGTCCAGCACCGCCTCGTAGCAGCGCACGCGGGTGAAGTGGTCGACATCGCCCGGTTTGGTCATGCCGACGACGGGGTGGATCAGCAGGTTGGCCTGGGCTTCCCTGGCGGCGCGGAAGGTCAATTCCTGATGCGCGCGGTGCAGCGGGTTGCGGGTCTGGAAGGCCACGACCTTGTGCCAGCCGACCTTGCGGAAGAACGCGCGGAGTTCGTTGGGCGTGTCGCGGCGCGATTTGAAATCGTAGTGGACGGGTTGCTGGATGCCGATGACCGGGCCGCCGAGGTAAACCTTGCCTGCGGTGTTGTGCAGGTAGTTGACCGCCGGATGGGCCAGATCGTTGGCGCCAAACACCTTTTCCGCCTCAAGATCCTTGTTCGGCACCCATTTGTCGGTGACCGACAGCACCGCAAGGATGACGCCTTCGGCATCGCGCAGCGCAATGTCCTGACCGGGCGCCACAGCTTCGGCGAATTTCTCGGAGATATCGAGCGTGATCGGGATCGGCCACAGGGTGCCATCCTCGGTGCGCATGGAGGCGACGACGCCGTTGTAATCAGCCTCGGTCTGGAAGCCTTTGAGCGGGAAAAATCCGCCGTTCAACAGCAGTTCCAGATCGCAGACCTGACGCGGGGTCAGGTCCCACGAGGGCAGGCTGGCGGCCTCGACCTTCAGCTTCTGGGCGGATTCATGGGAAACATACAGCTCCGGGATCGGAGCGAGATTGGACTTGGCCATCGCGTGCTCGCTAAAATAGGTCAACCTGCCGGGCGGTTTCTGCCCGCCGCTTCGGGGGCGATTAGCCAATGATTGTGGCGGAATTCAAGTCGAGCGGCGGGAGTTCGTGGCAGAAAAGGCGGAAATGCCGGGGGTGTGGCCTGGCTGTGAACCGGGTTCCACGCCGGTTGTCTGGCGCAGAACGATGTTTCTGGCGGTCAATGGCCGGCGAGGAATTTTTCGGCGTCAAGGGCTGCCATGCAGCCCATTCCAGCGCTGGTCACGGCCTGCCGATAGATATGGTCGGTGAGGTCGCCCGCCGCGAACACGCCCGCAATCGCGGTGCGGGTGCTGCCCGGCTCGACCTGCACATAGCCGCCCGAATGCAGCGGAAGCTGGTCTTTCACCAATTCCGACGCTGGCGCATGGCCGATGGCCACAAAGAACCCGGCACAGGGCACATCGGTTTCCACCCCGGTCTGCACGTTGCGGGCGCGGACGGCGGTGACGCCAAGCGGCGCTTCGGTGCCAAGCACTTCGGTCACGTCATGATTCCAGAGGACCGAAATCTTCGGGTGCTTGAACAGCCGGTTCTGCATGATCCGTTCCGCGCGCAGGGTGTCGCGGCGGTGGATCAGGGTGACCTTGCTGGCAAAGTTGGTCAGAAACAGCGCCTCTTCGACCGCCGTGTTGCCGCCGCCGATCACCACGATTTCCTTGCCACGGTAAAAGAACCCGTCGCAGGTGGCGCAGGCCGAAACGCCAAAGCCCTTGAACTTTTCCTCTGACGGCAGGCCCAGCCATTTGGCTTGCGCCCCAGTGGCAAGGATCACGGCATCGGCGGTATAGGTGGTGCCGCTGTCGGCGGTGGCAGTGAAGGGCCTTTTGGACAGGTCAAGCGACGTGATGTAGTCGGTGATGATCTCTGCCCCCATCGCGGTTGCATGCTCTTGCATCCGGATCATCAGATCGGGGCCCTGCACATGTGTGTCGCCCGGCCAGTTTTCGACCTCGGTGGTGATGGTCAACTGCCCGCCGGGTTGCAGGCCTTGCACAAGGATCGGGTTCAGCATGGCGCGCGCCGAATAAACGGCAGCGGTATACCCGGCAGGGCCGGAACCGATGATCAGAGCTTTGGTATGGCGCGTCGTCATGTCGTCCCCCGGGTTGCGGGTCTGATATAGGCGAGGCAGCGCGGAGGGGAAAGAGTGATCGCTGCATGGCCGGGTTGCGACAAAATCTTGCGCAATCGTGAAATATTATTGCGTGAGAAGGGCTGTTTGCCTAATGCTCGGGAGAGCAGGGAGCATATCATGGCCGCATCGAAACTCGATCCGATCGACCGACAGATTCTGGCCGAGTTGCAGGCAGATGGCCGGATGACCAATGTCGAACTGGCGCGGCGGGTGGGCATCTCGGCGCCGCCCTGCCTGCGCCGGGTGCGGGTGCTGGAGGAGGCCGGCTACATCACCGGCTACCACGCTGACATCAATGCGCGCGAGATGGGGTTCGAAGTGCAGGTGTTCGCCATGGTGCGGCTGCGCAGTCAGGCCGAGGTCGACCTGTCGGCCTTCGAGAAACGCTGCCGTGAATGGCCGCTGGTGCGCGAGTGTCACATGCTGAACGGCGAGATCGACTTCATCCTGAAATGCGTGGCCCCGGATCTGAGCACGTTCCAGAACTTTCTGACCGAGGGGCTGACATCTGCCGACAATGTGGCGTCGGTCAAGACCTCGCTGGTCATTCGCTGCGCCAAGGATCAGCCAGGATTGCCGTTCGATGTGCTGGAGGCCCGGCTGGCGAAATCGGCCTGAGCGCAGGGAGGCCGCAAATGGATAAGCGGCTCCTTTGTGGTGCCAGAGGAGCACCGGAGCCGCTTTAACCGAGCCTCACCCAAGGACACCGGAATTGACCATCGCGGGTCTGCCGAAGTGTCTTCGCACCTGAAACGTGGCCGGTTTGCGGCGGTCTGTCAAACTTTACGCATGTTTTGCGGGCGGGTGGGCGACGATGCTGATGATCGTGGTGAATTGTTCCAAGCCCGGGAACGATGGGGGAGGTGAGGGGGCGGTGACGCCCCCGAATCAAGGGCTTAGCGGGCGGCGATCGCGTGGGTCTTGGCGACCGGGGTCTTCAGCGACTCGGGCTTTGACCGGCTGCCACGCTGCCAGGGCAGGGTGATTTGCAGGTCGGCCGAAGCGGCGATTGCGGATTTCAGCCAGCGGGGATCTTTTTTCATGTTTCGGTCCTGTCTCTCGACGTGTTGTTCGATGTTGAGATAAATTTGACAGGTCATTGCGGCGCGGTTTTGGCCGTGGTGGTTCCCGATCAAGAAATCTGCGGGCCTTGGGCCGGGCAATTGTGGCGGGTTTGCCTTGCCGGTTGCGCCTTGTTTTAATGGAGCTTCCGCATCAATCGGTCGATATGGCCCGGATTGTTTCGCCGAATACGGCGGCGATGCGGCACGACCTGCCCCGATCGTGCCGAAATCTACAGCCGGATGACCGAGATCAGCCGGCCGTAATCCGCCTCGCCGGCATGGGTGGTGCGGCGGAACGAATAGAACCGGTCGGGGTCGCGGTAGGTGCAGTGCCGCGTCCACTCAGCCAGGCCCACCCCGGCGGCGCGCAGCCGCGACAGACCGTAGGCAGGCAGGTCGAACAGCAGGCGGTCGCCGGTGCCGCTGGCAAAGAACCGCGACGTTTTGGGGTCGTCGTCGGTGAAGGTCTGGTAGAATTCGGGGCCAACCTCGTAGGCGGCCTGGCTGATGGTCGGCCCGATCATGGCGGTGATCCTGTCCCGCCGGGCACCCAGAGCCTCCATCGCCGTGATCGTCGCCTCGAGCACGCCCAGTTTCGTCCCGCGCCAGCCGGCATGGGCGGCCCCCACGACATAGGCGCGCGGATCGGCGAACAGCACCGGCTGGCAATCCGCCGTCAGCACCGCCAGCGCGATGCCGGGGGTGGCCGTGACCATGGCATCGGCCCGCGGTCGGCTGACCATCGGCGCGGTCACTGTGACCACGTCAGGCGAATGCACCTGGTTTATGGTGATCAGATGGTCGGGCCCGATGCCCATCGCCTCGGCCACCCGGCCGCGGTTGATCGCCACGATCTCGGACAGGTCCGACGACCCCGGCCCGCAATTCAGCCCGGCAAAGATGCCCGACGAGGCCCCGCCCTTGCGGGTAAAGAACCCGTGGCGGGCGGGCAGGCTGTCAGAGGTCAGCATTTCCAGCATTCAGACAGTTCCCGGCGGGGCTGGACTGCCCGCGGGATGCAGGGCCAGCAGTTTGAACAGCGTTCCCATTTCCGAGGGCGCGGTCAAGCGGTGGCTGTCGGCTTGCAGGCCGGCCAGCCCGTCGGGTGGCAGATTACGGCCAAGCGCGGCCGTTCGCTGTGCAATCCCGAGCCGCAGCAGCGCCTCGCCTTGCGTGGTATAGACGTGCGCCGTGGGCGATGCCGCCGCCAGGGCCGCGAAATCGACATGGGCGGTCAGATCGGCCTGGCCCGGGTCGGCGAACGGGTCGACATGGCTGTGCGCCGCCACGGCCTGAAACGTATCCCCGTGCGAAATCCAGCCGCCATAGTCGACGATCAGCGCCACCCCGCCATGGCGTGCGATGCGCTGACCGATCGTTGCGACCGTGGCGGTGGCGGCGGGGCAGATCTCGACAATATCGCCGGGGCGGGTGTCGTGCAGGCGATGATCGAGCGGGGGAAAGGGGGTTGCGGCGGTCAACCCGGGCGTCAGGCGGCCGTCCGTCACCCCGACGCGCGTCTCGCACCAGCCTTGCGCATCGCGGGTGAACTGGCGGATCGGCAGGGCGTCGAAAAATTCGTTGGCGATCAGGAACAGTGCTTGGTCGGGCAACTGGTCTGCCGTGTCGAGCCAGCGGGCCGGATGCGGGGCGATGGCCGCGCGCTGACCGGCGCGCAGCACCGGCGACGCTTCAACCAGATGCAGCCGCATCGCGACGTGAAAGCCGGGAATGCCGCGGGTGGCGCGCAGCAGGTCGGCCATCAGCGTGCCACGCCCGGGGCCAAGCTCGGCCAGCGTGAAGGGCGCAGGCGCGCCCTGATCCAGCCAGCACTGCGCCAGGGCGAGGCCCAGCAATTCGCCGAACATCTGGCTGATTTCAGGGGCGGTGGTGAAATCGCCCGCAGCCCCGAACGGGTCACGGGTCGCGTAGTAGCCGTAGGACGGGTGCAGCAGACAGTCGGCCATGTAGTCGGCAAGCGTGATCGGCCCCTGCGCGGCGATTCGGGCGGCCAGAAGCGCCTTCAGGCTCATGCTCGCTGCGGGGCGGACGCGCGGGCTCGCCAGACGAACCACAGCCCCACAGCGACCATCGGAACCGACAGCGCCTGCCCTTGGGTCAGCCCCCATCCGCCGAACTGCCAGGCCAGCCCCAGCGGATTGCCGTCCGAGATGAATTGGGCGTCGGGCTGGCGCACGAATTCGACCAGAAACCGCGCTAGGCCGTAGCCGGCAACGAACAGCCCCATGATCAGCCCGGGGGTTTTCAGCGCGCCCCGCCGCCAGATCAGCCAGAACAGCAGCGCCCCCAACACCAGCCCTTCAAGCGCCGCCTCGTAGAGCTGGCTCGGGTGGCGGGCGCAGATGCCGACCACCCCAGAACAGGCCTGTGCCGCCTCTCCGGGAAAGGCCACGCCCCAGGGCAGGCTGGTGGCGCGGCCCCACAACTCGGCATTGATGAAGTTGGCGACACGGCCCAGAAACAACCCGATGGTGACGACCGCCGCCATCAGGTCGCCCACCGGCAGCATTGGCACTGCCTCGCGGCGGCAGAACCACAGGCCAGCGACCACGACCCCCAGAAACCCGCCATGAAACGCCATGCCGCCTTCCCAGACCCGCAGGATCTGCCCCGGGTTTTCAGCGTAGAATTCAAACTGGTAGAACAGCACATAGCCAAGGCGGCCCCCCAGAATGACACCGAAGACCACCCATGTCAGCAGCTTTTCCACCTGCTCTGCGGTCATCGGGGCGGGGCCCGCCCAAAGCCGCGGCGTGGCCAGCATCCGCAGGATCAGCCGCCAGCCGATCAGCAACCCGGCAATGTAGGCCAGGGCATACCAGCGCAAGGCGAGCGTGACGCCGAACAGGTCGATCGAGATGATCTCGGGCGACAGGGGCGGGAAGGGAATATAGGCCATGGCGCATCCTCCGGGTGCCCGGGTTGTCCGGTCTGGCGTCGCGGTTGTCAACGCGCTTGCTGTCGACACGTTCACTTGAACGAAAGGGGCGCGCGGGCCATATAAGGCAAAAGGAAAGGGCTTCCGATGACCGCTTCGAACAAATTCTTCGACGACATGTCCAAACTGATGACCAATGCCATGGGGGTGGCCCAGGGGGCCAAGACCGAGGCCGAGACGGC
>Ga0105047_10012192_pt1 | contig 13851 bp, 12 predicted proteins | sample MAT04_FD_78384 | JGI IMG/M metagenome (GOLD analysis project Ga0105047, IMG submission 78384) | Freshwater microbial communities from Lake Fryxell liftoff mats and glacier meltwater in Antarctica - MAT-04 (megahit assembly) | ecosystem: Environmental > Aquatic > Freshwater > Ice > Liftoff...
CGTTCGCTGACGGTTCATACTGCTTCACCTCTATGTCTTCGGAATATCTAGAGCCATCTGCTGCCGACGATGTGCGGCATCCTTTTCGAGGGACGCGCGAGCGCGAACGCGCGGTTCAAGGCCCTCGAGCTCGGCTCGACGTTTCTGGTGGTGACGCACGATCCACGGATCGCCGAGCGCTGCGATCGCGTGGTGGAGATCGTGGATGGGCGAGTCCGCAGCGATCGTACCCAGTCTCCGCCGAAGCCCGCAGGCGGTTGAAATTGGCGGCCCCGAGCCTCGAGGCGGTCGTCGCGGTGAAGATCACGATCCGCCAGGAGGTGACGATCGAGGCGCACTACGACCGCACCGACGCCGGTGAAGCGGACGAGGGCGGTGAAGCGGACGCCTCGCTGATGATGCCGCAGGAGATGATGCGCCAGCAGTGGCTTGCTCCGCTCAGGGTGATGAGGTAGACGGCGGATCTCCGGACCAGGCGCGCCTCGCCTGGCTTCATACACTGCCCGCCGCGGGGTGCGATTTCCAGACGTCATGCAAGCACTCGTGCGCCCGTTCGAGGCATTCTTCAGGTCCGAGGCAGCCGGCGGCATGCTCCTCATGGTTGCCGCCCTCGTGGCTCTCGTGTGGGCCAACTCGCCGGCCGCCGAGAGCTACTTCGCCCTCTGGAACGCGACGTTCACGCTCGGCGGCGGGCCGCTCGTCATCGCGAAACCGCTCGTGCTTTGGGTCAACGACGGCCTGATGGCCATCTTCTTCTTCCTCGTCGGCCTCGAGATCAAGCGTGAGATCGTCGCCGGCGAGCTGTCGAACCCGCGGCAGGCGGCGCTCTCCGTCGCTGCGGCGATTGGCGGGATGGTCGTGCCAGCGCTGCTGTTTCTCGCCGTCACGGCCGGCACGGACCGGGTCGGCGGCTGGGGCGTCCCGATGGCCACCGACATCGCGTTTGCGATCGGCGTGCTCGCCATCGCCGGCCGCCGCGCCCCGCTCGCCGTCAAGGTCTTCCTGACCGCCCTCGCCATCGTCGACGACCTCGCGGCCGTCCTCGTGATCGCGTTCTTCTACACGGCGTCGGTCAAGCTCGTGCCGCTCGCCGTCGCTGGCGTGGCGCTCGTCGTGCTGATCGGGATGAACCGGGCGGGCGTGATGCGGCCCGCGGCGTACGTCCTCGTCGGCGTCGTGCTGTGGGTGGCGATGCTCAAGTCGGGCGTCCACGCGACGATCGCGGGCGTGCTCACGGCGCTGACGATCCCCGCCGTGCAGCGCCTCGACGCGCCGGCCTTCGCCGAGCGCGCGCAGGAGATCGTGCGCGAGTTCGCGGCTCGAATGAAGCCGGAGCAGACGGCGCCGAACGCCGAGCAGGCGTACGCCATCGCGCGCCTCAGGCAGGCGGCCGAGGACGCCGAGTCGCCGCTCGCGCGCCTCGAGCACATGCTCCACACGCCCGTCGCGCTGCTGATCATGCCGATCTTCGCGCTCGCCAACGCCGGCGTCGCCTTCACGGGCTCACCCGCCGCGACGCTATCGGATCCGGCCGCGCTTGGGGTCATGGCGGGCCTCATCGTCGGGAAGCCCGTCGGCGTTCTGCTGATGGCGTGGCTCGCCATCAAGACCGGGCTGGCCGTGAAGCCTGACGGCGTGACGTGGGGTCACCTCGTCGGCGTAGCCCTGCTCGCCGGCATCGGCTTCACGATGTCCATCTTCATCGCCACGCTCGCTTTCGACGCGCCCGCCGTGCTCGACAGCGCCAAAGCTGGCATTTTCGCCGCGTCGCTCGTGATGGGCATCGCTGGCGCTGTCGTCATCTCCCGCGCTACCCGCACAGGACCACCCACTCCATGAGCCCGACCCTTCTCGACCTCGCTCTCGTCGCCGTCGGCCTCGTCGTGCTCACGGTCGGCGCCGATCTACTCGTCCGCGGCGCGGGCGCTCTCGCGCTGCGTGTCGGCCTGAGCCCGCTCGTCGTCGGGCTGACGGTCGTCGCCTTCGGCACGTCGAGCCCCGAGCTCGCCGTCTCGGCCGAGGCCGCGTACTCGGGCAACTCGGCTATCGCGCTGGGCAACGTCGTCGGCAGCAACCTCTTCAACATCACGCTCATCCTCGGCGTCGCGGCCTTGATCCGGACGATGACGGTCGACCGCGCGCTCGTGCGACGAGACCTACCGGTCATGCTCGGCGCGACCGTCCTGCCCTGCCTGATGCTGCTCGACGGCGTCGTCGGGCGCCTCGACGGGGCCGTGCTCATCGCCGGGCTCATGGGCTACACCGCGTTCAACATCCGCGCGAGCCGTCGCGAGACGCAGGCCGCCGCGGCGGACCTGACGGACGACACGCGGGCGGCGGCCGAGGCGGCGCGCAAGCCGCTGTGGTGGTCGCTGGGCCTGGTCGCCGTGGGCCTGGTGGCGCTCGTCGTCGGGGCTGGCTGGCTCCTCGACGGCGCCGTAAACCTCGCGACCGATCTCGGCGTGCCGACGGCTGTCATCGGGCTGACGCTCGTCGCGGCGGGCACGAGCCTACCCGAGCTCGCAACGTCGGTCGTCGCGGCGCGCAAGGGCGAGCCCGAGCTCGCGCTCGGCAACGTCGTCGGGAGCAACACCTTCAACGGGCTCGGCGTGCTCGGCGTGGCCGCCGTGATACACCCGGTCGAGCAGGGCGGCGTGACCTGGCCGACGCTCGCCGCGATGCTCGTCGCGAGCGTGATAGCCTTCGGCCTCGCGGCGTGGCGTGGGCAACTCGGGCGCGCCGAGGGCGCCGCGCTCGTGCTCGTCTACGTCGCCTATACCGCCGTCCTCTTCGCCACGACACCCATCGGCTGAACGCCGCGCCGCGCGAGGTGCGATCCTGCCGGCCTCTCGAACGGTCAAGCTGCATGGTCCACGGCTGTCACGTAGTTTTTGACTACGTATATCGACAACATTCTCTAATATACTACTTGTTTGCTCGACCGTAGGATGTCGCTTCGAAACACCAGCCGTCACATCTGCTGCACACCGAACAGGAGCGACCATGTCTACCGAAGCCCTCGTCTCGACCATCTCGACCCAAGCCCTCATCTTCTTGGTCGTGGCGAGTGCGCTCGCACTCACCGCGATCGCCGCCCTCAGCGCGACGTTCTTCACCGTCGAGCAACGCACGACCGCCGTCGTTCAGCGGCTCGGCAAGTTTCTGCGTGAGGCCGGCCCGGGCCTCCACACCAAGATACCGTTCGTCGACACGGTCGTCGGGCGCGTGAACCTGCGCGTCCAGCAGCTGGATGTGAGGATCGAGACCAAGACGGAGGACAACGTGTTCGTGCAGATGGTCGTCGCGGTCCAGTACTTCGTCCTGCCGGAGAAGGTCTACCACGCGTTCTACAAGCTCGACGACGCAAACCGGCAGATCACGTCGTTCGTGTTCGACGTCGTGCGGGCGCGCGTCCCCAAGATCAAGCTCGATGACGTCTTCGAGAAGAAGGACGAGATCGCCGACATCGTCAAGAACGAGCTCGCGCAGGTGATGAACGAGTTCGGGTACGGGATCCTCAAGGCGCTCGTCACCGACATCGAGCCGGATTCGACGGTGAAGGGGTCGATGAACGAGATCAATGCGGCGCAGCGGATGCGGGTCGCTGCCACCGAGAAGGGCGAGGCGGATCGGATCCTGAAGGTGAAGGCCGCCGAGGGCGATGCCCAGAGCAAGGCTCTGCAAGGTCGAGGCATCGCCGACCAGCGAAAGGCCATCGTCGAAGGCTTGCGGGACTCGGTGGACGCGTTTCAGAAGGCGGTCCCAGGCACCACGGCGAAGGACGTGATGAATCTGGTACTCATGACCCAGTACTTCGACATGCTCAAGGAGATCGGGGCCTCGTCGCGCACCAACGCGATCCTCATCCCGCACTCGCCTGGCAATCTCGCCAGCCTCACCGACCAGATGCGCACCGCGATGATCGAGGCAGATCAGATAGTTCGCGCCACCGAGGTCAGGCCGATCGCGCCGCGCAACCTACCGGTGAACGGAGGCACGATCTCCGGTGGTGCGGACGCCTTGCTGGCAGGATGACGGACCGCCGTGAGGCAGAAGAGAGGATATCACTATGGGATACTTGAACATGGTCTTCGGTGAAAGAAGGCGCTCATCGCAGCCGGAGCAAAGGCGTGCTCTCCCCGCAGATAGTCACGCGCTGGAGCGCTACCGGCATCGGCTGCGTACGGCTCCACCCGATGCCATCGAGCAGGCTCACACCGCCGCGTTCGCGCAGCTCACCCACGATCAACGAGCGCAGGTGCTGCGGGAGCTGAGCAAAGAGCTGCTGCAGGTAACGGCCCCATGACGCCACCGCCAGACCACTCCGCGAGCACTCGCGGCTTTACGTGGATGAAACGGAGCGCTTAGCAAAGTGGGTATGCTAATTCTGAAGAGCGTCACTCGGCGCTGCGCGGCGGCCGTGATTCGCGCGATGGGCCGGGCATCGGCTACTACGCGGTCAACATCGTCTCGCAGATCGTCCTCGGCATCCTGGCTTCGCTAATCGTCGCCTGGTTCAGCCGCCGGCGTGAGTTCCGCGCGGACGCCGGTGCCGCCAAGCTGGTGGGGCCCGGGCCGATGATCGCCGCCCTCGAGCGGCTCAAGAGCGCCAGCGAGCCGGCGCATCTGCCCGAGAGCGTCCGGGCGTTCGGCATCCGCGACGGGGGCAAGAGCTTCATGGCGATGCTCCGCTCGCACCCGCCCCTCGAGCAGCGGATCGCGGCGCTGCGGTCCGCCCGTTGAGCGCCCAAGATCGACGACTCAACCGGTCAAATTGTCGGTGGAGAGGTACGAGCTAGCTAGCGGGCAGGTGAGCAGCGTAAGGGAGGTCAGGTGACGATACTCCCCTGGCTCGTCATCGCGGCGCTCGTCGCCGTCAACGCGCTGTACGTCGCCGCCGAGTTCGCGGCGGTGGCCATCCAGCGGAGCCAGCTCGCGCCGCTGGCCCGGGACGGGAGCCGCCGAGCCGCTGGGCTCCTGGCGGTCATCGAGGACGGCGCGCAGCTCGACCGCTACATCGCCGCCTGCCAGATCGGCATCACGCTCTCGAGCTTGATCGCGGGCGCGTACGGCCAGGCCACCATCGCGGTGGAGCTGGCGCCGATCCTGGAGAGCGTCGCCGGGCTCACCTCCGCCTCGGCCGAGTCTGTGGCCTTCGTCGCGGTGCTGCTGATCCTGACGGCGGTGCAGGTGGTGCTCGGCGAGTTGGTCCCCAAGTCGCTGGCCCTCCAGTTCCCCGAGGAGACCGCGCTGGCCACGTACCTGCCGACGCGATGGTCCGTGTCCCTGTTCCGAGGGTTCATCTGGGTGCTCAACGGGAGCGGGTTCGTGCTGTTGCGCCCGTTCGGGATCACGCCCGGGGGACATCAGCACGTCCACTCGCCCGAGCAGATCGAGTTCTTGCTCGCGGAGTCGCAGCGAGGCGGGGCGCTGAGCCCGGACGCCCACCGCCGGCTCCGGCGCGGGCTGCAGCTGTCCGCCCGCACTGTCCGTCAGATGATGACGGCGCGGGGAGATCTGTACGCCATCGAGGCGTCGACGCCGCCCGACGAGATCCTCGGGCAGATCTTGCGGAGCCCTTACGGCCGCCTGCCGGTGTACCGGGGGGCGCTCGACAACATCATCGGAGCGGTGAGCACCGAGGACTTCGTCGGCGTGTACGCTGCGCGGCGGGCGGTGCCGCCGCTGGCCGAGCTGATCCGGCCGATCCCCTTCGTACCCGAGTCGCTGCCCGCGCACCGCTTCGTGCGGTTCCTCCAGGAGCAGCGGAGCACCAAGGCCATCGTGGTGGACGAGTTCGGGGCGGTGAAGGGGATCATCAGCATCGAGGACCTGCTAGGGGAGCTCTTCGGCGAGCTCGGCGACGAGCTCAAGCAGCCCGATCGGAGCGCCGAGCCGCTTCCGGACGGCAGCGTCCGGTTGGCGGGATGGATGGGGCTGCACGAGGCCGAGCGCTGGCTCGTTCGGCCGTGGGTGGGCCCCGCCGCGACGATCGGCGGCCACGTCGTCGCCTGTCTGGGACGGCTGCCCTCGGAGGGCGAGCGCGTCGAGGTCGACGGCGTGCCGGTGACGATCGGCGCCATGAGCCCCACGGGCGTGCGCTGGATCGTCGTCCCGCCGCGGCCCTCGGCGGGCAAAGAGCCGTCGAGCGAGGCGCTGATCTGACATGCTGGTCGCGCTCGTCGTCCTGATCTTGATCGTGCTCAACGGCCTGTTCGTCGCCGCAGAGTTCGCGATCATCGGCGCGCCCCGATCCGCCATCCACCACCGCGCCTCGCAGGGAAACCGGCTGGCCAAGCTGGTGCTGAGGGTGCTCAGCGATCCCGGCAAGCAGGATCGCTACATCGCGACCGCGCAGCTCGGGATCACCTTCGCGAGCCTGGGCCTGGGCATGTACGGCGAGCACCACCTGGCGCTGGCGCTGGAGGGGCCGCTGACCCGGCTCGGGATCGCGTCGTGGGTGTCGGTGCACGCGGCGGCGGGCGTCCTCGCGGTCGCAGCGCTGACCTACCTGCACATCGTCCTGGGCGAGATGATGCCCAAGACGATCGCGCTCCAGCACGCCGAGGCCACTGCGCTTTGGGTCAGCACGCCGATGCGCTGGGTGCAGCTGGTGCTGTGGCCGGCGGTGGTCGGTCTCAACGCCGTGGGCGTGCGCGTCCTGAGCCTCTTCGGCGTCCGCCGCGATCTGGCGGTCAAACCTCCGACCACGGAGTCCCTGCGCCACGTCATCGACGAGAGCGTCGCTAGCGGGGAGATCGAGGCGGAAGCAGGTCAGGTGCTCCAAGAGCTGTTCGAGTTCGGCGAGCTCACGGCGCGCCAGGTCATGACCCCGCGGGTGCGGGTGGCGGGCCTGCCGCGCGGCGCCTCGGTCGATGAGATCCGCGCCGCGGTGCGCAGCTCCCGGCACTCGCGCTACCCGGTGTTCCAGGGGACGCTCGACCAGATCGTCGGGATCGTGCTCATCCGCGACCTGCTGGAGCACTTGATCAGCGATCGTGCGCTGTCCGACGAGGTCGTCCGCCCGGTCCCCTTCGCCCCGGAGACGGCCAAGCTGGACACGCTCCTCGCGCGGATGCGGCGCGACAAGACGCAGCTGGTAATCGTGATGGACGAGCACGGAGGCACCGCGGGGATCGTCACCGTGCAGGACCTCTTCGAGGAGGTCGTCGGCAAGATCTCCGACGGGCCCACCACGCATCAGCCTGTCTACGACGCCAGCGGCGAGCTGCGGGCGCTGGGGACGGCGAGGCTCGACCAGGTCGGCGAGCAGCTGGACATCGAGCTGGCGCACCCCGACGTGGACACGGTCAGCGGGCTGGTCCTCGCGCTCCTCGATCGCGGCGCCGAGACCGGCGACGTGGTGCGCTGGCAGGGCGTGGAGCTGCAGGTCCGCACGGTGCGCGGACGAGGCGTCCAGGAGTGCGTGCTGGTGCTGTTGCCCGAGGTGGTCAAGGCGCGGAGGAGCTCGGCAGCGCCCCCGGCGGGAGGATGAGCTCTCGGACACCGACCGACACAGCTCCGCAGACGCCGCCGCCGCGTGCGTCCTTCCGGGGCCTACCTATTCACGAACCAATTCATCGCGAGCACCAGGGCGATGGAATCGTCTCGATCGGGCCGCCGCTGGTACACCAACATTCCGCCCAGCTCCGCGCGAGCTCCGTCTGATGCACGAATGCCGAGGCCCAGGAACAACCTGTTCTGGTCGAAGCCCCCGCGCGGCCCCCACGCCGCGTCATTGAGGTGGAAGAAGGTCTCGTTCCAGGCGACGGAGAGCCACGGCGACTCACCGAGGTCGTAGTCTGCGCGAAGAAACAACCGTGCCCGCACTGCGACGCCGTCTGCCCCATCTACCCAGCGTTGTTCGACGCGCGGACGAACGAGAACCGATGCCCCATCCATCGGCTTGCCGCTGAGGACGAGCTGTTGCCAGATCCGATGCTCGTCGGTGCGAGGCGGCTCCCCCTCCGGCCAGGTCGGCACCCAGGCATAGCCGAGGTGAGCGACAAGATTCGGAAGAATCCGATAGCCCACCGCCGGACGCAGGATGACGACGCTGGAGGTATCGCGCTTTCGTGCGTGCGCGTCCAGCCAGAGCACCAGCCCCGAGTCGCCGATCGCCAGGTTGCCGAACGCTCCCATCCAGTTCTGGAACTCACTGTCGGCGGCGTGAGACGCGCGGGGCAGCATCAAGGCGAAGGTGAGCGCGCAGGCCCTTGCAGCGCTCACCTCCGCCCATTTGATCCCGCCTCTCATCGGAATGATACGACGCCGGTGTCGAGATCATACATCGCGCCGACGATCTTCAGTTTCCCTTGCTCCTCGAGCTCGCGAAGGATCGAGCTCTTCTGCCGGATCTCTTTGATGGTTCGGTCCACGTTGTTCTCGGCAATCTTGTCGACCAATGCTGCGTCCTTGGAGCTACAGCTCGGCCCGGCGACCGCTTCGACCGAAGGCTTGATGTTCTCGACGATCGAGCTGATGTGCCCCAGCTGGACGTTGTCGCACGAGCCCTTCACCGCGCCACACTTGTCGTGCCCCAGCACAACGATGGTTTTGGCGCCCACGACCTTGGTTGCAAACTCAAGACTGCCGAGAATATCGGGGTTGGCAAAGTTGCCCGCGACGCGCGCGGTGAAGACGTCGCCGATACCTTGATCGAAGACGTGCTCCACCGGAATTCGGGAGTCCAGGCAGCTCAGCACGACCGCGAATGGGTACTGTGCTTCGGCAGTCGCCTTCACCTGGGCGGGGAAATCGCGTGTCAGCGATGCGCCCCGAGCGAAGCGCTCGTTGCCGGCGCGCAGCTGCTGCAGGGCTTGATCGCTGGTCATCGCCTCCTGCATGGGCTTGGTCGTGACCTCCGAGATCTTCGCGGCGGGGGTGTTCGCGGCACAGGCGCCGAGGAGCGTTAGGGTGAGAGCCAGGGTGGATACCAGCGTGATTTGCATGCGTGCCTTCCTCATAGGTTTGGGCGAGTGGCGGACGAGTATCGCTCGCTTCATCGCCTCTCCCTGTAGTGCCCCTTCGTGGGTCGGCAAATTAGAAAATTTGTACGCAACCGATAGTAAAAAAGAACATATGATTCGCCGTATGGGATGGCTCAACCACCATCACCTCTACGACCGCGCTATGCGTGTCGCGGTTCGGCTGCGAGTAGCTCATCCTCATCCCGGGCGAGCAGGGGCTTCAGCAGCGGGTGCTGGAAGGCACGTTCGACGATGATGGCGTAGAACGTCTCGAAGAGCCCCGGAACCACGCAATGCTCATGCAGTATGCCCTCACGGAGCTCGTCGCGGACCACGACGGAAGGCACGAGGGCGAGCGCGTCCGCGTCGCGGGCCAAGAGCCGCATCGTCGCCATGTCGTCCACCTCCGCCAGAACGTGGACGCGTACGCCCTGCTGCTCGCACAGCGCGTCGAACTCCGAGCGGATGTCGCTCGCCGGGCCGGGAAGGATCATCGGCGAACCGACGATGCCTTCGGGGAATCGGAAGTTCCTGCGTCGCTTCGGTCCGACGATGCTGACCGGCTGCCGCGCGATGCGCCGACAACGAAAACGGCGCCCCGGTGCGCGCGAGGGCGGACGGTTCGCGAGAATCACGTCGAGCGTGAGGTCCTCGAGCCGGACGAGGAGGTCTTCGAGCGCGCCCGACTCCAGGCACAATCGAACGCCGGCCTGCCCGAGCAGAGGCCTGACGAATGACTCCTGGAAGTTGCGGGAGAGCGTCGCGACCGCCCCCAGCCGCAGGGTCTGCTCCCGCCGCCGGCCTTGCTCGAGCGTCGAGAGCAGCTCCCCGCCCGCCGCGAAGATCTCTTCCGCGTAAGCCAGGGTTATCTTGCCGGTCTCGGTGAGCGCGAGGCTGCGCCCTTCGCGGCGAAAGAGCGGCTCCCCGAGCTGCACTTCGAGCTGGCGGATCTGAGAAGACAAGGCCGACTGCGCGACGTGAAGCCGCACGGCGGTGCGCGTGAGGTTTCCCTCCTTGGCGACCGCCCAGAAGTAGCGGAGGTGATGGAAGTTGATCTGCTCGACGTCCAGGACATGATCCATAAAAGAGAACGATACATGCTACTTTATGTGTTTTTCAAGAACATATGAGCCGCTGTAGATGAGCTCGAGATGAACGCAGTCGACATCTGGCCACTCGCGGTCCGCGGCGTGGTCCTCGCGATCCCCGCAGCGTTCGCCCTCTCCGCGCTGGTGCGTCCTCGGCTCGCGGAGGTTGTCAGCGCCGTGTCCCTGGCCTTGACGCTCGGCGTCTCTCTTTCGCTCGCGAGCGGTGCGGTGCGAGGTGAAGGGTCGGCGCTCGGCGTCCAGCTCGACGTCGTCACCTTCGTGATGCTTCTTCTGGTGTGCGGCATTGGGCTGGTCATCTCCCGCTACTCGCGAACCTATCTTCACGGCGACCCTGGGATCGCGAGGTACTTCCGCTGGCTCCTCCTCACGCTCAGCGCGGTCGCCTCGCTCGTCATCGCGAGCAACCTGCTCGTCGTCGCAGCGGCATGGACCGCGACCAGCCTTGCGCTCCACCAGCTGCTCACCTTCTATCCGGATCGCACCGCGGCGCTCGTCGCAGCGCACAAGAAGTTTCTCGTGAGCAGGCTCGCCGATGTCTGTTTCTGGTCCTGCCTCGTGCTGGTCCAGGTGAACGTGGGCAGCCTCGACATCGATCGCATCGGCCACTGGGTCGGCGCTCATCCCGAGCTCACGCCCTCGATGCATGTGGGCGCCGTCCTCGCCGTGGTCGCGGTCGCACTGAAGTCTGCGCAGCTCCCCTTCCACGGGTGGCTGACGCAGGTGATGGAGGCCCCTACGCCGGTGTCCGCGCTCCTCCACGCGGGCATCGTCAACATCGGTGGCTTCGTGATGATTCGACTCGCGCCTTGGTTGGCGCACGCTCCGGCCGCGCAGCTGCTCCTGGTCCTGATCGGGCTCTTCACGACCATCGTCGCCGCACTCGTGATGACGACGCGCGTGAGCGTGAAGGTCGCCCTGGCCTGGTCCACCTGCGCACAGATGGGCTTCATGCTCGTGCAGTGCGGGCTGGGCGCGTGGCACCTGGCGCTGCTCCACCTCGTGGCGCACTCACTTTACAAGGCACACGCGTTCCTGAGCGCGGGCGCCGCGGTCGACGGCTGGCGCGTACAGGAGCTGATGAGACCTCGACCGCGGCCTTCGCCGCTCGGCTTCGGGGTCGCGATTGTGGTGGCGCTCGGTGGCGCAGCGGCGTGCGTGAGTTTGCTCGAGAAGCTCAGCACGACGCAGCACGGCACGTCCCTCTCCGTTTGGGTGCTCGCGATCTTGGTCGGTCTCTCGGTGGTGCCGATGCTCGCTCGCCGAGCGACGTCGGGCTCCCTCTCGGTGATCGCCGGCGCAGCGAGCGCCGCCGCGGTCGCGCTCCTCTACATGGCGTGGCACGCCGCAGCCGCCCACTTGTTGCCCAGCGCGGAGTCGCTGAACGCATCGAGCCGCTTTGGCTGGATGATCGTCGGGGCGGGGTTCGTGGTGCTCTTCGTGCTGAAGGCGACGATCATTCTCCGTCCAGGCGGGCGCCTCGCGCGCGCCCTGTATCCGTGGCTGTTCGCCGGCCTCTACCTCGACGAGCGCTTCACGCAACTGACGTTCCGGATCTGGCCACCTCGGCTCCAGCGATCGGAGACTCATCCTTTGAATCCCGTTCACCACGCGGCGGAGGCCCGAACATGATCAACACGAGGGCGGTCGCCACGAACCCCATCACCTCATCCAGCGTCGAGGAGAACGTCAGCCGCGCGTGTGCGCGAATCGCGCCCTGCTGGCCGCTGGATCGCTTCATCGCGGTCAACCCCTTTTGGGGGATGATCGACACGCCGCTCCCCGAGGTCGCGGCCAAGCTGAGCGCGCTCTCGGGCGCCCAGCTGCTCATGCCGCGAGCCTGGTATCGGCAGGAGTATCGAGAAGGGCGACTGCGGGACCAGCACCTCGCCGCTGCCCTGGCGAGGACCGCATCGGGCTGTTCGCTCGACGAACTCCGCGCTCTGCTCGAGCGGGCGGAGCCGTCATCATCACCTCCGCGCTCACGTGTGGTCGACGTCGTAGACGCGGGTCGGGACCTCGTTCATGAGGTGTCGTGGCGCAGCTTCGTCACACACAGCGTCAGTCAGTTCTGCGCGGCCCACTTCGACGAGGGGCAAGCCTCGGTCGGCCCCGATCGCGAGGGCGGGCTCTATGCGAGCTGGCGGCGCCGAGCGCCGAGCGATCGGAGCCCGGCAGCATTGATGGGGTTCCGTGACTTCCGCAGGCTGGCGAGCGAGCTGCCGTCGACGGCGCGAGCGCTCACGACGGCGGCCCTCGAAGCGCTGGAGATCTCTGAGCCGGAGCAGGAGCACTACCTGTGGAGCTTGCTCCTCGACCAGAATGGGTGGGCTTCGTGGTGTGCATACCGACGCTGGACCTCGCGCCTCGCGGGGAGCGATGACACCGCGATCTCCGACCTCCTTGCGATTCGCCTCGCCTGGGAGTGGGTCCTGCTGCGCGCCGGGGGCGAGCAGGTCACCCAACGCTGGAAGCTCGCCATGGCGAGCGGGCCGATGATTGACGCGTCTGTAGCCACAGCGCGTTCGGACGACTGGTTGCTACAATCGGCGCTGGAGATCGCGTGGCGAGAGCCGGTCCTGGACGCGTTGCCGGCGGGCTTTCGCGCCGTTCGGCCCGCGAGCCCGTCGGTCCAGGCTGTCTTTTGCATCGATGTTCGCTCGGAGGTCTTTCGACGTGCGCTCGAGGCGACGTCGCCTTCGGTCCAGACGCTGGGTTTCGCGGGGTTCTTCGGCATCCCGATGGACTACCGCTCACTCGGTGCTCCCGCCGCGCGACCCCAGCTGCCCGGGCTCCTTGCGCCCCGTCTGCGCGCGTCGGACACCGGCTTGGAAGCGAACGCCGAGGAGCGACGCGCTCAGCGCCTCGACCTTGGGGCGGTCTGGAGCGCCTTGAGGACCGACGCGCTGTCGACCTTTACTTTCGTGGAGGCGCTCGGGCTCACGTACGCGGGCAAGCTCGCCGTGGACAGCCTTGGTCTGGGAGGCGGGGTCCGTGTCGAAAGTGCCGGGCTGTCGCGCGACGCCGACGCACGCCGCAAGCCGCGCCTGGTGGGGTCAATCGATGGCGGTGTCCTCGATACCGACGCGCGCTGCGACCTCGCCGCGACCATCCTCAGGGCGATGAGCTTGACCCGTAACTTTGCACGCATCGTCCTGCTCGCGGGTCACGGGAGCACGACGCGAAACAACCCTCATGCTGCGGGGCTCGACTGCGGCGCCTGTTGCGGACAGACGGGTGAGGTGAATGCTCGTGCGGCTGCAGCCCTGCTCAACGAGCCGGAGGTCCGGGTCGGGCTATCGCGGCGCGGGATCACGGTCCCCGAGCGCACCTGGTTCGTCGCCGGGCTCCACAACACGACGACCGATGACATCGCGCTGCTGGATCTCGACGAGCTACCGGCGTCGCACTGTGAGGATCTCGCCACGCTGCGGCAGTGGTTGCTCGACGCGGGAGCCCGCACCCGGACGGAGCGCGCCAAGCTCCTCGGTCTCGAGGAGCTCGCACCGTCGCGTCTGCACCAGGCGGTCCGCGCACGGACAACCGACTGGGCTCAGGTCCGGGCCGAGTGGGGCCTCGCCAACAACGCCGCTTTCATCATCGCGCCTCGCGAGCGCTGCAAACACCTCGATCTCCGAGGGCGCTCGTTTCTCCACGAGTATCGCCATGAAGAGGACGCAGACAACGAGGTCCTCGAGCTCATCATGACGGCGCCGATGATCGTCACGCACTGGATCAACTTCCAGTACTACGCGTCAACGGTCGACAACGCCCGC
>Ga0105047_10012195_pt1 | contig 13850 bp, 10 predicted proteins | sample MAT04_FD_78384 | JGI IMG/M metagenome (GOLD analysis project Ga0105047, IMG submission 78384) | Freshwater microbial communities from Lake Fryxell liftoff mats and glacier meltwater in Antarctica - MAT-04 (megahit assembly) | ecosystem: Environmental > Aquatic > Freshwater > Ice > Liftoff...
GGATGCACGCCGATAAATCAAAAGCTTGGAAGTACTCATGGTTTAACCTGAAAGGTGAATCAGCTTTTTAATATAAAGCCTGGTTTTCTCGGCGTTCATCGCTTAGAAGCGCCTACTTTTGGCTGCGTGTTCGGCGGTTCAAATGCCGTTTTTAGGTTTATTTATTAATAACAGACGAAAACCTATGACCTGCCTACAACTGCCATAAAACTGTTTCCGCTACAAGCTATAAAACTATATTGCAAAAAACAGACCGGGCAAGCAGTGATCTTTGACAGATCAATACTTGCCCGGAGACAACCTTTGTTAAATTTAAAACAAAATTACTTATTCTGAATCTTTTTCCACCAGAGCGGATGTTTATTTTTTATATCATCAGCATCCATTTCTCCATCTCCGAACATGGCATTCAGGCCGGCCCGGTTTATCGGATGTGTTCCAAGGTAAATGTGGATGATTAATACAATCGACATGACAATAAAGAAGAACCCGTGGACAAAACGTGCAAAGCCGACTATCCCTTCAGGGATTGAGGTCCTCAGCATCATTATCAGACCGGTAAACATCATGGAAGAAACCGCGATCACCGTCAGCCATACAAGCCCCTTCTGGCCTGTGTTATATTTACCTACTTCTGCATGTTTATAATAAACGTAGCGGTTTTTCAGCTGTTCAACTCCGTCAGCTATGGCTTGCTTGCCAATGGCATCAGGCCAGATCTGCCAGTTCTTGCGATCTTTCAGCATGACAATCGCAAACGGAACTGCCGTCAGTGTCAAAGATAGCGCAGCGGCCCAGTGAACGACCCTGGCTGCCTGAACTCCAAGCGCAATAGTTTCTCCGTAACTCTGAACACCAGCCATTGCACTGAGCGGCACCCCATAAAGCCAGGCCAGCCAGAAGAAGGCATGCGGCGCAATTATCGGCAGACCGGTGGCAATCAGAATTACCATGAAGTGAATGATATGTTTGTGAAACCAGATCTGCATCTTTGTGAAGGCTATAACTCTGTTACTCATGGCTGTCCCCCCCTTTCACGTCGTTCTGGCTGGATGAGTCCTGAATTTGCTGCCGTTTTTTCAGCCAGTTCATAAAATGATACCCAACACCGGCCAAGGCTGCTACAGCAACAATGCTGCCACCGGTTTTGGCTACATCGCGCAGCACATTCCACGGCTTGTAGGGGTTACTGGGCAACAGATAGGCCTCTGAATCATTTACCGGGGCAATTGTCATCCACCCGAGCTTGCCAACATAGAAATTCACCTGATCACCACCGTAAACTGCATACTTGACACCTGTGGTCTTGGTATAGTTTTCCGCTCTCTGCACCGCCTCTTTAAACACCTCCTCCGGACTGCCTGAAAAAAGCGCTCCGGTCGGGCAGGCGGTAACACAGGACTGTTTAAGGCCATTTTCAATCCTGTCGTGGCACTGATGGCATTTATAGGTTTTGTTCCTGTCCCGGCTGTATACCGGAACATCATAAGGACATGCGTCTTTGCATGACTGACAACCGATGCAGAGGTTCTCAAGAATGACAACAGAACCACCCGGCCTGGTGACTATCGCGCCGCTAGGGCAGATCTGGGCACATGGCGCTTTTTCACAGTGCCGACAGTGGTGAAAACCGGTTACACGTCTCGCGTTAGGATAGCTTCCGATTTCCACCGCCCGGGGATTAAGATGGAACAGATGCGGCAGCTTTTCCTGGACTGTTTTTTCGACCGGCCGGTTTTTATCTCTGTGCAGCCGGACACGGTTTTCAACACCGCAGTTGACCATGCAGGAAAAACAGCGAATACAGCTCTGACTATCGTAGCATTGGGCATATTTAGGCATTTTATATCCCCCTCACTTTCACTATGAAATCCTGTGATGGCATACCGCCGGTAAGCGGGCAGAAGTTAAGATCAGAAATGTGGTTCGGATTAAATCCTATCTGTTCTGCATTGGTAAAAAACTGGCCCTGGACCCTCAAAGCACCGGCACCGACACCATAATATGAAAACAGGGCATCGGGATGAACCGTTTCAGACAGGACGACACGTGCGGTGGACTTGAGATCCGGCTTATCAGGATTAATAATTTCAACGAGCTGACTGTTTCTCAGACCCAGCTTCTTACCTTTCGCTTTATTTATAAAGACAGCATCCCAGTCCAGCTGTTCTCCGATCCCCTTCAGCAACAGATTGTCCCTTGTCTGGGCACCTGTAAAAGTACTTAAAGGGGAAAATCCTGTGATCGGGATAAACTCATCACCCGACAGCTTCGCCTTTTTCTCCAGCCAGAACGGTGGAGTCCATTTCGGGAGCGGCGAGGCTTGATCCAGGCGTGCATATTTTTTATCTTTCAACTCATTGAATGTTTTTGCCAGGTAAACACTGTATATTTCAAGCTTACCAGTCGGTGTTCCCTTAGCCTTGATGCCGTATTTCTTTTTACCGGTCCAGACGCCTTTCTGGAGAAGTTTTTCAAGAGAAATACCTGCGGCCTCTTCTTCGGAAATTCCTCCTATTGTCGAGAGCTGCTTTTCCCAGACTCCACGCATGCCTTTTTCCTGGAAAGAAGCAAAACCGGCTTCCGTGAACTCTTCAGGAGTCAGGACCTGTTTTGCAAGTTGTACAAATATCCAGAAACCATCCTTGGTATCGAAGAGCGGCTGAACTGCGGCGCGATTGACTCCGATCGTTGGGACCGGAGATTTGAACCCGTCAATATTGAGGATTTCATCCCGTTCCATGAAGGTGCAGTCTGGAAGGATTACATCTGCGTACATGGCTGTTTCGTTGAAATAGGGCGAAATTACAACGATCATCTCAAGTTTCTTGATGGCCTCTGCAATAATCGCCCCGCCGGTTGAACCGCCAACAATGTTCTGACCGGAGAACACAGCCATCTTCTGCGGATAAGGCTTGCCATCCAGGATCGCCTTGGCCCATACCCTGCGGTAGTGACCGATACTGGCCATCTTGAAATCCGGGTCATTCTTCATGTACCAGGCCATAACCGACTCTTCCTTAGGTTTTTCAGCCTTGATGAACTTACCCAGACTGGCACTACGATTCCAGAACACTCCGCCTTCGACTCCAAAACATCCCAGCAGAACGTTCATGGTGGCGATCAGCAACTGCTCTCTCATTGAGCTGGCATAACGCTCCGAACGGTAGCCTCGATTTATGAAGACCTTCGGCTTGAATTTATTCAGTTTCTCTGCCACGCCGACTATCCGGGCGGCCGGTACATCGCAGATTTTTTCTGCCCATTCCGGTGTAAACTGCTTGCCTTCGTCAATCATATACTGCAGAGAGGTTTTTACCTTGATCTGTTTGCCATCCAGTTCAACCGTATAGCTGCCGAGCAGTTCAGGAGTTTCGGTTTCGGAAGCCAGTACAAATCCCTTGGCTTTATCGTAAACCAGATAGTCCAGGGTAAACACATCATCCTTCTTTTTTTCGTCCTTTTTCTTTTCTTCCGGTTTCTTTATATCTTTCTTTTCTTCTTTCGGAACCACAACAATGTCCGTAGCAGCAAAAACTTCTTTTTTGGGCGGTTCCACCAGTACTTCCACCGTCTTGACCGGCATGCCGGTCTCAAGATCTACCAGCATGGCTGCATTAGTATGTTTCAGCAGGTATTTTGAATCATAGAATTTTTTTTCCATGATTACGTTCATTACTCCTAACAGAAAAGCCGCATCAGTTCCTGGTCGTATTGGAAGCCACTCGGAATCGCTTTCACCTGCTTCAGATGGTTTGCGAGGATCAACCACGGTAACCTGCAGACCGTTTTTCTTGCCCCGACCAAATGAAACACCCCAGGTATAGGTTACCAACCCGCCTCCCGGGTTACGTCCGATTAAAAGTCCGTAGGCTGCTTTTTCGTAGTCACTGCTAATAGCGGTGGTCCCTGAAGAAGGAACACCTTTTTGAAGTCTGCCGCCACAGACAGCACCCAGGCTGACCTGCAGACCGTTGCCAAAACAGCTGTCACCATAGCCGACCGTGTTTGGCGATCCATAAATTTCAAAAAACTCCTTGTCCATGCCCGGAGCGCTGTTAAAACGTGGCAGAAAGGCCACGCTTCTGGCTTCGCCGGCATCGCGCAGCGTTTTCAGCTTTTGGGATACCATTGCCAAGGCTTCATCCCAACTGGCCTTTCTAAACTTGCCTTCGCCTCTTTCGCCGACCCTGATCAGAGGAGACTTGATCCGGTTCGGGCTGTACAGTGCTGCCATAGCCGCACGGGCTCGGCCGCAGGCCCCGGAATAGGGTGTATTGGGATTGGCATCAATACGGATTAATCTCCCGTCGCGCACCGTCCCCTGCAGCGGGCAGAACTGGGCACACATGCGGCATAGCAGATTAACCTTTTTTTCCAGAGCGTGATCCACTGCCGTTACTTCTGATGCCTCAGCCTTTTTCATCGCTGAAAATGGTGCCAAGACTGTTGCCGCTGCGGAAATCTTGAGAAAGCTACGTCTGTCTAACTGCATACTGTTCCTCCTGTTAGAATGATAAGACATGAAAAGTCAGACATATTCCGACCAGACAAGCATTGCTTCGACTACTTGATATTTACAAAAACCTGAGAAAACAGATTATTCCGCTGAAGCAGTATATTATTGCAGAAATCCGCCGATGATGAATAAAAACCGGAGCTGTCAGCATCTTTTACTGATGCACAAAACAGACTGAACCAAGGATCCAGATAAGTGTTTAAAAGATCGGCAAGCTTTCGCTGTTTGTCCGGGTTTGAACTGCACCGGTCGGCCAGTAAAGAGGCAAACCCCAGAATGCAGGAAACATGATCAGCCGGCTCACCCATTTCATCTGCCGGGGCAAGATATTCTTCTTTCATAAGTTCTTGAAGTCTGCGGGTAGCTTCGCCATAGATTTGACCATCCACGCCAAGGTAATATGACGCATATGGAACTGATGGGATACCGTCCGGGTTGGCTGCAAACAGCATGGTGTATATGGACTGCTGGGTTGTCAGATTCTGCAGCGCTGGGAGTGCGCTGCAGGCGATCGAGATGTGATCATCCGCCAAAAGTGAAACCGCCTGTTCGAGATATGCAAAATTGGCAGCGGTGGGGTATGAAAAAAGTATGGATCCGTAATGCAGATAGGTTTTTAAAACAGTTAATTCTTCCGCCAGGGATAAAGCAGACGAACAATCGACCAAATCTTGGTGTTTAGAATGCATTCTTAAAACCTCATTCGATGTGTAGTAGAAGTTTGGTTACAGTGCTTCTAGACCATGAAGCATATTTAAAGTGATTGCAGCTCTAAAGCTTGAACTGCCTGACCAAGCGCTGCAGTTCGTCAGCATTATTATTCAGCTCAGCAGCAGCCGATGCAGACTCGTGAGCGCCATCAGCTGTCTGCTTAACCACTGTTGTGATCTGAAGCATGTTGCTGGAAATTTCGCTGGTAGTTGCTGTCTGTTCCTCCGCAGCGGTGGCAATCTGATTGACCTGAGTTTCAACCTGATTTATCTGAGCAAGAATATCCCTCAGCGCCTCCCCGGATTTTGCTGCCTCAACAGTACCCAGTTCCACCTGAAAAACGCCCTGTTCCATTACTGCTACGGCATCTTTTGTTTCTTTCTGAATGGCTTTAATCATATCGCCAATCTCTTTAGTAGCTCGGGTAGTACGTTCTGCCAGCGCCCTGACTTCATCTGCTACAACTGCAAAGCCACGCCCCTGTTCACCGGCTCTGGCCGCCTCAATGGCCGCATTCAATGCCAGCAGATTTGTCTGGTCGGCAATATCCTCTATGGTGCCAATGATTGTCCCAATCTGCTCGCTCCGTTCTCCAAGACTGTCTACGGTTTTAGCCGACTTCTGAACATTCTCGGCAATCTGCCCCATCACAGTTACTGTTTTTTCAACAACCTTGACACCGTTCTGCGCAGAACGGGAAGCAAGCAAAGCGCCTTCAGCCGCCATTTGGCAGTTTTGGGCAATATCTCCTGAAGTTGCTGACATTTCCTCACCGGCAGTTGAGACGGTAATCGTTTGGGCTGCAAGTTCCTCTGCACCTGTCGCAATACGATCTGCAATTCTGGCCAGATCAGCAGAAGAACTGGCAACTTTGTTCGAATTTTCGCTTACTGAAATGAGAACATCACGCAGTGCTGTAATGAATGTATTAGTCTCACGCGCAATATCACCAAGTTCATCTTTTGATTTTCCGTCAAGACGTCGGCTCAAATCCCAGGAAGAGCGAATTGACTGCAGACTTTCCTTTAGTGAGCTGATTGGACCAAGTATCAATCTGAACAAGACTAAAAGGGCAACAATAATGATAATAGCGGCCAGGCCGCTAATTATAGAAATGGTATAAATGGTTTGGGAAATCGTTTTTTCATATTTTTTGTTACCGTCTTCAAAGTTTTTATCGGCACTCTTAATAATGGCGTCAAAACTGTCACGCGACTTCATGGCAAGCGGAGTAGCACCTTTTTCATACTCTTTAAAAGCCTTGTAGCGTTCTTCAGGAACGGTATTTTTTATTTCCACCATTCTTGCCTTGCCGTCATTAACAAACGCCATTGTGTCTGCTTTTGCTTTTTCAACCAGTTTACGACCATCGTCTCCTTCTGCAGCCTGTATCAGGGCTTCAAATGACTTTGTTATCTTTTCCGATGTTTCATCGAGTCTCTTGAGGTCTTTTTCATAATCTGCACCAAGCATTATGTTACGCGTCAAACGTGAAACAAAGTTCACCTCACGCCCGATTTTAACAGTTTCGACTTTTGTTGTAATTTCGCGCTTTTGCAGCGTCTTAAAAGAGTTATCTAGCTTGGAAATGCCTCTTATTGCTCCTATTGTCACCAGTGCTATCAAAAATATGACTACAACTCCAAAAAAAATCAGGCGGATTTTAATTGTCAAAACTTACTCCTAAATCAGTTATTTGTTTGATCAAACCGAACCTGCTGAGAATATCCATATCACTAAAAACTGTTATAAATCTTTCTTCTCTTTCAAGTAATTCTCAGCAACAGCATGCACCAGCCCCGTCAAAGTAAATTCCTGCGGCATTATGCCTGCCTCAAGTCTGTATTCTTCAACTGCCTTTGCAGTTACCGGCCCGATACAGGCGATGGAAACGCCTGAAAGCAGTGACTCTGCGCGGTCTTTGCCAAGCAGTTCAAAAAAAGCATGCACCGCGGCCGCGCTGGTAAAGGTAATCGCGGCAATCTTCCGCTGCTCCAGCAACCTTACAACCCTGCTAACGTCTGTTGCTGATTTTACGCTTTCGTACGCTGTAACCACATCTATATCAGCAGCAAGCACACCTGACAGGTTGTCTCGGAGGAGATCGCTTCCTTCCTTGGCAACCGGAAGCAGGACTCTGTTCCCGATTGAGTTGAGTTCGCCAAGTGCTGCTGCCAGACCGCTGGCTGTAAATTCAACTGATTGACTGTCGGCCCGGAGACCATAGTGAGCCAGCTCTGTGGCAACTTTCTGTCCGGAAGCTAATATCCTGACATCTCCCAGTGAGCGGACATCCTTGCCATTCTCAAGCAACCGTTCGATGAAAAACTTAACGACTTTGATATTCCTGAACAGGATACAGCCATAGTTGGCGATATTATTGATTGCCTGATCCAGTCCAGCCCAGTCGGCTGGCGGCGTAATGTCGATCGTTGGAAAACTGAGAACCGTTGCCCCCAGGTCAGTAAAATCCTCCACAAGTGTATCTGACTGATCATGTGAACCGGTTACAACAATGCGCTTCCCAAAAAGCGGCTTTGTTTCGTACCAGCTGAGTTTTTCCCTGTACCTGACAACCTCTCCAACCACAATCAGAGCCGGTGAACCGAGAGACGCCGCTTCCACCCTTTCTGCTATGTCCGTCAGTATTCCGGTCACGACTTTCTGATCTGTCCGCGTGCCCCACTGAATAACCGCGACAGGTGTTTGAGAGCTTCTGCCGTTACTTACAAGATTCTGAACAATCTGAGGCAGATTCTTCACGCCCATGAAAATAACCAGTGTTCCGACACCAGGAGCCAGCATTTTCCAGTCAATCTTTGATTCAGACTTGGTAGGATCCTCATGCCCGGTAACAAAGGTAACGCTTGCGTTACAATCTCGATGTGTCAGCGGAATACCGGCATAGGTCGGTACAGCCAGGGCAGCAGAAACGCCAGGCACTACTTCAAACAGGATGCCGTTGTCCGAAAGTTCCTCTGCCTCTTCTCCGCCACGCCCGAAAATGAAAGGGTCGCCCCCTTTCAAACGAACAACAATTTTACCTTCCCCTGCTTTTTTTACTATCAGGGCACTGATTTCGTCCTGTGGAAGTGTGTGACTGCCGCTCTCTTTCCCGACGTAAATCAGCTCAGCATCTGCGCGGCACTGGTCAAGCAATCTGTCGTTCGCCAGATAATCGTAAATTATGACATCGGCATTCTTTACGCACTCCAGCCCTTTTACGGTAATCAGTCCCGGATCACCCGGACCGGCTCCGACAAGGTAAACTTTACCAGCTTTCGATTTAATGATTTTATTAATGATACGCCTCCTGTGACTCAAAACATTAAAAGTTATGAATAGTGCTGGTCTTCCGCTGAACCCTTTCTTAGTGCGTCCCTCCCATTATTTAAGTGGAGGACAGGAGGGGTTAGCCTTACTGTTCATAACGCCCCCCAGCCCCCTCTTAACTTAAGAGGGGGAGTAAAGACCAAAACGACACTATTACTTGCGGAAGATTGATACCAATCAGGTTAAAAGTTTACTTCTCTTCCTCAAAAGGCCAGGCAAAAAGACCGCCTTCCATTACTCTGACATGCTTGAAATTTTCGCCTTCCAGAATCCCTTCCGCCTCATAACCACGCAAACTGATTTTGCAGAAAGTAACTATTTCATCATCCTTGTTCAGTTCATTCAGACGGCTGCGCAGTTCACCGAGCGGGATATTTCTGAAATTATCGCGATCCGAGATTCTGACCTGTTTATATTCAGCTGGATTGCGTACATCCAGAAATACAATCCCGTCATTATCCATCAGCTCCCTGGCCTGCAGAGAAGAAATTCCTTTGAAGTTTCCTGCAATTTTATTCATCAGAGCATTTGCAGCAACCGCAATATTATCGATCGGGGAACTGTAGGGTGGTGCATAGGCAAGATCAATATCGAACAAGTCATCAATTGTCCCGCCGAGTGTCAAAACGGATGCAACCACATCTACTCTTTTGGCAACATCCCCTTCCCCTACACACTGCATTCCTAGCACTTTCCCTGTTTTGGGGTCGGCAAGCAGCTTGATTGCAATTATGTTAGCAGTTTCCATGTAATGCGGCTTGTCATGTCCGGCTGAAATAACAGCAATATAATCAATCCCCAGCGCTTTTGCGTCGCGTTCGGTAAGACCGGTTTTTCCGACATTCAAGTCCATCACTTTGACTATGGCTGTGTTCAAAACCCCTTTAAAACGGGCTTTTCCTCCAAACAGATTCTCACCGATAATACGACCATGCTTGTTCGCTGTTGAACCCATAGGAGCAAACACCTTACGGTTCGATATGATATTGATATTCTCCACACAGTCGCCGCCGGCAAAAATGTCAGGGTCACTGGTCTGAAGCATTTCATTTACGCTGATTGCACCTGTCACACCGATTTCCAGACCGGCAGATGCCGCCAGTTCAACATTGGGCCGGACGCCAAGCGACATGATGACAAGGTCAGCTGAAATCGTTCGCTTATCAGTAACGACTGCCGTTACTGCCGACTCGCCTTCAAATCTGACGACACGCTCACTGGTCAGCAGCTGTATGTTTTCTTCAAGGATATATTTGTCCACCATTGCCGCGACTTCCTCATCAAGAAAGGCCGGAAATACATTTGGTTTCATCTCGACAACTGTAATTTTGTTAGTCCAGATTTTCAGTGCTTCCATCATCTCAATGCCGACGAGTCCGGCACCGATTATAACGACGTTGCTGTACTTGCCCTGCTCCATCCCCTTGCGAATCATTATGGCTTCATTCGGATGCCACAGTGTAAATATATTGGATAACTCCATACCTGGCAGAGCCGGTTTTAAAGGAGTTGCGCCGGTTGCCAGAACCAGTTTGTCATAGTTCAGGCTGGATTCTTCTCCACTGACCAGACATCTTATCTGGACAGTTTTGCCCTTACGGTCGATTCCGGTTGCAAGTGTTTGCGGCTTTACCGTTATGTTTTTAACACTTTTAAAATATTCCGCATTACGCAGCACCCCTGCCGGAGTTTTCATCAGCTCTTCAATGTCATCCACTTCTGCACTGACGTAGTAGGGCAGCCCGCATGCTCCGTAAGAAATCAGAGTACCTTTGTCAACAACAGTAATTTCCGCCTGTGGATCCATTCTTCTTGCTTTGGAAGCAGCCTTAAGACCTGCAGCCACCGCACCGATTACTAATATCTTCATCATGAACTCCTAAGTTTTGAATGAGGTCAATGTTGATAAACGCCGGGATCTGAACTCTAAAAACAAATGTCCGCCCTGCACACGTGTACAGGGCGGACAGAATACATCTAAAACTCATCTTCCCAGGTTATAAAAGGATGCGGCATGTCAACCATTGCATTGACAATCAACTCCACGAGTCCGTTGTAAATAATATTGTACTTTTCTTTAAAACCAAAATGCTCTATCAGGGCATCGCGGGCAGCCCCCTTGCAGTTCGAGCAAGGTGCACAGTAATATTTTGGAATTGAAGGGTCAAGCACGTCCTTGAAAGCCTCAAGCACCTGTTTGGCCTTTGTGCGGCTGGCAACATTATTACGCCAGTCCGGAAAATTATGTGCGTTGGTAATCGCAAATCCGCTGCCTCCGCCACAGCAGACGTTGTTAGTGCCTGCATGCGGCATTTCACGAAACTGGCCAGGGGCGACAACATGTTCAAGAATAGTGCGCTGCGGATCAATTATCCCCATCAGTCTGACCATATTGCACGGGTCATGCAGTGTTACCGGGAAGTTGTTCTTCATCCGGTCAAACTTGATCACACCACTTGTGACAATCTGTTCGAGCAGTGGGAGGCAGGGTTCTCTCGGAATGGCCATATCGCCAACAAGCATGCGATCGGCGATGGTAATCAATGCTTTTGTGGCATGACCGCATTCACCGACAACAATCTTCTTGACGCCGAGATCTTTGGCTGCCTGCACCTGTGCCATGGCAATCCGGGCAAACTGCACATCATCATACCAGACACCGTAATTCACACCCTCATAACCCATGGCTGCACTGGAAAGCGTCCAGTTCAATCCGGCTGCTTCGAAAATTATGGCAAAGGCAGCAGGATTCTCCGGCCAGGCCATGTATTCACCGGCATTGTGAATCAGCAGGATATCTGCCCCCTGCTTATCGATCGGTATCTTCATCCGGCGTCCGGTTTTTTCTTCTATCAGATCCTCGATAAACTCGATTGTGTCGAGAAATGCCGGTGGAGTCATGCCGGTTGAAGATCCGCTCTTCATATGCTGCACAGTACCAGATTTATGCACATTTTCAGGTGCAATGCCCATCTCCATGCTAAACATCTTACGCAGCTCGCGGGATATCAATGCATTGTCCACGCCAATCGGGCAAACCGACGCACAACGCCTGCAAAGTGTGCAGCGATAAACCAGTTCTGCCAGATGATAGACAACTCGCCAGTTAAGATCGAGGTCTGCTCCGACCCACTTGCCAAGCAGCTTGCCGCTTGTGCTGAAATAGCGCTTGATAATACGTCGCAATACTTCAGGGCGGAAGTTCGGGCGGTAAATATCCTTGCGGTCGCTCTCCACATAAATGGGGCAGGCCTCATTACAGGTATTGCACTGCATACAGAATTCGTTACTGAGAGTTGTGGGCATCAGAAAGCCCCAGTTGTTCTCTTTCTGAAACAACTTTTCAAGACCGCTCAGAAAACCGTTGACGATGGCCTCTTCTTCTTCCTTGGTCTTGGGAATCGGGAGGCTCAGGGCAGAAAAGCCATCCAGGGAAAAATCATATTTTTCCAGTATTTCAGGCTTGATCTGCTTGAATTTGGGCGGTTCCTTCTCATCCCTTAACAGCTCAAGATCGCCCGGTTCCAGCGGTGAGAGTACAGTGTCATCAGAACCGAAATCCTTTATCTGCAGCTTTTTCTTCGGAGTTTTCATTTTTTGCCACCTTCCTGTGGAGAACCTTTGCCCACCTGGTCTGCCCATGATTCACCCTTGCGGATATGTGGTGCTGACCATGTTGTTTTGTATTGCAGATAGGAAGCGAAGTCGTTTTCCATGGCACTGCCCTTTTTCATCGCCTCATCATCCCACATAATGTTGTGGTAGAAGAAATATTTACCGACAAAATGCATCATCCTGCTAAACGGCAGATAAATCAGAAAAGAACATAGTGCTAAAACATGAAGCATCACAAGAGTTTCCCCGACCGGAACAAACCTGAATGCAATCAGGCTGGCCATCTGATGACGCATCTCCGCAAATGTCGAATCAACTGTCATCCATGCGGCCAGACCTGTTCCAAAAAGCATGATCATGACTGCCAGGTTAAGATAGCTGATAACATCTGACATGAAGATCATGCCTTCATCAGTAAGTCGCTGCCACAGCAGAACCAATGCGCCGCAAAGTCCTGAAACAAAACTGCCGACTCCAGTAAACAGCGTGGCGTTGTAGATCAATGACGAAAACAACGATTGTGAATTCGGACCGATAAAAACCTGGTTCAACTCCAGAACAGCTCCGGTAACAAGCAGGAAAAGCCAGATTATGCCGAGATATAAACCTGCATGCAGCGGGAAACTTCCAAACCAGATTTTAGGGTTATTGACATAAGCTTTCTTGATGAACAGTATCTCCTGACCCATCTCCCACAGTTCGTGCATGACATGACTGTGAGGCTTCGATTGACCAAAATCCACCTTCTGGTATTTTGAGCCTTCAGCACCATTGTGAGGAAGCGGATACAGATCCCAACGGATATGCCTTGGCATATCGAGATATTTTTTCACCAATAATGCAGTTTTAATAAGAAACAGGGCCACGGCAAAATAGACAAGTGGCCCACCGATAAACCAGCCAAGTGATGACATATGTTCTCCCAGAATTATAGAATTCCCCATCCTCGGGTGTATTCCAGCACAATCTGAAACTCCCGATCCTTGAACCCTGCTCCTGTCAGCAGTTTTTTAATCTCGCCCGCCTCTACTTTACTGGAGAAACAACAGACAGACTTGCCTTTGCAGCTGAAACTGAAACCGTGACCGGATAAAAACTCCATCATTGAAGCAACACGCGCATAATGCGTAGCGATTTTTGAACCTGCCTCCCTGACCATCATTGGAGTGACAAGCACTTTAGCGGAAACTGCATCATTTAATATGCACTGATCAGGTTCAAGGGAGAGCTTCACTTCGGTTATATGAGTTACGACTGGTGTTGTTTCAACATTTTCAGTGTTATTCATTTAGTTACCATTCGTTCCACACAAATATATTTGAAAAAATGTTTTGAGCTTATCGGCCGGGTATTAATCCGGCCGATAATTCGAGTACAACAAAAGCCCCGCCTATTTTACGCCTATCCAATATTCAACAAAAACAACATTAGATAACCAGTAACCGAGCGGCACGTTGATAATTACGCCGATTGTAAAAGCAGCCAGTGGTTTCCAGCCAAAAGAGGTTAACTCTTTGAATCTGGTAGTAAAACCAATCGCCAGGAACGTCCAGGTAAAGGTCCATCCGCGCAGATTTTTGATAATGCCCAGGGCTTCCTTAGAATAGGCGTTTCCTACCTTAGGGTCGAGTGCCAGGATTACAAGAGTTGTTAAAATGGAGGCTGCAAAAAA
>Ga0105047_10012197_pt1 | contig 13849 bp, 14 predicted proteins | sample MAT04_FD_78384 | JGI IMG/M metagenome (GOLD analysis project Ga0105047, IMG submission 78384) | Freshwater microbial communities from Lake Fryxell liftoff mats and glacier meltwater in Antarctica - MAT-04 (megahit assembly) | ecosystem: Environmental > Aquatic > Freshwater > Ice > Liftoff...
CCGCAGATCGCGACGTCGGTCTGCACAAGCTCGCCGGTGATCAGGTCGAACACCGTGCCTCCCTTCAGCACCAGATCGGCAGGTTCCACACCCCGCCCCTGCGCAATCCGTCTGGCAATCGCCTTGGCGTCCATCGCATGCTCCATTTCAGGATAAGGGAAGCCCAGACAAAGCCGCGCGGCAAGTGGTTTTGCAGGTTGCGGGCCTGATGGAATGGTGTTCCCCTAAGGGTGGAGGTGCAGGATGTCCAGCGAACCACCCCCCCAGACCGCGCCCCATCCCCCGGCCCGGCACATGTCTCGCCCCTTGCGCGGCATCGGGCTGAAGCTGGGTTCGGTGCTGGTGTTCATCGTCATGGCGGCGATGATCAAATCGACCGCTGACCATGTTCCGGCAGGTCAGGCGGTGTTTTTCCGGTCGGTCTTTGCGATTCCGGTGATCGTCGTCTGGCTGTGGATGCGGCGCGAACTTTCCACCGGATTCAAGACCATAAACCCGGTCGGCCACGTCTGGCGCGGCATGATGGGGACGCTGGCGATGGGTCTTGGGTTCGCGGGTCTGGGCCTGCTGCCGCTGCCAGAAGTGACCGCCATCGGCTATGCGGCCCCCCTGTTGACAGTCATCTTTGCGGCGATGTTTCTGGGCGAAGAGGTGCGGGTGTTCCGGCTGACCGCGGTGGCGCTTGGGCTGGTGGGGGTGCTGATCGTGCTGTCGCCCCGCCTGACCGTGCTCGCTCCCGAAGTGGCCAGCCACCGCGAGGCGTTCGGTGCCACGCTGGTTCTCGGGGGCGCGGTGTTTACAGCACTGGCACAGGTGTTCGTGCGCAAGCTGGTGGTGACGGAAAAGACGCCCGCCATCGTGTTCTGGTTTTCGGTCACGGCAAGCGTGCTGTCGCTGGCCACCGTGCCGTTCGGCTGGGTCTGGCCGACGCCATGGGAAACGGTGCTGCTGGTGCTGGCGGGGCTGATGGGCGGCGTCGGGCAGATTCTGCTGACCTCCAGCTACCGCGAGGCGGACGCGTCGCTGCTGGCGCCCTTTGACTACGCGTCGATGCTGTTCGCGCTGCTGATCGGCTATTTCGTGTTTGCCGAAGTGCCGACGCTGACCATGCTGGGGGGCGCAGCACTGGTGATCGCTGCCGGCGTTCTGATCATCTGGCGCGAGCGGCAGTTGGGGCTGGAGCGCGCCCGGCAAAGGAAGGCGATGACACCGCAGGGCTGATGCCGAAAACCGCAACCTGCCGAAAATGCAGCATCTGCTGGGCATGCGGGCGACCGATTCAGCCAATATCAGCATGATTCCTGTCGAAAAGGGAAAATGCCGCAGATGCAGGGTGATGTTTTTTCCGCAGCACATCATATTTTGCTGTCACAGAATGGAGATGCAGCGATGAAACAAGATACTGTGTTTACTGTCGGGATGGCCACGGAAAACACGCGCCACCATGTGCCTCGCGATTTTAGCGATCACGTCGCTTTTCGTCTTGTAAGGTTCATGCGTGTGTTTGCGGACAGATTCTTTTCCAACCGCTACGGTCACCGCGCAGTTGTGCTGGAAACCGTTGCAGCCGTGCCTGGCATGGTTGGTGGTTTGCTGCAGCATCTCAAGGCATTGCGCCACATCCGCGATGACCAGGGCTGGATCAGGGAGTTGATCGAGGAAGCTGAGAACGAGCGCATGCACCTGATGACATTCATCGAGATTGCTCAGCCGTCACGGTTTGAAAGGTTCCTGATCGCCGTCACACAGATGATTTTTTACAATCTGTATTTCTTTCTCTATCTGTTGGCCCCGCGCGTGGCACACCGCGTCGTGGGTTATCTCGAAGAAGAAGCGGTCGTCAGCTACACGCAGTATCTGGAGCAGATAGATGCCGGAATGGTCGAGAACGTTCCCGCTCCTCAAATTGCCAAGGACTACTGGAACTTGGCCAGTGACGCCCGTTTGCGCGAACTCGTCATCGTGATCCGCCAGGACGAGGCTGGGCATCGGGACAAGAATCATGAGTTTGCAGACAAGATTTCAACCGGCGCCCATCCTTAGATGGGGCCGATATAACTGGGCCGTCCACACCTCACGCCCGCAAAACCACATCGGCCGCCCGGGACCCCTGCGTTACCCGGCGGATGTTCGGCATGTCATTGCTGTCGATCCAGGCGCGCGCGGCTTCGGGCGTCTTGCCGTGATGCGCCCAGCGGGCCATCAGGCGGCGGTCAAGCTCGGCCTCGGGCACGTCGATCCACACGGTCAGGTCATAGCCAGCCCCGGTCCATGGCGCCTGATCCAGCAGCAGCCAGTTGCCCTCGACCACCAGCAGCCGGTCGGTCGCGGTCACGATGTCGGCTCCGGCCCGGCTGATTTCCAGATCGCGGTCGAACAGGGGGATGGCGACCTCGTCCTCGGTGCGCAGGCGGCCCAGCAGGTGCAGGAAGCCGTGCACATCGAACGTTTCGGGTGCGCCTTTGCGGTCGCGCATCCCCCGCGCTGTCAGCACGGCGTCGTCATAGTGAAAGCCGTCCATCGGCACGGCCTTGGCCCCCGGCCCCAAGGCAGCCACCACCGCCGCCGCCAGCGTTGATTTCCCGGCCCCCGGCGGACCGGCCAGCGCGGTCAGGAACCGCCCCGTCCCGGCACGGCTTCGGATCTGGTCTGCCAATTCCTCGGGCGTCATGCCTGTTCGGCCACGCCTTCGGGCACCTTCGCGCCGGTCATGAAGGCGACGGCGTCGGACATCGTGTAGTCGCCCGGCTTGATCACGCACAGCCTCTTGCCCAGGCGGTGAATGTGGATGCGGTCGGCAACCTCGAACACATGGGGCATGTTGTGGCTGATCAGGATGATCGGAATGCCCCGCCCGCGCACATCGCGGATCAGGTCCAGCACCCGGCGGCTTTCCTTGACGCCAAGCGCCGCCGTCGGCTCGTCGAGGATCACCACCTTGGACCCGAACGCCGCCGCCCGCGCCACCGCGACCCCCTGCCGCTGTCCGCCCGACAGGGTCTCGACCGACTGGTTGATGTTCTGGATCGTCACCAGCCCCAGTTCGTTCAGCTTTTCGCGCGCGAATTTCTCCATCCGGGGCCGGTCGAGCATCCGGAACACCGAGCCGAGAATGCCCGGTTTGCGCAACTCGCGCCCCATGAACATGTTGTCGGCGATCGACAGGGCGGGCGACATGGCCAGAGTCTGATAAACCGTCTCGATGCCCGCCGCACGCGCCTCGATCGGGGTCTTGAAGGCAATCTTCTGCCCGTCCAGATAGATGTCGCCCTCGTCGGGGATCACCGCCCCGGACACCGCCTTGATCAGGCTGGACTTGCCAGCCCCGTTGTCGCCGATCACAGCCAGAATCTCGCCCGGATACAGGTCGAAATCGCAGTGGTCCAGTGCTGTGACCTTGCCATACCGCTTTACCAGATTGCGGCCCTTGAGGATGGGTTCACCCATCATGCTGACGCCTTTCTGATCCATTGATCCACGGCCACGGCAAAGATGATCAGCACGCCGATCAGAAAGAAGGTCCATTGCGGATCGGTTCCGACCAGCCGCAGACCCATCTCGAACACCCCCACGATCAATGCGCCAAAGAACATGCCCACGATGCTGCCCCGCCCGCCGAACAGCGAGATGCCCCCGATCACCACGGCGGTGATCGACTGGATGTTGCCCAACTGCCCGGTCGACGCGGTGGGCGACACCGATCCGAACCGCCCGATCATCACCCAGCCGGCAATGGCGCAGAACAGCCCGGCCAGCGCATAGACCGAAATCAGCACCTTCTTGGTCGACACCCCGGCCAGCGCCGCCGCCTCGGCATCGTCACCCACGGCATAGACATGGCGGCCCCAGGCGGTGTGGCGCAGCACATAGGCCATGATCGCCACCAGCACGAACATCAGGAACACCGCATACAGCACCTTGAGGTCACCCGGAGGCGCCTCTGACGGCACGGTATTGCCCCAGAATCGCAGGGCCGGGGCCTGTTCCTGTATGTCCGACGACCGGATGGTTTCGTTGGCCGAAAAGATGAAGTTGGAGGCGAGCAGGATCTGCCACGTCCCCAGCGTCACGATGAACGGAGGCAGGCGCATGTAGGCAATCAGCAGGCCGTTGATCGCCCCCATCCCGGTGCCAAGGATCAGTCCCAGCAGGATCGACAGTTCGGCGGGCACGCCATAGCGGAACGACATCTGCCCCATCAGCACCGACGAAAACACCGCGATAGCCCCGACCGACAGGTCGATCCCCGCCGTCATCACGACGATGGATTGCGCACAGCCGAGGATGCCGACGATGGCGATCTGCTGGAGGATGATCGACAGGGTGGTGATCTTGAAGAAGTTCTCGGACAGCAGGCCAAAGATGATCAGCGCGGCAACCAGCACGATCAACGGCACGGCAGAGGGCGTCTTGTGCAGCCAGCTCTGGATACGCCGCATAAAGCCCGTATCTTCCTTGAATTCCGCGACCTTTTCCGAGGCACCCTTCAGGCCCTCTTCAAAGTCGGGTGCAGGTTTTGCATCCGCCATGGTTCCCCCCCTGAGGCGCGCCGTTGTCTTCGGCTTGTGCCAAGGGCGGCGCAACGGCCGCCCTTGGCGAAAGTCTTGGGTCAGGGTCCATCACAAAGCAATCGTGACGTTGTCCCTGATCAGCCCCAGCACAGCTCGGTGCCTTTGGTGGTGTCGATCGACTCGACGCCATCAACGGGTTGATCGGTGATCAGCGCGACGCCGGTGTCGAAGAAATCCTTGCCATCGGTCGGGGTGGGCTTGGTGCCGTCAGCGGCGAACTTGGCAATCGCCTCGATCCCCAGCGACGCCATCAGCAGCGGGTATTGCTGCGAGGTGGCCCCGATGATGCCGTCCTTGACGTCCGCCACACCCGGGCAGCCGCCGTCGACCGAAACGATCAGCGCGGTCTTGCCTGCGGCCTTCAACGCCTCGAATGCGCCGGCTGCCGACGGCTCGTTGATGGTGTAGACCACGTTGATGTCGGGGTCTTTGGCCAGCAACGCTTCCATCGCCTTCAGGCCGCCTTCTTCGTTGCCTGCGGTCACTTCGTTGCCGACGATCCGCGCATCGGTTTCGTCGCCCCACTTGGTGACGTCGACGGTGTCGATGCCAAAGCCGGTCAGGAAGCCCTGGTCGCGCAGCACGTCAACCGACGGCTGGCTGATGGAAAGGTCGAGCATCGCGATCTTGGCGTTTGCGGCGTCGGCACCCATCTTGGCGGCGGCCCACTGACCGATCAGCAGACCGGCCTTGAAGTTGTCGGTGGCAAAGGTGGCGTCGGCGGCGTTGATCGGGTCCAGCGGCGTGTCCAAGGCGATAACCAGCACGCCGGCCGCGCGGGCTGCGGCAACCGAATCAACGATGGCCTTGGTGTCGGACGCGGTCAGCAGAATGCCCTTGACACCGTCAGCGACGCAGGCCTCGATGGCCGCAACCTGGGTTTCGTGGTCGCCGTCGATCTTGCCGGCATAGGATTTCAGGGTGACGCCCAGTTCGGCAGCCTTGGCTTCCGCGCCCTCTTTCATCTTGACGAAGAAGGGGTTGGTGTCGGTCTTGGTGATCAGGCAGGCCGCCGTCTGCGCGAAGGCACCAGTGGCCGACAAGAGCGCAATCACAGCGGCGCCCGACAGCGCTTTTGCAGAGAATGTCATTGGTAGTCCTCCCAAGGATGGGGGCTGATTCCCCCGGTCGAAATTGTCCCGGCAGGCCTCCCAGCCCGACGATGCCCGCATCAGAACGCGATTCTGCCAAGCCGGTCAAGTTAAATAATTCACTCTGATTTATTATTGACAGACCGCCCGACTGGCCGCAGTCTGGCTCGGAATCCTGCTCAATTTTGACGCAGACAATGAAATGCCGTTCCCGCCCGTCGGCCAGATACCGGCGGTCCCGATCAGGAAGGTCAGGCTGAAACCACCATGTTGATCGGACTTCCCGCCATTCTCGGCCCGGACCTGCTGTATACGTTGCGCGCCATGGGGCACGGCGACGAAATCGCGATTGTCGACGGCAACTATCCGGCCCAGGACCACGCCCGGCGGCTGATCCGGGCGGATGGTCACCGGCTGCTGCCGCTGCTGGCCGCCATCCTGCAGGTGCTGCCGCTGGATACCGCGACCCCTGCTGCGATCTTTCGGGCGGCGCTGAACAACGATCCCGGCCAGACGGGCGACATCCATTCGGCCATCGACGCCACCTGCGCCCGTCTTGCCCCCGGTCATGCCGTTGTCGGCCTTGCCGGTGCGGACCTGTATCCGCGAATCCGTGCCGCACACACCATTGTCGCCAGTTCCGAGGTTGCCCTGTTTGCCAATGTCATCCTGCGCAAAGGCGTGATCGCCGTCCCCTGACCCGAACCGGAGCCGCGCCATGAGTCCCGCCCCCGACGCCCTGTTTGACCGCCCCGCCCCGGCCGACAGCGCCGGGCTGCGCGGCTCGAACGCATCGGGCATGCGGGCGCACAACGAACGGCTGGTTCTCAGCCTCGTGCGCAGTCACGGCGCGCTGGCGAAATCCGATATCGCGCGGATGACCGGCCTGTCGGCGCAGACTGTCTCGGTGATCATGCGCGCGCTGGAACAGGATGGCCTGCTGCTGCGGGGCGAGCCGTTGCGCGGACGGATCGGCCAGCCTTCGGTGCCGATGTCGCTGGCGGCGGAAGGTGCATTCTTTCTGGGGCTGAAGATCGGACGGCGGTCGGCGGACCTGACGCTGATCGACTTTCTGGGCACAGCCCTTGCCACGCGCCGCCAGGTCTACCGCTATCCCACGCCAGACGCGGTGGTGGCCTTTGTCCGCGATGCGCTGCCCTCGCTGGTTGCAACCCTGCCTGCGGCCTTTGCCACCCGCATCGGCGGCCTTGGTGTCGCCATGCCGTTTCAGCTGTGGAACTGGGTGCAGGCCCTGGGCGTGCCGCAATCCGAGATGGACGCCTGGCGCGACCGCGACATGCAGGCGGAACTCGCGGCGATCACCGGGATGCCGGTCTACGTGCAGAACGACGCCACCTCGGCCTGCGGTGCGGAACTGGTGTTCGGCACCGGCGACCGGCCCAAGGATTTTCTCTACTTCTACTTCGGCACGTTCATCGGCGGCGGTCTGGTGCTGAACGGGCAACTGTTTCTTGGCCGCACCGGCAATGCGGCCGGAATGGGGCCAGTGCCCGTGCCCGGCCCCGATGGTCGCATGCAGCGGCTGATCGACGTCGCCTCGCTGTCGGCGCTGGCCACCGCGATGGAGGCGGCAGGCGAATCGTCGGACCGTCTGTGGGAACGCCCCGACCAGTGGAACGTCAGCGATGCCGTGCTGACGGGCTGGATCGACAGCGCCGCCGAGGGGCTGGCCTGGGCCATCCTGTCGGCCTCGGCGCTGCTGGAGCTGGAGGCGGTGCTGATCGACGGCTGGATGCCCCCTGCCGTGCGCGCCGAAATCGCGCAGCGCACCCAGACAGCCCTGCTGCGGTTGGACCTGTCCGGCGTCACCGCGCCGCAGGTTCGCCAGGGCAGCGTCGGGGCGCAGGCCCGGTCGCTGGGCGCGGCGGCCATTCCGCTGTCACAGCGGTTCCTGATCGACCAGAACGCCGCGCTGCGCGACCTTTGACCGCCCTTCGACATGGACGTTGGCCGTTTCAGGGTTGCACGCAGGGTCGCCCTTGCCCATCTTGTGGGTCCGAAGCCCCCTGAAAAGGTTCTTGATGCTGCTTGCCCTGATCGCCGCTTTGCCCTTTGCCGGGGCAATGATGCCAGCCCTGCTGCGCGGCGCCGGCCGCAGCGGCATGACGCTTGGATGTGCGGCCGCCACCGGACTGGCCTTTGTGCTGCTGATGACGCAAGCCCCCGCCGTTCTGGCGGGTGCGGTGGTCGAGGCGCGGTGGGTCTGGCTGCCCGCGCTCGGGCTCGAGGCGCATTTCCGGCTCGACGGGCTGGCGCTGCTGTTTGCGGGTCTGATTCTGGGGATGGGTCTGCTGGTGTTGCTTTATGCCCGGTTCTACCTGTCCGAGCGCGACAATGCCGCCAGCTTTCTTGGCTATCTCATGCTGTTCCAGGGGGCAATGCTGGGCATCGTGATATCCGGCAACATCCTGATGATGCTGGTGTTCTGGGAGATGACGTCGCTTGCGTCGTTCCTGCTGATCGGGTTCTGGCACCACAAGCCCGAGGCGCGGCGGGGGGCCATGATCTCGCTCGCGCTGACCGGGGCGGGGGGGCTTGCGCTGATCGCGGGGCTGCTGATGCTGGGGCAGATCGCGGGCAGTTCCGATCTGTCGGTGATCCTTGCGCAACGGGATGTCGTGCAGGACTCGCCGCTGTATCTGCCGATGCTGCTGCTGATTTTGCTGGGCGCGTTTACCAAATCGGCGCAGGTGCCGTTCCAGTTCTGGCTGCCGCAGGCGATGGCGGCCCCGACACCGGTTTCGGCCTATCTGCATTCGGCGACGATGGTGAAGGCGGGCATTTTCCTGCTGGCGCGACTGTGGCCGGTGTTGTCGGGCACGCCCGAATGGGTGGCCCTTGTCACCGGATTCGGTCTGGCCACCATGCTGCTCGGCGCGTGGCTGGCGCTGTTCAAGGACGACCTCAAGGCGCTGCTCGCCTATTCCACCGTCAGCCAGTTGGGCCTGATCACCCTGCTGCTGGGGCTGGGAACCACGGCGGCAGCGGTGGCGGCGGTGTTCCACATCGTGAACCACGCGCTGTTCAAGGCGGCGCTGTTCATGACCGCGGGCATTGTCGACCACGCGGCGCATGACCGGTCCATTGCCGGTCTTGGCGGGCTGGCGCGGTTGATGCCGATCAGCTTTGGCGTGGCGACGCTGGCGGTGCTGTCGATGGCCGGGGTGCCGCCGCTGGCCGGGTTCCTGTCAAAAGAGATGCTGGTGGAAGAGGCGGCGCGCACCACCTTTGCCGGATCGGGGTGGGTGCTGGCGGCGCTTGTCACCCTCGCCGCGGCGCTGTCGGTGGGCTACAGCCTGCGGTTTCTGGTGGCGGTGTTTCTGGGGCCTAAACTCTGGGCCGCCCCGCCGCGCGACCCGGGCGCCGGCCTGCTGCTGGCCCCGGCGCTGCTGGCGCTGGCGGGTCTGGCGATCGGCGTGGCACCGATGCTGCTGGCCGGAGATCTGGTGTCGGTCGCGGCGTCGGCCGTCACCGGCGACCCGGTGCAGGCAAAAATCGCCCTCTGGCACGGGCCGAATACCGCGCTTTGGCTGTCAGTCGCGGCCATCGGCGGCGGGTTTGTCTGGCTGGGGCTGGAGCCTCGGCTGCAGCGCCTGCCGGCCGCGCCGGATGCGGCGAACGGGTTTGCGCGCGGCCTGCGATTCCTGACCGACATCGCCGGCCGCGTCACCTCGGCCCAATCCGACCGGCTGGCCCCCATGCTGGGGCTGCTGGTGCTCGCGGCAGCGGGGCTGGGGCTGCTGGCGTTCCTGACGGGCCAGCACCTGCCGGGCAGCACTGCCTTGGTATTGCCAGAGCTTGCCCCCACCGTGGTGTGGACCGGGCTGATCGCCGCCGTCATCGCCGTGCCGTTCGTGCTGCACAATCGCGTCCTGTCGGTGGCCCTGATGGGGCTGGCGGGGCTGGTCGTCGCGCTCGGCTTTGCCTACATGGCTGCGCCCGACCTTGCCCTGACGCAAATTTCGGTCGAGGTCGTGACCATCCTCCTTTTGCTGCTCGCACTCGGCATCCTGCCGACAATCAGCGTGCGCGACGTGGCGCGCCCGCGATTGCCGCAGCTTTGCCTCGCCATCGTCGCCGGACTGGGCATGACAGCGCTGGCCTATGCCATGCTGGCGCGCGGAGCGGCCTTCGAGCCGATTTCCGCCTTCCACATCGCCCAGTCGGTGCCCGGCGCGGGCGGCACCAATGCCGTGAACACCATCATCGTCGACTTCCGCAGCTATGACACCTATGGCGAGATCATCGTGCTTGGCATCGCGGCGCTGGTGATCGCCGCCCTGTCCGAAGGGTTACCCCGCGCGCCCGGTCCGCGCGTCGCGCACCCGATCATCTTCACCTCGGTCAGCCAACTGCTGTTCCCCTTTGTGCTGCTGGTCGCCGTCCACATGTTCCTGCGCGGCCACAACCTGCCCGGTGGCGGATTTGTTGCCGGGCTGGTGGTCGCCATCGCGCTCTTGATGCAGGTGATGGCCTCGGGCCAGGACTGGACAGCGAGGCGAATGCGGCTGAACACCACGATGCTGATCAGCGCGGGCGTGCTGACCGCGACGGGCATGGGCCTGTGGCCGATGCTGACGGGGCGGCCCTTTCTGTCGTCGAACCACGGCTATGTCACCCTGCCGGGCCTTGCGCCGTTCGAACTGGCCACGGCAATGGTGTTCGACCTTGGCGTGATGCTGTGCGTCACGGGGGCGGTGCTGCTGGCCCTGTCGTCGATCACCCGGCTGCGCGGCGAGGCCCACTGATGGAGATGCTGCTTGCCTCGGCCATCGGCGTTCTGACCAGTGTCGGGGTCTATCTGGCGCTGATGCGGACCAGCTTTGCGCTGATCCTCGGGCTGTCGCTGATCTCTTATGCCGTCAACCTGTTCCTGTTCGCGGCGGGCAGGCTGGCCCCGGGATTTCCGCCGATCATCGGCGGGCTGACACCGATGACCGATCCGCTGCCACAGGCGCTGGTGCTGACGGCCATCGTCATCAGCTTTGGCATGACGGCGGTGCTGGTGATGCTGGCGCTCGGGTCCTACCTGCTTGGCGGGCATGACGGGGTGGACGAGGGATGAGCCACCTGATCATCGCCCCCGTCCTGCTGCCCGCGATCATCGCAGCCCTGATCCTGCTGCTGCCGCGCCTGCAGCGGCTGCTGTCAGTCATTGGCACGGCGGGTCTGGCAGCGGTATCGGTGCAGCTGCTGGTCACCACCAGCCACCGCGCGCCCGAGACTTATCTGCTGGGCAACTGGCCTGCGCCGTTCGGCATCGTGCTGCAGCTGGACCGGCTGGCGGCGCTGATGCTGGTGCTGACGGCGGGGCTGGCCTGTGCGGTGCTGTGGCATGTGGTCGCCACGCGGCTTGACAACCGCACCCGGCATTTTCACGCCCTGTTCCAGTTTCAGCTGATGGGCCTGTCGGGGGCCTACCTGACCGGCGACCTGTTCAACCTGTTCGTGTTCTTCGAGGTGTTGCTGATCGCGTCCTACGGCCTGATGGTGCATGGCGGCGGAGCGGCGCGGCTGCAGGCGGGTTTGCGCTATGTTGCGGTCAATCTGGCGGGGTCGAGCCTGTTTCTGGTTGCGCTGGCGCTGATCTATGCGGTGACCGGCACGCTGAACATGGCCGATCTGGCGGTGAAGGTGGCCGATCTGCCGCCGGGGGATCAGGCGCTGATCCGCACCGCTGCCGTTCTGCTGATGCTGGTGTTTGCCCTGAAGGGCGCGCTGGTGCCGCTGCACCTGTGGCTGCCAGGCACCTATGCGCAGGCGCCCGCCGCCGTCGCCGCGCTGTTCGCCGTGCTGACCAAGGTCGGCGCCTATGCGGTGCTGCGGACCACGACGCTGATCTTTCCCACGGACACCCCCGCCACCGGCACGCTGCTGATGGACATCCTGCTGCCCGCCGCCCTGATCACCCTGTTGCTGGGGGCGCTCGGCGCGCTTGGTGCCGCCGGCCTGCCGCGCGTGCTGGCCTTTGCCGCCATCGCCTCGATGGGCACGCTGTTCACCGCCATCGCGCAAGCGACACCGCAGGCCACCTCGGCGGCGCTTTACTATCTGATCCATTCCACCCTGTCGGGGGCGGCGCTGTTCCTGCTGTCGGACCGTTTGCAGCCCCGCACCGGCAGTGCGATCCTGTTCTTTGCCACCGCCCTGGCCGTCGCCGGCCTGCCGCCGCTGTCGGGCTTTCTGGGCAAGCTGATGATCCTGCAGGCGTCCACGGCGCAAGCAGGGCTGATCTGGCCGGTGATCCTGATCGGGTCGTTCCTGATGCTTCTGGCCTTTGCGCGGCAGGGGTCGAACCTGTTCTGGACGCCGGTGCCTGATACCGATCCAGAGCACGCCACCCCGCTGGGTCCGCCAGCCCTGCTGCTGGCGGCAATGGTGGCCCTGACGGTCGGCGCGGGCCCCGTCACCGACTGGCTGTCCGTCACCGCCCGATCCCTGCACGGTGCCCCATGAGCCGGCTGATCCCGCATCCGCTGCTGTCGCTGGCGCTGCTGGTCACCTGGGCCCTGCTGAACGGCACCACCCGTGGCAGCCTGCTGCTGGGTGCGGGTCTGGCGCTGGCCATCCCGGCGATCAGCGCCGCCTTCTGGACCGACCGGCCCAGCCTGCGCCGGCCGCATCTGATGATCCCCTACATCGCACTTGTCCTGTTCGACATCATCCGCGCCAACATTCAGGTCGCCTGGATCATCGTCACCTGGCCCGATTCCCGGCTGCGGTCCGCGTTCCTGACCGTGCCCCTGGACCTGACCCACCCCGAGGCGATAACTTTGCTGGCGAGCACCATCACCCTGACCCCCGGCACCCTGACCGCCGACATCGCCGAAGATGGCCGCAGCCTGCGCGTCCACGCCCTGCACGCCCCCGACCCCGAGGCGACGATCGCCGACATCAAGTCCCGCTACGAGGCCCGTCTGAAAAGGATTTTCGTCTGATGCTGTCGTTTGCCCTGACCTTTGCCATCACCTGCTTTGCCCTTGGGTTCGCGATGAATCTGATCCACCTTGCCCGCAGCCCCCTGTTGCCCGACCGGCTGCTGGCCGTCGATACCATGGTGATCAACGGCATCGCCCTGATCGTGCTTTACGGCATCCGCACCGGGTCGGCGTTGTCGGTGGAAATCGCCTTGCTGCTGGCGATGACCGGCTTCATCTCGACCGTGTCGCTCGCGATCTTTGCAAAGCGGGGGCATCTGCTGTGACAGAGGTTCTCATCAGCGCCCTGTTGATCATCGGCGGGCTGTTCGGGCTGGTCGGCAGTTTCGGACTGCTGAAATTGCGCGAGCCCCTGCAGCGTCTGCATGGACCGACCAAGGCCACCACGATGGGCCTTGGGGCGACGCTCGGGGCCGCCGCGCTGTATCTGCCCCAACCCGGCGCGCATCTGCTGATTGCGGTGTTCCTGTTCGTCACGGCCCCGCTGACCGCACTGTATCTCGCCCGGGCGCATCTGCGCGGCGCGCCGCCCGACACGCCCGTTTCCTGACCATCCGGTCAGAATTGCCCGGGCGACCCCCTTGCCAGCCCGCCGCCGCCTATGCCAACCTGACGCCTGTTCCCCCGTGGCGGAGAGTGCCGTGCAAACCCTGACGCCCCAATCCCCGACGGCAACACAGCTGCCGCAGATCACCGCCCACGGCCACCCGCGCAACCCCGGCATGGCGCTGGATCTGGATTGGGTCGCGTCGGTGCAGGCCAACACCTCGGCCATCGAACGGCGCGCTGCCACCATCGGCGCCCGGCGATCGGTGAAGAAAGACCATCAGGCCGCATGGCTGTGCAAGGCCATCAGCCTGATCGACCTGACCACCCTGTCGGGCGACGACACTCCGGGCCGGGTGCAGCGCCTGTGCGCCAAGGCGAAACAGCCGGTGGCCCCGTGGATGCTCGACCGGCTGGGGATGACGGGCCTGACCACCGGGGCGGTCTGCGTCTATCACGAAATGGTCGAAACCGCCGTCCGCGCGCTGGAAGGCACCAGCATTCCGGTGGCGGCCGTCTCGACCGGATTTCCGGCGGGGCTGTCGCCCTTTCACCTGCGCATCGCCGAAATCGGCGAAAGCGTGCAGGCCGGGGCGCGGGAAATCGACATCGTGATCTCGCGTCGCCACGTGCTGACCCAGGACTGGCAGGCGCTTTACGACGAGGTCGCAGAAATGCGCGC
>Ga0105047_10012198_pt1 | contig 13849 bp, 13 predicted proteins | sample MAT04_FD_78384 | JGI IMG/M metagenome (GOLD analysis project Ga0105047, IMG submission 78384) | Freshwater microbial communities from Lake Fryxell liftoff mats and glacier meltwater in Antarctica - MAT-04 (megahit assembly) | ecosystem: Environmental > Aquatic > Freshwater > Ice > Liftoff...
AACGGCCAGCCTTGTATCAGCAGGAGGATGAGGAAGGAATCATGAAGAACTCCGGAATGCGGTCGAGCCCCTGAACCGATACGCCCATCGCGTACCGATAACACAGTGAAGCTTGCCTGCTTTTCGCAGCCAAGTCTGTGCGTTGACGGACGCTGAAGACGGCGAATGCCGGCGGCTGGTGGGACTGGCTCACGCCGTTCTCGCTGGTCACCGGCATGAGCGTCGTCATCGCCTATGCCCTGCTCGGGGCCACCTGGCTCATCTTCAAGACCGAAGGTCCGCTGCAACGCCAAGGCGTGCGCTTGGCCGGATGGCTGGGCGGCGCCACGTTGCCGGCCGTCATCACGGTCAGCTTGGCGACGCCGTTCCTCAGAGGCGCGTATTTCGACCGCTGGTTCGTTTAGATCTGCTTGGTATCGATCAGTCGAAGATGTCGCGCATCACGCGTGGGCAGTTTCGCGGCGTCAGCGAAGCCAGACTACTGGAACTGGTGACCAGGCTCGGCCATGATCGGACCGGTGGGCCGTCGCGCAGGCAAAATCGAGTTGCATCTTGCCTGATGCATTGACGGTAAAAATGCCAGTCGCGGAACAAAGGTCCTGATGTGACAATGGCTTACGAGTGCTGTTGAGGATCGAGCGGGAGTAGAGGTCTTTTTGATGTCTATCGGAATCTATCGAGAGTGACGGGAATTGCGCGACCGATGGAACCGACTTGCGGCCGTCAACCTGGGAGTTTCCAACGTGCCGACGCATGCAGTCAAGGTGCCTGACATCTCACGTGATGTCTGGCCGGGATGGGGCGCACGGTGCAGGCAGGATCGACGGACAGATGCGCCCTATATAAGGTGAGAGGTGCCTAGCCGAGCAAGGCGGACGGTCCATAGAGACTCGGCCAGGAAAAGGGCGGACTTTTCCATCGAAGGTTGATCCATGCATTCACTCAAACAGTTCTGGCGGAATCTGCGGACGAGCCTCTGGTTCGTGCCTTCGCTGATCGTTGCCATCAGCATCGCCCTGGCCATGGCCTTGCTGGAAGCGGACGCGGCTGTCGGCGATCGATGGCTGGCCCGCTGGCCGCGCCTGTTTGGTGCCGACGCCGCCGGCGCGCGCGCAATGTTGTCCACGATTGCCAGCTCGATGATGACCGTCATGGGGGTGACGTTCTCGATGACGCTGGTGACCCTGGTGCTGGCCTCGAGCCAATACACCTCGCGCATTCTGAGAAACTTCATCCGTGACCGCGTCACGCAGGTTGTTCTCGGCATCTTTTCCGGCGCCTTCACCTACTGCCTGATCGTGTTGCGCACCGTTCGCGGTGGCGAAGAGGCCGGATTTGTGGCGAGCGTTGCCGTGACCTTCGGTGTCGTGTTCGCCATCGGCGGCATTGGCGCCCTGATCTATTTCATTCACCACATTGCGACTTCGATCCAGGCCTCGAGCATCGTTGCCGCGGTGGCCGATGAAACCATGGCCGCCGTCGACCGACTCTTCCCCAGCAGGCTCGGACACGCTCCCACCGATGACGACGAGCCACCGCCTCCGCTGTCGCAGCAGCGCTGGCTGGCCGTCCCGGCCGCGTGCAACGGTTACATCGAAAGCGTCGACAACGAGTTGCTCCTGCGCCTGGCCCGGGAGCACAAGACCATCGTCAGGATGGAACGCGGCATCGGAAAATTTGTGGTCCATGGAGGCCCGCTGGCCTCGCTCGCGCTGGAGGCACCACCTGACGACCAGATCGTCGCTGCCGTGCAGGCGGCCTACAGCATCAGCCGCCACCGCACGCTGCGACAGGACTGCGCTTTCGGCATCCGGCAGCTGGTGGACATAGCGTTGCGGGCGCTATCGCCCAGCATGAACGACACCACGACGGCCGTGATGTGCGTGGACTATCTGACTGCGATCCTGGCCCGGGTGGCCGCCCGCGACATCCCTGCATCACATCGCTACGAGGACGGGAAACTGAGGATCATCGCGATCGGGCCGACTTTCGCCAGCCTGGTCGCCCAATCCTTCGACCAGATTCGAGGCAGTGCCGCAGGCAACGTCTCCCTCATGCTGCGGATGGTCGACTCGCTTCAAACCCTCGCCAGCCTGACCACCAGTCCGATCCAGCTTCAGGCGTTGCGTGATCAGGTTCAATGGATCGCCGACCTCGCCGATCGCACCATCGAGTCCCCGCACGACCGAGCCCGGTTCGAGCAGCGGTTGCCGCGCGCGCTCGAAGGACTCGAAATGCCGCCGTTGAACGCTGCGGCGCTTCGTTGACGCCGCCGCGTCGCTGATTGGCCAGGATCTTTCGATGCCGTTGTCTCCTTACGACTGGATCGCTCCGCGTGACCGGTGAGGCTGGACGGCGGCAACACCTATTGGTTCGCGCTAATGCTCTCCGGCCTGGCACTGCTCGGCTTCGCACCAATGCGCCGTCGCCCCCAGGGATAGTGACCACGCGTTGCGGTCTGGAGTCCCGCTGGTCAGAACCCGGGGGCGGCCGTCGCGAAGACAAAGGCCGAATAGGCTGCCAGCAGGAACAGGCCGCGGCGGCGGGAGATCGTTCCGCCGCGAGGCACGATCAACAGGACCGTGAGCACGCCGAAGGCGGCCGCCACCCCCAGTTCGCCCAGTGGCGCGCGGATCGGCTGGATCGACGCCGCGACGCCGACGACGGCCAGGCCGTTGAACAGGTTGCTGCCGATCAGCGTGCCGAGCCCCACGTCGTCGTGGCCACGCCAGCGGGCGAGCAGGACGGTGACCACCTCCGGCAGCGAAGTGCCCACCGCCACCAGGGTGGCGCCGATCACGTAGGGGTGCACGCCCAGCGCGGTGGCGATACCGGATGCACCGGTCACGAAGAGTCGCCCGGCGAGGATCAGCGCCGCCATCCCGAACACCAATTGCAGCCAGGCTGCGGCGGCATTGATGGGCGGGTCATCGCTCGCCGGGGCTTGCCTGCGATGGGTGATCGCGTGCCGGATCATCCATCCCATCCAGAGGGCGAACAGCGACAGCAGCAAGGCCCCGTCCACCCGCGAGAGCGAGCCGTCCAGGGCCAGCAACAGCGTGAGCACCGGTACGGCCAAGGCCAGCAGAAAGTCGCGCTTGATCTCGTCGAAGCGCGCTGCCAGCGGTCCGAACAGCAGCGCTGCGCCCAGGATCAGGCCGAGATTCACGACGTTGCTGCCCAGCGCGTCACCCAGGCCGATGCCCGGCTTGCCGGACAGCGCAGCGAGACTTGACACCGCCATCTCGGGGCTGGACGTGGCGAACGCTGCCAGTGTCGTCGCCACCAGAAGTCGGGGAAGCCGCAGCCATGTCGATACGCCGAGCACGCCTTTCAGAAAGGCAGCCCCTCCCAGCCCTGCGGCTGGCACGGCGGCAAGTAACAAGAACACGTCCACGGCTTGGGGTGTCTGCATGCAGTCTGGAGATTCGTGATTGATGCCGCCGCCGCTCAGGTGGCACTTGGCGGCACATTTGCGCCTGCGCCTGCGCCGGCCATTGGCCATTGGCCATGCGCCATCGGTGGATAGTAGCAGCGAACGTCCTACTCGCCTTCCTGGTGGGCGGCCCGCCGGGGCCAGACCCGCAGCAGCAGCTTTCGCCCTTCGCTGAACCAGAGCACCCCGCTGGCCATCGCCACACACACGCACCACTGGCCTGCCGAGAGCGGCACGGTGCCAAAGGCGAGGTTGAGGAACGGCAAGTGCACAACAGCCACTTGCAGCGCTGCGGACAACGCCACCGCCGCCCACAACCAGCGGTTCGAGAATGCTGCACGGAACGCGGATGCGGATGCCGAGCGTGCGTTGAAGCAATTGAAGAGCTGCGTCAGCACCAGCACCGTGAAGCCGGCGGTGCGCGCCAGTTCCAGGCTGTGCGGGCCGGGGCCCACCCAGATGTCCACCGGCTCGATCAGCCCGCCGGGCAGGAACAGGTCCAGCGTCAGCAAGGTCAGTACCGCCATGACGACGCCGCCTTCGGCCACGCCCAGCCCCATGCGGGCATCGATGATGCGCTGGCTGCGCGGGCGCGGCTTGCGTGCCATGACGTCTTCGGCGATCGGGTCCACGCCCATGGCCAGCGCAGGGCCGGTGTCGGTGATCAGGTTGATCCACAGGATCTGAGTGGCCAGCAGCGGCAGGCGTTGCAGGCGCCTGGCCTTGCACGGGCGGATGGTACTGCCGCGCCAAACGATTGCCGGCGCGCTCGGCCTTCGCTCGGCCCGTGCCCGACGCAGCAAGGCTTCGTCGCGCGCCAGACGGCCCGGATTCATGGTTCGCAGGCAACGAGCCCGGTGCCTGTGGGCCGGCTTCCCAGATTACGTTGCGGCAGGTTCGCGCGTGCGGAGTATCGGAATCGTCCGTACATATTGTCACGATCCGTGCGGGCTGCACAGTGCGTCACTGAACGATCGAGTGTGTGTGCGTTGTCATACAGACGAGGTGAGGCCGGCCGGGCAAACTGCAGAGTCGTTCAGGAGCTGTTCCCTTTCAGGACGGTAGCGCCACGCGCCGCCTCTTTCCCGAACCCGAAGAAAGAGCCCCATGAAGATCCAACTCGCCCCGACGCTCACATCGATGGCACCGAGGCGCTGGCCGCGCAGGTGAGTGCCATGGTCGAGCAGGCGGTGGAGCCGGGGCGGCGCATCGCCATCTCCTGCGTCCTGTCCGGGCGCGCGGTTTGCCCGGCCCGGACTGCCCCTTACCCCGGTCGCATCGCGGCCTCACTTGGAAGGAACATGCCATGAAGCCGTACGCCCGCTTCGGCGCCATGATCGCCACGTCCACGCTTGTGATGTTCGGGCTGATGTACCTGAACACCTATGCGCTCGATCACGTCTTCTTCAGCGAGACGCGCGCCTACATGGCCGTCCTGATGGGCGCCACGATGGCGGTCGTCATGCTGGCCTTCATGTGGGGCATGTACGAGAACGCCACTGCCAATGCCGGCATCCTGGCAGCCGGTGCGCTGCTCTTCGCCGCGTCGCTGTGGTTGGTTCGCTCGCAGGAAACCGTCGAGGACGTGTCATGGATGCGCGCGATGATCCCGCACCATTCCATCGCGATCCTGACCAGCGAGCGGGCGCACATCAGCGACCCGCGCGTCAGGAAACTGGCCGACAACATCATTGCGGCGCAGCGCAAGGAGATCGCCGAGATGAAGGCCTTGATCCGCGAGCTGGACCGGTAATGCGCGGCCGTGCGGCCGGCAGTGTCCCGGGATGGAGCCACATCCAAGGTCACACTCGGCGGAAGGGCACGATGGCGTCCCTGTGGTCTGCCACGCCGCTCGTCGATGGCACGGGCAGCCCGCTGCAGCGGCCTTCGAACGCTTGCCTTGCGTCGACCACGGCATGGTTGATGGGCCACCGCCGCACGTCGGCAGCCTGCGCATCGATGCGATCCACACGCCGGGTCATACCGAAGTTCACTTCACTTTCGATGATCTGAACGGCCGCGGCGCGCCGGTGGCGCCCAGCACCTTGCTGGCGACATCGCGGCCATACATCGATTCGTCGGTGTCGTGGAATGTCGCCCGCGTGTTCTGCACGTTGACCGAGTAGCGAGGGTCCTGCGGGCGTCGCGGCCGACAGGGCCTTGGCGATCGGCATCATCGCCGCGCTGGAGCCGGTGCCCTCGGCGAAGGCCTCGAGTTGTCGCTGCAGGTAGCTTGCGCCCAAGCTCGCCAGGCGGGGAAAGCCAGCAGCGGCGACACCCTCGCCCACGACCCCGTGGCAGCTTTGGCACGCAGCGGCCGACCCGGCGCCCTTTTGGGCGATCGTTGCTCCGTCGGCATGGGCGTTCATACTCAGCAGGATCCCGAGCACCACCCAGCACAGTTTGTGACCCAGCGTCACGAGTGCTCAACGAAGCATGGTGTTCTGGTTTTCAACTGCATGGATGAAGCCAAGGTACGCGTCTGGCGGCGCGGCGTCTGTGCGCTGACGCACCGGGCAGCCCCATCGCCGACGCACGATCCACCCGCTTCGCGTTGCCGGTGCCTTGGTGCGGCAACGTACAGCGCGCGCGTGCCCGAGAATTTACGCGTCGCCGATCGTTTAGCGTCCGCATGGGCGCTTCGTTCGAGGGCAACGGGTTGAAGTGAGGCTTTTTGAAAGCACTGCTGCTGAAAGATTGGGATCGCGTTCGATCCAGTTTCTGGTTCGTGCCGGCGGTCATGGCGTGCCTGGCCATGGCACTGGCCGTTTCTGCCGTCGAGCTCGACAAGGGCATCGCCGAGGGATGGCTGCAGCGGCTGGGCTGGATCTATTCCGGTGGCGCCGAAGGTGCAAGCCTGCTGCTGGGCACCGTGGCTGGGTCAATGATCGCCATCGCCGGGACCGTGTTCTCAATGACGCTGGTGGCGCTGTCGCTCGCCTCGTCCCAGCTCGGCCCCCGTCTGCTGCGCAACTTCATGCGCGACACCGCCAACCAGGTGGTGCTGGGTACCTTCGTAGCCACGTTCGTGTACTGCCTGCTCGTGCTGCGCACCATCCGGCGTGCCGACGAAATCGCCTTCGTGCCGCATCTGTCCGTCAGCATCGGCCTGCTGCTGGCCATGGTCAGCATCGGGGTGCTGATCTACTTCATCCATCGCGTCTCGGTCTGGATCCAGACCGATGAGGTCGTAGCACGGGTCGGCAGGGAGCTGGGGGACGGGATCGACAGGCTGTTTCCCGGCCACCTTGGCAAGCCTGGCTACGAAGTCTCGAAAGCGCCGAGCGAAGCCGAGCTGCCAGCGGCGTTCGAACGCGAGGCCCGGCCCGTGGGTGCCCTCGAAGACGGCTATCTCCAGCGGATCGATGCCGACGCCCTGATGGCCTTGGCCGCCGGGGAGAATCTGCTGCTTCAGCTGGAGCGCCGTCCCGGGCACTACCTCGTCAAAGGGCGGGCGATTGCAATGGTCTGGCCCGGAGATCGTGTCACTGAAACCCTGGTGGCCAAGATGAACGGTGCCTTCGGGCTCGGCAACCAGCGCACCGCCGCCCAGGATGTCGAGTTCTCGTTCCAGCAGTTGGTCGAAATTGCCGTGCGGGCACTGTCCCCGGGCATCAACGACCCGTTCACGGCGACCGCCTGCGTGGATCGACTGGGATCGGGCCTGTGCCGATTGGCCCAACGCGATGTGCCATCAGCGCTACGATTCGACCGTCACGGGCGGCTCCGGCTGATGGCGCCGGGATCCTCGTTTGCAGGGATCGTGGACATGGCCTTCAACCAGATCAGGCAAAGTGCGCGATCGAACCCGGCCGTGGCGATCCGCATGCTCGATGCCATCGCGTTGATCGCCGGCCAGGTGCAGCGCGCGCAAGACGCGGCCTGCCTCCAGCGCCAGGCCGGCATGATCGTCACAGCGGCGCGGGAAGCTGTTCCGGAACCGGACGATCTGCGCACCGTCGAGGCGTCCTTCAAGGCGGCGACTCAGGCACTGCGCGAGATTCTATGAACCTGAACGTCATGCGCAATTGCTGGACTCGCCGCGGGCTCGCGGCTGCCGGGTTGGCCTGCGGCATTGCATTTGGACAAGAAAGCAGTGAGCTCGTCGGTCTCATCAATGCCTTTCGCAGCGAACCTCAAAGCTGCCAGGGCGAGCGCATCAATGCGGTAGGACCGCTTGCGCCGGATGCTGCCCTGGCCCGCGTCAAACCCGGAGCCAGCGGTAACCTGCTGAAGGCCGCGCGGGAGCAGGGCTATCAGGCAGCCCGGATCGAGGCTATTCCCCCGGAGGAGACGATCAAACTTCTCAACTCCTGTTACCCGCTGATGTTTGATGCCATCAGCAGCCAGGGCGGCGTGGTCAACCAGATGATTGGCGACGGCCTGATGGCGATCTTTGGCGCGCCACTGCCGCTGGCCGATGCGCCATTGGCGGCGGTGCGCTACCTGCACCTGTATCGGCGACACAGTGAATATTGCCGCCCGGCTGGAGGCAAACACCAATGTGGCCGGGCGTGGAATTCTGGTCGACCATGACACGCAGATGGCATTGGGCGACCGGGTGCCGGTGGAAGCGGTAGGTCAGGTGCAGTTCAAGGGCAAGGGTGCGGCGGTGCCGGTGTTCACAGTGCGGGCACAGGCGCAGTGATTCGAGGTTTGAACGCTGCGCCGTCCCGTGCTGTCACCACTTTGGATCGCTATTCCTGCGACCTCAATGGCAGCAGCCGCAGATGCGTCCGACCTGTATCAATTGTGAGTAGTGCGCCTCGTTCGAGTTCGGTTGCCATCTGCCGCAGCGCATTGACAACCTGCTTGCCAATCGAAACTGGCCGAACATCCTCAGCGCGAATTTGAACGACGCTGAGCTTCTCGCCCTGAGTGGCGGCCAGGATTGTGCCGAAATCCAGATCGTGGGTCAGAACTACATAGGCCTGCAATTTCGCGTACGCCATGATCTCGGAGTCCGGCGCTGTACTCGCGCCAACAGTCGACCAGTGCGCAGCTTCGAATCCCGCTTCGGCCAGCGTATTGATCCATCGAGGTGAAAGATTCATGTCGACGAGCAATTTCATGCCGCTGTCAGCGTGACCTCACGTTCTTCGGCGCGCCAAGCTGCATAGCGGAGCGACTGCATGATGTCCTCTCTCTCCAAGTAAGGGTAGGCTACGAGGACTTCGTGAACACTTTGACCTGCGCCAATTTGGCCCACGACCATGCCGACCGTCACGCGCATGCCACGAATACACGCCTTGCCGCCCATCACCCCGGGCTGCTGTGTAATGCGATCGAGAGAGTCCATTTCTACTCCGTACGGTCAAAGCCAAGATGGTAAGCGACGTTGCTGGATTTTGGTCAATAAAGCAGTGGAGGCGATGGGCGACGTGCAGTTCAGGGGCAAAGGCAAGGGTGCAGTGGTGCGGGTGTTCGCGGTGCGGGCACAGGCGCAGTAGGTTCTACGGCGGTACCACGCCAGCCGGCGGTCGAGCGACACTTTGCCCACGGGCTCGGCGACGCGAATGCACCTGGACAGCTCGCCGGCCTGATGCACCAGCTGGCCCGGCCCGATCAGGAGCCGGAGCCGCTCCACTTCAAGTCGGGCGGCACCCTGTACGCCCACGGCCTGCTCGGCCATGTGCGCGCGGGGCAGAACCTGGCGGTCGTGACCGAGGACGTCGCCACGCCATGCTGACCGACGCCACCCGCACGCGCGACTTCCCGTCGCTCACGGGCATCGCCTACCTCAACAGCGCGGCCGAAAGCATTCCGCCCTTGTGCGTGGGCGAGGCCTTGCAGGACTACTGGCGCGACAAGACGCGCGGCATGCGCGGCCGTGATGCGCACTTTGCGGCGCTGGAAGCCTGCCGCGAGATCAGCGCGAAGATGCTCGGCCTGGTCCCGCAGGAGGTGTCTTTCTGCTCCTGCAGTTCGGAGGCCTACAACCTGCTGGCCTCGGCGCTGCAGCTGGGCGCGGACGATGAGGTGGTGGCCACGGCCGCGATTCGACTGATTAGAACCACCGGCCTTTCATGGGCAATCACGATCTCAGCCAGGCCCCGATTGACCCCGATTCAAGGCCCACTCCTGCCTACGATGACTTCCAGACGCGCTATGCCGAAGCTTCAGCGCCCTCGCCCGCCCCGCGCCAGCGCCTCCGCCAGGCGCTCGCAGCGCTGGGCATCGAGCGGCTGCCCGGCCTGCCTGAACCCCGTGGCCGCCGCCGCAAGCCGTGTCACCGCCGCCTCGCCGCGCGGGTTCCGCGCCGCGGCGATATGGCCACGCACCTCCTCGTGCGCTGCGTACCAGGCCGGCAGGCGCATGACAACGTTTGCCAGGTAGGCGCACTGCGTTTCGTGTTGCTCGGCCAGGTCGAGTTCGCCGGCTCGCGCTGCCGCGATGGCGGCGGGAACGGCAAACGTGATGCGGCAGCCAGGACAGGTTTCAAGCGGGCCGCGCACCGATTCGCTGGCATCCTCCATCACACGCAGGGCTGCGGCGGGATCGTCGTGGTGCAGCTGGATGCGGGTGCCGTAGATGCGGTCGAGCAGGTGAAAACCGATGTCGGTCTGGCGCGCCACGTCCAGTGCTTCGTCGATCAGCACACGCGCCTCCTCGCGCCGGCCTTCGTGCAGGGACACCTCGGCCAGGCGTTGCAGCGACAAGGCCTCGCCCACCGATCCGCCGATCGCGCGGTGCAGCCGGGCGCCTTCGCGCAGGTGCTCGCGTGCGGCCGGCAGATCGCCGGCCAGCCACTCGGCTTCGCCGCGCAGGGTCACGCCAAAGGCATGACCGCGTGCGGCGCCCAGGCGCTGCGCCTCGGTGGCCAGGGCATCGGCAAATGCGATCACGTCGGCATACGGCCGCGCGCCGTACAGGAAGCGCTGCGTGATGCACAGATGACCGTCGAACACGCGCAGCGCCAGGTGCGGAACGTCACGGGTTTCCTGCAGGTCGGCCCATACGCTGCGGTGCAGTTCGCCGCGCGCATGGGCAGCCGCCGCCTGCGCCCATGAGGCGATCACCAGCGACGTGGTGTCACCGGATTCGAGTGCCAGGCGCCGCGCCGCGGCGGCCTTGGCAGTGCCCATCGCCGGGTCGGCAGCACCCAGCGCGGCAGCACCGGCATAGGCCAACGCCTCGCTCAGGCGACCGTCGACCGAGGTCGGCTCCACGCCTTCCAGCGCCAGCAGCGCACCCTTGGGATCACCCTGCTTGACCTGCGCCAGTGCAGCCTTTGCGCGCAGGTTGTGGCCCTCCGGTCCACCAGACACGTCAGCGGCCAGCCGGTAGGCGGCCACCGTGCCGGGGTCTCCCATCGCGTCCAGCGCTTCGGCGCGCAGGCGCAAGGCGTCGGCATGCTCGGGCTGGAATTCCAGCAGAGGGGTGAGATGGCGCAATGCATCGCTGAAGGCGGCCAGGCGGACCGCATCGCGCGCGGCGGCCAGCAGCCATGGCAATGCGTCCTTCGCCCGCCCGCCTGCGAGCCAGTGGCGGGCCACATGGGCCGGAGCCGTGTCCATGTCGGCCAGCTGCCGGGCAATCTCGCAGTGCATCCTGACTTTGCGATGGGGTGCCAGCTGGCCAAGCAAGGCCTGTCGCACCAGGTCGTGTCGAAAGCGGTAGCGCCCGTCGACCAGCACCAGCGCGCCGGCATCGAGTGCGCGGTCCAGCGCGATGTAGGGGGAAACCCGCGCCAGCCTGGCCAGCGCCTCCACCGTTCGCACGTCCAGTTCGTCACCGCTGAGGGCGAGCCAGCGCAACAGGGACAACGTGTCATCGGGCACGTCGCACAGGCGCTCGGTGATCGCCTCGGCTGCGTTGCCCGGCAGTCGCTTGTTGCCTCCGGCGCCGGCGCAGCGCGCCAGTTCGATGGCAGCGAACGGGTTACCCTCGGCCGCCTGGACGATTCGGTCCACCACGGCTTCGGCCTGGGGTGCCGGTACGACGCGGTTGATCAGGCGCCGGGTTTCATCGTCGTCCAGCGGCTCCAGATCGAGCAGCTGCAACACGCCGGCGCGCTGCAGTCGCGACACGCCCCGCGCCAGTGCCGAGGCCGCGGCCATCGGCCGGGTGGCCATCAGCAGACACAGCGGCGCGCCGGCCATCGCCAGCTGCACCAGCACCTCGACATCGGCGTCGTCGAGCAGATGCGCATCGTCTACCTGCAGCAACAGGTCCTTGCCCGATGCCAACGCCAGCAGCAAGCGCCGGATGGCGCCCACCACTTGGTGCCGTCCCAGCGGGCCCTGCGGTTCGCTGGCGGGCAGGGCCAGCGGGCTGAGCAAGGACAGAACAACGCGTGCCGGCGCTCCGATGCGGTCGAGCACACTGCGGTCCTCGAGCATGACGCGCTCGGCGATCGACGCGATGGCTCCATAGGATCGACCGGTTTCGGCGGCGTCCAGCCGCACAAGCAACCAGCCGCGCTGGCGCGCCTGGGCCGCGACCTCCTGACACAGCGCAGTCTTGCCGATGCCGGCCGGGCCGCGCAAAAGGATGGCGGCGGGTCGCTGCGCAGGCGGCATCGACAGCCAGGCCGTCACCTGGCCCAGCAGCTGCGGGCGGCCGACGAAAGCCGGCCCCAGGGCCTGCAGGCCGGCCACGCAACGGGCGTACAAGGCCTCGGTTCGCGCGTCGGGGGTTACACCCAGGGACTGCTGCAAGGACTCGCGCAACAGGGTGTACCAGCGCAGCGCAGCCGCACGGTTGCCCGCCCCCAGCTCGCGCTGCATCAGTGCCCGGTGGGCCGGCTCGTCGGTCGGATCGTGCCGGGCCAGCAGCTCCCACTGAGCACTGGCACGCAGTAGGTCCAGGTGAAACGCATGCAGGCGTTCGCGTGCGGGTTCGGTCCAGGCTTCGTAGCGGGCGCCGGGCAGCAGATCACCGCCGTACTGGCTGGCCACTTCGGCGCATTCGGCCGGGTCGCGCTGGTCAAGCGCCGCCCGAGCACGCTGCTCGAAGTCGTCGGCGTCCACGACCAATGGCCGCGCGGGCCACAACAGCAGCTCGCCGGCCTGCAGCGTGATGCCGTCATGCCGACCCAGTGCCTGCCGGGCATGGTGCAGCGCCTTGCGCAGATTTGCCGCACCGGCCTCTGCATCGAGCTGCGGCCACAGGGCGTTGATCGCGAAGTCGCGCGACATGCGGTGTCGCGGCTGCAGACTGAGCACCTGCACCAGGTGCGCGGCGCGCAGGCTGGGCCAGTCATCGGCGGGGATCGCCCTGCCGTCGACCGCCACCTCGAAGTGACCCAGCAGGCAAACGCGGAGCCGGGGTGGTGGTTCGACGGCCGCGATCAGAGGTAAATGTGCTTCCATGTCTGCCAGTCTGGGGCACCGGGCCCTGCCACGCAAGTAGCGGCAGCGCCAGGAACACTTCAGGAACAGCGCTTTGCCAGGATGCACACCAGGCGGGTCCATTCCGGCCAGCCACATCCCTCAGGAGAAAGCCATGAACGACACCGCAAGCACCACCTTGTACGACCGCCTCGGCCGCCGCGAAGGCATCACGGGCATTACGCGCCAGCTGATCAAGAACCATCTGGCCAACCCGGTGGTCAGCAACCGCTACAGCCAGATCAAGGACATGGACCGGATCGAACGCAACGTCATCGACTTCTTCTGCGCCGGCTCAGGCGGTCCCGAGACCTACAGCGGCAAGGACCTGGTGAGCACGCACCGGGGCATGAACGTCAGCGAGCAGGAATTCGTTTCCGTCATCGACGATGCGATGGCGGCGCTGGAGTCCTGCGGCATCGACGCACCGGTGCGCAACGAGGTGCTCGCCGTGCTGTGGTCGATGAAGGGCGAAGTGGTCCGGATCTGATCCTGTCCGGCCGGCGCGAATCAGTCGGGCCCGGCTGCTCAAGCGCCTTTTTGCTACTCAGCGGGCGCTCGGCCAAGCCGAAACACCCCCGAGGAGCCACCCCAGATCGGGCGGGCCATTCCCGGCGACCCCGGAAACAGTGGGCCTGAAAAGCATCTATTCCCCCCAGGCCTCAGCGTGTGAGTGTCAGCGAGGCAGTGGTACTGCCGCCATTGGCGGCGGCGGTGATCGACACGACCGTGGTGGTGCGTACCCGCGATGTCGTCACCGTGAAGCTGGCGCTCGACGCACCTGACGGGATCAGCACGCTGGCCGGCACCTTGGCCAGCGAGGGGGCGCTGCTGGCCAGCTGGACGACCGTGCCCGCCGTGGCCCGACACCGTGACCGTGGCCACGGTCTTGCGCCCGCCGACGACGCTGGACGACGCAAGCACCAGCGCTGTCGGTCAGCCTGGGCGTTAACGGCCGCGCCCGTGCCGAACACGCGCTCCTGCTGGAAATGCATCAGGCGCAGCGGCGACTGGCCGATCACGTAGACCGCGTTGTCGCTGCCCAGCGCGGCAGACGCTGCCCGCCATGGACTCATGCCGG
>Ga0105047_10012199_pt1 | contig 13848 bp, 12 predicted proteins | sample MAT04_FD_78384 | JGI IMG/M metagenome (GOLD analysis project Ga0105047, IMG submission 78384) | Freshwater microbial communities from Lake Fryxell liftoff mats and glacier meltwater in Antarctica - MAT-04 (megahit assembly) | ecosystem: Environmental > Aquatic > Freshwater > Ice > Liftoff...
TCTTCGCTGTAAACTTTCCAGAATTACTTTATGACCTAACTCTAATTAACTCAGTGGCCTATAATTTTTGGCCAGTACAGCCAATAGTTGCAATGAGAACACCTATAGTCAGGCAAATTGCCATGGCTACTCTTGATTTAGGGATGTTTAGATTAATTGTTAAACGAGGATTATACCACAAAACACATCTTTCTGATGAGGTCATGGATCTTTTTTGGCAACCAATGAAGTCCAAACTTGGAAGGAAGGGCTTTTTGCATTTCGCAAAGTGTCTGGATAATAAAAACCTTACAGACATAGAGGATAAACTTAGAAAACTAAATATTCCTATATTAATAATAAGAGGCGAAGCAGATGTATATTTGAGTGCATCAATTACTGAAAAATTGCATTCTGAAATTCCAAAAAGTAAGTTAGTGAAAATAGAAACCGGAGGTCATTATATTCAGGAAGATGAACCAAAGCAGGTTGCTCAGAGCATTTTAGATTTTTTTAAATGAACAATATGGATTCCACCAAAAAAAACAAAGTCCTTGAACTTGAAGCAAAAATTCAGATATTAGAAAACGAAAATGAGTTTCTATCTGCAAAGGCTGAAGAGAATCTTTTGCTTAACAGGGCTTTTGAAGGAATAAACTTATATGAGGATATAGAAATGTTGTTTCTAAATACCTTGGAAAACATTTCTGTACTTCTTGAAATCCAGTTTTCCGGAATCTTTGATTTTAAAAATAATCAGTTTACATGCATATCTAGCTATGCGCTTTTTAATAATGAAGATACAAGTGATGTTTATCTCAAGATCTCCGAAAAGGTTCTCTCTTACTTATCTGTCAATCGGTCTTGTTTTTTGAAGTTTGATGACGGTGATATTGATTTCAGGTACCCGAATTCACATTTTAAACCAGACAATTTTCTTATAATCCCTTTGAATTCGGAAATTATAAAAGACAGGTATTTTGTATTTGCAAATGGAATTGACCAGAATAACCTTTCCGAAAGAGCTTCGCTTTTTGATAAAATAATTAGGATTATATCAGCTAAACTTGATAAAATATTTTATCAAAACGAATTAAAAAAACTAAATACTGAGCTCGAAAAAATAGTAGAAGAACGTACTAGTGAACTTACCAGACAAAACGAAGAATATGTTGCTTTAAATGAAGAATATAAAACTCTGAACGAAGACTTGTTTGTTGCAAAAGAAAAGGCTGAGGAAAGTGACGTATTGAAATCTTCTTTTCTTGCCAACATGAGTCATGAGATTAGAACTCCAATGAACGGTATTCTAGGCTTCGCTGGTTTACTTAAAGAGCCGGATCTTTCGGGAGAACTGCGAAATAACTATATCCGGATCATCGAAAAAAGTGGAGAAAGGATGCTCAATATCATCAATGATATCGTAGATATTTCCAAAATTGAATCCGGACTTATGGAAATATTTCATTCTGCAACGAATATTAATGAACAGATTGAATACTTGATGAGCTTCTTTAAACCAGAAGCTGAAAGAAAGGGTATGCAAATGATCTGCTCGAATCCACTGTCAGTTAATGATGCATTATTTTTAACAGACAGGGAAAAATTATACGCTATCCTAACTAACCTTGTAAAAAACGCAATCAAATACACTGAAAAAGGTATTATTGAGTTTGGATATCTTCCTTTAAAGGATCAAGAAGAAGCTTTTCTACACTTTTATGTAAAGGATTCGGGTATTGGTATTGCAAGGGATCGGCAAGATGCAATTTTTGAGCGGTTTATTCAGGCTGACTTTGGAAATACCAGAGCCTATCAGGGAGCCGGACTTGGATTATCAATTTCTAAGGCGTATGTGGAGATGCTTGGTGGAAAAATATGGGTGGAAAGTGAACTTGGGAAAGGTTCTGCGTTTTACTTTACAATCCCATTGATAAAAGAAATAAACCTAAATGGAATTGATGAGCAAATTAATTCTGTTCAAAACAGATACAAAGGGAGCAAAGGACTAAAAATTCTTATTGGGGAAGACGACGCGACCTCTGATATACTTATTTCAATCGTATTACGAGATATTAGTAGAGAAATTTTACATGCAAGTTCTGGTTTTGATATTGTGGAGATTTGTAAAAATAATCCTGATATTAATCTGATTATGATGGATATTCAACTTATTGGGTTGAACGGGTTTGACGCGACAATGAAGATTAGAGAATTTAATAAAAATGTTATAATTATTGCCCAAACGGCTTTTGCCCTTACTGGCGACCGTGAAAAAGCCATTGCAGCCGGCTGTAACGATTATATTGCAAAACCAATAGATGCCAAAGCATTGATAACCTTAATTGAAAAACATTTTAGTTGAGGCAATTTTCAGTTATAAGCACTTTTCCATCTTTAATTTCCTGAATTGTATCGCATATATCCAATGTTGATTTTCTGTGTGAAATCAGTATAATAGTTTTTCCCTTTTTCTTCAAATAAAGAATCAGAGACTTCAGGTTATTCTCGGATAGTTGATCCATTGCCGCACTGGGTTCATCAAAAAGGAAAATCTCTGGATCACAATAAACCGTTCTTGCAATGGCTATTTTCTGAAGCTCACCGCCACTTAGTTTTACTCCGTTTTCACCCAGAAGTGTAAGCAAACCATGTGGAAGATTTTCAATCATATCCATAATTCCCGCTTCATGACATACTTGTATTATTCTTGCCATATCAGCATGCAGGTCGCCAATGGCAATGTTTTCAGCCACACTGCCATTTATAATATCTGTTTTCTGAGGAACTGAAGCCATAATTTTATTCAGAGAATATTTTTTGATGAAACTCAGGTCATAATCTCCCAGAAATATTCTTCCCGATGAGGGAGTATAAACCTTTTGCAAAAGAGCCAGGAGTGTTGATTTGCCTGATCCGCTATCACCAGAGATTCCATTAATCTTTTTCGTTTCAATTTTCAAATCCAGATTCGATAAAATATTTTTGCCAGCGCCATACCTGAAACATATCTTTTCAAAAGTGATTTTTTTAATATCATCGGGTCTGATTTCGATCATGTTGTCATTATCATTTTCCTGCTCAAGATCAAGTATTTGAAACAGGCGGTCGGCTGCGATAAGTGCATCCTGAATGAAACGGTTTGCCTGAATAAGACTGCTCAGGGGGCCAAGCATGTAGCCTAAAAGCGCATAAAACGACATAAGTTCACCTGGTGTCATTTTTTGTCCAAGAACCTGGTAGCTTCCTGTCCATAATAGGATCAGGAGAAATGTCCCGGATAGCAAATCATTCAGACTACCTGCACTAATATTAATTTTATTGGCACTAAAAGAAGATTTCAGCAATGGAACAAGATGGAATTCAAATTTCATATTTTCTTTTTGTCCCGCCGAAAACCTTTTTAATGTCCCGATTGTATTTATCGACTCCACTAAATGCGACTCCAGTACTGCCGATTGTTCCATAGTTAAACGAAGGTATTTTTTATTCAGTTTATTGTACAGCGCATATATAAGAAGGAAGAGGGGTATTATCAAAGTCATACGCAATGCCATTTCCCACGAATAAATAAACATCAGACTGAAGGTGAAAATAATTATGAGGAGATTTACCAGTAATTCCACCGCGACATTATTAATAAAGGCTCTGATTTTTACTGCATCATTTACTCTGGAAATAATTTCACCCGTACGCATTGTTTGGAAAAACCTTTGAGGCAAAAGCATTAAATGTCTGTAATAACCCAAAATAAGCATGGCATCTATTTTCTGGCCTGTATGAAGCATAAATAAGTTTTTCAGATACCCAATTATAATACGAAACAGTATTATCAGGAGTAGGCTTAAACTCATGATATTCAGAAGTTTCACGTTCCCTGTTGGGATTACATAATCAATAAGTTTTTGTACATAAATTGAGGTTCCAAGACCCAGAATGCTATAAAAGATTGCACCGGTAAGTGATTGAATCAGGATTGACCGGTGTGGTTCAGTAAGTTTTATAAATCTTTCCCAGATGGAAACCTTTTCGTTACCTTTAATGAAATTCTCTGCAGGCTCCAGAAGCAGAATAATTCCAGTCCATTTGGCAGAAAATTCTTCACGATTCCATTTTTCCAGTTTTCCCGTTGCTGGATCCATCACGGTGACGTTTTTTTTTCTGATTTTATAAAGAACTACAAAGTGGTGCCAGCTTTCCTTAATGGTTAAATGGGCTATAGCAGGCAGAGGAACTTCGCCAAGTGATTCCTTATTTACACGAACAGCCTTCGTTAAAAAGCCTAATTTTTCAGCTGCATCGAGCATTCCGGCAAGATTGGTGCCTTTCGAATCGGTTCCGGCATATTGACGTACCCTGGAGATCGGCAATGAATGGCCAAAGTATGATGAAACGGATGCAAGGCATGCTGCTCCGCAATCGCTGATATCGTGTTGCTTGATGCAAATGTTTTTGTGGAGATACATTTTTTAGTGTATTTATTTAGTTATGGATATGGATTCAGCGAGAATTCCCGAATGTATTAAGCGTGGTGTATTTAAGTTAATTTTTGTTCTCTGCTATACCATTATAGGCTTCGTCTCGCAATAATTGCCAGATAGTTCTCTCTGTAACGAAAAATTGAGCAGTGAGCGTCATACCTTTCCCGGGATACACCCGGTTACCCAAATATTCTAAGAATGTGGGTTTGTTTAATTCACAGATAACTCTGAAAAGAGCCTGGTTTCCTGTAATTTCAATATCATTAGAAACGCTGGCGCATGTTGCATCAAGGATTCCCCAGTATTTGTAATCATAAGAATCAACTAAAAGTCTTACTTTCTGACCGGGATGAATAAATCCAATGTCTCTTGGAGGAATCTGCAATTCAGCCATAAGGTTGGTATCAGGAATCAATTTGAATAATGCGGCACCTGTGGCACAGAATTCTCCTAAAAATCGGTTTCTGATCCCCTGAAGAATGCCGGAAACAGGAGCTTTAATTACAGAGTTTTCAATAAAATAATCAATCTCACTCAAACTCTTTAGCATAGCTGATTCCTGAAGGATGTATTCATTTCTTTCATTAATCCAGCGATTTTGCTGGTTGTAAATCAGTTGCTTTTTTTCATTCTGCAGGGTTTTGTATTTCAAGACCGAAACTTCGAATTCCCGTTTACTTAAATACTTTTCCGTGAAAAGAGTTATATATCTTTCATAATCAGCTAATTCCATTTTAGTTCGTAAGTCAATTTCTTTCAGCTTTTCCTGATAAAGACTATATTCAACCTGATACATTCCGGAAACGGGTAAGGGGAACTTATTAACGGAGTCTGTAAGCTGAACAAGATCAATAATTTGCATTTTCAACTGCTCAATATCCTTAACTATCAGTTTTTTCTGAATCTTTTCCTTTTCAGCATCAAGTTGGAGAATAGTATCGCCTTGATTGACTGATTGATTTTCTGCACCATTGATTTTAGTGATTACCCCCTGAACAGGAGCTAAGATTTGTTTTAATTCTGCTGATGGGCGGATAATCCCACGGGATTGAACAAAAACCGGAATTTTAAAAACGGCCATGGCAACCGACGCAAGAATGAGCAAGCCAAGTATTATTAGATAAATGGTATGCGAGTAAATATTGGTCTTTCCAAAAAAAGAGTTAATGGAACTTTTCAGTTCTACATCATCAAGAATAGGAACACGGGAGTCGGTCATGTGTGTTTGTTTTCCCCTTAATGACCTAAGGGTTTACAAAATCAGCCTGACAGAGAGGTTTTTTTTATTTTTTTTAGTGGAAGGGAACTTAACCAGATGATTTAAGTGTGAAAGAAATGGACGTGCCTTTTCCTTCTTCTGAATCAATTTCGAATTTGCCACCGATTTGTTCAATAAATTTAATACTCAGACCAAGTCCTAAGCCGGTACCTTGTTCATGCCGTGTTCCTGTGGTTGTGAACTGTTCTTTACCTTGAAGAATAAGGTCTATTTTATCCTTTGGGATGCCAACACCAGTGTCGGAAATTGTGATTTTGATATTTGAGCCTTCCACATTACTGCTGATTGATATCAAACCTTTTGCATTACTATATTTTATCGCGTTGGACAAGATGTTTCTGATAATCATGTCAAAAACATTTATATCGCTCAGTACTTTGATATTATGAGGAACATTGTTTTCAACAGTTATTTCTTTATTTGCCAATATCAGTCTGTAAATCGAAACATTATCCTCAATTCTTCTGCTAAGAGGGAATTCTTCCGTTCTAATTGAGATTCCGTCGGTATGAGTTTTCACCCAGAACAAAATATTAGTAATAAGAAGACTTATTCTTTCAATTGAATCGAATACTTCGTTCAGAAATTGTTTTCGTTTATCGTCTGATAATTCATCATAATTCTGAACCAACAATTCGGTAAAGCCGCGAATGGAACTTAGAGGATTCTTGAGGTCGTGTGAGATGATGGTAAGAAAATCGTCTTTACCTTTGTTAGCAAGGTTTAGAAGTGCCTGAGATTTAAGTAGTTGTTGATTTTTTTCTTCAAGAACACCTCTATTCAGCTCAATTTGCTGGTTTTTTTCGCTTAATATTTTGTTAGATATTGCTTTTTGCCGGTATGCAAGAAGTATCAATAAAGAAATAATAATAAAAGCCGAAAATCCAAGTACGGCAAGGTAAAGAAAGCTTTTCTGTTTTTCTTTCAGGAGTTCGATTTCCTTGATACTCTTAACTTCTTTATACTGATTTTCGAGTCGGGCAACGCTTTCTCCATTTTCAAGGGAATACATACTATCCTTGACAGACATTTGTTTTGTAAGGAAATGATGAGATTGCGGAAAATCATTTTTGGTAAGAAAGTACTTAGAATTAAGGTTATACGCATAATCCAGTAATTTCAGGGAGCCAATTTCCTCCGATATTTCCGTGCCGGTTTTTAAAAATTGTAAGGCGGAAGGTAAATTATTCTGACGGATATCCACATCAGCTAAACCCAGATTACAACTTGCCATACCTGTTTTATCGCCTGTTTCGGCAGCTAAGTCAAGAGACTTGTGAAAATATTCCTTCGATTTCTCAAGCGAATCGGTTTTAAGGTACACATCGGCAATGTTTCCTATATAGATACCTTCATCATATTTCGAATCAATTTTTTTTATATTAACGAGGGCAATTTGAAAAAACACCAAAGCGCTATCATATTTTTCTTTTAACAGAAATACATTTCCCATGTTATTGCTTGCAAGGGCTAGTACTTTTTCTAAATCGCTTTTCTCTGCCAGTTCAATGGAGAGTTTGAAATAATCTATTGCTCTGTCATAATTTTTTATTTCAAGATATACATTACCTATATTATTTAGGGCAGCAGCAACTCCATATTCATTATTTGATTTTTGGCTAATGTCAAGGGAGATAAGATAATACTCAAGAGCAAGATCGTAATTTCCAATATTCCAGTAAACATTCCCTAGATATCTTGAACTGCGGATCTGCAGTTTTAGAGAATCCAGTTTTAAAGAAATATTATAGGATGCTTTAAGTTCTGCAAGAGCGGGTTCGAAATCAGATACAAATGTGTAAACAGACCCACACAACATATGGAATGCGGAAATGTAATAATTGTTTTCAGCTTCCTTAGCCAACTTAAGACCTTCCTTGAAATATATAAGAGCAGAATCAGGGATTTCATTTTCATAGAAGTATTCGCCCATTTTCCTGTAGAGTAGCAAAACGCCTTCACCGTTTAGAAGTCTTTTTGTTGCAATAAAATTCTCATAAACATGAGTGCCGGTAATTTCAGGCTTATTATCAACTGATTTTAAAAACGCATCAAATGCAGCCTGCACCTGTGGGTCAGTTGAAACCTGTTTTACAGTAACAACAGGCTTATCTTTGCAGGATGAACTGAACAGAACTAATACAAATATTATAAAAAGGCATTTAAACGAATTCACCATGGTAAGGTTAAATGAGATGCGAATTTTCAAAAATAGGATATATATTGATATAAAGACCACAGCCATTGCTAATAAGTTGCATTAGTAAGAATTCATGCATAGATATTATTGTTGTCCGGTTAAATATCATAAATATTCCGCAAATCCTTATTATATATCGGGTCTACGGGACTTACCAAGACTGGGGCTTACAATATTTTTCACCGATATTTGATCCCAGACGGGATCGTCTCATAGGGACAAAATATTGGTAGATAAATAGTTAAAAACGAATCATAAGTCCCGGCGTTGGACTGAGCATTTGTCGAAGTCAAGGGACGAAATATTATTTTACCGGACAAATAAATAGAGATATATTTTTTTTCAGAAAGGCAAATGGCCAAGATCAACATTTCCACCTGAGAGGATAATGCCTGTTCGCGAAGATCGAAACAACTCTTTTTCTTTTAGGATAACAGCAAAAGCGACAGCGCTGGAAGGTTCAACAATGATTTTCATTCGTTCCCAGATCATTCGCATTGCTTCAACAATTTCAGTTTCTTCTACTCTTACAATTTGGGTGACAAGTTGCTTAATAATTGGAAAAGTCTTGTCGCCTAAGGAAGTTCGAAGTCCATCGGCAATTGTGTTTGGGTTTATTGATGGCTGAATGATGCCGGTTTCGAGGGATCGGTAAGCATCATCCGCTGCAAATGGTTCACAACCAATGATTTTGCAATCGGGACTTAAATGATAGGAAGCAAGAGCTGTGCCAGCGAGTAATCCACCTCCCCCGACAGGAGCAAGAATAAAGTCGAGATCTGAAGTTTCAATGAAGAGTTCCAATGCGGCCGTTGAATTTCCAAGAATAACATTTGTGTCGTTATAAGGATGAATAAAACGGGCGCCGGTTCTTTCTACCACTTTTGCAAGGGTTTCTTCTCTTGCGGAAAGAGTAGGTTCGCACTCAATTATTTCAGCACCATACCCAAGGACCGCATTTTTCTTTACTTGTGCGGAATTTGAAGGCATAACAATATAAGCCTTTATTTTAAGGATTTTTGCTGCCAGACTCAGCGCCTGAGCGAAGTTTCCTGAAGAATGAGTTGCTACTCCGTTTTTCTTTTCAGAATCGCTTAATTGCAAAACGGCGTTCATGGCGCCGCGCATTTTAAATGCTCCCATTTTCTGAAAGTTTTCACATTTAAAATACAAATCGGCGTTACATATTTCATTAATTGCACTCGACTTCAAAACCGGAGTCCTGTGAATGTAAGGATTTATGCGCTCTGCAGCAGATCTGATTTCCCCGAAGTCAGGAATATTCATTTTTATTAATTAAAAGGTATACCTGACCGATAGTGCAAGTTCATCGCCCCAAAATCCTGTATAACCAATTAGATTAAATCCAGGTTTCCAATCTAATGACGCATTTAATGGGAGATCAGGGAGAACATACTCCAATCCTAAGATCCCATCTATTCCTATAACAATATGACTTGAATTATCTAAAAACCAGGAATTGTTGAAAGAGCCCAGATGTGCACCTCCCCCGTAAAAAAAATACAGACCATCGGTATCAAAGGCAGTGGTATGTCTTTCAAATAAACCTGTCAGGTTAAAACCGCCCCATCGTGTTGAGAGTATTCCCTCTGCAGCATCGTTTGTTGTGATGAAATGTTTGAAAGTAATCCCATTAGATAATCCGGCACGAAACCCAATTGCGTTTTCGTAATCCTGTGCTTTTGAAAGATTTAAGAATGAGAGAAAAAGGATGGATAAAAGAATATATTTTTTCATATTTTTTAAAACTTATCCAGAGAGGCATTTAATTCGTGAATATTTTCGCGCAATCGCGTCTGCTTCTTTTCTGCCAGTCTTTTTTATGGTAACAATAGCTAACAATTAGTGGCAGAACTGAAGTTGCTTCTGCATAAACCATTTGTTCGTAAATAGTTTCAACTTTTCCCCATGAAGAGGCTTCTTTAAGAGTGGAGCTTGAGCATGCGCCATCTCTGACATCGGCAACGGTAATCTGAACGGCATACTGATGCATAGGTGCTTCGAAACCCAGAATTTCTGCGCAAACTACGGTGTCCTGAGCGAAGTTTTTTGGAACTCCACCACCAATCATGAACAAACCGGTTGTTTTGGCGGCTAGTTTCACTTTTGTTAATTCGAGGAAATCGGCAACGGAGTCAATAGATACGTGGCTTTTAGGGTTATCCCACTGATGTTTTACAAGGCCGAAACCGGCACTGCTGTCGCTGAATGCGGGGCAGAAAATAGGAACGTTATGTTCGTATGCAAGTTGAATCAGAGAATCTTTTTTCTTTGCGTTTTTTACGAGATATTTTCCCATTTCATGAATAAATTCGCGGGAAGAGTAGGGTCTGTGTTCGAGTGAATTGGCAATTTCCAGGATGGCTGTATCACAGTTTTGCAATTCTTCCTCGTCGATATATGTATCGTAAATCCTATCAATATAGAGGCTTCTGAGCAATTTATCATCAACAAACTGTGAACCTCTGTAATGTTTATAACCCAGAGCTTCGAAAAAGTCCATATCAACGATTGACGCGCCAGTTGCAACAATTGCATCGATCATATTATATTTAATCATATCGGCATAAACCTGCATACAACCCCCGGCACTTGTACTACCTGCCAATGTGAGCATAATGGTACAGTCTTTATCGGCAATCATACGGGCGAGGATGTCGGCAGCATTTGCAGTATCGCGGGATGTGAATGACATATCCCTCATTGAATTGATGATAGGAGTAGAGTCGAAGGAAGCAATGTCGATGTGTTTGATAAGGTCTTTTAAGAGATCAGATTTTTTCATTTCTTATATTTTTATGGGAGGTCAAAATTACTGATATATTTTATAGTTTCAAATGAAACGGAGATGTTTTCATGAGGCAAGTGCCCATTTATTATCAAATTAAAAAGCAATTTACCTTTACTTTGATTTAATTCTGGCGTACATTGCGGGTAACTTTTCTTAACTAACCAATAATTCAAAGCTTCCTGAAAATCTATATTCAAAATATGGTTTGTATCCGATGCAAAATGGTAGTAAGATCGGAGCTTGAAAAACTTGGAGTTCACTTCAATACTGTTGAATTGGGTGAAGTGGAGGTTATGGAAGACCTTACACCAGAGCAACTCGAACGTCTGGATGTCGGGCTTAAAAAGACCGGACTTCAACTAATGGATGATAAACGAAGTATTTTAGTTGAGAAAATAAAGCATATCATCATTGAACTTGTTCATTATACTGAAGATCAGATCAAAATAAACCTCTCAGATTACATCAGTGAAAAACTTAACCACGAATATTCCTATCTATCAAGCCTGTTCTCAGAAGTTAAAGGCACTACAATAGAAAATTATTTCCTGGCACATAAAATTGAAAGAGTTAAAGAACTCATCGTTTATGATGAACTTAATCTTTCTGAAATAGCAGCATTAATGCATTATAGCAGTGTTGCTCATCTTTCAAACCAGTTTAAAAAAATGACTGGTCTTACACCTTCCCACTTTAAAAATCTGAAGCACAAAAGGCGCAAATCTCTCGGAGATTTGTGAATTGTGTAAATTATTCTGTGAATTGTGTAACTTTTTTTAAGTAAAGGTATATCACCTTTGCAATGAAAGGCCAATTTTTTCAGGCATTTTTTGGAATTGCCTGAAATAAAGTTTTTTCCAGAAGTGTGTAGAAATATTGCCAGAATTGAAACCATGTCGATCGTAGAAATTGAAAAAGCAAAAGCTCTCATCATTGTTGAAATCATTGAATATATTCCAAATTCGGTAGTTAGTAAAACTATAATTAAAAAGACAACCGGAAACATTTCCGCAGTTTCTTTTGACAGTGGGGAAGCCTTGACTGAGAAAATTATTCCGTTTGATACCTTCGTCCAGATTATCGATGGTAAAGCTGAAATTGTAATTGACGGTGTTTCCAATATGCTGGAAACTGGCCAATCCATTATTATACCAGCCCACACAGCAAACATTGTTAAAGCAAACGAAAGGCTTAAGATGATCTCTACAATAATAAAAAGCGGCTATGAATAAGCCATTTTTGATTTACTAAAATGGAACGCATACAAAGAAATTGCAAGAATAATATAAATATTACCTGAAATTGTGTAACAAAAAGCTAGTAAAAGCAATACATCTTTGTACTTTAACATTATGTACAATTATTAAACTATAATTCATGAAAAATATCACCGAGTTAAAAGGCGAATGGAACGAAACAAAAGGAAAACTTAAACAGAAATTTGCTTTGCTTACCGACAGCGATTTGTTATTAATTGAAGGAAAAGAAGAAGAAATGTTGGGGCGACTCCAGATCAGATTGGGTAAATCGAAAGACGAGATCAATAAAATAATTGCATCATTGTAAATTTTTTAATACCACTATTATGAAAAAGGCTGGAATTGTACTGATAGTTGCAGGTTTTCTTTTAACTGCTTTTACCGCTTTTACTTTTTTCACAAGGGAAAAAGTAGTGGATCTTGGAAAAGTTGAAATTACTGCCAATAAACCTCACCACCTAAAATGGTCACCCTTGATTGGTGTAGCTGTGATGGGTCTGGGAGGTTTATTGTTATTATTGCCGGGTAAAAAATAATTTTTCCCATTGAAGCTGTACATCAAATACATGGTTAGCATACGTTGTAAGATGCTGGTGAAGGAAGAGTTGAAAAAACTCGGCCTTCACTTCATTTTAGTTGAGATGGGAGTTGCTGAGATCATGGAAAATATAACCGATACGCAGCGGCAGCAGATTAAAGATGCATTGCAACTCTCGGGTTTGGAACTGATGGATGATAAAAGGGCTGTTCTGATTGAAAAAATTAAAGCAGTGATTATTGAGATGATACATTATACCGATGAAGTTCCCAAAGTAAATTTCTCCGATTTTCTAAGCGAGAAACTGAATTATGATTACACTTACCTCGCCAACTTGTTTTCAGAGGTACAGGGAACTACAATAGAAAAATTCATCATTTCTCATAAAATTGAAAGAGTAAAAGAACTTATTATCTACGACGAACTTAGTCTGACCGAAATTGCCTGGAAAATGCATTACAGCAGTGTTGCGCATTTATCCAATCAATTCAAGAAAAACACCGGTCTTACACCATCCCACTTTAAAAATCTCAAAAACAAAAGACGTAGTCCTATTGAACAGATTGGCAATACAGAACGGGCATATTTAATTAATTAACTTTTTATAGGCGCAATACAATGCATCGTACCAAATCTCATGAATCTTATTACGCCAGTAGTTTAATTGAAGCTAGTCTGGATCCTTTGATTACTATAAGTACTGAGGGTAAGATCACTGATATGAATCAGGCAAAAATAGATGTAACTGGAGTGGAGCGCGAAGTATTAGTTGGTACTAATTTCTACGATTATTTTACTGAGCCTCAAAAAGCCCGTCTTGTATATCAGGAAGTTTTCGAAAAAGGATCTGTGTCTAATTCATTACTTACTTTTCGACATAAAAACGGAACCCTAACCAATGTTTTGTTTAATGGTTCAGTATATAAAGATAAAAGAGGAAAAATTCTTGGCGCTGTGGTTGTTGCGAGGGATACATCAGAGCAGAAATGGGCAGCCGACCTAAGAATTGCAAATAAAGAATTAGCATTTCAAAACAAGGAGAAAGAAAAACGTGCGGAAGAATTAGGAATAGCTAACAAGGAGCTTGCCTTTCAAAATAATGAAAAAGAAAACCGTGCGAAAGAATTAGGTGTTGCCAACAAGGAACTGGCATTTCAAAATAAAGAGAAAGAAAAACGTGCAGAAGAATTAGGAATAGCTAATAAGGAACTGGCTTTTCAAAATAATGAAAAAGAAAACCGTGCGAAAGAATTAGGTGTTGCCAACAAGGAACTGGCATTTCAAAATAAAGAGAAAGAAA
>Ga0105047_10012200_pt1 | contig 13848 bp, 15 predicted proteins | sample MAT04_FD_78384 | JGI IMG/M metagenome (GOLD analysis project Ga0105047, IMG submission 78384) | Freshwater microbial communities from Lake Fryxell liftoff mats and glacier meltwater in Antarctica - MAT-04 (megahit assembly) | ecosystem: Environmental > Aquatic > Freshwater > Ice > Liftoff...
CGACCGCAGCGAGCGCCCCGACCGCAGCGACCGCACCACGCCGCAGGAGACACCGTGACCGACGCGCCAGAACGCGAGGGGTGGGTGCTCGCCGACGCCTTCGACCGGGCCGCTCCGACCTATGACGCCATGGTCGCCCTCTCGCCGGGCTATCACGACCAGCTGCGCACCGCGGCGGAGGCGCTCGTCGAGCGCCTGCCGACACCCGCTGCCGGCGACGGCGGCCCGCTGCGGGTGCTCGACCTGGGCTGCGGTTCCGGTGCCTCGACCCGCGGGCTGCTGGACGCCTGGTCGGCACGAGACGGCTCGCCCGACGGGTTCGGCGTGACGGGCGTCGACGCCTCGGAGGGGATGATCGGCCAGGCCCGCGACAAGGCATGGCCCGCGCCCGTCTCCCTGGTGGTCTCCGACGCCGTCGCCTACCTCGAGTCACTGCCCAGCGAGTCGGTCGACGGCGTGCTGGCGGCCTACCTGTTGCGCAACGTGCCCGACCGCGCCCGGCTGATCACCGAGGTGGCCCGGGTGCTGCGGCCAGGAGGTGCCCTGGTCGTGCACGACTACTCGGTGGCGGGCGACACGCGGGCCCGGGTGCTCTGGGCGGCCGTGTGCCACGGCATCATCATCCCGCTGGCGGCGGTGAAACGCTCCGACGTGCCGCTGCACCGCTACCTCTACACCAGCGTGCGCGACTTCGACTCGGTGCGCCGCATCTGCGAGCGGCTGCTCTCCGCCGGGCTCGTCGACGTGCGACACCGGTCGTACGGCGGCTGGCAGCACGGCCTGGTGCACACCGTCGCCGGGTCGGCGCCGTCGTGATCCCCGGGCGCAGCGCGCGCTGGACCCCGGGGCTCGACCGGCGGGCCGTGTTCCACCCGCCGCCCGCCCCGGTGACCGCGCCGGGGACCTCACCAGTGGCCGCGCCGGTGACCGCGCCGGGAGCCACTACGGGTGCCGCGCGCGTGCCGGCATCCGCGCGTCACGTCGTCGTCGTCGGTGGCGGCATCGCGGGGTTGACCGCTGCGCTGGCGCTGGCCGAGCGTGGAGTGCGGGTGACCGTGCTCGAGCGCGAGGCGCGGCTCGGTGGCCGGGTGCGCTCGTGGCCGGTGGACCCGGCCGACGGCGAGCGCGGCCAGATGAGCCGGGGCTTCCACGCGTTCTTCCGGCAGTACTACAACCTGCGCGCGGTGCTGCGCCGCACCGACCCCACCCTGGAGCGGCTGCGGCCGCTCGACGACTACCCGCTCGTGCGTGACGGTGGGGGGCGAGATTCCTTTGCCAGGATCCCGCGCACGCCGCCGTGGAACCTCGCCGCGTTCGTGGCCCGCAGCCCAAGCTTCGACCTGAAGGCACTGGCCGCCGTCGACGTCGACGCGGCGCTGGGCCTGCTCGACGTCGACTTCCCGGCGACGTTCAGCGCCCTCGACGGCGTGAGCGCCGCCGACGTGCTCGACCGGCTGCGCTTCCCCGACGCGGCGCGCCACCTGGCCCTGGAGGTCTTCGCGCGCAGCTTCTTCGCCGATCCGCGGGAGTTCTCGGGTGCCGAGCTCGTCGCCATGTTCCACATGTACTTCGTCGGATCGGCCGAGGGCCTGCTGTTCGACGTGCCACGCGACGACTACGACACGACGTTGTGGGGCCCGCTCGGCGCGCACCTCGCGGGCCTCGGGGTCCGCGTCGTCACCGGCCGCGAGGTGCGCTCGGTGGCCGCGGCCGGGGAGGTCGGCGCCGCCGTCTCGGTGCTGCACGGGCAGCCCGGCCACGGCGGCGAGGACCGCGTCGAGACGGACGCCGTGGTGCTGGCGCTCGACCCCGTGGGGCTGCGTCGCGTCGTCGCCGCGTCCCCGGGGCTCGGTGGCGACGACGCGGCCGGTGCGGCGTGGCGGGAGTCCGTGGCCGGCATCCGGTCTGCTCCGTCGTTCGCGGTGTGGCGGCTGTGGCTGTCCGGGAAGGTGGCGCGCGACCGGCCGCCCTTCCTCGGCACCAGTGGTTTCGGCCCGCTCGACAACATCTCGGTGCTCGAGCAGTTCGAGGAGCACGCCACGCGCTGGAGTGAGACGAACGACGGGTCGGTCGTCGAGCTGCACGCCTACGCCCTGCCCGAGGGCACTGCCGAGGACGACCTGCGGCAGCGGATGCTCGCCGAGCTGCACCGGGTCTACCCCGAGACTGCGGCGCTCGAGATCGTGCACGACGAGTGGCTCGTCGAGGCCGACTGCGTGCTCGTGGGGCTCGAGCCGTGGCGTTCACGCCCCGGCGTGCGCACCCCCGACCCGCGTGTGCTCCTCGCCGGCGACGCCGTGCGCTGCGACCTGCCGGTGGCGCTGATGGAGCGCGCCGCGACGACCGGCTTCCTGGCCGCTGACCGGCTCCTCGCCGGGTGGGGCGAGCGCGGTCACGGTGTCTGGTCGGTGCCGATGGGCTCGCGGCTGGGGCCGGTGCCGCGGCTGGCGCGGCGCGGCGTCCGGGCCTACCGGTCGGCGGCGGCCCGGCGCAGCTCGTAGAGCCGGGCCGCATAGACGAGGTCGTCGGCCCACAGCTGGGTCGCCGACGCCCGCATGCCGATCGTGACGAGCGGCGCGAGGCCGCGCGCGACGCGGAAACCGACCCGGTCGGACGTCGCGACGACGGCCTCGGTCATCACGGTGCGCGCGGGGTGGGCGCCCGGCGCGGTGAGGGGGGTCGCGTGGGTCTCGACGACGCTGCCGGTGCCCTCGCCGTCGACGATGGTCATGACGATGGTGTGCGAGTCGGGGCAGGCGAACTCGGCGCGCACCGGCACCGCGAAGGTGCGGCCCAGGCGGTAGGCGACGTCGAGCACGAGGAGGTCGTCGGTGGAGGCGTCGTCGTCGACGGTGAGGTCGCTGAACGCGTAGGGGTGCAGCCAGGCGCCGTGCCACGGGTCGAGCCGGTTCTGCAGGATGTCGCGCGGCTCGCATTCGGTCGGCAGCGAGACGACCGACGCGAGCGACTCCTCAAGCGGCGGGCGGGCGGCGAGCACCGGGCGGTCGGTGGGCTCGACGCCCTCCTCGACCTCGCCCACACGCACCCAGAACAGGATGCCGTCGTCGTATGCCGCGTAGGTGCGCCAGCCGGGCTGGCTCTCGCCGCTGAGCGGCATCCCGTGCCAGCGGCACAGCACCGTGCCGTCGACGACGTCGCAGGCATCGAGCCGCGCGCCGAGGTGGGGGCAGGCGCCGGGGCCGGCGAGGGCCGAGCCGTCCGTGTCGCGCCAGAGCACGACCTCGCGGCCGGCGACGGTGCGCAACAGGGTGCGGCCGGTCGGCACGTCTGCCGAGGTGGCCGCGACGAGCCAGCCGTGGGTGGGGCGGCGCATCGCAGCGGCCAGCGAGGCCTCGATGCGGGCCGGCTTGGCGTCGCGCCAGGTGCCGCGCAGGTGGTCGGGGGTCGTCTGGGGAAGGTAACGCACCGGCACGCGGTGGCGCACCTCCTCACGCCAGGACCGGTCGATGCGCAGCAGGCTCACGACGCAACGCTAACCCTGCCGGCCGCCCCGAACCAGAACCTTCGACGGAGTCGAGACACCGGGCGACCAGCCCGCCCGCCCGGGTCAACCGCCCGGGTCAAGATCGACCAACAGGTCAACGTTGCTGGAGGTACAGCCCACCTGTACCCACATCGACCTATAGGTCACTGGAGGTACAGCCCACCTGTACCCAAATCGACCTATAGGTCGCTTGGGGTACGACACTGGTGGCGATGAACCTGATCACGATGCTCTCCGGCAGCCTGCGGCTGTCCGCCACCGGGGCGGCCCACCCGGACGAGGTCTGGGACCGCTACACCCGGCCCGCCCGCTGGTCTCGCTGGAGCCCTCACCTGCGTGAGGTCGACTACCCGGATGCCGTGATCCGCCCGGGAACGACCGGGCGCGTCACCGGCGTGGGCGGGGTCGTCGCGGTGTTCCGGATCGATGCCGTCGACCACGAGGCCCGCACCTGGTCGTGGAGCGTGCGCAGCGGGCCGCTGCGGGTTTCCTTCGACCACGGTGTCGACGCCGCCGGAGCCGAACCCCCCGGCACCGACCGCGCCGGCACCGACCGCGCCGGTGCCGACTCGGGCCACGTGGGCGGCAGCACCGCCTGGCTGGTCACGCACGCCCCCTGGCCGGTGGCCGTGGGGTACGCCCCGCTGGCCCGGCTCGCCCTCGGCCGGTTGGTCGCCCCCGCCTGAGGCAGGGCGTCCCCTGAGGCAGTGCGCCCTACCCCGCAGTACTCGCTGCGTTTACAGCAGCTCCTGCGCGGTAGGCAGCGACGTGCGCCTGCGCCGGCCTCAGCCCTCCGGCGCCGGAGCGGGGCGCGGCTCCACGGGCGTGGGCTCCACCGACACGAGGATGCCGGCCCGGGCGGCGCGCTTCAGGCCCACCTTCGAACCGATGGTGTCGGTGAGGTCGGAGAACCGCGCCAGGAAGCCGTACTTCGCCACGACGGCGCGGCGCACCGAGGCGACGCCGGCGGCATCCCGCACCACGCGAGCGGTGCCGCCATAGCTGGGGGCACCCGACGCGACCCGACCGCGCATGTCGCAGGCCTGCACCTCGACGGCCTCGGTGTGGGCGAGCCGCTTGGTCTTCCCGGTCTCATCGACGGTGATCACCGTGAACAGCGCGGGCTCGTCGAGCGACGGCGCGAACCACACCGGCGTCGGCACGCGAGCCCCGGTGCGGCGGTACGTGGTCAGTGCGACGTACTTCGCCGAGGCCAGCGGGTGGTCGGCGGCACGCCCGGGGGTGGCACCGTTCTTCGGTTCGTCCATGGCGACAGCGTAGGTGTGGCCGGTTCGAGCCCGGAACGGCCCGGAGACCGGCCTCGAACCACGGCCGGACCGCCCGGTTCCGTAGAACAGGCAAGATCAGGTCATGCTCGATGTCACGTTCGGGGCTCCTGACCGCTAGGCTGACAACAGTTGTTGAGCTTTCCGTTGTGAAGTAGTGGCAGAACGTCCCGCCGGGACTGAGCACTTTCTGAGCAGAGGTATTCCAGGCATCACCAACGCGGAGTTCCCCGACAAGCGGGTGCGCTCCTACTCAGAAAGTAGGCCTCCCATGGCTACTGGCACCGTGAAGTGGTTCAACGCCGACAAGGGCTTCGGCTTCATCGCCCCCGACGACGGCTCCGCCGACGTCTTCGCCCACTACTCGGCGATCAACAGCAACGGCTACCGCTCACTCGACGAGAACGCCAAGGTCGAGTACGAGACCCAGCAGGGCGCGAAGGGCCCCCAGGCGGCGAACATCACCGTCATCGGCTGACCCACGCCTCCTTCTGCGCCGCAAGGCGCATCACGAACCGCCGTCCGGCTTCCGGGCGGCGGTTCGTGTGTTCGGTGCGTACCTCCAGTGACCTATTGGTCGATGTGGGTACGTGTTCGTGGGTCCGGGCAGGGCGTGCGGCGTTAGCGTCGTGCCATGAGCGTGCGGATCGACCTCAACGCCGACCTCGGGGAGTCCTTCGGCACCTGGGTGCTCGGCGACGACGAGGCGATGCTCGACGTCGTCACCAGCGCCAACGTCGCCTGCGGCTTCCATGCCGGCGACGCGACCACCATCCGCCGCACCGTGGCCATGGCTGCTGAACGCGGGGTGGTCGTCGGCGCTCAGGTGGGCTACCGCGACCTCGCCGGCTTCGGACGGCGCCGCATCGACATGGATGCCGGCGACCTCACCGCCGACGTGCTCTACCAGCTGGGCGCGCTCGAGGCGATGTGCCGCGTGGCCGGCACCCGCGTCTCCTACGTCAAGCCGCACGGCGCCCTCTACACCACGGCCGCGGTCGACGAGGTGCAGGCCAGGGCGGTCGTGGATGCCGTGGCCGCCTACGACGCCACGCTTCCCGTTCTCGGACAGCCGGGTTCAGTGCTGCTGCGGGTCGCCTCGTGGGCCGGGCTGCCGATCGTGGCCGAGGCCTTCGCCGACCGCGGCTACACCTCCGACGGCGGGCTCGTGCCTCGCTCCCACCCCGGTGCCCTGCTCCACAACCCGGCCGAGGCCGCCGAGCGGGTCCTCCGAATCGCCTGCGAGGCAACGGTACTGGCCGTGGACGGTACGCTCGTCGCCGTGTCCGCACGCTCGGTCTGCACCCACGCAGACACCCCGGGAGCGGTCGCCCTCGCCCGGGCCGTGCGGGCCAGGCTCGAGGCCGCCGGGGTGAGCATCGCGCCGTTCGTCGACCCGGTGTCGTGACCGGGGCGGGGCGGGCGGGGGTGGCCGTCGAGGTGCTCCCCGTCGGCGACGAGGGGTTGCTGCTCGAGGTGGCCGACCTCGACGCCGTGCTGGCCCTCGAGGGCACCCTGCGCGCGGCCGTCGCGGCAGGTGGCAGGGCCTCGCGGGGCGTGACCGACGTCGTGCCGGGAGCACGAACCGTGCTGTTGCTCACCGAAGCCGGCGCCGACCTACCGGCACTGCGCGCCGCCGTGCTCGCCCTCTCCGAATCCGTGCGGGTTGAGCGCGGCTCCGTGGGCGGGCCGGGAGAGGAAGCTGCGCCCACGTCGCCCGAGGTCCAGATCGCGGTGCGCTACGACGGCCCCGATCTCGACGAGGTCGCCGCCCGCACCGGCCTGAGCAGGGCCGAGGTCGTCACCGCGCACACCGGGATGCCGTGGCGGGTCGCCTTTGGTGGGTTCGCCCCCGGCTTCGCCTACCTCGTCGGCGGCGACCCACGCCTGGAGGTGCCGCGTCGAGACCGCCCGCGCCCCTCGGTGCCGGCCGGTGCGGTGGGGCTGGCCGGGACGTTCTCCGGGGTCTACCCCCGTTCCTCCCCGGGCGGCTGGCAGCTTCTCGGCACCACGGATGCCGTGCTGTGGGACGTCGACCGCGCACCGCCCGCCCTGCTCGGATCCGGCACGACGGTGCGCTTCGTCGACGTCGAGGCGACCTCGTGACGGCGCTCGAGGTGCTCGCCACCGGGCCCCTCGTTCTCGTCGAGGACGCCGGGCGCCCGGGCCTGGCGGCCGTTGGCGTGGGCCGGTCCGGTGCGGCCGACCGCACCGCGCACCGGCTCGGGGCACGCCTCGCCGGCCACCCCGAGGAGCGCGCGGCCCTCGAGGTGCTGCTCGGGGGTCTCACCGTGCGGGCGCTGGGCCGCCTCACGGTGGCCCTCACCGGGGCACCCGCTCCTGCGACCCTCGACGGGCGGCCGGTGGCCCACGCGACCCTCGTCGACGTGCCGGACGGCGCAACCCTCACCCTGGGGATGCCGGCCACGGGCCTGCGCACCTACCTCACCGTCCGCGGCGGCATCGACGTCCCGCCGGTGCTCGGCTCGCGGTCGACCGACACGCTGTCAGGTCTCGGGCCCCCGGCCGTGGAGGTCGGCGACGTGCTGCCGGTGGGCGCAGCCTGCGGGCGGTTCCCCACCGTCGACCACGCCGCCCATCCCTCGGTGCGCCGAGCCGGCCCGATGCTCCTCGAGGTGCTCCCCGGCCCCCGCGCCGCCTGGGTCGGTGGCTGGGACACCGGCCTGGGCGGCCTCCTCGAGGGGGCACGAGTCGTCGACGGCGAAACCGACCGGGTCGGGTTGCGGCTCAGCGGCTCGGCGATCGAGCGCGATGCCGCCTGGCGGGGTGTCGAGCTGCCGAGCGAGGGCATGGTGCGCGGCGCGGTACAGGTGCCACCGAGCGGTGAGCCCGTGCTGTTCCTCGCCGATCATCCCGTGACCGGCGGCTACCCCGTCGTCGGCGTGCTCACGGCATCCGCGTGCGACCGTGCCGCGCAGCTGCGCCCGGGGAACGCCGTGCGCCTCATCCGGGCGCCCGCAGCCGGCTGACGTCGGCCGGGGCGGGAGCCGCGGGCGTCGACAGCGCCCAACCTGGGAGACGCCACAGCCGGGAACGTGACGCCGGCTGGAAATCTACGTTCCCGTAACTTACGGTAGCGAAACCTACCGGAACGTAACTCCCCTGACCCACGAAGGTGGCATCGATGGCCGCTGTCCGCAACGAGACCCTCCCCTCCGGCGACGGCGCATCGAACCGGCCCCGCCCGACGGTGATCCAGGGCGGCATGGGCGTGGCCGTGTCCGGGTGGCGACTGGCCCGTGAGGTCTCGCGCGCCGGTCACCTTCGGGTCCTCTCCGGCACCGCCATGGATGCCGTGCTCGCCCGCCGCCTGCAGGACGGCGACCCCGGTGGCCACGACCGCCGAGCGCTGCGGCACTTCCCGCGCCGGGTCGTGGCGCAGCGGGTCGACACCTACTTCGTCGAGGGCGGACGACACCCCGACACGCCATACAGACCGCTGCCGAAGCTCACCATGCTCACCGCGCACACCGGCCAGGAGCTCGCGGTCGTCGGCAACTTCGCCGAGGTCTGGCTCGCCAAGGAGGCCTCGTCGGCGCGCAGGAGCTGGTCGCCCGGCACCCGCAGGGCTGGTCGGCCGCCGATGCCGTCTCGTACCTCCTCGAGCGGATGCCGGCCCCCACGCTGTGACGGCGTTGGGTGCTGAAGTGGCTGCCCCGGCAGCCACTTCAGCACCCAACTCGAGATGCGCTCAGGGCGTGACGACGACCTTGCCGCGGGCATGACCGCCGCTGACGTGGTCGATGGCTGCGGCCGCCTGCTCGAGGGCGAAGGTGCGCTCCAGCGCTGGGCGCACCCCGCTGCGTTCGACGACCTCGGTGAGAGCGGCCAGGTCGGCGCTGTTCTCGGACGCCATCAGCATTACGAGGCGCTGCTTCACGAACGGTGACAGCAGAGCCGCGCCCATCGCGCGGTGCAGGCCACCGAGCCAGCGACCCTTGTTCTCGCTGCCCACGACCACCAGGCAGCCGCGCTCGGTGAGCAGGCCGCGCAGCACCCGCACCGGTCGGTGGCCGGCGATGTCGAGCACGACGTCGAAGCGCTCGCCAAGGGTGTCGAGGGGCGTCGTCGTGTGGTCGACGACGCGCTCGGCACCGAGCGACCGCACCAGCTCGGCCTTCGCCGGGCCGCAGACCCCGGTCACCTGCGCGCCGAGGTCGACGGCCAGCTGCACGGCAAAGGAGCCGACCCCGCCGGACGCCCCGATGACGAGCACGCGGTCGCTGGCCTTGACGCCGCCGGCCCGCAAGGCCTGGAGCGCGGTGAGCGCGGACACCGGCACGGCTGCAGCCTCCTCGACCGAGAGGTTGGCCGGTCGCCGCGCCAGCCGGGTCAGGGGTACCACGGCGAGCTCGGCGAACGAGCCGCGGGCGGTGCCGTAGACGGCGTCGCCGACGGCATAGTCGGTCACACCCTCGCCGAGTGCCTCGACGGTGCCGGCGACGTCGCGCCCGGGGGTGCGGTCCTTCGGGGTCCGCAGGCCGAGGGCGAGGCGGGCCGCGAGCGGCCGACCGGTCATGACGTGCCACGTGCCGCGGTCGACCCCGGCCGCGCCGACGCGCACCAGCACCTCACCGGGGCGTGCGACGGGGTCGGGCACCTCGTCGAGACGCAGCTGGTCGGTGCTGCCGTAGTGGTCCTGGACGATGGCCTTCATGATGCTTCCTTACGCTGTAAGTTGGACTGGATGGGTGCCACGATAGCCTTACACCGTAAGATGTGGCAAGACCCGATCTCGTCCCCACCTCCAAGGAGCCCCGGATGCCGCCCACTCGCCCCCCGCTGAGCCGTGCTCGCGTGGTCACCGAGGCCATGGCGCTCGCCGATGCCGAGGGACAGGTTGCCCTGTCGATGCGGGCGCTGGCCGGGCGCCTGGGCGTCGAGGCGATGTCGCTCTACCACCACGTCGCGGGCAAGGAGGCGTTGCTCGACGCCATGGTCGATGCCGTGTTCGGCGAGCTGCACCTGCCGGTCGTCGGCGGGGACTGGCGGGCCGAGCTGCGGGCCAGGTCGGTGTCCGGGCGGGGCGTGCTGCTGCGCCACCGCTGGGCCGTCGGGCTGATGGACTCGCGTCGAAGCCCTGGCCCGCTCAACCTGCGCCACCACGATGCCGTGCTCGGCTGCCTTGCGGCACAGGGGTTCTCGCTCACGGCCGCCGGCACAGCGTTCGCCCTGCTCGACGCCCACCTCTACGGCTTCATGCAGCAGGAGGTCAGCCTGCCCTTCGAGGGCGAGGCCGACCTCGCCGCCCTGGTGGCCGAGCTACTCGGGCCGGAGGTGCGAGCGGCCTATCCCCACTTCACGGCCTTTGCCGAGGGTCGCGCCCTGCAGCCGGGTTACGCCTTCGGGAACGAGTTCGAGGTGAGTCTCGACCTCGTGCTCGGAGCGCTCGAGGGGCTGCGCACGCCGGGCCCGGCCGGCACGGCATCCGGCACGGCAGGCACGGCATCCGACACGGCATCCGGCACGGCGATCGCCCCGATCGAGGTGACCGTGCCCGTGCTCGGGGTCGACGGGTGCCCGGGAGGGTGGGTGGGAGCCGTGCTGGTGCCGGGGGCGCCCCGACCGCGCGTGGTCGTGGCGCCCACCATCGAGCTGCTGGTCGAGACGGTGCGCGCCGACCTCGACGTGCTGGTGGTCGGCATCGACATCCCGATCGGGTTGCCGGAGAACTCGATCCGGCAGGCCGACGTGCTCGCCCGCCGCGCCCTGCCCGGGCGGGCCAGCTCGGTCTTCACCACCCTCACGCGAGCGGCCTACCTCGCCCCCGACCGCGCAGCGGCGGATGTCGTGAACCGCGGCCTGAGCGGGCAGGGGGTCGGCGCCCAGGCGTTCGCGTTGCGTGCGAAGATCCTCGAGGTCGATGCCTGGCTGCGCGGCCGCCCGACCGTGGCAGTGGTCGAGGTGCACCCGGAGGTCTCCTTCGCCACGATGGCCGGCTCCGTGCTGCCCGCAAAGCGCACCGCAGCGGGCCAGCAGGCCCGGCTCGAGGCGCTGGCGGCGGCCGGGGTCGCCCGACCGTCGGTGCTGAAGGGGAGCGGATACGCCGCCGACGACGTGCTCGATGCGTGCGCGGTAGCCTGGTCGGCACACCGCCGCGCGACCGGTGACGCACGCATGCTGCCGGACCCGCCCGAGGTCTTCTCGGACGGCATCCGCGCCGCGATCGTGGTGTGACGGCACCCTCCCGAGCGGCCGATCCGGTGGCCAGTCGGATGGCCTCGGAGCCGCACGGGGTGGCAGGGTGGCTCGCATGACTGCACGGGTGTCCCACACGACCATCGACTGCCGCGACGCGTACGCGCTCTCCGAGTGGTGGAAGGGGGTGCTCGACTACATCGACGTCGAGGGCGACCCGAACCTTCCCGGCCACGAGGAGTGCATGATCCTCCGGCGCGACGGCGGGCACCGGCTGTTGTTCATCGAGGTGCCTGAGGCGAAGTCCGCGAAGAACCGCATCCACCTCGACCTCGAGCCGGTCGAGGGCGGCCGTGACGACGAGCTCTCCCGGCTGCTCGCCCACGGCGCCGTCGAGGTGGCCGACCACCGTGACCAGTACGGCCCGGGCACCGGGTGGGTCATCCTGGCCGACCCCGAGGGCAACGAGTTCTGCATCCTGCGCAACCTGGCCGAGCGCGAGGCGGCCCCGGGCTCCGAGTCGTCCACCCCGGGCTCCTGAGACCGGGCGCGCCGGGGTACGGGTGGCTGTACCCACATCGACCAATAGGTCACTCGGGGTACGGGTGGCTGTACCCACATCGACCAATAGGTCACTCGGGGTACGGGGGGGCGTACCCACATCGACCAATAGGTCACTCGGGGTACGGGTGGCAGGTCAGCCGGCCCGCCGCGGGCGCGACCGGGAGATGAGAGTCTGGGCCCATGAACGAGGCCCGGCACGTGGTGGCGGTGCTCGGCCGCGGGGTCGTCGACGCGGACGAGCCCGTCGTCACGGCAGACGACCTCGGCCTGACGCGCGGCGACGGGTGCTTCGACTCCGCCCGGGTCGTGACGGATGCGAGCGGCCACGCCACCGTGGTCGACCTCGACGACCACCTCGACCGCCTGCACGCCTCCGCCGTCGCCTTGTCCGTCGCCGGCCCGTCGCGCCAGGAGTGGCAAGGCCTGGTCGCGCAGGCCCTGACCGCCTGGTCCGTCCCCGGGGAGGCCGTGCTCAAGCTGCTGCTGACCCGGGGCCGTGAATGGGGGTCAGACGGCGCAACCGCCCTGGTGACGATCACACATCGCGGAGCCTCGCCCGAACCACCCGAACCGCCCGAACCGCCCGAACCTCCCGGACCCCCAGGAGCTCCCGGACCGCACCCGGGGCCGCGCACCATCACGGCCGTCACCCTCAGCCGGGGCCACCCGAGCGACGCGTTCACCGACGCACCCTGGCTCCTCGGCGGGGTCAAGACCCTGTCCTACGTCGTCAACGCCGCCGCGACCCGGGAGGCCCGGCGGCGCGGGGCCGACGACGTCATCTTCATCTCGACCGACGGCTTCGCCCTCGACGGCCCGACGTCCGGGCTGCTCGTCGCTCGCGACGGCGCCCTCGTCAGCACCCCGACCGGCGCGACCGGCATCCTCGAGTCGCTCACCGTTGCAGCGGTCCTGGAGGCCGCTCGCGCCGAGGGGTACGCCACGCGCTACGAGCTGGTGCCCGTCGAAGCCTTGTACACGGCGGATGCCGTGTGGCTGGTGTCGTCAGGACGCGGACCCGCGCTGGTCACTCTGCTGGACGGTCGAGAGCTGCGCACCGACGCCGACCTCGCCGCCAGGGTCGCGCGGTACGCCGGCTTCTGACGGGGCCGTCACCGACCGGCAGGGCGTCGGGCACCCCCGTTGACCGCGTGCGAAACGCCCGACGGATACTGGGACTCCACCCCCGTGCCACCGAGGAGACCTCATGCGCTGGACCCCCGACCAGATCGGCGACCTGTCCGGAACCACGGCGCTGGTCACCGGCGCGAACTCCGGCATCGGCCTCGTCGAGGCCCGCGAGCTCGCCAGGCACGGCGCCGACGTCGTGCTCGCGGTGCGCAACACGGATGCCGGGGAGGCCGCCGCCGAACGCATCCGCGGCACCGGAGTGCCCGGTACCGTACGCGTGGAGCGGCTCGACCTCGCGTCACAGGAGTCGATCCGCGCCCTGGCCGAGCGGTTCGAGGGGCCGCTCGACCGCCTGGTCAACAACGCCGGGGTGATGGCCCCGCCGCGACGACGCGAGACCACCGACGGGTTCGAGCTGCAGTTCGGCACGAACCACCTCGGGCACTTCGCGCTCACCGGCCGGCTTCTGCCGCACCTGCTGCAGGCCCCGGCAGCGCGGGTCACGACCGTCTCGTCCATCGCCCACCACTCCGGTGACGGCAAGGTGCTCGAGGGCAACCCGGCGCAGGGCTACAACCCCAACGTCACCTACGGCCGGTCCAAGCTCGCCAACCTGCTGTTCGCGCTCGAGCTGCAGCGGCGCGCCACGGCATCCGGCTCGCGGCTCACCTCGACCGCCGCCCACCCCGGCGTCTCCGCCACGAACCTGGTGGCGAGCCCCGACGGGCTGGGGTCGATCCCGGTGGTCGGCACCATCGGGCAGTGGGGCGTCAGGCTGCTCTTCCCCAGCCCGGAGCGGGGGGCCGAGGCCGTCCTCTTCGCCGCCACCGAGGCCGCCCCCGGCTCGTACTCGGGCCCGACGGGGTTGCGCGAGACCCGCGGCCCCGTGGGCGAGGCGAGGCTGAGCGCGTTCGCCCGCGACGAGAGCCTGGCCCGCCTGCTGTGGGAGCGCAGCGAGGAGCTCACCGGGGTGCAGCTGTCCCTCTGACCTCTGACCCCGGACCCCGGACCCACCGGACCCCGGACCCACCGGACCCCGGACCCACCGGATCGTGTCGATATCGCGGGGGCGGCTCCGTCCCTAGGGTGTCAGCATCGACAGAACCGGCCCCCGAGCCGGTCGACCGGAAGGGGCCACCCGTGGCCAGGTACCTGCTCATCGTCACCTTCGAGCCCGGCGCCGTCGACTCCCCCATGCAGGAG
>Ga0105047_10012201_pt1 | contig 13848 bp, 13 predicted proteins | sample MAT04_FD_78384 | JGI IMG/M metagenome (GOLD analysis project Ga0105047, IMG submission 78384) | Freshwater microbial communities from Lake Fryxell liftoff mats and glacier meltwater in Antarctica - MAT-04 (megahit assembly) | ecosystem: Environmental > Aquatic > Freshwater > Ice > Liftoff...
CGAGAAGATGCGCCGGTAGCCCTTCAGGCGCCGAAACAGGCGCTCGACCTCGTTGCGACGCTTGTACATCTCGCGGTCGTATTCCCAGGGCTCGATGCGAGTCTTGAGCGGCGGCACGACGGGGATGAAACCCAGGTCGAGTGCGAGCTGGCGTGTCTCGTTGCCCTCGTAGGCCCTGTCCATGAGCAAGTGCAGCGGGCGATTCGTGGCGCCCAGCCGGCTCAACAGCGCGCGGCCTTCGGGTGCGTCGTGCGCCTGCCCCGGCGATAGAGAGAAGGTCACGGCCGTGCGAGCATCCGCGGCAACCATATGAATCTTGGTGTTCCATCCGCCGCGGGATTTGCCGATCGCTTGCGGGCCGTTTTTTTTAGCGCCCCGGTGCCATCCGGATGTACCTTGATGCTGGTGCTGTCCAGCGACACGGCTTCGATCTTGATGCGTACGACCTGGGACTGCTGCAGCCGCTCGAATACGCGATCCAGCACGCCTGCCTTTGACCAGCGGTTCATGCGCGTGTAGATGGTGTGCCAATTGCCGAAGCGCTTAGGCAGGCCGCGCCACTTGCAGCCATGCTCGGCCACGAAGAGGATGGCGTTCAAAACCTGCAAGTTGCTCAAGCTGACGTTGCCACGCTGCTTGGGGAGGCAGTCTTCAATCTGTGCGAATTGAGCTGTTGTGATCTCCATGCATGAAGTGTCTCGCGACATGCATGGGCAGTCAATTTAGTGTTAACACGCCCTAGTCTGCCTACACGCTGGGCTGCGACGCACCACTCGAAGAGAGGTCCTTTGACGAACGACACCACGTTTTGCTTTCTGTGCGCACTGCGCAGGGTCGGTGCCGCGGCGCTCTCCGCCTTTGCGATGCTCGCGCTGCCCCTGGCCGCCCAGGCCCAGGTGCTGGCGATGCCCGACTCCATCAACAACCGGTTGGTGCTGTTCAGCGGCTTCGACGGCACGGTGCTGAACTCGAACTATTTCGCGCTAGCCGGCGGCACGCCGGTCCACGCCATCGGCGTGGGCAACGAGATCTGGGTCAGCGAGCAACTCGGCGACCGCGTCTCGCGCTGGAGCCTCACTGGCACCCCGCTCGGCCAGATTGGCGGCGCGGTGCCCGGCGGTGGGCTCGACAACGTGCGCGGCATGGGCCTCATCGGCAACACCGTCTACGTCACCAATGCCGGCACGGCCAACGGCGCGCCCGGCGCGGCGGTGGTCATGTTCGACACCGTCGGCGCGCCAATGGGGTCGTTCACCACCGCCAGCACGGCGCCGAGCCCGTTCGGCGTGCTCGCGCACCAGGGGGGCATGCTGGTGTCCTCATCGTCGGCCAACGACGACATCCACCGCTTCAGTCTTGCCGGCGGGGCGCTGGGTACTTTCTACAACACGGCATCGCTGAACTTTGCCGAGCAGATGGTCGTCGCCACCAATGGCGACATCCTGGTGGCCGGCTTCAGCTCAAACAACATCGTGCGGCTGGATGCGAGCACTGGCGCGCTGCTGGGTAGCTTCACCGCCAGCGGCGCCCGCGGCGTGGCGCAGCTCGGCAACGGCAACATCATGTGGACAAGCGGCGCCGGGGCGTTCATCCACGACGTCGGCCTGGGCACGAGCGCGCTGGTGTACGCCGGTGGCGGACGCTACCTGGAGACGATCACCGCGATCCCCGAGCCCGGCATCTGGGCGTTGTGGATGGCCGGACTGGCCGGGCTGAGCGGGTTTTCCGCCTGGCAGCGCCGACGCGCGCCACGGGGCTGAGCGCCGCGCTGCACCAGGCCGCCGCCGCCGCGACATCCGCGGCATGAGTTCTCATCTAGCGGCGTCGGGCGCGGGCCCGGCGTCGTCATCGCCACCCGAGCGCCACCGCGGCGACTCGGCGACGCCGTCGCGCCCGCTGCCCTACCTGTGGCGCTACCGCTGGCGCGTCGGCGTCGCGCTGACTTCCCTCGTTGGCGCCAAGGCCGCCGAGGGCACGGCCCGCAGCATCAGCCTTGGTGCCGAGGCCAAGCGGCATCTGATCCGCTTCCGTATCGTTCTGGCACCTAATGCCGTGCAACTGTCCATCGACGACTTCGGCACCGGTTACTCGAGCCTGGCCTGCCTGAAGGGCTTTCCCATCGATAAGCTCAAGATCGACCGCAGCTTCGTGTTGGGTCTGCCCGTCCTCGCGCGCGACGCTGGCATCGTGCGTGCCATCCCGCGAATGGCCGGCGCCCCGGGCATCAAGGTGATTGCCGGGGTCGCGCGACCTCGGACGTTCGCAGGCCGCGCTTCGCGCCTCAATTGCTCAGAGTGTTGCCTGCCCGTGGGTGCCCACCTTTTCGAGGCGCAGTTCTGGTGATTGGATCGCAGTTGGTTCCGCCGCGATCTCGATGAGACGGGATGCCAGGGAGCTGCCTGTCGCCACCGTCAGCTGATGGCCGGGTTGAGTCGGCGAGCTGTGCAGGTTCGTTATCTGACACCTGCCACTCGCGGGCCCCTTGGGGACCGAAACTCTGAGGGCCTGACGGAGGCGGTGTCGTCAGGCGCACCTCACGCTGCCGACGGACTTGATTTGTCCGAGTCAGAGCCGCGCCATGCGATGCGCAAGTTTCCGTGCACGAGGTGCCCCATCTTCCAGTCCCTCGGAACGGTGCGGCGTTCAGGCCCGCGTTAACTAGCGGCTTCTTGGCGCCGCTTCACCGGTGGTGCTTGGTGAGTCGACGCAACGCGGTCGAAGCCCCTGGGATGCAGCCTCTACGGCCGCAATGTCTGCCCTGAGATCGAGGAGAACCTGACGTGTGGACCATGCGGCTATCAGGAGTGTGCCAAAGAGGTACATGACGATGAAGGATGCTTCGACATCGCCTTGTTGCAGCATGCCCCAAAGGACGAGTAGCATCCACGCGCAGATACCGTACCCCATCAGGTAGGCAGCGCGTCGACGCTGCTTGGAGTGCTTCACCGCCAGTGCTTTGGGACCTGACACGGCGACGGCACCGCGCCGTACCAGTCGCGCAAACCGGTTCTGCTGGACCGAATCCGTGATGGCGTGGAGGCCGGCGCTGGTCTCGAAACCCATTCCCGAGCCCAGCCATGTCCGCTCGGCGTAGTTAGCAGTTTCGAAGAGGAAGCGCCGCACCTCGGCCAAGTCCGCGCCATCATCGTTGCCGAGCTTCAACATCGTCCTTCGTCGGCGCTCAAGTCGCATCTCCGCGGCGAGGCGGCCGGATAGCGCTGCGTTGATGTATCGCTGCAACCTGCGTCGAGGGGTGCTTTGGTCAAGGACCCAGTAAAGGTGCTCGCGTAGTGTCGCCTCTCTCGCAAAGAGGTGCGGGTCGCCAGGGGCCGCTTCTAGCTGCGCCAACTGCCAAGCAAGTTCGGATGCGCGCTCGTCGTCCAAGCTGGACTCCTCAGGCAGCCCGCGCGGCATTCAGCTGTTCAAGACGCTCCCGGACTTCCTCGGGGGTCCTACCGCGCACGACGTGCTCATAAGCACGCAGCACACGCTGCTGTCGAACCGGCTCTGGAAACGGGTTGCCATCGCGGTCTCGACAGGCATTGTCTGCCCAGCGATTCACTCGATCCCAGATCACCGGGTCGTACTGCATGTGGCCTCGATCGCCGAAGAGCAGGAAGTCAACGTTTAGGCCCACCTCGTCCATCTTGTAGAGGATATCCATCCGGATCGTGTTCTTGCCGAGCTCGTACTGCTGGATGGCGCGCTCAGTGACTTCAACGATCCGCGCAAGCTCAACCTGTGTGAGCCCCAATCGGCTGCGTTCCGCCTTCAGCCGCTGCCCCAACGTGCGCAGCAGCTCAGGTGGATCTGCGGGTTTCTCTTTAGCCATGGGACATGTTGACGTCGACGTTCTATGGGTACACACTTCGCAACACGAATCGCAATTCGTCTCGTGGAGTGTGGACGGAAATGGACAAATCGGACCAACAGCCTACTTCATCGCCCGAGGGCTGCGTGCGCACGCCGGAGCAGGTTCAGCGGTGGTTCAGCGAACGCGGGCTGATGGTGTCTGAGTGGGCTCTGGAGCGGCGCTTCAACCCCAGTCTCGTCTACGCCGTGCTTCACGGGCGGCGTAAGGCGCTTCGGGGGCGTAGCTTTGAGATAGCTGTAGCGCTCGGGCTGAAAGCCAGGCCATACGACTGAACTGAACGAAAGGAGCGCCATCGAGAAGTCGCCAAGGAAAAAAGGCGCATGCGGGTACCAGCCGCTGCGCCTGTTTGATCCACTGGGGAGTGCCCAGATTTCTGCTTGACAGTTGCACTCTAGGGACCTCGTTCGAGGTCGTCAACTCCCCGTTTGTCTGTCTTTGTACGTTCGTGTCGTTTGGTCGGCAGGCGCCGCCACGGCCGGGCCGGGGGGTCTACATGTCCAAGAAGCACAAGCGGTCATTAACATTCATGACTCAGGCCGGGTCATCGAATGCCAGTCGCGCCGAGATAGTCACAAGAAGCAGCGTCACGAAGTCTTGCGCCGACTCGCGGGCTTACTGGGACTTCGCGCCGGTCTTCCTAGAGCGAGTCGACACGCGACGCGAAGCGACCAGGGTGAAACCGAAGCACCCTAAGCTGTTGATGGGCCTAGAGGCCTACGACCACAGTTGCAAACTGGTCATCAACCTCGCGATCCGCAGACGCTCAACGTTTCCGAAGGTTGAGGCGTTCGTTCGCCGAGCGGAGGTGGCGTACCCGATGGAGCGCCCGAGCGAGCTTATGCGCGCTGGCCAGAAGGGGACGATGGCATAGCTTCACCGACGCACGTTCAGCTGCAGAAGCGCCGGATGCAATGGTCGCTCCCCGCGTCACGATCGACCTACTTCGGCGATACATCGCCGAAGGCCGAGGCATGGGACACGGTGAAACTTACCTCGCGTTCATCCAATTGATGCGCTGGAATGCGTCGCCCATTTCGGTACAGACGTTTGGTTCTATACCGCCGTTTGGGCGCCGAACGCATTTCTTGTGCAGAAGCGAGTGGCTGATTGCACTCCTTCTCGCATGGATCGGTTGTCATGTGCGCGAGCAGTTTCCAATGTGGCCGTGGCGTTCACCAAACGTATTGCAAGGTCTCAACTCGAACTTAGATGCAACTTTGCCTTGGTCGCCTGGAACCATTGCCCTGTGTCGCGAGCTAGCCATCGACCACGGCTACTTCGTAGGGACCTCAATACCCTACGTGTGGACCCTGGACCTTGTTGCAACCCTCGTGTGGCTGCCAATGGAGCAATGCAAAGCCGCGGTGGTTTCAATCAAGCCGCTCGCACACGAGACATACGCAGGCGACACTGATCCCATCGCTCGTGGTCCCGAAAAGCTAGAAGTCGAGCGTCAGTACGCGGCTAAGACAGGGCTTTCGTACTTCGTGGCCGACAGAAGCCTATACCCGGGACACATCCTGGGGCAGCTGGAGCTATTCAGCTCGTCCGCAAATCTGCCGCGAGGCCATCCAGTGCAGATCGCGCAGAGTCGCCTCCTGGATAGCAAGGGAGATTCCCTGGCGCAAGAGCCGCCAACAGCTTGGCGAGATCGCCTAATGAAAGACTGGCAATTGAGCCAGCCAGAGGCTGACCTGGCCGTAGGCAACATCATCTGGAACCAGCTAATTGACGTTGACCTCACGCGAGAACTCCAAATGGAAGACCCTGTCCGCCCAGGCGGAAGGGCCCTCCAGCAGGCGCTTCGCAAGTCGATCGAGCGAGGGAATCAGTGGCCACGCTGATTCCAGGCCTCGCGATCGATCAGATCGCAGGGTTGGCGACTGAAGCCGCCATCCCAATCAGCGAGCCTCATCTGATCCTGGCAGCGAACCAGAAGCTCGACATCTTGATTGCCATACCGACTAGCGCGAGGCACAAGCAAGGTCGTCACTACTTCTTGGGACCAAAGAAGCTCAGCTACGAGAAGATCGACCGACTGCTAGATCCGGAAGCTCCGGCGCTGGTTGTTAGGCCGTTCTTTGCCAGAAGCGAAACCAACCTCACGGATGAAGAGCTTGACAGAAAGTTTAAGAGGAAGGGGCAGACCGAGTCGGTGGCGCTTCAGCAACTAAAGCTGCGATGGGCAATGCTCGAGCCCCTGCTGTGCGGCACGGATGCTGAACTTCTGTTCGATCCAGAACACCGCACAGCATTGCTCCAGGCAAGAGCTCGCGAGATCCTGGCAGACCCACTTCTTGGCGCGAAAGTATCCGGCAAAGCGCGTCAAGCAAAGGTGAAGCGAGGACGAACGCAGAGCGACTCGAGCGAGGCAGCAACAGAACGTTTGATTGCTGAACTTCAGCGCTTACTTAACCAGTTCTGGGCAGGCGGAGGCGTGCGAGGTGCCCTAATAGGATTTGGCGGCAACAGCGGCGGCAGAGGCAAAGCCAAGAAGGCTGGGACCGCGAAGCGCGGCCGCAAGAACGCCAAGCAAGCCAACAAAGTCAGCCCAGAGGGCGAAAATTCTTCTGATAGCGGACTCAACGTTGAGGAAGGGAGCGAACACGCAAAAATCATCAAGTTCTGCCATGACACATGGGTCGTGCGCGGAACGACTGTGGCCACCGCTCATCGCCGGATGTGGACAGAGTTCTATTCAGAGCTGGTGCAACAGCCTGACGGAACAACGAAAAAGGTGTGGATCGACTGGCAACGGCGGCCCACTCGATCGCACTTCGAGTACTGGGGAACCAAAGAAGACAAGGCCGCCGCGGCATGGCGAAAGCAACTTCCCCCTACCAAGTTCGACAAGAGCTATCGCGCGATCATGGGATCAGTCACCGATGACGTTTATGGCATCGGACAGCGAGGAGGGATCGACAGCACACCTCCGGATATCGAACTAATTCGCGCAATCGATCGACTCGCTCGCGTGGGTGGTGCGCACCGGATCATCGTCGTCGATGCCATGTTTGGCTACATACCTGGGCTCTACATGGGCTTCGATGCGGCATCAAGCAAGACCGTCCGCCTAGCGTTGTTCAACGCATGCGACCCCAACAAAAGGCAATGGCTAGAAGACCTCAGCTTGGAGGAAGATATCCCGCATGAAGACTTCATACCCATGTGGTTTGCGAATCTCTGGGCCGACAACACGGACCTGCGAACTGAAGACATCAAGAACTGCGCAGCCGGGGTCAATACAAACATCCACTTCGTCCCAAAGCTCAGGTCGGACCTTAACGCCCTACCGGAGAGTGGGCATCACATCCTGCATCGCCTCGTTGACCACAAGCTCGCTGGGACAACCTACGGAAGGCCATCACAACGGGGAGAAGTCAAAGCAACCTACCGCGCGCGCCACACGATGTTCGAGGCGCTTCGAGAAACTGTCCGAGCTATTCACGTACACAACACGGCTGAGCTGGAAGACAACCGACCGCTTCGAATGAGGTTGAAGGAGGTTCCTCCGACACGGCTACACATGACACGGGAACTAATCCGGATAGGGAAAGTCGCTCGCGCGCTTCACGCCGTTGACTTTGCGAGGCGACAGCTGCTGCCACGTCACCCTGGAACGTTCACCCTCAAGGGTGTGCGACTTCATCGTCGCGATGGCACCGACAAGCCCGAGTTTGTTAACCACATTGTGTACGTTAGCAACCACCCCATCATTGTTCGTTGGTGCGAGGAAGCCCGAAAGAGTGGAAAGCGCGATGAGCACTTCTTCCGTGCAGAGTTCATCGTGAACGCGTACCAGCCTCGTCGAATCTGGTACTTGGATCTGGCTACGGGTGAACCGATTGAGCTCACATTCAAGGTCCTTGTCAATCGCGACGACGACCTCCCTTATGTCATGACGCTGCCCGACATGATCGAGCGCGATCAGGTTGAGGGCTCGGAGCGGCTTGATCTTCAGGATGCGCGAGAGCGTCGCCTTGGCGCGATGGAGGCATCGCAGCGTGAGAGCAATGATCTGGCAGAGGCGAAGTACCAAGCAGCTGTCGAAGAAGCTGGTGGAGAGCCCTCGAAGACAGCCATGAAGGCCAACAAGAGGGCGAACCGTGACGAGGAAGCTGCAGGCACCCTCATGGGCATGCCTGTCTCGGCGAAGGTCTTCGAACCCGAACCCGAGCCCGTTGGCACGCCGGCGCCAGAACACGAGGCGGCAGAAGGTGAGTTGGCCAAGAGCGAAGCCCCGGCGCTCACGGGCGGTGGTGGCGAGACCGCTTCACCGAGACCCGTGCCCTCCACGCCGTCGAGGCCAAAGAACTCCCTACTGCGCGCTGCTACTGCCCGGCTCACGAGGACGGAGGCAGATCAATGACCGAACAACACTGGTTCCACGCACCGAACATTCTCACAAAGCACCTCAAGGAATGGAAGACCATTGATGAGATCAGCGAGACGCTTCGAACGGATCCTCTCGCAGGTCTAAAAATTTCAGAGCTCTCGCTCGTCGAACGCCATGAGCTCTTGATCGCCGAGAAGACGCCGTTGCTGCCGACTACGCAGTCTCTACGGTTGGCGATGGCCATGGTAGCCATGCACCGAAATTCCTTGCGTGTGCGTAACCCAGCTCTGGCGGCGGGGCGACGATTCGTGAGTGAAACCATCGAAGCTGCGAAGTCGGGCTTCAACTTCTTGAAGGCTCCGCCAGCGCCAGGCGCCTGCCTTCAGATCGTAAAGGGGATCACCGGCACTGCCAAAACAGTAACGGTAAAGCACACACTCCACAATCTAATTCGTGAGCAGGTCATTCCCCACGATGATGAGCCATCGTCTCTGATCAAATCAGCGGTACAGCTTTCTTGGCTCTTCGTCGGAATGAGTCATGATGGTTCGCGCGGCGGCCTCCTCAGCAGCATCCTGCTTGCTGTTGATGCAAAGCTGGGGACCACCTACGCGACCGACTTGCCGAAGTCCTACAAGTCAGTGGAGCGCCTCTCAGGTGCGGTGATTGCGTTGCTGCATTCGCTCTACCTGGGCATCTTGGTCATCGACGAGATCCAGCTCCTTAACCTCGTCGATGCGCCCCAAGCGGAGCTGATGCAGCTCTTCATCCTGAGCCTGGTGAACAGCGGCATCCCGGTCGTTCTGGTGGGCAATCCCTTCGGATTCTCTTGGCTGCCACGCTTCAGTCAGAACCTGACGCGGGGAATTGAACGCCCCCAGATAATGTTTCATCCAGCCGGCGCCGTCGGTGAGCCCGACGACGATGAATGGGACAGCATCTTTGCCGGCATCAACGCGTACTACCTGCTTGAGGAGCCAGCGACCGAGCCGGCGAAACTCAGCGCACTTCTAAAGAGGCGTAGTGGTGGCATCCCGAGAGTGGCGCTTGCGCTCTGGTCTAGCGGTCAAGTAGAAGCGTTGACCGATGGACGATGCGCACTCGAAGTGGATGACATCGATTGCGTCTACAACTCAGAAAGCTTCGCCGACGTGCGCTTGCTGTCCGATGGATTCGCAAACCGTGATCCGACCCTGCTGATGCGGTGGCGTGACACCGACATCCCGGTCGACTTCTACGCAGCGGCCTGGGGTAAGCCCATCGGCGTCGAGCCCCCAAAGCCGACCTCTACTTCCAGCGTTGCGGTTGGCAATGCTAAACCGGCGGGCGCAGCGAAGACGCCCAGGAGTCCGAGAACCCGGTCAGCTGCGTCAGCGCTCAAAGCAGCGCAGACGCGTGAGAAGACTGCGCAGGCGGCGCGAGAGAAGCTCTCTGAGTCGCTGAAGTCGGGCGACATGCGGTTAGATGGGATAAAGCAGCACTCGCTGGCTTCCCTGGACGAGCTGATGAAGGAGATCGAGGCGAAGAAGGGAAAGTAGCCCGCTGGGACACTCCGGTAGGCTACGCGCTGAGTTGCATCTGAGCTCGATCGCTAACCGACACTAGTCCCAAAGACAAGGGGCCGCCGCGATCAACCAATTGCGGTCATGCCTGTACAGCCAAGTCCAACTTGCCCCGTTTCGCGCCCTGAGTGCGCGCTGGGTGCACTGAGGATCTTGCGCATACGCTGCTTGAATCGCGGCTCGATGTGATCGCCTCGCATGCTCATGCCGCGCGTCTGCCCACTTGTCGCGCAGTGCATGGTTCGTCGAGAGTAGTCGATTGACGGCAGTTACGGATACGCCATAGCCGCGGCTCACATCGACACGGTCAGCACCCGTGCTTAGGGCGGCCACGACCCCAGTCAGGATGTCCCCCTTCATCGACTTCGCGCGAGATGTGAAGATCACGCCGGCTTGGACTGCCCAGCGCACACCCGTCGTGGGCGATACCCCCACCTCGATTGCGGCGGACCGAACACTCTGACCTGCGCCAACCAGTTCCAAGAACTGAGCACGAACTGCGTCGAGTTCCCTGCGTTGGCCATGCTCGGCAGGAACAGTCTGACAGCACTCTTCAGTCTTTTCCGCGGACAACACAGCAGAGGTTATGTCCGACAAGCCCGCCTGTTGCTCGAACATCAGTGCCATCAGGACGAGATGCTTGGTCGGGTGAGCCGGCCTGGGCGTGCTCCGCATCACTGACGACAGAATGCCTGGCAGATGCAGTGTGCAAGATGCTGGCCCAAGGTCTTCGAATGCCTGGTTGAGAAGACGTAACGAGGGCTGTAGCTGACCCTGAACAGCGGCGAGCCTGACACTCCCGCCGCTAGTCACGGCGCCGTGATTGACGGCCCACGTTCTGTAGATGCGGCTCGTCGCGCTTGGGTCTAGCCAGCCAGGCTCGAGCTCGAACACATCCGCTGAAAGTCTTGCTAGCCGCAGAAGGATCGCCAAAGCCTTGTCGTCGCGAACCTTGATCTCGTAGCGAGGTTCACTGCTGCAGCCTTCTGGAACGAGCCACTCGCGTCGATGAACCGGTGAGATCGTGTGCCAAGTCTGCATCAGCGGCCGTTGGTGCTCGGTGCAGACCAGGGTCGATGGGGGCTGGTGATCAAGATGCCAGATTGGCCAACCAGTGTCGTGGCGATCGCGGCGCGCACACTCAGAGCACCATCGTAAGGGGTGATAGCCGCCGATGCCGCTTGCCGGGATTCCCAGGCGCATCTTGAGATCCGGAACCGCTGCAGCTTCAACCGCCGCGAGGATCGCCTCACCGCTTGCAGCGCCAATGAACGGCAAGAAGTACCCGAGCAGCGTGTGCTTGAGCGCCAACTCCCTTGGCGCGCCTACCCGTCCCTCGGTTCGTCGCGCAAGCTCACCGAGCCGCGCAGGAAAGTCGTGGAGCAGGCCGGAGTAGCTGCTGCCAAAAAGGCGTCTGCTGGTCACAAGCACGTTGCCTGACACGCTCCTTCTGTGAACCGTCGCGCACCAGCTGTACAGGGTCTCGCGGGCCGCCAAAGTCGGCAGGACTGGTGGCCATGCTCCAAGCTCTGCTGCCGAATCCATTAAGCGCGTCCGATCTGGTCCGTTGGCTCAAGGCGTCCGGCGCTTGGGCGCTTGGTGCTTGTCGAGCTTCACGACAAAGGAGCATAAATGCATAATCAATGCCGCCATGGATGACCCGCAACTCCCCGCGCCTCTTCTCTTGAGATCTGTTGCTCGGGCGAAGGGCATCACCCAAATGGAAATCGCCCGAGCGGTAGGGGTGAACCAGTCGCGGGTGAGCCGCCTGCTGTCCGGAGATAGGCTGCCCAACACACCAACGGCGCATAAAATATGCGCTTGGGTCATGCGCACCCCAGGATCTGTCAGCGATGCAGATGTTCTGGACAACAAGGAACTCATCGATGCGGTTGCCTTTGCGTGGGACGGGAGCCCGCAGCACGCCGCTGCGCTTGCTGCGGTCATTCGGTCCTTGCGGGTTCTGTGGCCGCGAGCCGATTCAACCAAGGTCGAGGGCTGACTGATGCGCATGTGGACCATTTTTCCGGACGAGCTTGCGCGAGCCTACGCCTGGCGGTTACGGTCTGACAACGTCCTTAGCAGCAATGACGAGCTCACCGCCGCTCTTGGCGCGGTCGAAGGTGGCGGAAGGAAGAGCAGCTATTCATCAGACAAGACGACGGCCTTGCTTCGTCGCCTGGAGATGACAGCAGCGCAGCTGGTTTGCGGTCACAGCCTTGTGCCGGTCACCAAGTGCGTCACGACCTTTGATCTATCGTCATCAGCTAGACCGGACTTCGGCGACAGCTGGTACCTTGGATTTGCCCTCTGGTCGGGTGGCCAAGCTCGCCTTTGTCGCGACTGTGTCTCCGAAGACCTGTCATTTCACGGCATTTCCTACTGGCGCAGGTCGCACCAGTTGCCCGGTGTCACTTGGTGCACGAAGCATCACAGACCACTGAGTGAGCTGAGGCGACAGAATGCGTTCGCAGGAAGCCCTCGCGTGGCGCTGGGTGAGGTTGTCGATCTTCCGGCGCGCGACGTAGACACTGCCATTCGGTCGGGTGTGGTGAACCGCTACGCCAGCATTCTGGAGGGACTTCTCGACAGCGCCACTGCGCCTGTCCATTCGGCCTGCGCCGCGCACGTGATTCGAAGTCAAGCTGCAGTTGAAGGGCTCAAGGTCATGCCGTGGGGCGAGGCGCGGTATCTCAGTGACGCCGTGGCGCAGCAGGTGCCGAAGCGCTGGCTCGCAGCTCACTTTCCTGCAAGCCAGAGCAAGCGCCCGCGAGAGTTCGCCCCTTGGGTCGATCAGGCTGGGCATGCTCGAACCAAGCCGGTTGGCGCCACCACCTTCGCCTTGGCGCTGGCCGTTCTCTGGTCGAACCCAGACGAGGCATTGACCGCATTCCTGGCCGCGAACGACGACGCACAAGAGGCCGTGCGACCTCGCCGAAAGAGTGTCGAACTGAGCCAGCTGGCAATGCGTGAGCTTTGGCTTCGGCACGAGGGTCGACACCTGGGCATCGCGCAGGAGCTCGGGATGTGCCGGAACATGGTTCAGACCAAATTCGCGGAGGTGGGACTGGTTGCAGTCGGCCGCACGGAGTTCCGGCGGATTGAAGCTGCGAAGGAGCGATTCGATCGCGGCCAGTCAATCGTCGCGGCGAGTCGTGCGGAAGGTGTTGAGGTTCAGGCCGTCGAGGCGCTCATCCGTGCCAGCCGCCGCGGGGAGCCGCATACCGCCCCGCTAGAGCATTCCACGGCCTGATTGACCTGGTTCGCAGTCGTCCAGAGACAACCCCGGCGGGCAGCTCAGGGCAGCGCGGCAGCATTCGTCTACTACAGATGCGAAGCTGCGCAGGGATGGCCTCTTTGCTCTGAGCCCGGGTGAGCTGCCGCTGCGCGCAGGCAAGGCTGCGCGGCTACCTGCACACGGGTTAGGGTTCGCCCGCACGGCGCAGCGCCATCCAGGGAAAGGGCAACGCGTTGGACCAGACTGGCGCAGGTCAGAATGCGGTGACAAGTCGAATGGGTCCAAAGGATCCACCGCGAAACGGGAGCGTCACGTCACATGCAACTTCAGCAGGCCCCCGCGCCCGGCGCGCGAGCCTTGATCCGCGACGAGGAGTGGATCGTCCAGAACGCCGATATCTGCCAGCTGGGCGGCTGGCAGCTCAGCTGCATCGGCATTTCCGAGACCGTTCGCAACCGCCGCGCGCTGTTTCTGTCGCAGTTGGAGGACGTGACCCTCATCGATCCGGCCAAGACCGAGCTGGTTTTCGACGAATCCCCCAGCTTCATCGCCTCCCGCCTCTACGTCGAGTCCAAGCTCCGGCAGTCGGCTCTACAGGGTGACGCCGTCCTCCAGGGCCACAAGGCGGTGATGGACGCGCTGCCGTTCCAACTGGTACCTGCGCACCAAGTCCTGCGCCAGCTCCGGCCCCGGCTGCTGATCGCCGACACGGTGGGCCTGGGCAAGACGCTGGAGGCCGGCATCCTGACCGCCGAGATGATGCGCCGAGGCCGGGCTCGCCGGGTGCTGGTGGTGACCACCAAGTCGATGATGTTGCAATTCCAGCAGGAGTTCTGGA
>Ga0105047_10012202_pt1 | contig 13847 bp, 10 predicted proteins | sample MAT04_FD_78384 | JGI IMG/M metagenome (GOLD analysis project Ga0105047, IMG submission 78384) | Freshwater microbial communities from Lake Fryxell liftoff mats and glacier meltwater in Antarctica - MAT-04 (megahit assembly) | ecosystem: Environmental > Aquatic > Freshwater > Ice > Liftoff...
ATGGCCACAAACGACTTTATCGATGTCCGCAGAATCGAACTGAAAGCGTTGGAACGCCATCATCCCGGCGGGTTGCAAATCCCAATAGAATAGGTAGTCACTTGCTGCCAAGGTTGAGGGACCGCCACCCACTCTTGGCAAGACATTCCGTTTTGAGGAGATAAAAACTTGCGAATCTTGTTGATTAAAGGGACTTGAAACTCACATTTATAGTCTATTCTAGGAGTCCAATGAATACACTTGACCGTTCGATCACAATCGATGTCCGATGAAATGACGCTATTATTCCCAGGCCCTAACGATGTGGTAGCGTTCCCGCTGTACTCTGTGTAGTCGTGACCTCCAGATGTAACGTCGCAGCCCGAACACCTAACAAGTGCTGACGTCACTTGGCATGGAGAAACCGGATTTGGAATTACGGCATAACCGCATGGTTGCACTTGACTGAGCACTTGACTCGAGTATTGGGCGTATAGTAGGGAAATGCTGACACAAACACTAAGTGTCGCCAATTTGTGAGCATGCACGTTGCGACCTCGATCGGATGTGAAACGGATCGTCAGTTCGAATTGCATGAATCTTGCATGCATCTTGCCATTTGTTCTACGGATCGCATCTCTATTCGTCAAGACCCGATCATGCGATTTCTTTATTTGTGGCGTCATGCACTCCGTCGAATCACTTGCGACGCTCGCCGGGAAGCAGCGGAACTGATACCGTTTCGCTTCAACCACTCTGCCCATTCCCCGGTGACAATCGATGCTTGCTGAAGGAACAGCCGCCCTGGCTTTGGATTCGCTGGCGGTCCTGCGCCGAAATCTCTCGACAGTCATTCGCGGGAGACCGGAGTCGCTCGATATTCTGATCATCGCCCTGCTGGCGAATGGCTCAGTCCTGATGGAGGACGTGCCCGGAGTCGGGAAGACAACACTCGCGAAAGCGCTCGCGCGGTCACTGGCAGCTGACTTTGGACGAATACAGTTCACGCCCGATTTGCTGCCGTCGGATATTCTCGGAGCGTCAATCTACAACCCCAAGGATGGCTCGTTCGCATTTCGTAAGGGGCCGATCTTTTGCAGCGTGTTGTTGGCCGACGAGATCAACCGGGCCAGCCCGCGGACGCAGTCTTCGTTGCTCGAAGCGATGAGCGAAGGGCAAGCCACCATCGATGGCGTCCGCTATCCCCTGCCCTCGCCATTCCTCGTCTTGGCGACACAGAACCCCGTCGATTTCCAGGGGACATACCCGCTGCCCGAAGCCCAGCTTGATCGGTTCCTGATTCAGATGAGCCTCGGTTACCCCGACCGGGACATGGAAGTCGAGATCCTGTTTGACCAGGCTGTCGATGTGCCGATTGAGCACTTGCGTCCCGTTCTGACATTGGAGCAGGTGCGAGACTTGCAACACAAGGTTCGCGAGGTGAAAGTGGAGCGCACTGTCGCTGAATACGCCGTCGACATTGTCCGCCACACCCGGCAGCACTCGCACTTAAAACTGGGAGTCAGCCCGCGCGGGACGCTGATGTTGTTCCGAGCTGCGCAAGCTGCGGCCTTCATGGCGGGCCGCGACTATGTGATCCCGGATGACGTGCAGCGTGTGGCGGGGCCGGTCCTCGCGCACCGCACGATGCTCACATCGAAGGCGAAGTTCGGTTCGATGTCGAAGGAGCATGTGATTCGGGAGATCCTTTCGGAGATCGCGGTGCCGGTGTGAGGGGGAAGCCGTCTGCGATCAGCCGGCCGCCAGAGGGGTGAAACGTGGCGGAGGGCTTGTCGAAGATGTCGCTCCGCGACTCGCATTCCGAGTCGGTCACAAGCATTCGCCAACAGCCCCGAGCTGGTCCTGCATTCGGAGTGTCAGTCGCTGAGCGACGTGACCTACGCTGGGGAGGCGAGTAGTCAGGGCTACAATTCAGAGCAACAGGGCGGAGCGCCCTTCAGGAGAGAGTTCGAATGACACGATGGATGATGGGTTACAGTGCCGCTCTGCTGGTCTCATGGGCGGGCGTAGGACACGCTGAGGAATTCAGTGACGCTGAGAAGCGACTGCTCAAGGATGTCAGCGTGCTGGCTGCGGATGAGTTCGAAGGGCGCGGAGTTGGGACCGAAGGGCTCAACAAGGCGGCGACCTATATTGAAGGGATCTTCCGCGAGGCGGGTCTCAATGTGACCATCGACAACGGGGATGCCTACCAGGAGTTCGAGGTCTCGAACGGGGCGAAACTCGAAGAGGGGAACGCTCTTGAAATCATCGACGCGGCAGGCCTGAAGACGCGGCTGGAAATCGACCAGACGTTCCGTACCTGTTCCTTTTCAGAACCGGGACCGTTCGATGCGGAAATCGTCTTCGCCGGGTATGCGATCGAGTCAGAGAAGTACAACGACTTCGACGGTATCGACGTGAAAGACAAGGCTGTCCTTTTACTGCGGAGGGCTCCGAAGTCCGATGATCCTCACGCGGGGTTCAGTGAGCGCGATGCGTCGCTGAAAACCAAGCTCAGCCAGTGCTACCGGCGCGGTGCTAAGGCGGTGCTGATCCTCAACGACGGTGCGTCGGCCAAGAACGAACGCAGCTCCATCAATGACAAGCTCGCAGAATCGAGGGACAAGATCGTTGAGCTGGCGGACCAGGCGACCCAAGCCGATCTCCCCGAGGCCGACAAGACCAAGGCTCATGAGGAACTGGCCGCGGAGGTCAAGCATTTCAAGCAACTGAAGAATATGCTCGACACCTTCGAGGCCGACCCGCTGATGGAGTTCGGGTATGCGGGGGAGAAGAGCGGCGACGCGTTGCCGACGTTTCATGTGAAGCGGGCTGCGGTCGACTCGCTCGTGAAGACCACGACGGGGAAGACGCTGGCAGAGATCGAAGCGGGGATCAACGAAACCTTGAAGCCTGCCAGCTGCGTGCTGACTGGATGTCGAGCCACTGGAACGGCGAGCCTGCGCAGCGAAAAGGTGACGATCAAAAACGTGATCGGCGTGCTGGAAGGGGAGGGAACGCTCAAAGAAGAGACGATCATCGTCGGGGCGCACTATGACCATCTGGGGCACGGCGGCGATGGCTCGATGCAACCCGGTTCGACCGAGATTCATAACGGGGCCGATGACAATGGGTCGGGTTCGGCGGGTCTCTTGGAACTCGTGCGGAGGATCGCGGGGAGAAAGGAAAAGCTGCCACGACGGATCGTGTTCATGGCCTTCACCGGAGAGGAGCGCGGGCTGTTGGGGTCGGCTCACTATGTGAAGACGCCGCTCTTCCCGATCGAGCAGACGGTCGTGATGTTCAACCTCGACATGATTGGTCGCATCGAAGATTCGAAGCTGACAGTCTATGGGACGGGGACATCGCACTTCTGGGACAATCGGGTCGACGACGCCGGGAAGGCCAGCGGGTTGACGCTCATCAAGCAGCCCGAGGGGTTTGGCCCGAGCGATCACTCCTCATTCTATGCGGTCAAGATTCCCGTGCTGCATGTCTTCGGCGGGCTGCACAGCGACTACCACCGCCCGAGCGACGATGTCGAGAAACTCAATGTCCCGGGGATGCGGCAAGCCACTGACTTCTTTGAAACTTTGATCGTCCAGGCAGCTCAAGCCCCGACTCGACCCGACTACATCGAGATCATGGGCAAGGCCGAGATCGGCCGCGCGGGAAGCCGCCCGTATTTCGGCAGCATCCCCGATTTCAACTCCGACCAGAAGGGATTCGCACTCATGGGAGTCGCCCCCGGCGGACCAGCGGATCAGGCCGGAATCAAAGCGGGCGATGTCATCATTCAACTCGGCGATCAGAAAATCGGCAGCTTGGACGACTTCGATCTCGCCCTGCGGAAGTTCGCAGCTGGGGACCAAGCCGATGTCACCGTCCGCCGCGATGGGCAAGAGGTGAAGTTGAAGGTGACGCTGGGGAAACCGCGCGGCGGGTGAATGAGCAGTGGGGCGGCAGGGCGCTCGCATCACAGCACTTGGTTTAGATCAACCACCAAATGCATGAGCGTTAGAATCCAGAGAACGTTGTCCTGCACTCGCCCTCGCTTACGCTTCGGGTGAGTCAAGCAAGTGCCATCGGGCGCTATCCTCCGGCTCTTCTGGGCGCACGCGGATCAGAGCCAGCGGCTGGCGCGGTACCGCTCACCGACTTCGCCGCCGCTGCGTTGCCCCTCGCGTTTTCCCACCGTCGATGGCGTCGAGTTCGATCAATCTCCGGTCGGCGTTGAACACTGGTAGCGGGAGATGCATGGCCAGTTCGGATGCCTTCGCAGGGTCGAGGTCCTCGCGTTTGATTCCGGTGCCGCGAAAGATCGAGAGCCCTTGGCTGCGGGCGATCAACTCGCGGCGGGAGCGTCCCTGGGGAGCATCGGGCCAGGGGGCGGGGTGGTCGGTGAACTCGAAGAAGAACGAGCAGATCTCCTTCATGTAGGCCCAATAGGCCGGGTGATCGGTTTGCAGCACGAACTGGCCGCCGGGAGCGAGGGACTGCCAGACCAATCTTAAGAAATCGGGCGTCACCAGTCGGCGGCTGATCTCATCGGAGCGATAGTACGGCTGAGGGTGGTAGCAGTGGATCTGGGAGACGGAGGCAAGCGGGACGTGTCGTTCCAAGAGCTCCCGCCCCCCGATGACCGCGAATCGCAGCTGATGTAACCCGCGCTGGTTTCCGCGCCGCGTGGCATAGCGGATGACGACCGGCAGGGTGTCAATCGCCAGGATGTTGCACTCCGGCTGGCGAGAGGCATGCGTGAGAGCCGATCGTCCGTTGCCGACCCCGATGTCGAGCAAGACCGGGCCGGGACGACCGAAGAGCTCCGCCCAGTTCAACAGTCCCTCGGGCAGCTTTTTGAGAGCAGTTTTGGCCCACTGACCAGGCCCCAGAATTTTTCCCGGGAACGGGACGCCGAATTCGTACTCGATGCCGTCTGCGGTGCTTTCGGTCCCGTTCACGTGAGATGGCTCGCTGGCGGATTGGCGGGGTGGAGTGATGAACCACAGTATGGGTGAGGACTAAGCACTCCGCCATCGCGGGAGAATATTTGAAACGAAAGCGGAGTCACTGTTTGGAAGTCGGTTGAACTGTAAGCCACCTGGACAGCGAACGCCGGACGCCAGTCCGGCGTGCATTTGGAGCGTCGCTTTCCGCCCCACGCTTTCATTCTTGGAATGCCTCTGCACTCGATTCCGGATCGAGAGCGTGCTCCATGTTCAACGGCCCGCGAACACGACGGACTGACGTCCGGCGCTCGCTGTCGAGCAGTTGGATCACGCGGGTGGCTGATTGACATCCACCCAGCGATCACGATTTGGCGAATAACGCGGGCGACTCGAACGGATCAGCGGGAGTCTTTTCCTCGAGCGGAGAGGGTTGTTACAATCTCGCCTCACTCTAGAAGGCCAGCGCGGAATGCTCACACATCTCAAGATTTTCGTGGTTGAACAGATCAGCGAGACTATCGTGATCACCCCCGGTGGGGATGGGAACGGGTTTCGCTATAACGACCTGCACTCCGAAACCAACGCGATTCGTGGCCACCTGATGAAGCCGGGATCGAAGCATCTGGTCGTCGATTTGTCGAAGATGGATTACTTCGGCTCCGAGTTTATCGGAGCGTTGGTCTCCATGCTGCGCGAAGTGAAGAACCGCGGCAACAAGGCCTGCTTCTGCTCGGCGAATGCCCAAATGTTGGGCGTCTTACAGAACATGAGCTTGTTTAAGCTCTGGCCGCATTATGTCACGAGAGATGAAGCGGTCGCGGCGGCGGGGGCGGAGTGACGCGGGGGAGCGCTCCGCTACGCACAGCCTTCGCGGCGCGGCGAAACGGGTTTGAGCGACTGACAACTGAAGACTGACAACTCTTTTTATCCGTCCATCGAGCCGAGTTCGCGACCGGACTGCACGGCTTCGTAGTTCCTCTGGAACATCGCTTCGAGCCGCGTTGCAGCGACATCATAGGCAGTCTTGTCGGTCCAGCTTTCGCGCGGATTCAGGACGGCGTCCGGAACTCCGGGGCAGCGGGTCACGGTGTGCAGGCCGAAGATCGGGTCGGTTTGAGTCGGGGCGGTTCGCAACGCTCCCGAGTGAATCGCGTCGATAATGGCCCGCGTTTCGGCGAGCTTCATCCGTTCCCCGACTCCCGGGGGGCCACCGGTCCAGCCGGTGTTGACCAGCCAGACGGTCGCCTGGTGACGCTGGACTTTTTCCGCGAGCAACTGGGCGTATTTGTTGGGATGCCAGACGAGGAACGGCCCGCCGAAGCACGGACTGAACGTCACTTGCGGCTCGTTGATGCCCTGCTCTGTCCCGGCGACTTTCGCGGTATATCCGTTCACGAAGTGGAACATCGCTTGCTCCGGCGTTAGCTTGGCCACCGGGGGCAGCACTCCAAAGGCATCGCATGTGAGGAAGATGACTTCCGTCGGATGCCCCGCCATACACGGCAGCTTGGCGTTCGGCATGAACTCGATCGGGTAGGCCCCGCGTGTGTTCTGCGTAATACTGGTGTTGTTGAAGTCGACGTGGTGATGAGCTCCTTCGTAGACGACGTTTTCCAAGACCGCGCCAAAACGGAGAGCCTGGAATATCTCCGGTTCCCGCTCCCGCGAGAGATAGATCGCCTTCGCGTAGCAGCCGCCTTCGACATTGAAGATGCCCTCATCGCTCCAGCAGTGCTCATCATCGCCGATCAACTGGCGACGCGGGTCAGCGGAGAGCGTGGTCTTTCCGGTCCCGGAGAGACCGAACAACACGGAACTCTCGCCCGTCGCGGGGTTGCAGGTGGCTGAACAATGCATCGACAGGACGCCGCGTTTGGGCATCAAATAGTTGATGATCGTGAAGACCCCCTTCTTCATTTCGCCCGCGTACTCGGTGCCCAGGATCACGAGTTCACGCTGCTCGAAGGAGAGGTCGACACTGGTCTGTGAGGTCATGCCGGTCGTGTAGCGATTGGCGGGAAACCTCCCCGCGTTGTAGATCACGAAGTCGGGTTCGCCGAAGTTCGCCAGCTCTTCGTCCGTGGGCCGAATCAACATATTGTGCATGAACAGCGCGTGGTACGGCCGCGAGCAGATGACCCGGACCTTGAGCCGGTACTTCGGATCCCAGCCCGCGAAAGCGTCAATCACATAGAGCCGCGACTGCGTGTTCAAATAATCCTTGGCCCGCTCGCGATTGATGTTGAACGAGGTCTCGTCCAGCGGGAAGTTGACCGGCCCCCACCAGACATCGCTTTCGCTCTCGGGGTGACGGACCACGCGTTTGTCTTTGGGAGACCGGCCCGTCTTCTGTCCGGAGTAGGCGATCAACGCCCCGCTGTCGGCGATCGTCGTGCCTGGCTCGTGGCGAATCGCCTCTTCATACAAACGCGACGGAGCGGGGTTCCGCAGAACGTGGCGAACTGTGATCCCCTGACCTGACAGACAAACAGACTCCATCATCTTCACCCTTTGGCATTCTCATCCCTCAACCGGCGCATCGCGAAGCATGGTGCCTCCCGACTTCTGAGATCGTGACAGGCTCCACGGTTTGCGTCCACTGCAAGTGAGGGCGACCGGTTTTTGAGAATCACGTCGTGACACGGCGCCACATTGGCACATCACCTTGCCACTGGGAGAGAACCGTTACGACCAGCACAGATGTCGAGGGTGCCACCATCGAGGGGGCACAGACACCTGATCGCCGGTGATCGACTTGAGGTCCCAGAAATGCGAGAATCCGCGACACGAATGATTCGGGAAAGAATGCCAGAGATTGGTGGGCCTTGTGGGCCGATCTTCCCGATGAACCGCCAGAAGGCCTCTGAATGTCTGACTTGCTTCCGAGCAAAGATCCCTTCGACCCAAATGCCAACGTCCGCAGGCGATTGCTGCTGATGGTGGCAGGCGGGCTCGCCACTGTGTTGATGTTCGCCTGCTGCATCTGCGGCGGAGCGATGTTCTATTTCCGCCCCCGGATCGAACAGAATCCGGAGAAGGCGAAAGCCTTGACGACGCAAATGCTGCGCTCGATCGCGATCCCGGAAAGATTCAAACCCCGCGGGACAATCGAACTGAACGTGTTTCATCAGCTCAATGTGAGCGGGGCGTACTACGAAATTGACCAAGTCGAAAGCGTTCTCGCCTTGATCCATGTGGACAGCAGCTGGAACTCGAAGGCCCGGGTCAGGCAGCACATTCGCAAAACATTGCTGGAGCGAGGCGGTGCCGACGAGCCCCTGCTGCTACAGGAATCGCTGACAAAGATCGTGCAGATCGGAACGGAGCAAGTCCAGTTCGAGTTCTCCACGGGCAAGGATCTGACCACGGACAAGACCTATAAACTCGTCGAAGGACTCGTGAATGGTACCACCGGGGACGTGCTGATCTGCTTCAAGATCGATGCGGACCGATGGAAAGAAGAGGAAGTCCTGACCATGCTGAAATCGATTCAATCAATTCAAACGATTCCGTAGATCGCTACCCAACCAGACGATTCCCGCCTACCATCTCCGCATGACCGCCATCGAAGTTCGCAACCTGTCGAAGCAGTACCGTGTCTACCAAAAACAAGAGGGGATGTGGGCCTCCGTCCGAGGACTATTCCGCCGCGAATACAAAACCGTCGACGCAGTCCGCGATGTGAGTTTCACCATCGAGACGGGCGAAATGGTCGCGTTCCTCGGTCCCAATGGAGCGGGAAAAACGACGACGCTGAAGCTGCTCTCGGGGCTCATCTTCCCGACCTCGGGCACGGCCACAGCTCTCGGCTACGTCCCCTGGGAACGCAGCTACGAATACCGCCGACGCTTCGCCCTCGTGATGGGGCAGAAGAACCAGCTGTGGTGGGATCTTCCAGCGCAGGAGTCGTTCCGGCTGCATCAAGAGATTTACGGCATTGAGGATCAGCAGTTCCGACGGCGGCTCGATGAATTGGTGTCGCTGCTGGAAGTGTCACAACTCGTGGGCCGTCCCGTGCGCGAGTTGTCGCTCGGCGAACGCATGCGGATGGAGCTGATCGCCTCGCTGCTGCACAGCCCCGACCTGCTGCTGCTCGATGAGCCGACCATTGGGCTCGATGTCGTCTCTCAAAGGAAGGTGCAGGAGTTCCTTAAGTTCTACCAGTCCGAGCACAAGATCACCGTCCTGCTGACCAGCCACTATATGAAGGATGTCGAGGCCCTTTGCACCCGCGCCGTCGTCATCAATCAAGGCGTCATCAAACACGATGGCCCGCTGGCCGAAATCGTCGAACGCTTCAGCAAAGACAAAGTCATCCAGCTGCAAATCGCGGGGGAGTGCCCGAGCAACGCGGAGCTGGAACGGTACGGGATTGTGCTGGAGAACAAGGCCCCTCGTATCAAGCTGAAGGTCGAGCGCACGCGTATCCCCGCCACGCTGAGCGCGCTGCTGGAACGCTGCCAGATCGAGGATATCAGCGTGCAGGACCGCCCGCTGGAAGAGGTGATCGCGGAGTTCTTTACGGATACGACGACCGCCGATGCCCCGCCCTCTGAGCTGGCAAAGGACACAATCTGATGTCTTGGGCCAATCGCCTCCGCGTCTACAAACTCATCCTCCAGACCTCGATGGCGGAGCGATTTGCCTATCGGTCGGACTTCGCGCTGGGGACGCTGTTTCGGTTTCTGCCGATTATTACGCAGGTGTTCCTGTGGGGGGCGATCTTTGGGACGATGGACACCACGTCCGACAAGGAAATCGCCGGATACAAGTATGGCGAGATGGTGGCTTACTACTTGATGGCGATGCTCGCGCGGGCTTTCTCCAGCATGCCTGGTTTGTCGAGCGGGATCGCGCGCGACATCCGGGAAGGGACGCTCAAAAAGTATCTGATCCAGCCGATCGACATGCTCGGCTATCTGTTCTGGTACCGCGTCGCCCACAAGATCGTCTATTACGTCGTGGCCACGGTCCCGTTCGTCATTGTGTTCTATCTGTGCCGCGACTACTTCCCCGGCTGGCCCGATGCGTGGACGCTGGCGGGATTGGTTGTGGCTCTCAACATGGCATTCCTGCTGGGCTTCCTGATCGAGAGCTTACTGGGCTTGATTGCGTTCTGGTTCTTAGAGGTCAGCTCGCTGCTGTTCATTTATATGATGCTGAACTATTTCCTGTCCGGGCATATGATCCCGCTCGATCTGTTGCCGGGCTGGGTCGAGTGGCTGCCCTTTAAGTATCTAGCGTACTTCCCGTGCAAACTGGCACTAGGGAAGTATGACCATGCTCAAATGGCCCGCGAACTGTTGATCGAAGCGGCCTGGGTCGTCGCTCTCCTCTGGTTGAACCGGTGGGTCTTCGCCCGAGGTCTGCGGCGGTACGGGGCCTACGGCGGGTAGCCGTAGAACGGGCACATCTGCCCGTTCCCGATCAACGCCCGTGTGTAGAAAACGAGAGGCAGGGGGCGAAGACAACCTTCGCCCAGTGAAATCGTGAACCGGCCAATGTGCCCGTCCTACTTCGGGAGATTCTGGGCTGATAACACAGCCCCATCCCGGCTCCGAACGGTGAGAGCCACCGGTCGGTGGTCCGACGCCCGCGTCCACAGATGGCGACAACTGGTCACGTCGACGCTCGGACTGGCCCATGCTTGATCGATTGACAGAACCGGGAGCGGAATGGGCCAAGTGGCTCGATACCCCTGCCCCGCCACGTCAAATGCCATGGAGTACTGCCTTCGCAACGGCTCCAACAAAGCCGAGTCGGCAGGCGTATTAAAATCGCCCACCACCAGCGTCGCTTTCTCAGCCAGTGGATTGACCACATCGATCAATTGCCCCAGTGCGATGCTCCGAGAGCGGAATGGGTTCGCATCAATATCGACGATCACCAGATTCAGCAATTGCCCCTGAACCGTGGTCTGAATCTGCCGGGCTCGGCTGTCCTTATAAAACTCGTGGACTGTGGCGATACCCGATTCCCCACGCGTTAGCAGAACGATCCCCGCTCCGAGGATTGAGACTTTGTAGCCCGGGCAAGACTCGCGCCACTTGGCCTTCATCGCCTCTTTTTCTCCCACCCCAGCTTCGACCATCGCCACGACATCGGCATCCCAGCTACGAATCTCTTCAGTGACTTCATCCCACCCTCGATTCATGCGGCAGGCATTCCAGAAGACGACCTTAAGGTCTTTCGCCTCACTGCGGTCAGGCTGTTGCCGCCAGTCCTCGAAGATGACGCCCATGCCCAACAGCGCCGTACAAAAGGCCCAGCGCAGCGATCGCTTGCGATCGTTGCTTTCCAGCACGACCAAGATCAGCGGCAAACAAGCCAGCAGGGGCAGCGGCAACGCATAATAAAAAATCGACAGCCCAGCCACTTCATCCCGGACCAGTCGTGCCACCACACCCACGACCAAAACGGCGATCACCCCCCGCACGCACCAGCGGCGGATCAGTGCTCGCCAACTGCGACTCTCATCCGTCTGGTGAGCGTTGGCAAAAAAGGAGGAGTTCGAGAAATTCATGCGGCAGCACAGTCGGGGGCAGACACGGTCCAAGGCGAGGGTCGTTCGTTCCAGTTTTCCCCCATTGTAGATCAATGCGAGTCGAATGCGCCACCTTCGTCGGCATTTCATACCATTCCGCGACGACGAGTCGGTTTTATCGATCAATTCGATCATACGGGCCGACTTCGGGCCTTCAGACAGACTCGGAGGCTGCTGATTCTGGCTGCCGGATGTCATTGGCGACGCTGCGCACTTCCTTGAATCGTTCCTGGCGTCACCGCGTCCAAGAACGGATCTCGCGAGAACCACAGCCTCAGCCGCGTGCATGACCTTAGACTCTAGTGGCCAGCAGTGCCTAAAAATGGGACGTCACAGGCTCCGGCTTGAATCCCTCCAGCGATCAACGATCCGTGATCAATCGATCGCATTCAATTGATATACTTCCCGCGACGATGGGCGGCCCTTAAACTGCGATCACTCCGGACAAGTCGCGAGCCGGAATTGATCCAACCCCAAATCGCAGTGAGCAACTCATGGCCGAGTTTTTCCCCAAGGTTCCCAAGATCGAGTACGAAGGTCCGAAGTCCAAGAACCCCTTGGCCTTCAAGCACTACGACCCGAATCAGAAGATCGAGGGGCAGACGATGCGGGATCTGTTCCGCTTCTCGGTCTGCTACTGGCACACGTTTCGAGGAACTGGCTCGGACCCATTCGGCTCGGCCACGTTGCAGCGACCTTGGGACGATGGCACGCAGTCGGTGCCAAATGCGCTCAAGCGTGTCGACGCCGCTTTCGAGTTCATGACCAAGCTCGGTTGCCCGTTCTACTGCTGGCATGACCGCGATGTCTCGCCCGAGGGAGCCACGCACAAAGAGAACAACAAGAACTTCGACAAGATCGCCAAGAAGCTCAAGGACAAACAGGGCGAGACCGGCATCAAACTCCTCTGGGGCACAGCCAATCTCTTCAGCCACCCCCGCTATATGCACGGAGCAGCGACGACCTGTAACGCCGATGTCTTTGCCTACGCAGCGGCTCAAGTGAAGAAAGCGATTGAGGTCACGCACGAATTGGGCGGAGCTAACTATGTGTTCTGGGGAGGTCGCGAGGGGTATCATAACCTCTACAACACCGACATGAATCGCGAGCTGGACCACCTCGCCAAGTTCATGCACATGGCCCACGATCATGCGAAGTCGATTGGCTTCAACGGCATGTTCCTCTTCGAGCCGAAGCCGAAAGAGCCGACCAAGCACCAGTACGATTTCGACGCAGCTGCGTGCTTGAACTTCATCGGACGCAATGGACTCGACGGGATCGTGAAGCTGAACATCGAGACCAACCACGCCACGCTGGCCGGTCATACGATGATGCACGAATTGGAGTACGCCCGCATCCACAACGCCCTCGGCTCGATCGACGCGAACACCGGCGATCTGCTGCTGGGCTGGGACACCGACCAGTTCCCGACCGACATTTATCTCACCACGCAGATGATGCTCGTGATCCTCAAGCAGCAGGGCTTGGCCACCGGCGGCGTGAACTTTGACGCCAAGGTCCGCCGCGAAAGTTTCGAGCCCATCGACCTGTTCCACGCTCACATCGGCGGCATGGACGCCTTCGCGCGCGGTGCCAAGATCGCAGCTGCGATTCGCAAGGACGGTGTCCTCGACGAGTTCGTCAAGAACCGCTACCGCAGCTTCGACACGGGCATTGGCCAGAAGATCGAGTCGGGCAAAGCCACCTTCGCCGAGTGCGAAAAGTACATCAACGACAAGGGCGAAGCCGCTCCGAACGAATCGGGAAGGCAAGAGTACCTGGAGAATTTGATTAACCAGTACATCTGATGTGGGGGGCTAGGGCCGGTGGCAGAGACTTCTACGTTTTCAGCGCCAAGAAAGCGTGAGGCGCCGAACTGTTCGACCTATCTCGACCCCTCCGGGGTGACGCCTCGTAGCCCAGGGTTGATCGCGCCGCGATCTCCTCTGGGCGATGGCCGGTTTTCACCAATCAAACCCAACCGGGTTCCGACCGTACTCGCACGGCCCACCCTCAATTCGAGTGGCCGGCCGGTTACAGAGCGTCCGCTGTCAGCCAATCTCAAGTTGACACCGTTATGAAGTAGTCGCAACCCCGTTGGGGTTGTCTTCTCAATACCGTTTACAACCCAGGGTGGACCGCTCCGCGATCGCCCCTGGGCGATGTGACGTGACCCCGTGGAGGTCGGGAGTGCTGGAACTGAAGCGGGAAATGAGCGATGTCTGGTGGGTAAGGGGCATTGCGCGCCTCAACCACCTGACCGTCGCCGTCATCGCTCCGCGTGATGAGCTGTCTGCCAGCTCACTGCTCTTGGCGAAGCAGCATCCCCTGTTTTGGGTCGCCACACATCAACCGCTCGTCACGCGGAGCAA